>Ga0068871_100001755_pt1 | contig 14605 bp, 7 predicted proteins | sample KBSMisM72_FD_72750 | JGI IMG/M metagenome (GOLD analysis project Ga0068871, IMG submission 72750) | Miscanthus rhizosphere microbial communities from Kellogg Biological Station, Michigan, USA - KBS Miscanthus M7-2 | ecosystem: Host-associated > Plants > Roots > Rhizosphere > Soil ... | reverse complement strand
GGAAGCGCAACAACTGGCTGACGGTTTGAAAACCATGCTGAACAAATCGACCGAGGGACTAGTTCAGGAAAAGCATCCGGACGGCTCTGTCTCCATCGATCTTCAGGGACGTTTCCAGAATGTCGCAGTGGCGCGGGTCAACGCAGACGGCACCCTTGAACAGTCGTGTGTGGATGAACCCCTTGCTGCTGCTCAGTTCTTCGGAATTGATCCGCAGCTAGTAGGTGTCGAAGCACCCAAGACCACCGGTCCCTCCAGCGCTGCTGCCACTCAACCTTTCAGAACGCCAGCGAAGAAAGTAAGACAATGAGCAACCATATTTTTACCAGGCTTCATAATTTGTTGCTCATCCTCATCATTGGCATGATTACGTCATCGTCCGCGTTTGGAAACGTAACGATAACTATTCAAAACGCTGATTCAGGTACCACAGGTTTTAATGATCCAACTCCCGTTGCTCCCGTCGGTGGCAATGACGGAACAACAATCGGCCAGCAACGATTGAATGCTTTCCAGTTTGCCGCGTCGATCTGGGGCGCAACCCTAAACAGCAATCAACCTATCGTTATTCGTGCCGGGTGGGCAGCGCAATCGTGCACCACCAGTTCAGGCGTGCTTGGTTCTGCGGGCAGTTCAGGTATGTCCAAGGATTTTCCAAACGCTCCATTTCCTAATACCTGGTACAGCAGGTCGCTGGCAAATGCTTTATCGAATTCAGACCTCAACGGCGCCACTCAGGAGATAAACGCGACATTCAACCTGAATGTGGGGACTCCAGGATGCCTCTCAAGTAGCCCGTGGTATTACGGCTTTGATGGAAACGAAGGAAACGGTGTCGACCTGGTAAGCGTCTTGCTACACGAATTCGGACATGGCCTCGGATTCCAAACGTTTACCAGTACTTCAACTGGCGCACCCAACAGCGGATTCTTCAGCATCTACGATCGATTTCTACGCGATGACACGACCGGCAAACTCTGGATCGATATGACGAATAGCGAGCGTGTCGCGTCCGCTATCAACACCGGCAATCTTGTATGGGCGGGTCCGCAAGTTACAGCTGATGTGCCGAGTGTTCTAGGTAACCCTACTCTAAGAATCAATAGTCCTGGAACACTTGCTGGAACCTACGTCATTGGTCTTGCTGACTTCGGACCTCCAGTGTCTTCACCAGGCATCACCGCAAACGTTGCGCAGACACTTCCATTTGACGGCTGCACTGCAGTAGGCGGAAGTGTGTCTGGAAAAATTGCTTTCATTGATCGAGGCACATGTAACTTCACCGTTAAGGTAAAGAATGCGCAAGACGCAGGCGCAATCGGGGTGATCATTGGAAACGTTGCTTCGAGTGTGAATCCTGATAATGCACCAGGCATGACGGGTTTCGATCCCACAATTACGATCCCCACTGTGAGTCTTGCCCTGAACGACGCCAATAACATTCGCACGGGGTTAGGAGGCACGATTAACGCCTCCATGTTTCTTGATCACACAACGTTTTCAGGAGCCGACCCGGCGAATAGGGCAAAGATGTACGCACCCAATCCGTTGGAGTCGGGATCTTCCGTGTCGCACTTTGATACCTCGATGTTCCCGAATCAGCTGATGGAACCAAATAACAGTAACGATCTTAACCATAGCGTTATGCTTCCTCGAGATCTGACGCTGTCGTTGTTGCGTGACATTGGTTGGACAGCGGCAGGATCTACACCTCCAGCTTCGATTCAAGTTGTGACGCCGGCCGCCGTTTCAGAGAGCGTCGGTTCATTGCAGGTTCATGTGACTCGCACTGGCGACTCATCGGGTATCTCAACAGTGGACTTTGCGACGAGCGACACAGCAGGTAATAGCCCATGCTCTACAAACACTGGGGCTGCGTCCGCGCGTTGTGACTACATTCAAACATTAGGCACGTTGACTTTCGCAGCGGGCGATACTGACAAAGTCATTCAGATCCCAATCATCGATGACGCATTTACTGAGGGCGCTGAAACGTTCACGTTGACCTTGAGTAATGTGACAGGAGCGACACTAGGAACGTCGACTGCAACGCTGACTATTAATGATGGCGGTGCGGAGACTGGCGTGAATCCGATTGACAGCACCGGGTTTTTTGTCCGGCAGCACTACATTGATTTCCTCAATAGAGAACCAGACTCTTCTGGATTTAACTTCTGGTCCAATGAAGTCAATTCGTGCGGGACAAATACGCAGTGTATCGACGTGAAGCGGATCAACGTCTCGGCGGCATTCTTTGTGTCCATCGAGTTTCAGGAGACTGGATATCTGGTTTACCGGGTCTACAAGTCTGCGTTCGGCAATCTTACCGGTGCGCCTGTGCCAATAGTTTTGCCTGACTTCCTTCGTGATACGCAACGGGTCGGACAGGGTGTGCAGGTAAACGTCGGCGATTGGCAGACGCAGTTGGAAGCCAATAAACAAGCGTACACGTTGGCATTTGTGCAGCGGGCTGACTTCATGGCTGCGTATCCAAACTCTATGACTGCTGCGGACTTTGTTAATAAACTGAATACCAACGCGGGTGGGGTGTTATCGGCAACTGATCTGAATACTCTAATTAGTAACCTGGTTCCGGCACCCTCCGACTTTACGATGCGATCGCAAACAGTGCGTGCAGTAGCTGAGAACACCAACCTGAGGAACGCTGAGTTCAACAAGGCGTTTGTGTTGATGCAGTACTTCGGCTATCTGCGACGTAATCCAAACGACTCACCGGACACTGACTTCAGTGGTTTCAATTTCTGGCTGACGAAGTTGAATCAATTTAACGGGGATTACATCGCAGCCGAGATGGTGAAGGCTTTCATCTCGTCTGACGAGTACCGGCACCGCTTCGGACCCTAAGACGTCCTTTGTCCGATATGCTCTACTAGCTTGTCGCGAGAAAGAATTAGGTTATGCAGATTCCGACAAGCTAGAGAGCCTCTTGCAAAAACTCAATGAAGACACTGTAGTCGACTAATTTTCAGGTGAGGAAGGGGACCCCGTCCCCGCTCAATAAGAGTCTGTGCAGCAGCGGGGACAGGGTCCCCTTCCCGACCTGAAAATAGTGGGCTTAACTTGTGGACTACTTTTGCACGAGTCTCCAAAGCCACATCGGTCTGGAATTTTCCCGCTCTTCATCATTTCAGGTTATTACACCCTTTCAGGATGTAGAGATTGACTGCTTTCTTTTTTTTGCGCTGTAACGTTGACCTGAATTGGTATATATTTTCGTCGCTTAGTTTCTTGGCCACGCGGTCCTCGGGAGTCGGCGTCCTTTAGTTCATCTACACGCAAGCTATCCGATTTGAATCCGACAAGACAGAAAATTTTACGAAGGTCAGTCTCAGGAGAACTGTGTTCAATGTCTATTTCTCACTTCTCGAACAGCTTTTCGACCAGTAAGACGCGAGTACTTCTTAGCGTAGTTTCCACTACCATTGTGGGCTTACTGGTAGCTGCCGCACTCATTTTCCCATCACCGTCGCGCGCTAAGTTGGAAACAGTTCAACAAACAACTGCCTCAAAAAAGCCGCGTCGTCCCGCATATGTCCCTGGCGACGTAATCGTTCGGTACAAGAGCGAATCAATGGCAGCCCATCGAACGGGAGTGCAAAAGCTCACAGCAAAAAGTGGTCAATTGCTGTCAATGAAGGTTGAAAACTTTGACGGCTCCGAGTTGCTTCCAGGATTGAGAGTCGTTCGAGTGAGTGAAGGCGACACCTTGACCGCAATTAGCGCTCTGCGTGCACAGCCTGATGTTCTGTACGCCGAGCCAAACTACATAATACACGCCGACGTTACTCCGAATGACACACACTTCGTAGCTGGTCGACAGTCCAGCATGACAACGATTGGTGCACCACAAGCGTGGAACACGAATACAGGTAGCACGAGCGTTGTCGTTGGTGTTATCGATCAAGGAATCGATACGAATCACCTTGATCTGGCAGCTAACATCTGGACAAACCCGATGCCGGGTGCAGTTAGTGGAATCACTGGCGACGTGCACGGTTATAATTTCGTCGATAACAATGGGACGCTGTTCACTGGAGCAGACACTGAGACGCATGCCACTCACGTCGCAGGAATTCTTGGTGCGGTTGGCAATAACGGCAAAGGTGTCGCCGGGGTTAATTGGTCGGTTGGTTTGATGTCTTTGAAGTTTTTGGATTCGGAAGGTTTTGGCGACACGGTCGATGCGATTAGAGCCTGCAACTACGCGAAGCAGATGCGCACTCTCTGGGAGACAGCACCGGTTCACACAAAAGGTGCGAACATCAGGGTGTTGAATGCGAGCTTCGGCGGAGCAGGCTTCACTAACGCTTTTCTGCAAGCAATAAATGAACTGAATGACGCGGGAATCCTTTTTGTTGCGGCCGCCGGAAACACAACTGATGACGGAACGCGTGAGCCGGATAACGATCTTGTTCCCCATTATCCATCGAGCTTCGACGCTCCCAATGTCATCGCTGTCGCCGCTACTGATCAATCTGATGCCTTTGCTTCAACGTTTTCACATTTTGGAAGTGCCAGCGTGGATCTAGCCGCGCCCGGCGACACTATTCTGAGTACAACGCCGCATTGTTCGAATCCAGGCCCGTTACCCAAACCGTGTGAACCCGCTTTCACAGACGCTAACGGCGACACCTACACATTCTTCACTGGCACTTCAATGTCGACTCCGCATGTCTCCGGAGCCGCCGCCTTGTTGTGGGCACAGAATCCAAACCTTACCGTTGCCCAGGTGAAAAACCTGCTCTTGCTTAACGGTGACGTTCGTCCGTCCTTAATGGATAAGACTCTGACCGGCCGTCGATTGAATGTGGGAAACAGTTTTCAATCACTCGCTGAGAACGACACGGTAGCGCCTGGAGCAGCTACCAATTTCCATATCAATTCACAGAATGGTCGGACAATCAATGTGGGTTGGACAGCATCAGGCGATGATGGTGCGGCAGGTCAGGCAGCCCTTTATCAACTGACCTTCACCGATGGATCCACCGTCATCCCGCTCAAAGGCCTGGTGCCAATGCCATCGGGTTCCGGGCAGATTGCTAATGTGACGATTCCATATCGTCATACGTCAGGAACATTGTCGCTGCTCGAGTTTGATAATGTTGGGAATGCCGGAACACCAGTTACCTTGCCGATTGGTATTCCGCAGTCAGTTGGAGATCCTTATACAACTTCAACAGGAACCGCTGTGGCTCTTTCGACGGGCGGTGCGAACGTGGGTTCAAATGCCGACGACCAATACGATGAGGTTTTATTTCCCCCGGGCTTTACGTTTCCGTTTTTCGGCACCACTTACGACAGTATGACTATTTCCACGAATGGCGCCCTCTACTTTGGGGCGCCGCCACCAACGCGAGATAACGGAGATGCCGACGATGTGCCAAGTTCTCCAGGTAAACTCGGAGGCTACAGGGCAATTGCCGGACTCTGGGATGATCTGGATTTGCGAGTATCTTCAAGAGCTGATGCGGGGGTTTATCAGGTCGTCGTGAACCCGGGAAAAGTTATCTATCGCTTTCAGGGAGTTCCCTGTGAGTTTGACGGCAACGTGTGCACCGGTACGACTCCAGTTAATTTCGAGATTGAGTTGAACACCAATGGGGTCATCAAGACTCGATACGGAAGCGGGAACGTCGCCCTGTTTCCAACCGTTGGCATTGGAGGAGGAGGGCAGCAGGCCTACGTCATTACTTCACATACCGACGAACAAAATCCGAAAGATTTAACAAACGCAGCAGAGATCACTTTCACACCTCGTGCTCAAACAGTCAGTACGATTCAGTTAGCTGCTTCGACTTTCAACGCAAACGAAAACATTGGGTCGTTGCAAGTCAACGTAACTCGTTCCGGTGATCTGACCAGCGTCGCGACTGTCAACTTTGCAACCAACGATACCGGGAGCGCGTCGAGTCGAAGTGATTATTTGACCAGTGCCGGTAGCCTGAAGTTCGCGGCAGGCGAAACGCAAAAGACGGTTTCGATTCCGATCATTGATGATGTCTATGCTGAAGGAGCCGAGACGTTTACGATCACTCTCAGCAATCCCACTGGAGCCACGCTCGGTGCAACATCTGTCGCCACTCTCACCATCAACGATAACGACGGCACGAACGGCACAGTCAACCCTCTCAATACTCCGGCATTCTACGTCAGACAACATTACGTCGATTTTCTTAATCGAGAACCAGATGCATCGGGCCTGGCTTTTTGGGTAAGCAACATCACCGACTGCGGTTCGGACGCTCAATGCATCGAGGTGAAGAGGATTAACGTCTCGGGAGCCTTCTTCCTGTCGATCGAGTTCCAGCAGACCGGTTATCTCGTCGAAAGGATTTACAAGACTGCATTCGGTGACTTCCAGGGAACTTCCACAATTGGCGGAGCCCATACATTGCCTGTTCCCATCGTGACCTTCAACCAGTTCTTGCCTGACACCCAGAAGATTAGCGAGGGTGTTCAGGTCGGCATCGGGGATTGGCAGGGACAGCTCGAGGCGAACAAGCAAGCATTTACACTAGCGTTTGTTCAGCGGCCGGAGTTTCTAGCAGCGTTTGGGAGTGGAATGACCGCTACGCAGATAGTCGATAAGATGAACTTGAATGCTGGAAGCGTGCTGTCGGGTTCTGAAAGAAGCAGCCTGATTGATTTGTTGGGCGTTAACCCCAATGATTTATCAAGGCGAGCAGCGGTGCTACGCGGAGTAGCTGAAGACCAGGATTTGCAAACCGCCGAATTCAACAAGGCGTTTGTGCTGATGCAGTACTTCGGTTATCTGAGGCGCAGTCCAAATGATGCCCCGGATACAAACCACACGGGATACGAATTCTGGCTCGGGAAGCTGAACGACTTTCACGGCGACTTCGTTCAGGCGGAGATGGTAAAGGCCTTCATCGAATCGACTGAATACAACCGGAGGTTCTTGTTCATTCCGTAGTGCTGGTGCGGGGAGCGCAGGCTCCTCGCCTGTTAGCTACCCGCTACGTTACTAAGATCGAATCAGCAGGTGAGGACGCCTGCGCTCCCAGCAAAACAGAAAAGGGAATCCAGAAACTGGATTCCCTTTTCTAATTCCAATGCAGAATTAACTAGAACCGGTTCAAATACTCGCTCGACGCAATGAACGCTTTAACCATTTCCGCCTGAATGTAGTTGCCATTGAACTGGTTCAACTTACCAAGCCAGAAATTGTAGCCGTCAAAGTTGCTGTCCGGAGCATCGTTAGGATTACGTTTGAGGTAGCCGAAGTACTGCATCAGCACGAAAGCCTTGTTGAAATCACGCTGAGTCAGGTTTGAGTTTTCAGCGATTTGACGAAGTACATTCGCACGGTTAGTCGGGTCGGCTGGTGAACCGCCAAGCACACTGACAAGATTGCTCTTTTCCGAACTCGAGAGAACATTTCCGACGTTATCGTCCAGCTTGTTTACAAATTCTTGCGCAGTCATCGTACCTGGAAACTGCGCCGTAAACGTCGGGCGCTGTACAAACGCCAAAGCAAAAGCGTTCTTGTTAGCTTCCAAAACGGCTTCCCATCCTTGCTGATTAACAATTACACCATTTCCGATGGTTCGGGTGTCAGGCATGAAGTCCTCTCGCCTGACAGGAACCGGTGAGCCACTAGGCAGGCCAAATCCCGCTTCGTACATCTTGTAAACGAGGAAACCGGTCTGTTGGAACTCAATCGATACGAAGAACGCTGCGGAAACGTTGATTCGCTTCACCTCTGTGCAGGCAGGATCAGCCGCGCACACTGTGATGTCATTTGTCCAGAAATTAAAACCGCTCTGGTCAGGAAATCTGCTCAGAAAATCGACGTACTGAGTGCTCACAAAGAAGTCTGCGTCGTTGATTGTGATCGGAACGTTCGTGCCGGGTCTGAGTCGGAGTGGTTTGACCTTGATGTTGCCGTAAAAGAGCTCGGAAGGGAGCTTGTTACCATCATCCGAAACGATTCGGAGTGTAGGGGCTTGACCGAACCCGGCGGAAGCAGCGAGCGCGATAATTAACGTGGCTAAGAGAAGTCTCATCTTGTTGTTAAGCTCCTTGCTGATACTACAGAAAGAATACCGATAGTGAGGCGGCCTTCCTAATCTGATCGCGGCTGCTTTTGGACAACCCACGAGGGCACTTTTCGAGTTTAGCCCGCTGGGCTTGTAAGTGTCAACGAGCTTTTACTGGAATAATTTGGCCATGATTCCACGATTTGCGTCTAACTCACGGACGAGTATGACGCGCGCCGGGTCCGACCCAAAATCGGCTTGTCCACACCGTAAACAGCGGTTCTGACCTTCGACCGGGGGCCCTTGGGAGCCACCCAGCTGCCACCCGAATCAGTTTGTGACCAACACCTTGCCTCGCCAGGTGTGTGAGCCCTTAGCTCCGAACCAGGAGACACTCTCCTGCAGCAAATCGATCTCCAGCAGGTACGTTCCTGAACGTAACGGAACATTTATAATCAAAGGTACCTGCACCATCTCCCCTGGATTGAGGTACGTTGTCAGCAGGGTTCGACCGTCGTCGTTTGTGATTACCGCACCTTTTCCGTCCAGCCAGTGATTTCCTACAGACAATCCAAGTGCTGATCCGCTCCGGTCACTCGCGCGCCAGACAAGTCTGCTCACATTTTTCACCGACACTTCGATCGTAACTCGTTGACCCGGCCGCGCCGTTAATGGTGAGCCAGCGACTCCGAGTTCTGCACGCATCTCCTCGTCGGGTAAGCGTATCAGAACGGGAGCTGGCCCCTGAGCAATGTAGGCCGTGTAAGGGTCGCTTTCTACGAGTACGCGACAACGCGGGCACGTCTCCTCGGTGGTAATGACCACGGCGCCTTCGGGAGGGGATCTGTCAAAACCTAATGATACAAACTTGTTCAGAGGGATGCCCTGCAAGGTCCCGTACCAGAGAGCCTGAATGTATCCCGGGCGTGAGCTGTTATCAGCGAGATACACGGGTTCCGACCCCGAGTTGGTCATTGCGGTTGGCAGAATTGTGGTCGTGTAATCAGCGTCGAAAAGATGCAAGCGTCGGGGTGAATGCGCGCTTTTACGGTACTGCCACTGGAACAACAATCCCTGAGAAGTGATTAGCAGAATTGTTACGACTAGCGCCACGCGTTTCCAGACCACATCACTTTTTGTGAACCAGTCGACAGTCGGAATGGTTAAGATCAGGAGAAATACAGGCAGCGCTGCCAGCCTCAGCATGTGAAAGTTGTCGGTCGTAAGTGACGCTGGAATAACAGACACCACTGCTCCGTAGATCACAAAAAACCACCACGCATTGAACTGTCGAAGTCGAAACAGAAGAAAGAGACTCGCCAGGATAAGCGCTCCAGTTATGGTCAACATCGCCGGCGGGCCAGGAATATGAGCTATCTCGTTTACGCTTGAACTCTCGGATACAAACAAACGCCACGCATTTAAGTTGAGAAAGAAGTGGCTCAATAATTCTTTGGTGACTTCAAGCAGTGAGCTTCCGGTCGTGAGGTATGTGATGAACTTGAAGCGGGAGGTGAGAGCCGATGGTTGGCGATGATTAAAAATCAATAGTGGAACTAACGTCACAAAGTATGCGATCCATGTAAGGACAATACTGAGCCATCGCGTACGTGTGATGAAGATAACTAGTCCGAGTGCGAAAAGCGGTCCCAGCAATCTGCCAATGGAGTAGCTGTAAGTCAGCAGGCCAAGTGTCAGCGCCACTCCAAAAATATCTGCCGGTTGCCATTTAGGTTTACGAACAGCACGCCAGACGACGAGCAGGAAAATCGCTACGGCGAATGGATAGATCGCTACTTCCATTACCAGGCGGCTTAGTTCAAATAGCCACGGTGTCAACAAAGCAATGACACCCCCCACCAAACCCGTGATCCGGCTTCCAGTTATTCCCGTCGCAAGGGCAAAGAGTGTGACAACTGTTGCGAATCCAATCACAGCGCTCAGTGCACGCGCGCTTAGAATGCCCGGACCAGTCAGGCGAAACACGATGGCGAGCAAATAGATGTAGGTCGGGTTTTTGTACTCGCCGAACGCGCGAAAAAAGAGTGGCCATGTTTCGTGATGCTCATCTCGGCCTGTCGTGGCGATGGCTTGAGCGTTGTAGGCGATTGAGGATTCGTCAATGAAAAACCCGGGTGGATTGGAACGCAGTGCCGAGAACTGAATGATCAGCGCGAAGACAATCAGAGCTAACCAGGCTAGTCCAAGTCGCTGATTGCTTCCAGACACTGCCATCACCTCCGAAACCGCATGCGAAGGACCGTCAATACACCTTCAACCATGATGCCGCTGTTCATTTTTGATCGTCCAAGTCGCCGCTCAACAAAAACGATTGGTATTTCTTTAATGCGCAATTTCTTTTGAAACGCTCTGTACGTCATCTCCGCCAGAAACACGTAGCCGTTTGAGGCGAGCCGATTGATATCGATCGATATCAGCGCTTCACGACGCCAGCATTTGAAACCCGTAGTGCAATCAGCGATGGGCATCCGGGTGATTGTACGGACATAGAACGACGCGGCTTTGCTGAGTATCAACCTCTTGAGGTCCCAATTGACCACGCTGATCCCTTCAACATAACGGGAACCGATTACCAGGTCGTTCGTCTGTAGAGCTTCGAAAAAAGCCGGCAGGTACTTGGGATCATGTGAGAAGTCGGCATCCATCTGAACGATGGCTTCATAGTCGCGAGCAAGTGCAAACCTAAAGCCCTCAACATAAGCTGGACCTAAGCCTTCCTTTCGCTCACGATGTAACACGAACACGCGGTCAGGTTTCGACTGATGTAATTCGTCAGCTAACGCACCTGTGCCGTCTGGAGAATTGTCATCGACGATAACTATGTGAACGTTAGGCGCGTGTTGGAGAATGCTCTCAACGATTCCTGAGAGATTGTCGCACTCGTTGTAGGTAGGCAACACTACGAGGCAACGCATCTCAGTGTTGATGATCCTTGAGGTAGCAACAAACGGTTGTCATGGGTCGCGTATCATCGCACACGAAAAACATAAATGGAACCACCGATGATTGTCTCAGGTTGGCGATGTCTGTATTCGTCGAAGAAATTTACTCTGCTTGCGACCGTGTCTCGTCCGCTGCCCCTGGGACCCTCTGGAATCGTGGAACCGTTGAGGTAACTCGCGCCGACAGCAATGTAGAGCGGGTCCTGCGATTTGTCTCTTTGTTTATCGAGAGCATTACCACACTCAATTCCATAAAAGCGCAGTATCCCAAATCCGCCAAGCGTTGCGTCGAGCACACGCCGTTCGCCTTTTGCTTGCAGGTATTGTGCTAACTCGTGAAGATCATCGCCCCATTCGACATTTGAGTCTGACAAGTACCACCAATGAGGTGCGCGACTTGCGAACTGGTTCATGTAGACGATGTGATTTGGATATGCCCTTATCGCTTCAAAGACGATCCAGCCGACCAACAGAACCGTGGCTACGGTTCCAACTGTTCGCCATTTCATTTTCAAGAGCTCATCGAGCATCCATGCAGACAGAATGATGACGAACGGAAAGAGCGGCAGCATGTAGCGCACGCCAATATCGATGTGACTGAACAAAACGAAGATCATATAAACCACCACGGGTGTAAGCAGCCACATGAATCTAATATCTCGATGACGGATCATTCGCACGACAGCCCATAAGACTGACACGAGACTCATCAACAGCAACGGGATTGTCGTCTTCAGTACCAAGGCAACGGGAAAGTAATACCACCAACCTGTCTGGCTATACATTCCGAGAAGACTTGCTGAGTGGCCGTAGCGGTTGTGCAGGATCTGAAAGCAGATGCCAAGTAAGAATTCTTTAGGGAGGATGTAGCTCAACGACTGAGTCAAAGTGGTGACGGCGTGAGCGTATGATCCGAAATTGACAGCGAGCCATCGGTAGTCAACGTAAGTGAGTGAGCGAAGTTTGAAGTAATACGCAGCATTGATCACGACAAGCATTGTCAATGCGATGATTGCTGTCTGAATGGGAATAACGCGACGCCAGGAACTTCGCCACCAAAGAATGATGAGTGCCGGAGCGAGTACGAGACCAACCAACAACATGGAATACTTGGTAAGCAGTGCAATCCCCACCGCCGCGCCAAGACACACGGCACGACGCCAGGTAGTCTTTGAAGTGTAGAAATACAGTGCCAGGAAGAATAGGAAATAGCCGAATGCCGCCGGACCATCGGTTTGCACGACGCGACCGTGACCGAGAATTGTTGGCTCCAGGCTGAATAATGCGACTGCCAGAACAGCAGTACGCGCACCAAACAAAGTTCGCGCAAATAAAAATATTAGTATCCCGAGTCCGACAGTTAAGAAAATCATCGGCACTCGAGCCCAAAAACTTATCGATTGAAACTTCTTACCATTCAGGTCCCAGAACTTGTACATGCGTTCCCACTTGAAATCCTCAACTGTAGTGGAAGACGTCGGATCCCACGCAGTTTCATTTGGCTGAACAAACAAGAGTGGAAGCGCCGCTAGAATTTTCGGCAACGCCGGGTGTTCGTTGACAAGTTGGAAGTCGGCGTCGACGAGGTGATAGTATGCCGATGGAATCATAACGATCTCATCGACAGTGATACTCTTGCGCCAAATCACGGCGAACATCTGTAGACTCATGATCGCGAGAAGCGCGCCACTTACCAGCTCAGCTGCATGTGTTCGAGCGAAGGTTAGCAAGCTCGAGAGCGAACGACGCGGCTCGAAAACTATAAAGGTTGTCGAGAGTCTGTTGCTCTCCTGACTCAATGGTTGATCCATTCAATCCCCGTTTAAAAATCAGGTCTGATTATCTTGCGGCCACAATTGTAACGCTTGCCCCGCTTGTTTACTTTTTGCCGGCGTTGGTTGAGGGGTTGGTCCTGTCTCCCGACGACGGAATTTTACAGAATGTGCCGCTGCGTATTGTCGCCGCGCTGCTTGTTCGATCTGGAAGTCTTCCACTCTGGAACCCATATATTTTTGGTGGCATGCCTCTGCTTGGAGCTGCGCAGGGCGGTGTGTTGTTTCCGCTGAACTGGTTCTACCTATTTCTTTCTCCAGCGTTAGCAACAAACCTCATGGTGTTGTCGACATTCATGCTCGCCGCGCTCGGAGCTTTCTTATTTGCGCGCCGTACAGGATCCTCAGTAGCGGGCGCTGCTCTAACCAGTCTCACCTGGCAGGCCGGTGGCTTTCTAATAAATCAAATCAGCCACATCAACATCGTTCAGACCGCCGCTCTTATGCCGTGGGTGCTCTGGGCAATTGAACGCTACGTGGTCAACAGTAGTCGCATTGTCGGTATAGTCATAACGTTATTGATCGCGCTACAGATCTTCGCTGGACATCAACAAGTCTTCGCCTACTCAGCGCTGCTCACTTGTGCCTATACCATCATGATGGCGCTCGGTGACCGCGAACGACGTAAGCGCTATCTCGTATCACTCGGGTTTGGTGGAGTAGGTGTTTTGCTCGGAGCTGTGCAGATCCTACCGACGTGGGAATTGCTTCGCAACAGCGTTCGTGCGTCTGCCAGCTACGACTTCTTCGCTTCGTTCTCGATGCCCAAAGCATCCGTCATGACTTTCCTTGCTCCTTTTCTCATGGGAGGTGGGGACGGCCGCCTGTTCCGTGCGCCATATATCGGTCAGTCGTTCTACACAGAATACGTTCCTTACGCCAGCGTGCTGGCGATCATGTTGGCCTTAGTCGCACTTGGCAGACGGGATCGGCGGACAAAGTTCTGGGCGGGAGTTGTGGTTGTTGCTCTGATGTTGGCCTTTGGAGCGAATGCGCCACTATCTCTCAATCGAATCGTTTACTTTGTTCCGGTTCTTAACCTGTTTCGCGTTCCAGCTCGTCATTTGATGGAGGTTCACTTCGCGGTTGCTGTGCTTGCCGGTCGTGGCCTCACGGTTTTATCGACTATCGACAAGAATCAAAGGAAGCGCTACATCGGGTTCATCGCTATCGGCGTTTTTGTGTTGACCTGTTTGGTTGTGACCTGGGGACGACCTGCTGAGCTTCAACTGAGTCGCAAAGCTCCGGTAAGTTTGATACGTGCGCCTGAATTGTTCATGCCGATTTTGATCGCTGGGGTGAGTGCCTTCGCGTTGTGGTTTTTTGCGCGAGGGCGACGTGGTTCAACTCTACTTGTGTTTTTTGTTCTCACGACTGATCTGATGTTGTGGGGACAGTTCAGTGCCTGGTACGTGTCTTGTCGAAAGATCCCGGCGGAGTATTGGAGCGTTCCCGAAAGTGTGCAGCTGCTGAGAGACAAAGCCCAACTGGAACCTGACAAGTACAGAATTCTCACCACTCATTTGCCATTCGACCCAAAGGTCTCGGTGCCTAACAACGATCATGGTTGGGTTCTCTGGAGTGAGCCGGACATTTATATGATGCACGGCATCCGAAACGCGGCGGGTTACGACGGGTTCGGACTGCAACGCTACAGTGAACTAGCCGGCCAGATGAAACTATGGGGTGCACTAACCGATCCGAACTCGACGCTTCGCAGCAATAGTCGGGAGATAGACATTCTGAACACTCGCTATCTTGTCGCGAGACACGAAAGACCGATTATCAA
>Ga0068871_100001744_pt1 | contig 14656 bp, 7 predicted proteins | sample KBSMisM72_FD_72750 | JGI IMG/M metagenome (GOLD analysis project Ga0068871, IMG submission 72750) | Miscanthus rhizosphere microbial communities from Kellogg Biological Station, Michigan, USA - KBS Miscanthus M7-2 | ecosystem: Host-associated > Plants > Roots > Rhizosphere > Soil ... | reverse complement strand
AGGGTTATTGTTTTTACATTTTGCAACACACTGCCGTTCCTAACTTCATCGGTTGCTGTTTTCAGTAAGAGGTCGCCGGCATTTAAATTACCGTATATTTCTACATTACCGTCAGCATCCCTTCCCGCTTTTACATTTACATGTTCCGCTTTATTATTCACTACACGAATAACGAAAATACTTTCTGTTGAATTTACCAAAGCCGATTTGGGTACAATAAAAGTGCTGTCGCTCGCCGGCAGTGGAAGGTTTACTTCAGCCACCATGCCTGGTAATAATTTTTTATCATTGTTGAGCACGTCCATCTCAACCCGCTGAGAATGGAACCGGGTATCAAGGCTCCCTGCAAGCCTTTTGATCTGGGCCTTAAATTGCTGGTTAGGAAGCGCCTTTACTGAAAAACTTACTTCATTTTTATTGCTGAGATAGCTGGTGTAAGCCTCAGGAACCGACAAAACCAGCCGCAGTTTTTTTTGCTCCTGCAGGTTGAATAAAGGAAGCTCTGAGCCCTTTCCGGAAGGTCCTACATAAGCGCCTGTATTTACATTTTTGGCAGATATAACACCACTGAAGGGAGCTCTTATCTGCAAATAGCTTTGCATTTCTATGATCTGCCTGTAAGCTGCTTTTGCGGATTCCAGTTGTGCAAGTTCAGAGCTTTTACGGGCATTGGCCTGCTCCAGGTCGTTCGGTGAAATAGTACCCGGTGTTTTACTAGTTTCATACAACCGGTCATAGTTGGCTTTACTCGCCAAATAGATGGCTTCACGGGATTTAATATTCGACAATGCACCAGATAACTGGGAACCCAGTTCGGGTGCTTCCAAGGTAACAAGCAACTGGCCCGTGGTTACTTCCGAACCTACATCCACATACAACTTTTTCACAAAGCTGTTTTCTTTGGCGTACAGATCCACCTGTTGATAAGCAATCAACTCACCTGGGATTTGCAGGGAAGAAAACAGCCGTCCCTTTTGTACAGGAAATACTTCAACTGCTGATACTTCAGCAGGTTGTGTTACTGTCTTTTCCGCAGGTGATTTATTCTCAGAATGGCAGGCAGACAATAAAGCCGCGACCAGCACACCACAGAATAAAATACTTTTGAACCCTAGCTTATTTAAACATTGATTCATTGCTATTTTTTTAAACGATTAAACAGATTTTGTTGGATGCAGTTCAGGAATATAATGCCTGCTTTCTTCATCTTCCGGATCCAGCGATACCGAAGTGGTGGATGCTTTGCCCTGCACCCAGGAAAACACCAATGGCAAGATGATCAAAGCAGCAAACGTGGAGGCTATCAGCCCCCCTACAACCGCACGGCCCAACGGAGCAGCCTGGTCCCCACCCTCACCAAAACCGGATGCCATTGGCAGCATACCCACGACCATGGCTACACTGGTCATTAAAATGGGTCGTAAACGCAGGGCCGCCGATTCTTTTGCACTGAGTAAAGCATTGCCGTTATGCATCCGCAAATGCTCTGCGTTGGTAATTAATAAAACGGAGTTTGCAATGGATACACCCACTGACATAATGATGCCCATATACGATTGCAGGTTAAGCGTAGAACCGGTGAGCATCAGCATCACCAATGAACCCAGCATTACGGCAGGTACGGTTGACAATACCACCAGTGATACTTTGAAGGATTGAAAATTGGCGGCCAGCATTAAAAAGATCACCACCACGGCAGTAAGCAATCCTGTTTGAAGGCTGCTAAGCGTGTCCGTTAGTACTTCACTCAAGCCTACTGTTTGAATAGACAACCCACGGGGGAGTTCCCCGATGGATTGAATCGCCGCTTTTACGTCTGCTGTGGCAGTACCAAGATCCTTGTTATTTAAATTGGCGGTTACCGAAAGAAAGGGCAGCGCTCCCTGGTTGTCGTTTTCCCCATAAGTTGTATCCTGCCTGATAGACGCCACGTCACCCAATACAGGACGGGGTTCATTACTCAACACCGGAATTTCATTAATGTCATTAATGCTGGTCATTTTATTTTCCGGCACCTCCACCTGCACACTATAACTTTGATTGCTTTTTGGATCGATCCATACGTTTTTCTCTGTATACCTTGACGATGAAGTAGAGGCAATGAGGGAACGGGAAATATCGGATACAGAAACACCCATTTGTGCAGCCCTTGTCCTGTCAATATCAATATCGATGGTTGGATATTTAACCGGCTGCGCTAACTGGATATCCCTCAGGTAAGCAACCTGTTTTAGCTTTTCAATTATTTTATTGGCATACTGTTCATTCAGCTTTTTGTCTTTGCCTGCTATCCTTACTTCAATAGGCGTTGGTGATCCCTGGCTAAGGATTTTGTCAGTGAGCTCAATTGGTTCAAATGAGAGCTTCAAGTCGGGCATGGTTTCCTTCACCTTTTGGCGAAATCTTTCTTTTAGTGCGTCCAGTTGTTCTGTGTAATCTTCTTTTAAAGCAACCTGCATTACTGCTTCCTGTGGGCCACTCATAAATAAATAAATAGGACTGGTAGAAAATTGCCCGGGATGTTGCCCAATAAATGCGGAAGTCACTTTTATATTTTCCTTTCCAACGAGATCGTCCAAAATACGCAATGCTTTGATCGTATGTTCCTCGGTTCTTTCCAGGCGGGTACCATCCGGTGCCCTTAACCTTACCTGGAACTGGCCCCCATTTATCTTGGGTAATACGTCACGACCAATATTCATCAACAGCAAACCCACTATACCACAAGTCAACAGCACATAGAAAATCACAACAGGCTTTCTGTAAGGAAGGATACGATCCAAAAAACGCAGGAAGCGATTTCTAAATTTTTCAAAACGAGTCAATTTTTCGCCTGATTTTTCCAGCAAAATCTTTTTCTGATCCCAGGTATCGTGCTCTTCTGACGCTGAAAAACCTACAGCTAAAAATTCTTCTTCGTCCGTTAATAAATGCCCGTCTGCAGATGATTGATGATGATGTGCTTTCATCAACCAGTTCGCCATAATGGGAACAAATGTTTGTGCCAGCAAATAGGAAATGATCATGGAGAAAGCAATGGCCATGGCCAAGGGTAAAAACAAGGCACCAGGTATGCCGGTCATGGTAAAAGCTGGCGCAAATACCGCCAGTATACAAAATAAGATCAGCAGTTTTGGAAAAGCAATTTCCTTACAGGCATCCCATATTGCCAACGCTTTTGGTTTGCCCATGGCCAGGTGCTGGTGAATATTTTCAATAGTAACCGTGGATTCATCTACCAATATTCCAACGGCTAATGCGAGGCCGCTCAGCGTCATAATATTAATAGTTTGGCCAAATAATTTCAGGAATAATACACCGGAAATAATAGAGGCAGGTATGGTTAGTACAACTATTAAGGCACCACGCCGGTCGCCCAGGAAAAGCAATACCATTAAACCTGTAAGTATAGCACCGATGGCTCCTTCGGTGATCAGGCTTTTTACAGCATTGATAACATATACTGACTGATCAAACTCGTAAGACAATTTTACATCTTCTGGCAACAGGCCCTGGAAGCGGGGCAGTGCTTTTTTTAAATTTTGAACCACCTCCCATGTGGAGGCATCTGCTGATTTGGTAATGGGCAGGTAGATAGACCGTTTCCCGTTTACCAATGCATAGCCGCTGGTAATATCCGCCGCATCTTCTACAGTTGCTACATCTCTCAGGTACACATTTTCAACAGCACCTTTAAAAAGTGGGATATCTCCAAAATCCTTTATATTTTTTATCGTGGTGTTGGCCGGTGTAAAATAATTGTAATTGCCTATTCTTACATTCCCGGCAGGCGTTGACTGGTTGTTGATACGCATAGCTTCTACAACCTGGTCGGCGGTGAGATTGTGTATTCTTAATAATTGCGGATCAACTTTGATAACCACCGTTCGGATGTTACCTCCAAATGGGGCCGGAGATACAAGGCCGGGGATAGAAGTAAAAGAAGCCCGGACATACACGTTTGCCAGGTCCATCAATTCATTGTTGGACCTTTGAGGGCTGCTCAATACCAATTGACCAATGGGCAAAGTGGAAGCATCAAAGCGTAAAATAAAGGGAGGTTGTGAGCCTGGTGGAAAAATAGCTTGTGCCCTATTGGTAAAAGCAGTTACCTCTGATGCGGCCTGCGCCATGTTGGTGCCCTCGTAAAAAGTGAGTTTAATTAAAGTAAGGCCCTGGATATTTCTTGTTTCAATATTTTTTACACCGGATACATATAACAGCAAGCTGATATAATTCTTTGCAAAATAAGCCTCCATCTGTGTTGGCGTAAAACCGCCATATGGATGGGAAATATAAATAACCGGCAGATTCAGGTTAGGGAAAATATCAACCTTGATATTGCGTACGGCATTAATTCCAAAAAAGAATAAACCTGTAACGAACACCAGTATCGTGATGGGTTTCCTTAATGCTGATCTTATAAGATTCATAAATAAACGTTGTTTTATTTTTTTGTTTATTGCACCTGCCTCCTGAATAACTCAAAATCACCCGAAGCGGCAGTTTTTATTAGCAGGGCCTGCCATACATTAATGTTGGCAACCGTGATATCTGTTTGTGCCCGGTTCAAAGCATACAATGACAACTGCAGGTCAACAATATCAGTAAGCCCGTTTTTGTAAAGAACAGACTTTTGCAAATAAGCATCTGAAGCAGCTTTATATTGTGAAGGCACCTCACCCACTATTTGCAAACTGTTTTCTATCCGTTCATCTGCCAGAAGTAATTGGTTTCTTAAATCAGTGGTTACCTGGTCGTACTCGTTTTTGTAAGCTTCGGTAATAAATTGTTGTGCCTTTACCTGCTGCTTTATTTTGAACGGGCTTATAATATTCCAGGAAATGGCTACACCGGTAATATAATTGTAACGTGACGGCTTAATACCGTCAAAATAATTTGCTGAATATTTATAATTAGCGAGAGCATTGTAGTTATAGTCAAAGCCGGAGGCCCTTGATTGAAAAATACCAAAAAGGTTTACACCCGGCCGAATGCTTTTTTTGAGATAGTCTGCAGCAACATTACTTTCATTGATACGGGTTTGATAAAATTTTGACTGGGGATTTTGTTCGACGGTAATGACGGTTTTAAACTCCGTTGGAATTTTACTATAGAAACTGGTATCCAACTGAAACTTATCCGCCGCAATATTCAGTAACTGCCTTAGCTGGTTGCTGGCTTGCTGTTCATTGTTTCTTGCATCTATTATTGCCAGCTTAGCTCGTGATACCTCTGCATTGGCAATCGAAGAATCAACGCCTGCAATAAGACCAGACTTTGTTCTTGCCAGTACTGACTGCTGCACAGCCTGTGCCCGTTGAAGATTTGCCTGTGCATTCTGAATTAATTTTTGTGCAGCCAGTAAATTAAGATAGGCGCCTGATATTTTTACACCTTGTATAAATTCTTCCTGGAGCAGATCAGCCGAATCTCTTTTAACAGCAGCATCCGCCAGCAGTACTCCTGATTTGACACGGCCGAATGAAAAGAACTCCCAATTGGTATTGATAAGATACAATCCACCAAAAGCAGCATCCCATCTTTGCGAATTGCTTACCGGTCCCGCTGAAGCAATTCCCATACCTTCCACTGCGATCAATGGCCCATAATTTCCATTAACGGTTCCATAGGACTGCTGCACTGATGCGATGACATTTGGCAGGTAGCGGTTTTTTGCATCCTGTACCAATGCATTGGAAGCATTGATATAATTATGTTTCGCCTGTATGCTTTGATAATTGTTGATCCCGGAGGTAATCGCTTCGGAAAGCAACAGCTGCTTAGGTTCCTGTGCGGAAACGAAATGCTGTGCTGTATTAAAGTGAACGAAGGCTGCAAATACCAGCCACCTTACGGCTGATCTTTTTAAATTCTTTTTGACAAAGTACATAAGTTATGTTTAAAGTTCTGTTAGCAGTTAAACTACACTGCGGCAAAGTAAATATTCCTTAATCGTTTTTCTCAACCACTTGCTATCCTTAACAACTCCTGCCTATCATTTAATCCATTTTGTTCACTGTCTCTAAATTTAAAACAAAACTAAACCAACAGAAGATTGGAAAGCAATAAAAACCAAACAATCTATTACGAAATTCAAACAATGGAATAGCGGTAAACCGGGCGGCATTTTATTTCTTTGTAAACAGAAAGCAGGGCAAGGGACAGGTTTACTTTTACTTTTGTATTTTTACTCCCCTTCTGCTTTGGTCTTAAAAGAATGCTTCTAAAGGCGGTACATCCGGCTAAACGAAGCCGTAAACAACAACAAACTGGTATATTTAAATGGAGTTATGATCTACATTATTTGGATACTATCAATCTTAAACATTTATCTCGGCTTAAAAAATTTTCTTAATGTAATTCATGTTTTGCAGAATAGTAAATACTCCAAAAGTGCTACAGCTTTATTTGCAATATTATTTTTAGGAATGGGCATTATGGGATTGTTTTGCTCACTGGTAAAAAATAATTATAAACTTGCGCTTGTGGTAGAACTCGGCCCATGGATATTGGCACTACTGTTCTTATTGTTTTCTATGATGACAAGTGATTATAAATAAACTGGATGAAATTATATTTAACCCAGAATGGAAGAACGGGAAAGCCATGAATAGAAAAACATCACTTAGTATTTTAACTTCAACCTCAGAAAAAGATTTACATGGGATTATCGAACTGCAAAAAAATAACCTGCCCGTAAATCTCACCAGTGAGGAAATCTCAAGCCAGGGGTTTGTTACCGTTATTCATTCGCTCCCTCAACTGGAGAAAATGAATACCATTGAACAGCACGTCATTTGTAAAGAGGGTAATAAAGTGATCGCCTATTTGCTGGCAATGACAGACAAATCGAAGGATGATCTGCCGGTTTTAATCCCGATGTTTAAGATGTTTAACAATATACGTTACAGGGGAAAAATGATATCGGACTACCATTATATTGTGGTTGGCCAGGTATGCGTAGATAAAAGTTACAGGGGGCAGGGTATTCTCGACCGATGTTACGGGGAATACAAAAACATATTCAGTAAAAAGTATGATTTTGCGATTACTGAAATTGTAACCACCAATCTGCGTTCATTAAATGCTCACCGGAGGATCGGGTTCAAGGAGATCCAAAGATTCAAAGGCCCAGATAATATTGAATGGAGTATTGTGATCTGGGACTGGCTGGATGGAAATTAGCTTTACCCGATAAATTGTTCACTTTTTTTTATTACCGTCCGCCGGAATCGCCTTTAAAATCATCCTGTAAATTACTTTAGTTTTATTACCCGCATATTATCCAGCATCGCCTGGTTAATATCACCGTTCATATTATCATTGTGATCTTCCAGGCTAAGCGTTACTGTATGATCGCCTTTATCCAGCTGAACCTGCACTGAATTACTGTATCCCCAATTGCTCCACTCACTTTTTCCCCTCTGGGGAAAAACACTGGTTCCAGACGCTTTACCGTCAACTAATAAAGTGCGTATGGCACATTTATTTTCTGTATTCGTTGGTCCGTTGCCGTTGGCATATTTAAAATCAATAGCGTAAAGACCTGGCTCCGTTAATTTGATAGCGATGTTTACTGTTTTATTTATGGCAGTGCTGATCTCTGTAAAACCTGTTCCGGAAAAGCCCTGGTAATTGAGATTAGACTTAGGATTATTATTTTCAATCTCATAAGTGGTTATTAATTTTTCATTTGCCACTACCACCGGCTCACTGGCGAATGATGGTTCTCCATTTTTATCCACTGCTATCACCTGGTATTCGGCATAGCCGGTGAACGGCCCGGCAAAGCCGTTTTCAGTAACTGCAGAAAGTTTCTTGCCATTTTTTATAACGATAAAGGATACTGCTTCTTCCACTTTATCCCAGGCTAATTTTCCATCGCTGTAGTGAACTAACGGCGTTGTTACTGTGGTATAGTTGGAAATTTTATTGATCTTTTGGGGAGCAACCACGGTACTGTTCAACGTTATTTTTATGGTATGTTCACCTGCTAATGATGCCGGCAATTCCGCTTCACCCTGCACTCTGCCATCCAGCACAAATGCGGTGATTTTATTTCCATATCCTTCCAGTTCGATATTCAGCACCGCATTCCTGTACTTGAAATTGGTAAGCGCATGGCTGCCTTTAAATGCAGCCGGAACAAACGGATGAAATAACAACCCGTCCGGCTTAAACTCTATTCCAAAAAATACTTTATGCACCAATGCCAAATTTCCGGAAAGGCTCCACAACATATTGCTGCTGTTGATGACGGTGCCCGCAAAATCACCATTATCTGCCACATAATTTTCTTTGTTGGTTAAGAACAGTGCGGCAGGCCTGTAAATATCATTGATGGATTCAACTACTGAATTTTCATTGGCAGCTTTTGCAGCGGCCATCGTCCAGTAGGTTTGTACAAAAGGCCACACCGCGTTATTGTGATAGGGCGGCAGACCGGGTATTTGTGGATAGATACAGGTAATACCAAAATCAGTTACCGGTACAGATGCAATGATTTGTTTTGCCTTTGTGACATCTGCAATGCCAAATAAAATACACAATGCTTCTCCCAAGGCTTCTGAACGTGGCGATGCCATCTTAAAATTTCTGCCATATAAGAATTGTGCATAATATCCTTTCTCCGGTATCCATAAATATTTGTTGATACCATCCTTTATTTTCAGTGCAATATCTGCATGCTTAACTGCTATGCTCCTTAAGTTTAAAATGAATGCCATCTCACTCAGCACCATATTAGCCTGGTAATGAGCCGCGTTTGTTCCCAGGCATTCGCTTTCAAAAATATCCGCAGGCTGCATCCATTTGGGATAGGTTTGATCTCTCCAGTCCAGGAAAGACGATTCACCTTTTACCAAACCGGTTACTGGATCGTATGCATTCTGCAGGTCATCATCAATGGAATTTTTTATGATCTCAAAAGCCAGTGCCAGCCAGTCTTTATCGCCTGTTGCTTTGTATACTTCCCATGCGGCGGTGGCCCAAATCATCCTGTCGGTAGAACAAGGATAAGCGCCACCGGTACCCGTATCCTGTATGATCCTTTTTTTCTTATTTACTTTCCTGAGTAAACTGTTCATTGCCACTTTTGGCTGCAGGTAGGCCATTGACAAAATAATAGAATAGCTGATATCCCTTGTCCAAACTCCGGCCCATTCCTTTCCTGTTCTGAAAGTGCTGTCAGGCTCCACTGCCTTTATCATTTCTTCCAGGCTCATATTGTACAATGCAGCGCTGACCAAATACGGCGTTTTATATTGGGGAAAAGCGGTAACGTCTTTTTGTTGTTTCCAATCTGTAGCAGTTTGTTTCTGATCTTGTTTTGCATTCAGGAACATGGTAGTTTCATAGATGCCGTCATGATCAACATCCGTCAACTGCAGCGGCTTGTTATTTACCAGGTTATCAAAATCCCAGGTCATTGGCAAGGCGCTACCAGCAACGTATACGCCCTTAAAATCTTCCTTGTAAATTTTCGTACCATTGAAGCTGGTGTAAAAGCCATTTTGTTCAAACTGCTTCAGCACTTCTCTCATATCAAGTCTTACAATCAGCCGGGTATAAGGCTTTAAATAAGAAGTCTTGGCAGATTTTTGTTTGAGCTGCTTACCAAAAACGATCACCGGGGTTTCAGCAAAACCGTTCAAGGGTTCTACGGTGAATTGATGATCCTGCCCCGATGGCATTTCATTATCCTTGCCATTAATGGCGAATTTAAAACTGATATCAGCAGATTGATTAAGATTGGAAGGGCTTTCATAATTACTGGTGATATGATCTGCAGAAACTGCTTTGGCTTCATATTTACCCTGCACTACTTTGTCACTGTAAACACTAAATACTTTTGATTCATACAATGGCTGCTGTGCCTGGGTTTTGCTGATCATACCAATAGTAATAATAAACGCAATTAATTTTTTCATAATAGCGAAAAATAAAAATGATTGTTGGGCGGTAAAGCTATTCAATCACCAGCATATCCCAATATTTTAATTGAGGCAATGTGAATTTTAAAGTGCTTCCGGTTTGTGTAAATGTGAGCTGCTGCGGAATACCAAAATTGCTATCCGGGCTTGCCATCCAAACTTTTGTCGCGGTGCCGGTATAGTTAACTTCCACATCCGCAGCAGCTATTGTATTGGGCTCCGGTAGGGTACCGTTAGTATCTCTCCAGTCAAAGGACGAAGCATTGGCAAAATTGATGAAATGCAGCACCTGTTTCGAACCGACCAGCCTCCCCTGCACAGCTACTTTACCACTCTGCGGAGGCCATGCTTCTACATTCATTTTCCTATTGGTACAACTAACCGGTACAGTATTAAATGCTCCGCTATCTCTTAATAGATTTTCATACGCTGTTAAAAAATCATAATAGGCAACGATCGCTTTTTTTAGATCATCATTCATGCGGAGATTATTATTAGGAAAATATTCTTTCGCCAGCATGTGTTCACCCAGTTCAATATGACTGCCTCCAAATGCAAATATCACTGCGTTGGCCATTAACACACCTGCCGTGTTAAATGTGCCAGGGTTTTCCGCCTTATTATAATTAAGGTAGGCGGCAAGCACTGAACTTTTGCCATTGCTATAGGTATAATTATTTTGAATGGCTGCCGCCAGTTCTTTATATCCCTCATTACCGGTCCATAGCTCTGCATAGGTAAAATCAACAGGTGCAGTGGCAATGCTGTTCTGCTGACCAAACTGGTTAACTGCATTCATCACTATCTTTTTTCCGGGATGAACAGCTTTCATTGCAGTGAGAAATGAATTGAATGTCGCAGCAAGATCAACCTTCTTGCCATCGTAATTATATACAGTCCCCCTGTCTCCTACCTGGTCTACATGATACCCATCAAAATTGTACACCTGGTACACATCATTGTTTTTAGCGGCTATGTATTGCTGCCATTCTTTATTGGAAGGATCAGTAAAAAAAATATCGCTTTTAAACGGCGGCTTAGGTAAAATGAAACCATCCATTTCTGTATGTGCTGTGTTCTTATACATATACCATTCCGCCTGCACTCCATCCGCTGCCGCACCGGATAGCGCACCGTAACAAAGATTATAAAACATGGCCTGCATCCCTTTTTGATGAGCCCTGTCAATATAACCCTGCACCGTTGATTTATAGCTATCCCGGTTGGCAATATCCTTCCAGCTATCTTTCGGACTTACTACCGTTCCTGCTAATGGCTGATGGTGTTTATCCTGCCAGTCGTAAAACTGCAGTCCGTTGACGTGATTACGGTTTAAGAAATCAATTACCGAATCCATTTGCTCATTGTTCATTTTAGCAAACTCACTTAAAAAACCATAACGGGGAAACTTAGCCCAGTTACTGCTTACATCAACCGCAATAGAAGCTTGCGTTTTATCATTCCCATCCTCTTTAGTAAACACCTCTACTATATAACCACGGTAATCAGTTGCCGGTGGCTGCCAGCTCCAGGTGGCGGCATTCAATGATTCTTCTTTAATGATCTCATTTAAAAACCAGTACCGGATAAAACCTCCCGGAAGTATTGCATTAAGTTTAAATGACACAGTTTCTCCCGGGCTGTATACTGCTTTATTAGTTGAGATGGTATAAGTGGTTTGTCCAGGCGTAATTGGGTTGTTATTACCCGAACTATTTTTTTTGCATGCCATTAGTGCCCCTATAAACAACAACACAATATATTTTTTATTCATTTTATTTCTTGATTTTTTGATGCTTAAAAATAACCCACCGGAAGACTCCGGCGGGTTTGCTTATGTAACGATTGCTTGCTTATTATTTTATTTAGAAAATGCTAAAAGGAAAACCTACTGCTTTACAATATCAATTGTTTCTTTCAGTTGATTGAGAGTGATCTTGTAATTACCGGGTTCGGTAATTTGCCATTTATAATCCGGGTTACCAGCCGGTATAAATTTGCACAGTTTAATATTTATACTTTGATGATTGACCATTGGCATAAAATAATCGCAGCCAAAATTGCCTGTTGCCACCGGTATCTTAAATTCGCCTGCTGTCATTGTGCCCTGCCAGGTAAAGATGTATGGGTCATTTGGATCAGCAACCATCGGTGTCGGGCTGTTGATATTCCAACCCGTAGGTGTAGCATCTCCCAGCAACCATAGTTGTGTGTACGGTGTAAATGCTTTGATATCGATCTTGCTGTTATACAGGTCTAATTTTATTTTATATGCACCGGGTGTGGTGATCTGCCATTTGTTATCGGGACTGCCTCCTTTTACCAATTGCACATCTGTGGAAGAAAGATCCTGGTGATTGGTAGCAGGCATATAAAAATCGGCGCCCCAATCGCCTGTTGCAACCGGTATCTTAAATTCACCTGCTTTTAATATTTCATTATAGTTGAATACAAACAAATTGCCATTATCCACCTGCATTTCATTGGGTGCCCCAATATTCCATCCATTGGGTGTTGCATCACCAACTATCCATAAACGGCTATACGGAGGTGTTAGTGGATGGGCTGTTTCTTCAATCGAAATAGTAAGGTCAATAATATTTACTTTTACGACGAAATTACCCTGGTTTGAAATTAAAAATTTATCATCTGGCTGGCCAAAATCTGTACGGTAAAATAATGAAGTTGCAGATGCTCCTTTATTGTACGATGGCACCCATTGCCCCAGCGTGGTTAAGAATTTTAATTCCCCTGCATTCAATGGACCAGTATAAGAAAAGCCCCCGGCTTCAGCAGCAATGGGTGTTAACGCTGTTGCAGTATTATTGTCCCATCCATGCGGAGCCGCATCCCCTACCAGGTACAACGTAGTGGAAACAGGATTGTAAGGTGTAACCTTAATCACTGCCGGCGCCGAGATATCTTCGCTGCTGCCATCGGCCAGTGACCTTGCCAACACCCTTGCTTCCAGCGAAAATACTTCACCTGCTGTTGCCCCAAAATGATTGCGAATACTATCATTCAAATCACCGGTGGTAAATTTCCTGCCGTAAATACCTTTCCCCAAATTTTCAGTAATAGCATCGCTGAAATTAGTACCTTCTTTTGCCAACTCCAGTGTATAACTAATTCCTGCATTTGTTCCCTTGTTGCTACCGGTAGACCAGGTAAGTATCAATATATCAGCGTTCTTATCTTTTTCCTTCAGTAAGATGGTATTAGCAGAAGCTGAAATCGCCAGCGCTGAGTTGCCTTTATTTAACTCGGCATACTGCTCTTTTTTACAGGCTGCAAAAAATACCAGTATTGCAGCAATTGTAAATAATTTATAAATTATTTTCATGATGATAATGTTTGTGGTAAAACAATTTTTTTAGTACCCGGCATTCTGTGTAAGATTGGGATTGGCATCAATTTCCTTTTGCGGAATAGGCAGCAGCAGGTGTTTAGCGGTAAAGTTTGTTTTGCCAATGCCCTGCATAAATTGCTTTACATATTCTCCGCTGTCATAACGAATAATATCAAACCAATTGCTTCCTTCAAATGCCAGTTCAATTCTTCGCTCCTTTCTTATCTTATTTCTAAGATCATTCTGAGTGGTAACTGAAACATCATCGAGCCCCGCCCTGCCACGAACTTTATTCAAAGGCACAATTGCATCTGATAAACGGTTCAGCTCACACAATGCTTCTGCTTCCATCAGCAATACATCTGCATAACGCAACACAGGCCAGTTCGCCGGGTTGGTATCATAGTCAGGAGAAACGGATTTGGGCACTAAAAATTTGCGAACATTGTATCCCGTTACTGAATAAGAAGTCTGGTAGGCTTTCCCGTCAAAAGCGGGGCACCCTGCATAAAGCAAGGTCTTGTCCTTACGGTTATCATTCGCTTCGTAGAGGGATGCAAATTCATTTGTTGGTTGACTCCACCCATACCCTCCGCCTACAAAATCGGCATTCCGTGGTCCCATAAAAGTACTTACCCAGCTTGCCTGGTTTTCATTATCCCAAAAACTATAACTTGATTTACCGGAATACTGCACTTCGAACAAACTTTCTTTTGAATTTTTGGTAGATGGATTAAAATTATCAGCATAGTCTGCATTTAATTCATAGCCCAATGCATCTACCTGCTGGCAATAACTGAGTGCATCTGTATAATTATTTAAAGTAAGGTATACTTTCGCCAACAGGCCCGCCGCAGCTCCTTTACTAGCTCTGCCTACATCAACCCCGGAATAAGTGCTGGCTGCAGGCAATAAACTAACAGCCTGTTTTAAATCATTAATGATTAGTTCATACACCTGTTCCTTTGGTGTCCTGGCAGGCCTTAAATTATCCTCGGCAGTTACCGGTTCTGTAATTAACGGCACGTCACCAAACAACCTTACGAGTATAAAATAATAGTTGGCCCTAAGAAAATATGCTTCACCCAATATCCTGTTTTTAAGGCTTTCGTCCATTGCAATACCGGGAACATTTTTCAGCACCAGGTTGCATCTCAAAATACCGGGAGAAGGTCCACGCCAGATGTCCAAAGCAGCTGCATTATCCGTGGTGGTTACAAAATTTGCAATATCCTGTGTTTCGATACCGTCTGTTCCGCCACCTGCACCAACAATGCTGTTGCCACTCCAGATATCAGAAGTCCAGATGCGGAGATTGTATAGTTTAGGCCACTGCAGTGGCTGGTAAGCTCCATTGATAGCTGTTACTGCA
>Ga0068871_100001739_pt1 | contig 14674 bp, 16 predicted proteins | sample KBSMisM72_FD_72750 | JGI IMG/M metagenome (GOLD analysis project Ga0068871, IMG submission 72750) | Miscanthus rhizosphere microbial communities from Kellogg Biological Station, Michigan, USA - KBS Miscanthus M7-2 | ecosystem: Host-associated > Plants > Roots > Rhizosphere > Soil ... | reverse complement strand
TGGCGAGCTTCTGCCCCCCGTGCTCGCGCCCGGCGCGCTGATCGTGATCGAGAGCGCGCAGGGCCTGGAGCTCGCGCTCGACCTCCCCGCCGACCCGCCCCGCCGATACGGCGCCTCGACGATCCAGATCATTCGCAATGGCCCCTGACGTCACACCGTCGACCACCGACGGCCGCACTGCGCTCTGCCCGGGCACCTACGATCCGGTCACGTACGGCCATCTCGACATCATCGAGCGGGCCTCGGGCATGTTCGACCGAATCGTCGTGGGTGTGGTGCGCCATCCCACCCACAAGGAGCCGTTCTTCCCGATCGAGCAGCGGCTCGAGCTCCTGGAGGAGGTGCTGGCACCCTTCCCGAACGTGGTCGTGGCAGGGTTCTCGACTCTCGTCGTCGAATACGCGCGGGCGTGGGGGGCGTGTGCACTGGTCAAGGGCCTGCGCGCCGTCTCCGACTTCGAGTGGGAATTGCAAATGGCACACCTCAACAAACGCATCGCCCCGGAGATCGAGACCGTCTTCCTGATGTCGTCGCCCCGATACAGCTTCCTCTCGTCGAGCGGCGTGCGCGAGCTCGCGGCCTTCAACGGCCCCATCGCTGACTTCGTGCCGCCGGTCGTCGCCGAGGCCTTCGCGAGGCGCACCCACTAGGAGACTGCATGGATGTCCTCGTCCTCATCGACAAGCTCGACGAGCTGGTCCACGGCGCGAAAGCGGTGCCGCTGACCGATCAGGTCCGCATCGACCGCGAAGAGATCTGGGAGATCCTCGACCAGATGCGGGCGACGATCCCCGAGGAGATCAAGCAGGCGCGCTGGATCGTCAAGGAGCGCCAGGAGATGCTCGCCGAGGCCAAGCGCGAGGCCGAGCGCCTCGTCGCGGAGGCGCGCGAGCGCGCGGCCGAGCTGGCCTCGCAGCAGGAGGTCGTGCGCCAGGCCGAGCAGCAGGCTCGCTCGCTGCTGGGCGAGGCCCGCCGCCGCGAGCGCGAGGTGCGCCTCGGCGCGGAGGACTACGCCGACGAGATCCTGGCCACGCTCGAGGTCAACCTGGGCAAGTTCCTGACCGCCGTGCAGCGCGGGCGCGAGCAGCTGCAGCGGCGTTCCGACGAGCCCTCCGCGCTCGAGCTCGACGAGTAGCGTCCTCGCACGACCAGGCTCGTTAGCCTGCGGTCACCATGACGAAGCTCGACCTGCGCACATTGCGGCTCGCTCCCGGCGACTACCGCCGAGAGCAGGTGACCGCCACCATCGCCCCGTTCACGGCCGGCGCTCAGGAGTATCACGCGGAGCCGGCGGACGTGCAGGCGAAGCTCGGACTCACCCGCCTCGCGGCCGGGCTCCTGTTCGACCTCGCCTTCGACGTCTCGATCATCGGGCCGTGCCAGCGCTGCCTCGAGCCTGCCCACGCGGAGCTCTCGGTGGCGGCCCGCGAGTACCAGGCCGACGTCCCCGAGGTGGAGGACGAGGAGACGACGCCGTACCTCGAGGGCGAGTTCCTCGACGTCGACCGCTGGGCCACCGACTCGGCCATCCTCGCGCTGCCGATCGTGATCCGCTGCAAGCCCGACTGCGCGGGCCTCTGCCCGCAGTGCGGCGCCGACCGTAACTTCGTCGCCTGCGGCTGCGAACCGCCCAAGGACGCCCGCTGGGAGCGCCTGCGCGAGCTGTTGTAGCCCGCCGGACAGTCCGTCCGCTACGCTTCCGCGCAGTATGCCCGTCCCCAAGAAGAAGACCTCGAAATCCCGCCGCGACAAGCGTCGCTACCAGGGCGTGCCGCAGCCGATCGCTGTCGGCGTCTGCTCGCAGTGCGGTTCGCCGACCCGCGCGCACCGGATGTGTCCCACGTGCAAGACGTACAAGGGACGCGAGATCGAGCCGCTCGGGGCGTGAGCACCACGGTCACCGTCGCGCTCGACGCGATGGGCAGCGACCGGGGCGCGGACGTGATCGTCGCGGGGGCGCGCGATGCCGTGGCGCGCGGGGACCTGCGCGTGCTGGTGTGCGGGCCGTCGTCGCTGCTCGAGCCGCTCGTGCGCGACGTGCCCGAGATCGAGGTCGTGCATGCTCCCGGGCTGATCGCCCACGACGAGGAGCCTGGGCGCGCCGCGCGCGAGCGCGAGGACTCCTCCGTCGTCACGTGCATGCGTCTCGTGCGCGAGGGCAGGGCCCAGGCGGCCGTCTCGGCCGGGCCGACGGGCGCGGTGCTCGCGGCCGGGCTGCTCGAGTTGCGCCGGCTGCCAGGCGTCCTGCGCCCGGCCATCGTGCAGCCGCTTCCCTCCTGGAAGGGGCCGATCGTCGTGCTCGACATCGGCGCCACGCCGGATCCCCGTCCCAACCAGCTGCATCAGTTCGCCCACATGGGCAGCGCCTTCTCGGCCAGCGTGCTGGGCGTGCACGAGCCCCGCGTCGGCCTGCTCTCGAACGGGCACGAGGAGGGCAAGGGCAACCGGCTCGTGATCGACTCCTACCGGCTCCTGGCCGACGACGACCGGCTGCGCTTCGCCGGCAACATCGAGGGCCGTGACGTGCCGTTCGGCGCCGTCGACGTCGTCGTCACCGACGGCTTCACGGGCAACGTCGTGCTGAAGCTGCTCGAGGGCACCGGGGCGTGGCTGTTCGACGAGATCCGCCAGGCCGCGACCTCGTCCTGGCAGGGCAAGCTGGGCGGTCTGCTGCTGCGGCCCAAGCTGCGGCCCCTGCGCGACAAGGTCAACCCCGAGACCTACGGCGGCTCGTACCTGATCGGCCTGCGTGCGATCGCCGTCAAGGCGCACGGCGACTCGGGGCCGGTCGCAATCTCAAACGCGTTGCGACACGCCGCCCGCGGCGTGCGCGAGGGACTGATCGAGGACATCGCGCGGCGCGTGCATCCCGAGCCCCCCAAGGCCGGCGACGACGAAGCGCTAAGCAGAGACACTCAGGTTTCGCCCGCATCGGCGGACCAAGGGCAATAGCCACCCACGGGCGCGCGTGCTACGCTCGCCCGGCCGCACACCGCTCTACTCATGGAGGCACGTTGGCGACGCGCGAAGAAGTCCTCGACCAGGTCAAGCAGATTCTCGTCCAGCAGCTCGGTGTCGACGAGGGCCAGGTCACGCCCGAGGCGTCCTTCCAGGACGATCTCGACGCCGACTCCCTCGACCTCGTCGAGCTCATCATGGAGCTCGAGGATCAGTTCGGCGTGAAGATCCCGGACGAGGAGGCGCAGGGCATCAAGACGGTCAACCAGGCTGTCGACTACATCATGGAGAACGCCTCCTAGCGCCGAGCGTGTCCGCGCTCGCAACGCTCGTCGAGCGGCTTCCCGAGGAGCTGCGGCGACGCGCGTTCACTCACTCGTCCTGGGTCGACGAGCGCGTCCAGTCGTATGAACGGCTGGAGTTCCTCGGCGACTGCGTGCTGGGGCTCGCCGTCGCCGAGGAGCTCTACCGCCGCTCTCCCGGAGCCGACGAGGGCCGGCTCGCGCAGCAGCGCGCCTACGTCGTCTCGCGCAGCTCGTGCGCGCTGGTGGCCCGCACGCTCGACCTCGCGGCAGAGTTCGAACGGGAGCGCGAGCGCCGCGGCGGCGAGACGCGCATCGAGGCCAGCCGCAACGTCCTGGCGGCGCTCTGCGAGTCCGTCATCGGCGCCGCCTTCGAGCAATTCGGCTACCGGGAGACCGCGGATGCGGTCATCGAGGCCTTCCAGGAGCGCATCGATTTCGGCGAGCAGGGGTTCGTCGATCACAAGACGGAACTGCAAGAACGCCTGGCACGTCAGGGGGCGTCCGTAAGCTACCGGCTGATGGAGTCCACAGGACCAGCGCACCGCCGCAGCTTCACCACTGCCGCCATGCTCGGTGACGAGATCATCGGCACCGGCGAGGGCACCTCGAAGAAGGCCTCCGAGCAGGCCGCCGCCCAGGAGGCGCTGCTGCGCGTCGACGCAGAGGGGCGACTGTGCATCTGAGCGCAATCCGCGTGCGCGGCTTCAAGTCGTTCCGCGATCCGCTGGAGCTGAGCTTCGAGCCGGGCGTCTCGGTCGTGGTCGGGCCGAACGGCTCCGGCAAGTCCAACATCGCCGACGCGCTGCAGTGGGCCATGGCTTCGCAGCCGCCCAGCCAGCTGCGCGCCCAGACCGGGCAGGACGTGCTCTTCGCGGGCTCGGAGCAGCACGCCGCGAGCGGCGTGTGCGAGGTCGAGCTCGTGATCGACAACAGCGACGGCCGCGTCGGCATCGCGCGCAACGAGCTGTCGGTGATGCGCCGCCTCGACCGCGCGGGCGACAGCGACTACCTGCTCAACCGCCAGGCCGTGCGGCGGCTCGACGTGCGCGACCTGCTGGCCGAGGCCGGCCTGGGCCGCGATCTGCACTGCATCATCGCCCAGGGCACCGTCGACCAGGTGCTGCTCGCGCGGCCCGACGAGCGCCGCGGCCTCGTCGAGGAGGCTGCCGGGCTGGGCAAGTTCAAGCGGCGGCGCCAGCGCGCCGAGGCCAAGCTCGCACGAGTCGCGGCCGATCTCGAGCGCGCAGGCGATGTCGAGCGCGAGTTGCGCGCACGGCTGCGACCGCTGGAGCTCCAGGCGACCGCTGCCGAGCGCGCCGAGGCGCTGGGCCGGCAGATCGCCGAGGCGCGCCTGCGCCTGCTCGCCTCGGCCCTGGCCGAGACGCGTCGCACGCGCAGCGAGCGCGAGAACGAGCTGGTTGCCGCTCGCAAGGAGCGTGACGCCGCGTCGGCGCGCCTCGCCGAGATCACCGCACGCCGTGCGGAGGCGGAGTCGGAGCTGGCGGCGATCCTGGGCGAGCAGGAGCGCGCGGCCGCCCATGGCATCGCGCTGGCGACGGCGTCGGAGCGTCTGACCTCGCGCCGAGAGGCGCTGGCACAGCGGTTGAACGACATCTCCGCGGAGGCGGCGCGGGAGCGCGAGCTGGCGGGCCGCCTCGCGGCCGAGGCCGCGTCCCTGGCGCTGCAGGCGGAGAGCGCAATCGAGGCGGCCGAGCGGCTGAGTGCGGCCGAGGCCGCCCTTGCGCCGGTCGACGAGGCCGAGCTGGCGACGGCGGTGGCGCGCGCGGGGGAGAGCAGCGAGGCCGCGCTCGCCGCGCGCAGGCAGGCCGCGGAGCTGACGGGCGCGGCGGCGCACGCCGAGGCCGCGCTCGCCGCACAGCGGGCGCGGGCGACCCAGGGCTCCGAGCGCCTGGTCGATCTTGCCGGTGCGGCCAAGCGCACCCGGGCGGAGCTGGCAGCCGCCGAGGCCGCACTGGCGGCAGCCGAGCCCGCAGCGACGAGGGCCCGCAGCGCGCACGAGGCCGCGGTGGCGGGCGAGAGCGAGGCGCGCTCCGAGGTCGACGCGCTGCGAGCCAAGGCGCGCGATGCGCAGAGGCGTGCGGCCGAGGCAACGTCTGCTGCAGCTGCCGCGACCGCGCGCGCCGAGGCGCTGGCCGCAGCCGTCGAGCGCGCCGATGGGATTGCACCGTCGCTGGCCGAGCTCGTCCGGCGAGGCGCCACCCTGGCGCTTGCGCTGGTGGAGCCCGAGGCCGGCTACGAGCTCGCAGTCGCCGCTGCGCTCGAGCGCTGCGCCGCGCTCGCCTGCGCGGACGATCTCGCGACCGCGCTCGCGCTGCTCGAAGCCGCCGAGGCCGAGGGCGGCGCGCTGCACGTGGGACGCCCGGCAGAAGGCAAGGCGAGCGCGCCGGCAGGGGCGGTGCCACTGGCCGCGCACGTGAAGCTCTCCGAGCGCGCCCCGGCGGGGTTGCTTGCAGGCGTCTGGCTCGTGAGCGACGCCGCGGCGCTGCTGAAGGTCACCAGCGGCATCGCCGTGACGCGCGAGGGACTGGGATACGACGCCGACCGTGGCGTGGCGTTCCGCTCGGGTGCGAGCGGCGAGGCAGCGCTGCTGCGCGCGCGCCGCGAGCTCGAGGGCGCGCACACGGCTGCCGAGAGCGCGGCGGCCGAGAGCACGCTGCGCGAGAGCGAGGCGGCATCCGCCGCTGTCGACCTCGCAGCGGTCGAGCAGTCCGAGGCAGCGCATGCCGACGCGCTCGCGTCGGCCCGGAGCGAGCTCGCCGCGGCCGAGCGGGGCGAGCGCGAGGCCATCGCGGCCCGCGAGAGCGCCGCGCGTGCAGCCGAGCGGGCCGAGCACGATCTCGAGGAGGCGGAGCGGCTCGGCGTCGAGCTGAAGGCCGCCATCGAGACGGCCGAGCGCGACGCAGCCGGGCTCTCGCAGTCGGCGGTGGCCGCCGGTGAGGCAGCAGCTCGGGCGGATGCAGAGCATGCCGAGCTGGAGCAGGTGCGCAGCGCCCTGGCCGAGCGGGTGGCGCAGGCGCGCGCGGAGCGCGCAGCGGTCGGTGAGCGCGCCGAGCACGCGCGCAGCGAGCGCGATCGGCTGGTCGGCGCACGCGCCGGCGCCGAACGCAGCGCCGAGCGAACGCGAGAGCGCGGCGAGGCCCTGGCATCGCTGGCCGCGGGCGACGGAGCGGCTCTCGTCGCCGCGCTCGAGGCCTGCGGCGAGGCCGCATCGCGTGCTCGGAGCCCGCTCGTCGAGCGCGGAGCCGAGCTCGGCCGCCGCAGCGAGGCGCTGACGACGGCGCTGCGCGCGTGCGCCCAGGACGAGGCCGAGCACGCGGGCGCCGAGCGCGACGCCGCGGCGCGCGCCGGCTCGCTCGAGCGCGAGGCCGCGCACGCCGAGGAGCGGCTGACCGAGCTGCGGGCGCGGGCTGCCGAGCTCGCCGAGGAGCATGGGCTGGCCGCGATCGACGCCGTGGAGCCGCTTCCGCCCGAGGAGCTCGCAGGACTGTCGGCGCGCGTGGAGCGGCTGGAGCGCCGGCGCGGCGAGCTCGGCGCCGTCAATCCGCTCGCCAAGCAGGAGCTGGAGGAGCAGCGCGAGCGCCTCGACGACGTGCGCACGCAGGTCGACGACCTGGCGGCGGCGATGCGCGAGCTCGAGCGCATCATCCGAAGCCTCACGCGCGAGATCCGTGAGCGCTTCGAAACGACCTTCGCGCAGGTGCAGGAGGGCTTCGACGAGGTCGTGGGCACGCTCTTCCCGGGCGGGCGCGGCCGCTGTGTGCTGACCGACCCCGAGCCGGCCGAGCCGAGCGAAGAGGGCGAGACCGCCGAGGGCGCCGCGCAGGTGCCGGATGAGGCGCCGGAGCCGGGCGTCGAGCTCGAGATCCAGCCCGCCGGCAAGCGGCTGGCTTCCATGGGCCTGCTCTCGGGCGGCGAGCGCTCGCTCGGAGCGCTGGCGTTCCTGTTTGCGCTGATGCTCGCCCGCCCGTCTCCGTTCTACGTGCTCGACGAGGTCGACGCGGCGCTCGACGACGCCAACATCTCGCGCTTCCTCGAGCTGATCGAGCGCTACCGCGAGCGCGCGCAGTTCATCATCATCACCCACCAGCAGCTCACGATGGAGATCGCAGACGTCCTCTACGGCGTCTCGATGGCCGGCGACGGCGTCTCCACCGTGCTCTCGCGCCGCGTGCGCGAGCCCGTGGCCGTGTAGTGCTCCGCCCCGGGACAGAGCACTAATGGCGGGCTGGGACGATGTCCTGCTCGGGCTCGCGCCCGCTCCCGAGCGTCCCCCGGAACCGGAGGAGCGCCGGGGCGGCTTCCTCTCGCGCCTGCGCGAGAACCTGCGCCGCTCCAGCCGCGCCCTGGCCCAGGGCCTCAACGAGCTTGCCTTCGACCCGAACGACGATGGCGTCTGGGAGCGCCTCGAGGAGCTCCTGATCGCGGCCGACGTGGGCGTGCCCGCGACGGTCGAGATCGTGCAGGCGCTCGAGGCCGAGTCCGCCGCCGGGCGCCTCCACACGCCCGAGGAGCTGCGCGACGAGTTGCAGCGCATCGTCTCCGAGCGTCTGACCCAGCCACTCGAGAGCCGCGCCCTCGACCTGCGCGCCGAGCCCGCGGTGATCCTCGTGGTGGGCGTCAACGGCACCGGTAAGACGACGACGATCGGCAAGCTCGCCTACCAGCTGCACGAGGCCGGTGCGAGCGTCGTGATCGGCGCGGCCGACACGTTCCGGGCAGCCGCTGCGGAGCAGCTCGAGACCTGGGCCGGCCGCGCGCACGCCGACTTCGTGGGCTCGGCCAGCGGTTCGGATCCCGCCGCCGTGGCCTTCGACGCCGTCAGTGCCGGCGTCTCCCGCGGTCGTCGCGTGGTCATCGTCGACACGGCCGGCCGCCTGCACACCCAGGAGCACCTCATGGAGGAGCTCGCCAAGGTGCGACGCGTGATCGCGCAGCGGCTGCCCGGGGCTCCGCACGAGACGCTGCTCACGATCGACGCCACGACGGGCCAGAACGGGCTGCAGCAGGCGCGGCTCTTCACGCAGGCCGCCGAGGTCACGGGGCTCGTGCTGACGAAGCTCGACGGCAGCGCCAAGGGCGGCATCGCGATCGCGATCGCGCACGAGCTCGGGCTGCCGATCAAGCTCATCGGCATGGGCGAGTCGCTCGAGGACCTGCGCCCCTTCGACGCCGACGCGTTCGCCCGCGCGTTGTTCACGGAATAGGGCGCCGGAAGCCGAAAACGTGCGGCGTGTATCATTCAGTTGTCAAAGTGGAGGCGTCACCCGTTTCCCACCCGCCGGTCAGAGGTCTTGGCCGCGCCGGGTCGTGCAAGCTCCTGTGCGTGCACATCGGGTGGTGCCGCTGCGCATGAGAGGAGCAGTTTGAAGTATTCGGTGAAGCGCCAGTGAGGCCGCGCGGTGGCCAGGATGTGCGTCCGGCAGAGCCACGCACCCGGGTCAATGAGACGATCCGCGTCCCGCAAGTGCGGCTGATCGACGACGATGGCTCGCAGATCGGCGTCAAGGCGCGCGACGAAGCTCTGGAGTACGCCTGGGCCAAGAACCTCGATCTCGTCGAGGTGGCCCCGGACGCGAACCCGCCCGTCTGCCGTGTCATGGACTACGGCAAGTACCGGTACGACCAGGAGCAGAAGCAGAAGCTGGCGCGCAAGCACCAGAGCACGATCACGATCAAGGAGATCAAGCTCCGCCCGAAGATCGATCCCCACGACTACGCCACCAAGAAGGGCCATGTCGTACGCTTCTTGCGCCAGCGCGACAAGGTCAAGGTCACGATCATGTTCCGCGGGCGCGAGATGAGCCATCCCGAGCGCGGTAGGGCGCTGCTCGAACGGCTCGCAGAAGATGTGTCCGAGCTCGGCGTGATCGAATCGGCGCCGATCCAGGACGGCCGCAACATGGTGATGCTGCTGGCGCCAGTCAGAGAGCTGCCACCCACGAAGCCGGGCGCCAACGAGGCGCCCGCAGCAGAGACCGCCGCGCCGGAGCCCGAGGCTCCGGCGCCGGCAGCGAAGAAAGCAGCGAAGCCGAAGGCCGTCAAGGCCGAGGCAGCGAAGGCCGAAGCAGCCGAGCCCGTAGCGGCCGCCCCCGAACAAGAACCGGAACCGACGAGCACCTGATGCCAAAGATGAAGTCCCACTCCGGCGCCAAGAAGCGCTTCAAGCGGACCGGCAGCGGCAAGTTCACGCGCCGTCACGCCATGCGCTCGCACATCCTGGAGAAGAAGACGCCGAAGCGGAAGCGCGCCTTCCGTCAGCCCCAGCCCGTCGCGCACTCTGACGAGAAGCTCGTCAAGGGCCTGCTCGGCCTGCGCTGAGGAAGGAACAGACTCATGACCCGCGTCAAGCGATCCGTTCACGCGCGCAAGAAGCGCCGCAAGGTTCTGGCTCAGGCCTCCGGCTACTGGGGCCTGAAGTCGAAGGTCTACAAGCGCGCGAAGGAGCAGGTTCAGCACAGCCTGCAGTACGCCTATCGCGACCGGCGCGTGCGCAAGCGCGATTTCCGCCGGCTGTGGATCGTCCGCATCAACGCGGCCGCGCGCATGCACGATCTCTCCTACAGCCAGATGATGCACGGCTTGAAGCGTGCCGAGGTGGCCGTCGACCGCAAGGTCCTGGCCGATCTCGCGGTGCACGAGCCGAAGACGTTCGCGGCGCTCGCCGAGCGCGCCAAGGCGGCGCTGGCGCAGTGACCGTCGCGCGAGCGCGGGCTGCGTGACGCTCCAGGCGCTCGTTTCGTGATCCTCCACGATCACCCGCGCTCGTCGAACGCGCAGAAGGTGCGCTTCCTGCTGGGCGTGCTCGGAGTCGAGTACGAGCGGCGCACCGTGCCGTTCGAGGAGCCGCGCCCCGAGTGGCACTACGCCGTGAACCCCCTCGGTGGCATCCCGGTGCTGATCGACGGCGACGTCGTGCTGGCCGAGTCGAACGCGATCCTGCGCTACCTGGCGGCATGCGAGGGTCGTGATGACCTCCTGCCCGCGGCCGCGCGCGAGCGAGCACGCGTCGACTGGCTGCTCGACGCCGTGGCGACGACGCTGCGCCCGGCCGCTCGCGAGGTCGACGCACCCGCCTACGGCTTCCGCCGGCATCGCGGCATCGGTGCGGAAGCGCCGCAGCCGGACGCCGTTGCCGCGGCGATCGCGGGCATCGAGCCGCAACTCCGGGCCGTCTCGCGACTGCTCGACGGCGGTGGCTACGCATGTCTGGGCCGGCTGACGCTGGCCGATTGCTCGGCCATGCCCTCGCTCTGGCGACTGCACCACGCGGGCGCGCTGGGTGGCCACGCCCGGCTCGAGGACTGGGTCGAGATCGTCGGCGCACACCCCGCATGGGCGCCGGTCGCAGCCGAGAGCGGGATTCCGGCGTGATCACGAGCCGCGCCAACAGTCACGTCAAGGCGGCGCGGGCGCTGGGCGAGGCCAAGGAGCGCAAGCGCACGGGCCTGTTCGTCGACGAGGGCGAGGACGCCCTGCGCGCCGGCCTCGCAGCGGGCATCGCGCCCGTCGAGGCGTTCGTCGACGACGACCTCGGCAGCGATCGCATCGCCGACGAGCTCGCAGCGGCCGGCGCACGCGTGCTGCGCTGCAGCGCGGACGTGATGGGCACGCTCTCGTCCCTCTCGCACGCCAGCCGCGCCGTCGGCGTGCTGCGCGCCAACGACCTCCCGCCACTGGTCGCGGGATCTCCGGCGAGCGCCGTCGGTCTGCTGCTCTATGGCGTGTCGGACCCCGGCAACCTCGGAACGCTGCTGCGCAGCGCCCAGGGCTTCGGGCCCGCGCACGTCGCGCTGGCCGAGGGCTCCGCCGATCCTCTCTCGCCCCGCGCGGTGCGGGCGAGCATGGGCGCGCTCTACACGGTGCCGGTGATCACGCTCGGCGAGGCGCCGCAGCTGCCCGTGATCGCACTCGACGCGCGCGGCGAGCGCACGCTGGCCGAGCTCGCTCCTGCCGCCCCGGTCGCCTTCGCGCTGGGCGGCGAGCGCACCGGCCTCCCGCCCGAGGTCGCGGCGGCCGCGGGCGAGGTCGCCCGCATCCCGCTGGCCGAAGGCGCCGAATCGCTCAACGTCGCAATCGCGGGCGCGCTGGCGCTCTACGAGCTTCGGCGCTCGCAGATGTAGACCTGGTCGCCCTGGCGGCCGTCCAGCGGCTCGCCGCCGAAGCCCGATTCGGCCGAGACAACGGTCAGGCCGGCCTCGGCGCAGAGCGCGCTCCATTCGGCGCCGCTGCGCCACTCGAGGGTCATCGGGACGACGCGCCCGGGCAGCCGTACGTCCAGTTGCAGGCGGCGCTCGGATGCGTCCCAGAGCGGTCGCTCGGAGATGCCCTCGCGCCGGGCGATCCAGCGGTCGTGCGTAGCGCGGATATCGGCGGGGCTCGGCTCGAAGACGTCGAACACGAAGCGTCCTCCATCGCTGAGCAGGCCGGCAGCAGCGCTCAGCGCCTGCACACGCTCCGCGTCGCCCGCGAGGTGCATGAAGGTGCGGAAGGGCGCGATCACGCGATCCGTCGCCGGCAGCGGCGGCGGGCTGCGCAGGTCGCCGACGACCGTCTCGAGGAGGTCGCCGACGCCGAGGCGCTGGGCACGCCGCTCCGCCTGGGCGAGCATCGCGGGCGAGGCGTCGAGCGCGATCACGCGATGACCGTGGCGCGCGAGTTCGACCGAGATGCGCCCGCTGCCGGCTCCCAGCTCCACGATCGGGCCCGCCGCGCCCTCGCAGATCAGCACGTAGAACGGGATGTCGTGGTCGACCCCGGCGCACCAGCGGTCGTAGAGCGGCCCCAGCCGCTCGTACGGCTCTCCGCCCGGTGCTGCTGCTCCGCGTCGCACACGCGGTAGAATGCTGGTTCCGGCGCCGACGGAGACGAGTAGGCGGGCGCCGTCCGGGACAGGGAGCGGGGCCATGACTGAGAGCCCCCGCGCGGGCGGTCCGCCGAAGTTCACCTCCCGAGCCGGACGGGACGCCGCCGAACGGGCGTGAAGCGAGCGGCGCCGACATGGCGCAAGCAGGGTGGTACCGCGGGGGAGCTCCCTCGTCCCTGCATCGACGCGGGGATGTCAATGGAGGACGCGGCCACCCTGGAGCAGCAGGGGCGCGAGCAGCTCGAACGGGCCACCACGGCCGACGAGCTGGAGCAGGCACGCGTCGAGACGCTGGGACGCTCGAGCGCGCTGACGCTTGCGTTGCGCGAGCTCGGCGCCTTGCCTGCCGAGTTGCGCGGCGCGCGTGGCCAGGAGCTGAACCGCGTGCGCGGGGAGCTCGAGCGGCTGCACACCCAGCTGCGCGAGCGCTTCGAGACGCGCGAGCTCGACGCCCAGCTGCAGGCCGCCGCCGTCGACGTGACGCTGCCCGGCGATCCCGTGCCGCGCGGCACGGCCCACCTCCTGACGCAGGTCCAGCGGGAGATCGAGGACGTCTTCGTCGGGCTCGGCTTCCGCATCGCCGAGGGGCCCGAGGTCGAGCTCGAGTACTACAACTTCACGGCGCTCAACACGCCCGACGATCATCCGTCGAAGGCCGAGTCCGACACGCTCTGGATCGGTCCCGGGGTGTGCTTGCGCACGCAGACGTCGCCCGTGCAGGTGCGTGTGATGGAGCAGCAGCCGCCGCCGGTCTACGTGATCTGCCCGGGCCGCGTCTACCGCCGCGACGCGCTCGACCCGACGCATTCGCCGATGTTCCAGCAAGTCGAGGGCCTCGCGGTCGACAAGGGCCTTTCGCTGGCGCATCTCAAGGGCACGCTCGAGCACTTTGCGCGCGCGCTCTTCGGGCCGGACCGCGAGATCCGGCTGCGCTCGCACTACTTCCCGTTCACCGAGCCGAGCGTGGAGCTCGACGTCTCCTGCTTCCTGTGCGGCGGCGCGGGCTGCCGCGTCTGCTCGGGCGAGGGCTGGATCGAGATCCTGGGAGCCGGCATGGTCGATCCGAACGTCTTCGGGTTCGTCAACGGCTACGACCCGGAGGTCGTCTCGGGCTGGGCGTTCGGCATGGGCATCGAGCGCGTCGCGATGCTCAAGTACGGCATCCCGCACGTGAAGAGCTTCTACGACAACGACGTGCGCTTCCTCGAGCAGTTCCGGGGGGCCGTGCGATGAAGGTCCCGCTGCAGTGGCTGGCCGATCATCTCGCCGAGCTTCCTCCTGTGGACGAGCTCACGGCGCAGCTCTCGCTGGCCGGTGACAAGGTCGAGGGCATCGAGCGCCGCGGGCTGCCGGCCGAGGACGGCGTCGAGCAGCTGATCGTCGCCGGGCTCGTGCTCGAGGCCGGCAAGCACCCGAACGCCGACCGCCTGCAGTTCTGCCAGGTGGACGTGGGGGAGGCGTCCCCGCGCCCGATCGTGTGCGGTGCCTGGAACTTCGAGGCCGGCGACACGGTTGCCGTGGCGCTCCCCGGGACGGTGCTGCTGGACGGCCGCCGCATCGCGCGCTCGAAGCTGCGCGGCGAGACCTCCGACGGCATGATCCTGTCCGAGCGCGAGCTCGACATCTCGCCCGACGGCGAAGGCATCATCGTGCTCGGCGACGGCTGGCAGCCCGGCGAGCCGCTCGCCTCCCGGATGTCGCTGGCGCACGATGTGCTGGAGCTCGAGGTCACCTCGAACCGCGCCGACCTGCTCTCGATGCGGGGCGTGGCACGCGACGTGCACGCGATCTTCGGCATCGACCTGGCGCCGCTCGACGAGAGCGAGCCGCCCGCACTCGGCGATCGTCTGACAGCCGACTGGATCACGATCACGATCGAGGACGAGGATCTCTGCCCGCGCTTCACGGCGCGCGTCTTCCAGGACGTCAAGGTCGGCCCCTCGCCGCTCTGGCTCAAGGCCCGCCTGAACGCGGCCGGGATGCGCCCGATCTCGAACGTGGTCGACATCACGAACTACGTGATGCACGACCTCGGCAGCCCGCTCCACGCCTACGACCACTCTCGGATCCGCGGCGCCCGCCTGACGGCGCGACGCGCTCGCGCCGGCGAGACGCTGCGCACGCTGGACGGGCAGCACCGCGAGCTCTTCCCGGCGATGCTCGTGATCGCCGACGCCGACGTGCCCCAGGGCATCGCCGGCATCATGGGCGGCGCCGACTCGGAGGTGCGCGACGACACGACGACGATCGTGCTCGAGGCGGCCAACTTCACGCGCTCTCAGATCATGCGCACCTCACAGCAGATCGGCCTGCGCTCCGAGGCCTCCAATCGCTGGGAGAAGGGCGTCGACGCCCACCTGGCGCCGCTCGCCTCGCGTGCCGCCGCCCGGCTGCTGGTGCAGTTGTGCGGCGCGCACATGACGCCACGCCCGATCGACGTCAGCGCCGACCTGCCGGGGCGCCTGCAGTTGCGAGTGCGCATGGAGCGCGTCGCTCACATCACCGCGCTCGAGGTCTCGCTTGCGCG
>Ga0068871_100001738_pt1 | contig 14677 bp, 13 predicted proteins | sample KBSMisM72_FD_72750 | JGI IMG/M metagenome (GOLD analysis project Ga0068871, IMG submission 72750) | Miscanthus rhizosphere microbial communities from Kellogg Biological Station, Michigan, USA - KBS Miscanthus M7-2 | ecosystem: Host-associated > Plants > Roots > Rhizosphere > Soil ... | reverse complement strand
AAGACAACTTCGACGCAGATGGATCGCCGCTCCTTCCTTCAAGCGACTGCACTCGCCGGTGGCGGGGTGGTGATCTCGATGTACGCGCCCGACGCGTTCGCGCAGCAAGGCGGCCGCGGAGGCCCACAGATCCCGTGGTCGCTCGCGCCGGCCGATTACATCACCGTCCACCCGGACAACACGTTTACGATTCTCGCGAAGAATCCCGAGACTGGACAGGGCATCCGCACCGCGCTGCCGCAGATCATCGCCGACGAGTTCGACATCGACTGGAGCCAGGTGAAGATCCAGCAGGCCGATCTCAATCCGAAGTACGGTCCGCAGTTCGAAGGCGGCAGCCGCGCGATGCCGACCAACTACGATCCGATGCGGCAAGTCGGCGCCGGCGGCCGTCTGATGATGGTCACCGCCGCCGCTGACATGTGGAGCGTCCCGGCGAGCGAGTTGACCACGGGCAGCGGCACGGTGAAGCATGCGAAGTCGAACCGGACGGCGACCTACGCGTCGCTCAGCTCGCGCGTCGCCTCGATGACGCCCCCGTCGGCCGACGCCGTCAAGGCCGCGTACAAGGATCCGAAGAACTTCAAGATCATCGGCAAGCCGATCAAGGGCGTCGACAACGCCGCCATCGTCACCGGTAAGCCGTCGTTCAGCATCGACCTCGAACCGCAGGGCACGCTTTTCGCGGTGTTCGAGAAGTGTCCGGTGTTCGGCGGCAAGGCCATGAGCGCGAACCTCGACGAGGTGAAGGCGCTGCCGGGCGTGAAGCACGCATTCATCGTCGACGCGGTGAAGGGCCAGGGACAAAACAACCTCGCCTCGGGCGTGGCCATCGTCGCGGACGGCTGGTGGCAGGCGAACAACGCACGCCGGACGCTGAAGGTCACGTGGGACGAAGGTCCCGTCGCGACGCAGAGCAGCGTCGGGTACGCGGCGCAGGCGAAGACGCTCTCGGCGTCCGCCTCGCAGCCGCCCGCCGGCGGCGGACGCGGTGGCGCGGCGATCGGCGATGCCGAAGCGGCGTTCAGGAACGCGGCCAAGGTGATCGAGGCCGAGTATGAGTTCCCGCTCCTCTCGCACGCGCCGCTCGAGCCGCAGAACTCGCTCGCGCACTACAAGACGGACGGCACGCTCGAGATCTGGTCGTGCAGCCAGATTCCTGCGGCGACCAACCCCGCGCTCGGCGCGGGCATCACGCCGGACAAAGTAACGTTCCACCTGGTGCGCGCGGGCGGCGGCTTCGGCCGGCGCCTCACGAGCGACTACGACGTCGAAGTCGGCAAGATCGCGCGCGTCGTCACGGACGAGCGCGCGAAGGCCGGCCTGCCAAGCGTGCCCGTCAAGCTGCTGTGGACGCGCGAAGACGACATCGCGCACGACCAGTACCGGCCCGGCGGCTTCCACTACTTCAAGGCCGGTCTCGACGCGAATGGCAAACTCGTCGCGTTCCGCGACTTCGTCGCGAGCACCGCGTCGGTCCTCCCGTCGGGCGAATTCCCGCGCGGCTTCGTGGCGAACTTCTCGGTGCACTCACAGCCGGTGACGCCGTTCGACATTCCGACCGGCGCATTGCGTGCGCCGGGCACCAACGGCGTGTCGTTCGTCATGCAGGGGTTCCTCGACGAGATCGCCGTGGCGGCCGGGAAGGATCCACTGCAATACCGTCTCGACTTGCTTGCGAGTCCATCTGCCGATCCGCCACAGCAGCAGTTCGACGCGTCGCGCGCACGCGGCGTACTCGAAGCGGTCCGCGACATGTCGGACTGGAACAACCGCAGCAAACTGCCGAAAGGCACCGGCAAAGGCGTGGCGTTCCAGTTCGCCCACTCCGGCTACGTCGCCTACGTCGTGGAAGTGAAGGTCGGTGACGACAAGAAGATCGAAATCACACGAGCGTGGTCGGCGATCGACATCGGCCGGCAGGTTGTGAACCCGAGCGAGTCGACCAACCTGGTGCAGGGTGCGTTCATCGAGGCGATGAGCCACATGATGGCGTGGCAGATCACCATCGACAAAGGCCGCGTCGTGCAGCGCAACTTCAACAACTACCAGCCGACGCGCATGTCGCAGATCCCGGCGTCGGTCGAAGTGAAGTTCCTGCAGACGAACTACGATCCGACGGGTCTGGGCGAGCCGGCGCTTCCGCCGGCGATCCCGGCGATCACCAACGCGATCTTTTCAGCAACGGGAGTTCGGATCCGGTCGGTGCCGCTGGCGCCGGCAGGGTACGGCTGGGTCTAGTTCGCAGAAGAAACAAAAAAAGGCCGGATTCCCTCGCGGGAGTCCGGCCTTTTGTTTTTGCCGACGCCGACCTTACTCCTCTCGATCCAGCAGATCCCTCAGGGTCGCCGTCGCCTGATCGCGCGTGTCAAACAATTGATCAGCGGGGGCACGTGGCACCCGATCTCCCGCCGCAAACTGTTTAGGCAAGGCGATGATGGCGAACTTGTGTGTGATCGGATCCTCGTAGAGGGCGTACTTCATGCGCCGGCGCGACGTGACACCCGAACACCGCGCGCTCCGCTGACGGCATCCTCGATCAACTCGAATACGACGACGTCGCCGATTCGTAGCGTGTTGAAGGTCACACCGTCATGAAGATCTGCGCGATGAAAATAGATGTCGCCCGCGTTCCGGACCCGGATGAACCCGTCGCCGTGTCCGAGGCGCAGTCGAGCGACTCGGCCGCTTTTCGGTGTCCCGATAGGCGTCTTGGGCAGACCGGGTGCCGGGCGTCGTTTCGAGGTCGTGTCCATGATCACTTCCATTGTTTGGCGCTATACCGGCGGGCCTGCGTCCTCGCCGCGTTCCATATGTCGCCGCAATTCGTACATCGCCAGTAGCTGTCGGCGTCTGGGACCTTCGCCGTCGTCACAATCGACGACGACTTGCAGGTGGGGCACGATGCGGGTTTGACCCAGTCGGACGATGAATGAACGACAGATGTCATCGGGCCTCCCCAACGTCCTTGCTTTGGTGAGGGCTGGAGGCCGATCTGGTCCAGACTTCAGGAAAGCGACTGTGAGCCTCCAAGTATACGCTTCCGCGGCGCATCGGCCCATCGCGACCCGCGTCGGCTACCAGCGTGGCTCCGACCGACGACGATGATCGCCGCCGCCAAAACCGCCGCCGCCGGATGACGTTTTGGGCCGAGCTTCGTTGACCGTCAGGCCGCGACCACCCAGTTGGTATTGATTGAGCTCGGCGATCGCCTTCTGCGCGTCGGCGTCCGAGGCCATTTCGACAAAACCGAAGCCGCGGCCTCGCCCTGTCGCCTGATCGCGCATGATCGTCACCGTGTCGACCGCTCCCGAGCGCCCGAACAACTCCTGAAGATCGTTTTCTCCCGTGTCGTACGGCAGGTTTCCTACATACAATTTGCGACCCATATACTGACTCCTTCGTCGCGAATGCGACGACCTGCGGCACCACGATGGCCCGCGCGTTCCGATATCCACCATGGACTCGGCTGAATGTCGTCTTGAGCTAAGCAGAACGTGAGGAGGAGCGAGTCAGCAAAGGCTCGTTACGCCTACAGGCGGCACAGCACGCGGCAAGATCCGACGAAGCGATCGTAGCACAGAGTAATCATGACCCGCGTATCAGCCGCCTGAACAGTCGAGCCAGTTTGCTCAGAGGTTTCTTCGGCCGGCGTTGGCTGGCCGCGCCTCCGCCTTCGAACTCGAACTGGCGTCGCTCGAGCTCCGAGAGCTGCGGTCCGCGATCCCACGCCGCACGCCGAAGTTCGGCATCTTTCATACCCCATGAGAGCACGTCGCCGATTTGCAGACTGTCGCCTTGTGCACACCCCCAACGGACCGCGCGATCAGTCCGCGCGGCCTCCGACGATCACGTCGTACACGTAGTCGATGAGGCCGCGCAGCCGGACGGCATCCTCGCGATCGATGTTTCCGCTCGCCATGCGGGGCAGCGACGGCACCGCAACGGCGTGCGACGTGATCAGCGCGGCCGCGATGACCGCTTTGGCATGTAATTCTGTCGAGTCCATGTGACCAGCGTCCTTTCAGACAGTTGAAGTCCCGGTTACGAACGGGCCGCCGCGAGCTTGGCCTCGAGTATCGCAATCCGTTGCAACGCCTTGTTCCTCAAGGCCACGGCCTCGCGCGCAATGGAGACTTCGCCGACACGCTCGACGCGCGGAACGCGGCGGTCGAGCGCCGCAATCAACTCGTGCAAATGACGGAGTTTCTCCGTCAGATCGATCTCAACGGCTTTCTTCTGCGCCATCGCATCCTCTTTGACCCCACGGCAGTCAACGTCGTGAGCATACATCGACCCGGCAAATCCATCTCTGTACGCTTTGGGACACGGAACGATGCGGCACCCGGGCTACGCTGCTGGGTGATGCAGAGGCCCGAATGACCGGATCCGTGAAAACCGTGCTCACTCCGACCGGCTCGGTGCTCGAGCGCGTGCTCGACACCAGGAGTCGCGCCGCGTACGACGGCCTCGACCCGCAAGCTTATCGAAGGCTCTTCGCTGCTCAGCAGAAAAGCATGTGGGGAAGGCACTGTCTACGACTCTCGGCGTTAGCCGAGGGCCAGGACATCGTCGCCAGCGCCGAGTGGTACGACCTCACCGGAGCACTCGACGGACGGTCGCTCCGCATCTGTGGCATTCGCCGAGTATGGACGTCTCCGTCTCGGAGCGGACTCGGCGAGGCGAGAATGCTGGTCGACGCGATCCTCGCAAACGCCGTCGAACAAGGCGCCCAAATGGGTCTCGTGATCTCGGATTCCGAGCCGGACGACGCCGTGGGCAGCGGCTTCGAGACGATTCGTTTCACCGATCTCACCCTTGCCGTGGCGCAATCGCCTCGGCACGGTGCCCCAATGGCGACGGTGCGCGCAGGCGAGGTGCGTGATCTCGCCGCGATTGCGGCGATGGGAAACGTACGGGCGGAGCCATTCCGGTTTCACTTCGAACGTGATGTCGACTTCGTTCAGTACGTCATCACCGCAAAGCGGTTGCTCGCAGGGCTCGTCACTGCAAACAGGCGGACCCTCCAGTTCTTCATTGTTGAAGAAGGCATCACAGCGGCAGCGTACGTAGTACTGAGTGTCGCCGGCGACGTCTGGACCATCGAGGAGTGCGGCGATCGCGATCCGTGCGGCGCGCGCGTGGGTGCGTTGCTGCAGGCGTTGATCGCACGCGAGCCAGCCAAGGCGCCGCCGACGATCCGCGGCCGGTTCCCGGCAGGGTTCCTCCCGCCTCAGGCGACCATCGTGTCGTCCACGCCTTCGACCCAAAGCATCAGCCTACGGATGCTGAAGGCCGGCGCCGCCGCGCCATCGCTGTCGTGTGACGACGTCCTTCTCTGGCCCGACGATCTCCTCTGACGCGCACGCTGGCGCGCCGTGAGTCTCGAGTCCGGGGTTCACCAGAAGAACGTGTAAAGGAGCCCGACGGCTATCGAGAGCGCACTCAGGAAGATTGTGAGACGTACACGCACTCGGCGCTCGTGCACCCGTCCTCGCGTCACCCACCCGGCCCACCTCTTATCGAAATCCGTTTCCAGTGTGCGAAGCGCCACGTCAGTCGACAGCATGTTCACCCCGCCGTCGAGTGTGCCGGTCCCCAGCAGTATTCGCTGTGCCATTGAGCACAGCGCCGCGAACCTGTCCGATAATGTTTAACCGATGGCACGACGAGCGAAGGGCGCGTTCGACGCCCACGCATTCCTCAATGCCACGGGCATGTCGAAACGGACCGTGGAGTATCCGGTCGGAGCGGCGGTCTTCACGCAAGGCGATCCGTGCGACACCATCTTGTACCTGCATCACGGCAGCGTAAAGCTGTCAGTCGTGTCTCGTTCAGGCAAAGAGGCCGTCGTCGGCGTCGTGGGCCCTGGCGACTTCTTCGGTGAAGGCGCGCTGGCCGGCCAGCCGCTGCGCCTGGCGACGGCGACGACCATGATGCCGAGCCGAATCCTGGTGATTCCGAAACGTTCGATGGTTCGGTTGCTCCACCAGCACCACGAGATCTCCGATCGATTCATCGCGTACATGCTGGCGCGCAACACCAGGCTCGAAGAAGATCTCGTCGATCAGTTGTTCAATAACAGCGAAAAACGTTTGGCGCGTACGCTCCTGCTGCTGGCCCGCTATGGCAGGCCGAATGGACCGCGACGGATGCTCCCGAAAGTCTCGCAGGAAGTGTTGGCGGAAATGGTCGGAACCACGCGCGCGCGCGTGAACGTGTTCATGAACAAGTTCCGGCGGCTGGGCTTCATCGAGTACAACGGCGGCATTGCCGTGCACGACGCTCTGCTGAGCGTCGTTCTGCACGACATGCCTTCGTCGCCCCACTGAATCCGGGCGGGTTCGACCTCAGCTGTGGCCGGTGTTCAATAAGAGACAGCGACCCTTATCTGCCTGCACGAGACTGGCATCGTCCAGGAGGAGCGCTGACCGCCAGAGCCCATCGGCCGCAAATTCACCTCGTCAATCCCAGCACGCAGTCGTTCGGCGTCGCTGTCATCACACCGCGCTGGCTGTACGTACTGGCTGCCGCGACGGGTCGTGAGTGGGGCGATCCGCTCATCGTCGATGAGACGCTCGAACCGCTCGCCGTCGACACCATCCAGCCGGGCGATGTCGTCGGCATTGGCATTCACACGGGCAACGCACTCCGTGGCTATGAGCTCGGCCGAGCGCTGCGCGAGCGGGGGGCGTGGGTCGTGTACGGAGGGATTCACGCGACGCTGTTTCCTGAAGAGGCGGCGACGCAGGGATGTGCGCACGCCGTGGTTCGGGGCGACGGCGATCTGATCTGGCGGCGCGTTGTCGAAGATTGTCTCGCGGGACAACCGCTGCCCGTCTATGACGGCGGGCGCGTCTCGGGCGACGAGTTCGTATCGGCGCGATGGGACCTGTTGCCGGAGCGGCGCTATATGTGGGGCTCAGTGCAGACGGTTCGCGGGTGCCCCAAGCACTGCTCATTCTGTTCCGTGTGGAGAACCGACGGCCAGGAGCCCCGGCAGCGCGCAGCGGATCGTGTCGTTCGGGAAATCGTCGAACTGCGGCGGCTTGGGTTCCGGTTCATCGCCTTGGCGGACGACAACTTCTACCCGGTGACGTTTGACGATCTGGCGCAGGCGCGGCGCCGGTCCGATACCGGACGCTTGCGCGAACTCGAGGCGCTCCGGCAGGAACGTTTCGAGCTGATGGCGCGCCTGGCACAACTGCCTGACGACTTGATCTTCTACACGCAGATCACGATGGAGGCGGCGGAGGATCCGGCATTCCTGGACGCCATGAAGCGCGCGAAGATTCTCGGAGCGCTGGTCGGCGTGGAATCGGTCACGCGTGCCGGGCTCAAGGACGTGTACAAAGGGTTCAATCTCCACGGTGACGAACTAGCGGCTCGCCTTCGAGCGTTCCGTCGTCACGGCATTCACGTCCTGGGCTCCTTCATCTTCGGACTCAACAGCGATACACGCGACACGTTCGACGCGACGGTGGCGCTTGCCGAGCAGGCTGACCTGACGTTCGCGCAGTTCGTCCTCTTGACGCCATTTCCCGGGACCGTTGATTTCGAGAAGTGGGCCGCCGACCAACAGCATCGCGACACCACGATCGACGGCGTACCGCTCACGCAGCACTGGCTGATTCCGGAAGGGCGTCGGCCGAGACTGTACTCCGCGCATCCGACGATGTCCCTCGAGGACATTCGGCTTGGCACACAGCGCGCGTGGGACCGGTTCTACAGCTGGCGGCGCGTCTGGACCCGTTCGGGCGTCGTGCGGTCGCTGCGCGGGCGCATCGCGTTCGTCTTGATCTCGAAGATGTATCGACAGATGTATGCGAACACAGGGATCGCGACCGACAGCGCACGCGTAGAACGATCAGCTCGCTGGGCCAAATGGCTCGGTCGTGCATGCAGGCATTTCTTTCTCGGCAATCCGATGCCCGACCTCGCCATGCCGAATGAGCCGCTCGAGCCAGCGGCGAACTGACAGCGAGACACCTTGCCTGGCGCGTTATCCAGCCCGGGCTCACCATTTGGTCCCGCGAGCCTTGGCGGCTCGCGAGACCAGTCGAGACTAGCGTCTACGGCAACACTCGAATGAAGCCGAACATGTGGTCCTGGAAGTGCGGAAGGAACGTGCAGACCGCGAGATAGCGGCCGGGCTCCGCGAAGTTGACGTTTTCGACGCGATCCTGTGGCAACCCGAACGGGCTCAGACCGCGATACACGCGGTTGACCGGATCGTCGACCACCGGCGGAAATCCCACCGGGGCGCCGGGGATCGGCGTCAACACGGCGGTGCTGATGTCGTCGAAGTTGGTTCCTGGCCCGTAGACGGTCACCAAGTGAAAGCCGCTGATGTGGAAGTTGATCGTGCCGCCGGCTTTGATCTTCGCCTCAAACGGAATCAGCTTGTGCACGTTCGCAGTGATCGGCGAACTGTTCGGGAACCGGTCGAGCGCCGGGCTCGTGTGCCACTGGCCGAAGCTGACGTCGGCGTTAGCCATCGGCCCGTCGACTTCGTCGCCGTGATCGTGCTGTCCAGCTGCGAGCACCGGCGCCGCAATGCCTCCCGCGAGGACTGAGGTAACAAACTGTCTTCGCTTCATGCTGACCTCCCGTTGTGCGACGAACGAACCGTCGCTGTGAGTGGGCCCGTGATGGATGCGGCGCGGCCAGGGCAATCGCTGTGCCGACGTGTCGCACGCGCCACGTCTGGCGTTTCGTGAGCTGCAGCGCCGCGACGCTTACCGGCGCGGAAAGAACTTACTCGCCCGGTAAGCGTCTGGCTGCAGTTGAGCTAGTTGGGATGGATGGCGACAAGCAGCGGCGCGATGTCGAACGAGATGCCGACCCGGCTCTGAAACTCCCTCCTCGCCGTGTAGCGGCTCACCACGTTCCCGTAGTCGGCCGCGGTTGCTGTGCCGCCGAAGTACGCGCTCTCGTACTGTAGGTGCACGAGTCGCGAAACGCCGCGCGCCCGACCAGTGAAATGCACGAAGCCAAGCGGCGTGAACGTGACGCGAATCGCCGGCCCGGTCCGCCACAGCGTGGAGGCGGTGTAGGCGATGCTGGTGGCCGTCGCCGGCTGCGTGTCGTCTGTCAGGCGCACCCACTGGATCGCGCCGCCGACGTCGACGACCGAGTTGAGCCGGTGCATGTACGCGGCCTCGATGGTGAGCTGCTTGACCGTGCGGCGGTCGAACGGATCGTCGGTGAACAACTGCGTGCCGCCGTTGTCGCCCCAGTTCACGTTGAACATGAACAGCCCCCGCACTTTCGAGGCGTCGTCGGTATAGCAGTTCCAGAACTGCTGTCTCATAGAGTCGCCAGACGCGGCGTCGCTCGACAGGCACGCGACGCGGATGTCGAATCCTTTCGCCCACGAGTACGGGCCTGGGCCGCTCCAGCCTTCGATGAACTCGATAATCGGCGAATCTGCATGGGCGACGCTCGAAACCGCCAGCAGCGCGCCTGCGGCAAGCAAGATGAGTCGTTTCATTTGTCGTGTCCTTCTTCTGTGAGCGGCGGCGGGCCGCTGAAGATGTTTTCAGTGAATCCCAAGCGCTTCACCTTCGGATCGTCGCGCGGAACCCTACGATTTCTTGGCGGACTGAGCTCGGGACAATGCACGAGCGATTCAATGGGCGACTCTCCGAGTAGATAGCAGCGCTCTCCGGCATAGTCCACGCGCTCGAACGCGCTGTCGTAAATCACGCGGTAGGGCAGCACGCCCATGAAGATCGCCCCGACGAGCGGCAGAGCGGCGAGCAGCAGCGCGCCGCCGCCGCGCCGGCTGGGATGACGCGCGCGAATCTGCGCCACGCGATAGAAAGCAAATCCAAACGCCATCATCAGCGCCGTCATCACCACGCGGAAGTTCGCCGTGGCCTCACGATGTCCCGGCCGAAGCGGAAGCATGCGTTCCAGCGGCATGGTGCTGATGCTTCTGGTCATGATCGCGTCGATGACCGTCCTGTACCGCCACGAGACGATGCCGAGTGCGACAATCCCGAAGGCGGCACAGGCCTGCGCGAACCGCAGCGGATCGTTGAATCCCAACCGCGTGCTCAAATCGCGTGAGCGCTTTTCGCCGCTCGTCAACAACTCGTCGACGCGGCGAGACAGCCTGAGCGCGGACAACCCGAACTTTCCAGCCCACACAGCCAGCAGAATGAGCGCCGCATACACGATCAGCGGCACGATCGACTTCCGGCCGAACGTCAGCCACACGAACAGAGACTCGCGGTCGAACGGAGCGGTGCGCCCAAGTGTCTCGTTGAACCAGTACGTTTCCAGGTAGCCGAGAAACCAGACGAGTGCGACGGCTGTTGCGACCGTACCGGCGGCCCGCAGCGCCTTCGATCGCAGCCGACGTGGGGCTCGCGTGACGCTGTCGGGAGCGACGAGAGGATACAGTGCACCGAGATCGATCAGCGCTTTCTCGAGTTCTGCGGCCGTCTGATATCGCTCGTTCGGATCGACAGCGAGCGCTTTTGCGATGACGTCCGCGACCTCCGGAGGGACATCCGGATTGTCCTGGTCGGGCCGAAGCAGACGTCTACTCAACAGCGCAATCAGCTCGAGAGGATCCGTCGACGCAAAAGGACGGTGACCCGCGGTCATCTCGTAGAGGACGACGCCGAGACTGTAGATGTCCGACCGATGATCGACTCGGCCGCCGTGAAGCTGTTCGGGCGACATGTACGCCGGCGTGCCCGGCTGAGGGACGGCGCGAGTCTTCGTCTCGATGCCGCCGACTCCGGATGGCCACGCGCTCTCGCTGGTCAGCAGCGACATCGCTTGTGCGATACCGAAGTCGAGCACCTTGACCGACCCACTGCGCATCACCTGGATGTTGGCGGGTTTCAGATCGCGATGCACCACGCCCTTGCCGTGCGCGGCGCTCAACGCCGACGCGAGCTCTCGGCCGATCGCCAGCGTCCTGGGCAGCGACATTCGTTCCCGCCGTAGTTCGTTCGCCAGGCTGTCGCCTTCGACGTACTCCATCACGAGGTACGTCCGCGCGTCGTGCTCGACGACGTCGTAGACGGTCGCGATGTGCGGATGATTGAGGCGGCCGGCCGTCCGCGCTTCGTCGAGCAACTTGCGGCGCAGAGCCTTTTCCGACTCACGCGCGGTCAGGCATTTCACCGCGACCTTGCGGTGGAGGTCGGTGTCGGTGGCGAGGTACACCTTGCCCATGCCGCCTTCGCCGAGCCGATCGAGGATGACGTAGCGATCGATGCGCGCGCCGGGCGGCAGGTCGACATCGGCCTCTTGGGGCGCGATCAAATCCGGGACCGCCGCGACGGATCGAAGGAAGTTGTCGTCGGACTGCTGGAGCAGCGCGTCGACTTCGCGTCTCAACTCAGAATCGGGACAGTGCGTGTCGAGGTAGGCCGACCGCTCGGCGACCGGCAGTTCGAGGACCTCGGCCAGAATCGCCTTGGCTCGTCGCCAGGCGTCGGCATCCGTCGTCGTGGAGTCCTTGTTTGCAGGCATCGCAGTGGCAGTCATACCACCGTTCATGTACATGGCTACGCGCAGGGAACTCAGGAAACGGCTCACGCGAGGTCCGCCTAAAGGCGGACACTACCTAGGTCACCGACCGCCGAGGAAGCCCGCCAAGTGGGCGATCACGTCCCGGGCGTCGTCTTCCGCCCCGTAGATGAAGCTCGACTTCCGGCGGCGGAGCAGCGGCAGGCCGAGCGCGTAGAGACCCGGCGCCTCGACGATGCCGCCGTCGTGACGGAGGTAGCCCTTGTCGTCGAGCACTGGCACCTGCAGCCAGCTGTAGTCGGGACGAAACCCCGTCGCCCACACGACCGATCGAATCTCTCCACGCCGCAAGTCGATCGAGAGGCGCGAAGATTCCGGCGTGCGCGTGGGTTCGAAGCGCTCCGGTGCGGGGAAGTCGCTGTCGCGCATATGCGTGTGCGCCCACTCGTCGAACGTGTCGAGCAGGCGGTTCATTTTGAGATCGGCGAGCGCGAACTGATTGCGCAGGCCTCCAGAAAACAACGCGCGTCCATCGCGGATGGCCGAGAGGCGGCCGACGATCTCGACGCCGGCCGCGCCGAGCGCATTCAAATCGAGCGTCATCCGTGCCGGCGTGCCGACGAGCTGCGGCGAAGGAAGCCGTCGCGCGCGCACGAGATCGTCGACCTCGTCGTATCGCTGGTTCCACACGCCGGAGACGTCCATCCACCACAGCACGTCGCGTCTGCGATACGTTCTCGGCAGCCGCACATGCTCGCCCACCGACAACGTCACCTGGCGGCCGGAGCGCTGAAGCTCCTCGGCGAACTGCACGCCCGTGGCCGACGCGCCGACGACGAGCACGCCGCCGTCCGGCAGACTGCCGGCATGGCGGTAATCGAAGGGAGTGAAGCTGGCCACGGAATCGGGCAGCGCCGCGCGCAGCGCCGGCACGACCGGCACGTTGCACGCGCCGCTCGCCAGCACCACGGCACGGCATTCGAGCACACCTTGCGTTGTCGCGACGTGATAACCGGCGTCGTGACGGGTGACCGACGTGACCGCCGTCTGCGTGCGAATGGGCGCGGCGGCCGTCGAGGCGTAGCGCGAGATGAAGTCGACCACCTCGCGCACGTCCATGTAGCCGTCGGGATCGGGGCCGTCGTAGCCGAATCCCGGCAGGCGGCTCTGCCAATTGGGCGTCAGCAGCCGCAGCGAATCCCACCGCTCGCGCCGCCACGAATTCGCGACCTCGCCGCGTTCGAGTACGACGTGATCGATCGAACGCTCCGAGAGACAGCGGCTCGCTGCGAGGCCGGCGTGGCCGGCCCCGATGACGACGGTGGCGAGGCGTGCGATGGTTAGACCACTTCGACGGTGACGTTCACCGGGTTCGTGACGATGTCGTACACGGCCGAGCGCTTCTGCGACTGCGCGACGAGCGCTTCGATGTCCTTCTTCGAGGCATCGGCGTCGATCTTGAAGGTCACCTTGATGTCGTCGTAACCGTTGCGCACGTCGCTGTCCATGCCGAGGATGCCGCGGATGTCCATCTTGCCTTCGAGCTTCGACTCGACGGACCGCAACTGAATCCCCCGGTTCTGCGCGACGGCCGCGATGCCCGCCGTGAGGCAGCTCGCCAGGCCGACGAGCACGTACTCGATCGGCGTGATGCCTCGATCTTCCGAAGCGAAGATCTCGGGGTGATCGGCCTCGAACGTCGTCTGCGTCTTGTGCTGCTGCTCCTGGCCGAGGCCGAAGAAACCGTGGACGTTCGTCGTGCTGTACGTACCGTTCTGCCACTTGCAGGACGCCCGCCACGTGAATGCCGTCGCGCCGGGCGCGTCCTTGAGCGCAACGCGCGCGTCGAGCAGGGCCTGCACGTTGACGCCATTGTTGACTACCGCCATTGTCATGAGAATCCTCCTGTCACTTTCGAGTCACGCGCCAAATTCCGAAGTTTGGGATCATACATCCGTCGACGCGCCGCGACGCAAACAGGGGATATGATTCCGCCGATGTTGCCGTCGCCTCCGAAGGCTGCCGCCGGGTCGGCGGGAGTCGTCGAAACGCAGTTTCTGGATCTTCCGCACCCGCTCGCGCTCGATTGCGGGCAAACCCTGCAGCCAGTGCGAATTGCGTACGAGACGTACGGCACGTTGTCGCCGCTCCGCGACAATGTCATCCTCGTTTGCCATGCGCTGAGCGGTGACGCCCATGCGGCTGGCTACGCGAAAACGCCGCCCGCAGAAAGCACTCGCGACGGCTTCGGCGCGGAAGAGCGCGACGGCGCGTCGAAGCGCGGCCTCGGCTGGTGGGACGGGATGATCGGTCCCGGCAAGGCGTTCGATACCAACCGCTTTTTCGTCATCAGCACGAACCTTCTCGGTGGCTGCCGTGGGACGACGGGGCCGTCGTCAGTCAATCCGGCGACGGGAAGGTCCTATGGATCGGATTTTCCGGTCATTACCGTCGCCGACATGGTTCGCACGCAGCGCGCGTTTCTCGACGAAATCGGCATCGCACGGCTTGCGGCGGTCGCCGGCGGATCGCTCGGCGGCATGCAGGCGTTCGAGTGGGCGATCCTCTATCCGGAGCAAGTCGACGCCATCGTGGCCATTGCGAGCACGCACGCGCTCCAGCCGCAAGGCGTCGCGTGGAACGCGATCGCGCGCAACGCCATCACGGCCGATCCCGACTGGCAGCGTGGACATTACTACGGCACTGGTCGCGCGCCGAATGCCGGCATGGGCGTGGCGCGCATGGTCGGCCACGTGACATATCTGTCCGCCAAGTCCGTGGCCGACAAATTCGCGCGACGGCTGCAGTTCTCCGACGACATCCGCTACACGCTGACGGATCCTGAGTTCGAGATCGAGAATTACCTTCGCCATCAGGCGGACAGCTTCGTCAAGAGGTTCGACGCGAACACGTACCTCTACACCTCGCGCGCGTTGACGTATTTCGATCTCGCGCGCCAGTACGGCGGCGGACGTCTTGACGAAGCCGTCAAGCCGATGGTGGCCAGGACGCTGCTGATCGCGTTCAGCTCCGACTGGCTGTATCCACCGTCCGGATCCCAGGAATTAGCCGACGCGCTCCGCTCGGCGGGAAAACACGTCGAGTGTCATGTCATCGACGCGCCGTACGGACACGACTGCTTCCTGCTGGAGGAAGCGCGGCAGACGCCGATGATCCAGCGGTT
>Ga0068871_100001736_pt1 | contig 14689 bp, 15 predicted proteins | sample KBSMisM72_FD_72750 | JGI IMG/M metagenome (GOLD analysis project Ga0068871, IMG submission 72750) | Miscanthus rhizosphere microbial communities from Kellogg Biological Station, Michigan, USA - KBS Miscanthus M7-2 | ecosystem: Host-associated > Plants > Roots > Rhizosphere > Soil ... | reverse complement strand
TCGCTGTTTGAGTTCTTCAACTACGAACAGTTTATGAAAGACGTGGCGGTGATTACCGACACGGCACGCGGCCGCAAACTCTCTTACGCACAACTCGGCATGGCGATCATGCGAAACTTCAGCGCCGAGCGAGCGCCGCAGGGATTTCCGATCTCGCAGATCATCAACTTGTTCAAGCCCTCGTCAACCAATTCCAATTCCGATCGCAACGATCGCATGGCGCAGAAGACGGCTGACGCCCACGACAACTGGCGCGTGCTCTGCGTCGAGGGAATGTGGTTCCAGGATCTCTTCAATTACGATTTCCGTCGTACCGAGATGTGCGTAATTCCCTACGGCACCCAGGAAGGCGAGATCTCGTTCTGCGCATACAACACAGGCGTTGGCTGGCGCCAGATCATCGAGAACATGCACAAGACCGCGGGCCTCGGCGAGTGGTATGAAGAGCATGGCCGGCATAAGGTTTATGCCGCGGGCAAGCCGGTGCCGTTAACGACAACCAAACATTCCTTGAGTCTGCCGGTTATTCAGGCTGTATTGGCGGAAGACGCCGAAGACAAGCCGGTCAATGTAAGCCCTTATCTCGTCGAAGACGAAGAGACGGTTTCTGTTTAATGCCACAAAAGGCACATAAATCACAAAAAGCACAAAAGGTGATTCAACTTCATTTGTGCCTTTTGTGATTTTTGTGCCTTTTGTGGCGCAGTTTGTAATCTGTCCTATCCCGGGGTCCATTCTCCCCTTTTCTGGTTTAAAAGTTTAAGAGCGCCCGTAGGTTTGTCTATTTGACTTCTTGACGGAGATAACCCCATGACAAAACTCTTGTCTATCGTTCTCATGCTGACCATCAGCATGAGTGTAGTTGGCCTTCCAACCTTTCAGGATCCAAAACCCGAAACAGTTGCTGCGACTGCGCCAGTAGCCGGTATGGTAACTGTCCCGGATGGAACGGAGATCGAGATTCAGTTGAAAACAAACGCGTCCGGAGAAGAACTCAAGGTCGGCGACATTGTCGACTTTGTCGTAGTGAAGCCGGTCCAGGTAAACGGACTGACAATCTTTGAAAAGGAAGCAGCAAGCCGAGCTCGCATCACCACCGCGAAGAGAGCTGGCCACTGGGGCCATGCAGGAAAGCTGGAGTGGGCCATGCAGGATGTTATGGCTGCTGACGGCAACCGGATTCCCGCGAGGTTTACGAAACGAGAGGTTGGCGACAGTAAAGGCGGGACTGTTGCGGTGGCGGCAGTCGCGACGACGGTGTTTCTGGGACCAGTTGGTTTATTGTGGGGTCTGAAGAAAGGAAAGCCGGCAATCATACCGGCGGGCAATCGCTACAGTGTGTTCGTCGCCGGGGATACGAAGATTAAGGGCAAGCCGGTCGAAGTCAGTTCACAGGATTAACAAGATTCTTAGGATCTTGTAAAAAGCTGTCTTTAGCCTTCGCCGTCGCCGCCGGGTCGTTGCACCTCGCGCAACTGGGCCACAATATCGCGTAAGCGTAGTGCAAGGTCCTCGATCGTTTGCACTCGCTTTCGCGATCGCTCACTCAACTCTTCGCGCAACAGGAGTTGGGCCTGGCCCAACACACCGGTCAGGGGATTATTGATCTCATGACGAATACGCGCCACGAGTGCGGCAGTCTCCTCGAGCTTCAGACGATATTGTTCAATCTGGTCTTCGTGTTCAGTCATCGACTCTCCGTCAGGTCTTCCGGGAAACTGAAGATAAAAGCAATTGTCTTTGTTTTTCGATAGGTGTGCCGCAAAATGTTGCTACAAGCGTGCACATTGTGCCTCTGTGAGCACAAGAGTTCAAGCATTTAATTTTCGGAGGGTTGTTGTCGTGAACTTCAGAAGCTTCCCAACAAAGTATTGTCGGTGAGGATCGTCCACCGGGCAAACGCGTCGGCGATGGAACGATCAGAAGGGACCGAATGCATGCTGGCGTTTGGGCAAATACCTTGGACCAAGCTACTCGCGAATGTACAGGTCACATTCGCATCCCGGCAACTTTCGCCTGCAAGTCCGCAACCGGCATCTCAATCCCATTGGTTTTCATGAGCGTCTGCCGAGCAACTTCCAGGTCCTTGAGCTTTGCCTCGCTGACGGTTGGATAGGCGAGATCCAGGGAAGCGAGCGTAGAGATAACTGCTGCGGCAACGACGATTCTCGTGAACCATTTGTTATCCGCGGGTATCACGTACCAGGGCGCATCTTTGGTGGCTGTGTTGCGAATTGTTTCTTCATACGCGTGCATGTAGTCCTTCCAATACCCTCGTTCCTTTGCATCATTCGCTGAGAACTTCCAGTTCTTTTCAGGAAGGTCCAGACGCGCGAGAAATCTCTTCTTCTGCTCGCCTTTCGATAAATGGAGAAAGAACTTTCTGACAACCACACCGTTGTGCGCAAGGTAATTCTCGAAATGACGTATGTCGGAGAAACGTTCATTCCAGATCTTCTTCGTTATCAGTTGCGGAGGGAGCTTCTGTGCGTCAAGAAATTCCGGATGGACGCGCACTGCAGTTGTTTCTTCGTAATAACTGCGGTTGAAGATGCCTATCCGGCCACGTTCGGGTAACTGCTTCATGCAGCGCCACAGGTAGTCGTGATCGAGATCTTCAGCCGAAGGAGACTTGAAGGAAAACACCTGGCATCCCTGGGGATTGATTCCGGACATCACATGCTTGATGGCGCCGTCTTTGCCGGCCGCGTCGAGAGCCTGAAAAATGAGCAGCACGGCCCAGCGATCCTGGGCGTAAAGCATGTCTTGCAGCGCTGCGAGTGCTTCGACGCCAACCGCCAGCGCTTCCTTTGCTCGTGGTTTATCTTCGGCACTGAGGTTCAACGTATCGTTCGGATCAACATCCTTCAGCCGAAAACGGTCACCGTCGGTTATACAAAACGGGTCTGCTAACGATTGCGCGCGCTTGATAATTTTTTCGAGTTTCATTTCAGGTTTGCGACCTCCGGGACACAGCAGTTCCGGCTCTTTTTACCTGATCGGAACACGACGGGACACTGTCAGTTTTGACAGCAGTCGTGTGTGGATAGGACTTTCTGAACGAGGTCACTGACAAGTGAAGCCTGCACACCACCGTCAACCTGAAAATTCAAACGCGCCGCACGCCCAACATGAAACTCGCGAATCCGCGTCGCGCGTTTGATTTCCATGATGGCTTTGGCGTCGATGCCACCACCGGCAAGGATCGTTAGCTCCGGCGCACCGGCGTGTTCGTACTCGGCGAGCCGTTGGACCCTCGATGTCAATTGTTCTGTTCCGCCGTGACTAAGAATGCGATCGACTTGCGCTAGTCTTTTGACTTCTCGTATCGCTCGTAGCCGATCGTTTGCGTTCTCAAACGCGTGGTGGAAAGTTGCTCGTGCATGCGGAGCACAAGCAAGCACGCGTTGGCTCAGTTCAACATCCACTTCACCGCCGTTCAAGAACCCGAGAACGAAACCGTCGACATCAAGCGACGCAAAAGCTTCTGCGGCGCGACACAGTCGATCGACTTCGTCCGGGCCATTTGTTCGATAACTCGGGCTCTCGCGCAACATCACTCGAACCGGCAGTTCCGTGGCGAGTTTGATTTCGCGAACGAGTTCGAGCGAGGGAGTTAAGCCGCCTTGATGCAAATCTCTGACTACCTCGAGCCGGCCCGCGCCGCCTCTTTCCGCCTCAACTGCATCCGCAACCGAACACACGATCACTTCTAACAATGGCATCTGCACTCAGTTTATCTATTGCCACAAAAAGGCACAAAAAGCACAAAGGAATGGGCCTCGGTTGACAACTCTACGGACGATACGTAAATTCAAAACCTCGTGCTGGGAGGTCGTCCAATGGTAGGACTCCAGACTCTGGATCTGGCTATCGGGGTTCGAGTCCCTGCCTCCCAGCCAAATAGAAATTACTCCGTCTTAAAATCCACATCGTTTTGCGTCAATTCAATTCGCCTGGCCGGTAGCCGCAGTGGACGCACCTCATCGCGAAGGCGTTCTGGTACCACCACTTCCGGTAGAAATTTTCATTGCAACGGGGGCACTTCCAATCTAGTCGCCAGATGCCTGCAGCCACTATGGCGAGGAACCATCCTGTAGACACAATTTGAGCTACACTTTCAGAATTCAACCACCGTCCGAGAGGAATCACAACAAACCAAACGAAGGGGAGGCAGCCGAGGAAGAGACTCCAAAACACGAGGTTTCGCTTGCGATATTCGTAAAGCGCCTCTTGCCGTGGAATTAACGAAGTCGTGTCTCGCTTAAACCTCATGGACTAAAATTGAAGCACACCTGACTTCTGTGGACCAAGCCCATATCCCTCTTCGCGGTTGCGCGGGTTTCCACAACAAGTCCGGAATCCCGACAACGGAAGTTGGCGGATCCTTCAAGTCCACACTATTCATCGAACAAGATAAATAGTAAGGACCTGAAGTATCCGCCCACTGCCGTTGTGCGGGATTAAAAACGGTTTAAGAAAAGCGTTTATAGAAAGGACTTGAACGAATCCGCCCACTGCCGTGGGCGGGATTTCGGATTTGTGCAAAGCAGGTTCCGCCCGTCTTTCCCTTGACAGTCTAGGGGAATGCGGTTAGTCTTCTGCCCTAGATAATCTAGGGAAGGGACTCGAAGTGGCGAAAGACCGCACAGATCTGATGCAGGGCACGCTGGAGTTGTTAATCCTGAAAACACTGGAGCGTGAGTCGTTGCACGGGTACGGGATCGTGCAAAGAATTCACGAATCTGCCGAAGACCTACTCAAGGTTGAAGATGGATCTTTGTATCCAGCGCTTTACCGCATGCAGGAACGCGGTTGGATCAAGTCGGAGTGGGGAGTTTCAGAAAACAACCGTCGAGCCAGGTTTTATAAACTGACAAGAGCCGGACAAAAACAACTCGAACGCGAACGCGCAAACTGGGAACGCGTCTCCAAAGCGATTTCCAGGATTTTACAAACTGCTTGAGCACGTCGATGAATAACCTGCTAACACGAATGCCAACAGACCTTGAAGTTGAAGAGGAGTTGCGTCTTCATATTGACTTCCTCCTCCGTGAAAACATTCAACGCGGCATGTCTCCCGAAGAAGCTCGCGCCGCAACTCTAAAACGCTTTGGCAATCTCGACAGAGTCAAAAACGAATGTGTGGAGATATGCCGGCGGAGCCGCCCGCTTCAACGCGCTTTTAAAGTCTGTGTGGTTCTTCTTGCTCTGACCGGACTCATCCTGCGAATTAGTAGCACACAGCTTCATGTAGGTCGTATCGGTACCATGCTCATTGCCATCGCCACTGTAAGCCGTTTATTGCTTCACGTGCGCAGTCTAACTCCGTCACGTTTTCTTCCTAAAAACGAAACATCGTCGTTTTCGATTTTGTCTCAAAAGTAGAAACCGTACTTGGATCGGGTCAGTACAGAGAGCGGTAGCGACCTGGTCAACGATTGGAGTCAAGAATCACCCGGGAAATGTCACATGCTGATCACTGACCAGGTCGCTACCGCTCCCTGTACCGACCCGATCCAAGAATGATTCTACTTTTGAGGCAACCCATCAATGCTCGCCATCGAAGGCTTGAATAAGACTTACCAGAGCGGAGTTCACGCACTGAAAGGAATTAGTCTCGACGTGCCGCCAGGAATGTTCGGACTGCTGGGGCCGAACGGCGCCGGCAAGACGACGCTCATGAAGATTCTGGCAACTCTGCTCGAGCCTGATTCGGGCACGGTGCGGATGCGCGACATAGACCTCATCTCGAACAAGCATCGAGCGCGGATGATGCTTGGTTACCTGCCACAGGATTTCGGGTTTTATCCCACACTCACCGCCGAACAGACACTCCATTACTTCGCGAGACTAAAAGGTATCCACGAGAAGAAGGAGCGCCAGTCTCTAGTCAATGCTTTATTGGAAAGAGTCAACCTCGAAAGCGCGCGCAAACAGAAAGTGGGCGGATTCTCGGGTGGCATGCGTCAACGCCTGGGAATTGCGCAAGCGCTGATCGGAAAGCCCGCGCTGCTCATCGTCGACGAACCGACCGCCGGTCTCGATCCCGAAGAGCGAGCGCGTTTTCACAACTTGCTCGCGGAAACGTTTGCCGAAGAGAGTGTGGTGCTTCTTTCGACACATATCGTCTCCGACGTTTCGAATCTCTGCTCAAACATGGCCATCATTCGCCAGGGCGAGATCATTGCCTCGTGCGCTCCGTCTGAAGCCATCAAGGAGTTGAGCGACTCAGTTTGGGAAGCGACGTTAACCCGGGCACAGATCGAACCCGTAAAGTCTCGCTGCAAACTACTTTCCTCACAAATGTACAACGGCATGATGCGCGTCCGAGTGGTCTCGCGAAGTGAACGACCCGGTGAAGAATTCACTCAAGTCGCGCCGACAATCGAGGATTACTACTTCAGCCTGGTCTCTCAGTCGTGATGGCCCATCCATTTCACACGCCGTTTTTTGCCGTGTTTCGCACTGAGGTTCTGCTTAACTCGAGGCGGGTGGCGCCGTATCTAATGGCCTTGCTTTGTGGTGGTAATGCACTTCTTTGGTGGGCTCGGGGCCCGGCCTCCGGAAGGGGCCTGGCAACAAACAGCGAAGCCTTCATCGCCGGCGTTTTGCCGATCTATTCGTTCATGACGCTGCCGTTATTTACAGCTGTGATCATGGCAGATCCGGTTATCCGAGATTACCGCGCAGACATTGGGCCATTAATTTTTTCGAAGCCTGTGGGGCGGGCCATCTATCTGCTGGGAAAATTTTTCGGCAGCTTCTTTGTGCTCACCTGTGGTCAAGCAGCTTTCGTGATCACGTTGTTCGTATTGCAGTGGTTCAGCCGGCCGGGCGTGACGCAGCTGCCGGAGGTAAAAGTCGTTCCTTACCTCAAGCACTTCCTCGTCTTTGTGGTTATTTCTCACCTGGTTTTGGCTGCCATCTACTTTGCCGTGGGAACGCTGACGCGGAATGCCAAAATCGTATATACACTCGGAGTTTGCTTTTATCCGCTCATCATCTGCTACAACCTTTTCTTCCTGAATGGACTGCCGTCGTTTTGGCAACACATACTCGATCCTCTGGTCATGAGGTGGGGTCAAAAAAAAGGCACCAACGTTCACACGCTCAGTGCTGAGGCGTTCAATTCGTTGGTTGTTAAGTATGATGCGGAGCTGATTATTAACCGCGCGGGAATGTTGTTGATTGCTGCGGGAATACTGACGCTGGTTTATCGGCGCTTCATCATTGGCGAGCCACCGCAGAAGGTTCATTTCTCTTTTCTCAACCTTTCGCCGGCGAGCGAAAGGATTTCATTCGAACCAGTAAGTAATTGGATCGAAGACGATCGCGAAGCTCGTCGAACGCCTGTTCCTCTTCCAAGCGTCAGCAGCGACAACAGCGGTATTCGTGCGAGCTTTAGAAAACTCAGCGCGGCCCTTGCCACAGAGTTTCGTTTACTGCTTGCTGAACGCAGCCTGGTGGCAATCATTCCGATTGCGGTGTTGCTGTCGACAATGGAAGTTATTTTTTGGCCTGCGCGAGGCGACGGATCCTACTCAGCCGCGTACGTCACCAACATTGCCGGAAATTCGCTGCTCTTCATGATCGGCATCAGCATCTTCTATATCGGAGAAGCCCTGCAACGCGATCGGGATTTGAACATTGAGTCACTGGTTTGGAGTCAGCCAATTTCAAACTTCGTCCTGCTGTTTTCCAAATTCCTTGCGACGCTCTTTCTGGTGTGCATTCTCCTGGTTTCGGTCGGGTTGATCGCAGTGTTGACCCAAACATTGAAGGGGAACTGGCCAGTTGAGTTGACGACGTACTTACGTGTTTACTTCTGGATCCTGATTCCGAACGCGATCTTCCTGAGCGCGGCGGCTACGTTCCTCAAGGTTCTACTGCGCGATCGCTATCTTGCTTACACGGCGGCGATTGGGATTGGCATCGGGCTCTTCTACATGTACAGCCAGGGGTACAACGGGTGGCTCTACAATCCGCTGCTGTTCAGGCTTTGGAAGGTTGAAGATTTACTGAGCGGCAATAATCTCTCTCGAATCGCGCAACACAGGGGTTATCTTCTGATCGTCGCCCTTGTTTGTCTTGCCCTCTCACATCTCTTCTATCAACGCCGCTCACGCTAGACGTCAATTCGTCTGCCCATCAAAATGTATGCTACATTGCATGCGAAATTGAGTGCAGATTTAGCAACGAGGCAGTCGATGAAACTTACACGCGACATTCAGAGTCTTAGCACTTTCAAACGCGATACCGCCAAGATCGTTCGTCAACTAAAGAAGACGGGACAACCAGTGGTCCTGACTGTTAATGGCAAGGCAGAACTGGTTGTACAGGACGCCGAAAGCTACCAGAAACTTCTTGAAGCGCAGGACCGGATCGAAGCAATCGAGGGTATAAGGCGTGGCTTGGAAAGCATGAAACGGAATGCCGGCAAACCGGCAGAAAAATTCTTCCGAGAATTTTTCGCTGAGAAACGCATTCCGGAGGGCGAATGAAGCGTTACCAGGTTATCTTCGAGCTCACTGCACAGGCAGATGTGCGCGGATCGTATGAGTGGGGTTCCCGCGTCTGGGGTAAGAGAGAGGCTCAGCGGTGGGTTCACGAACTACGGACAGCAATTCTGAAACAGCTTAGCCTCATACCTAACGGCTTTCCACTTGCGCCGGAGGATGACGAGTTCGCGGAAGAAATTCGCCAGATGATTGTGGGCCGTTACCGCGTGTTGTTCACAATCAGAAAGCACAAGGTTCACGTGCTTCATATTCGAGGCGCTCACATCTGAGGTTAGACCCCACCATCAACAGCAGCAAATGAACACAACAAACGTAATTTAGTTTGTATCTCAACTCTCAGTCCTTGTACCCCTTCACAGGCTCCAGCCAAACGATAAAGCTCAACCTCTGGTCCCGGTACTCCCCCGTGATCTCCCAGCAGCCGGGAGTCGGTACGTAGACCCCGACCAGCATGGCGGCCGCGGGGCCTGGAAATGCATTCGTCGTCGGCAATGTCAGCAGCGGTGGCGCTGGTCCATCGAGTCGTCTTCCCGTGACTTTTAGTTTCGGGCGCCATTCCTTGTCCCACTTAAAATCCACGCTCGCCCAAAAAGTCTTTTCAGTTAAAGGCTGGACCTCGTTTTCGTGTCCTCGTTTGTGCGGCGCCCAGTACCAGACTCCTGATTTCCGAAGACCGACCCACAGCTTTTCTGTCCCCAGCAGAAAGCTCCTCTCTCCCTCACCTGAGTCAAAAGGACTCGGAGGTACGAATCGCGGCTCCGGTGGACCTGTAACTGGACATGAGGCTGGCGGTGAAAAAGGTTGCTGAGCACTTGCAGTCAAAGCCAGCAACGAAACCAATAGCACTAGTCGCAAAACTGTCATTGCCAGATCCTCCTTATTAAATCTGTGAAGATGGCATTTCGAAGCTTCTACGCTTTGCGGTGACGGCTAGTCTATTCCCCTGCAACCGGCAAGGCAATAGAATCCTCAAGGATTGCCATCGCTGGAGACCATGCACTACCATCCAGCGCATGAAAATTTCGTCTCTGGCCCTTACAGTTCTCCTGCTGTTGTGTTTCTCCACTCAGGCGCAAACATTTCCCGATGACGCAGAAATCAAAAACGGTGTGTACTCCAACGCGTTCTTTAATTTTTCTTTCGCTTACCCGAAAGACTGGGTTGTTCCCGACGAAGCACTCAAGAAACGTATCAAAGAGCGCGCTAATGAAGAGTCTGTTAAGAGCGGCAATTCGGCCTACATGAAGGATGCATACTTACTTCTTACCGTTTCTCGCCAACCACTGGGGACGCCAAGCAGCCGGCTCAATCCCACCATTCTTGTGGCTGCAGAAAAAATAAGTCATGTACCCGGCAACCCTACCGCGAAAGATTATTTGCTTGGATACCGGTCAGTAAAACTGCAGAGTGGCTTACGGTCATCGCTGCCTGAGCCCGTACCATTCCGTGTTGCCGGGTTGCTGTTTTTTCGTGACGATTATACCGGCACGATCAATGGTGCTTCGATCAGACAGTCCACATTCGTCAGTTTCAAAAAAGGCTATGCGATTGTATTTACCTTCACGGGTGAAGATCAGAAAGCCGTCGTGGAAATGGCCAAGGCAATGGAAACGATCGTAAGTCTCGGTAAGGATGGTGGCACAGGACCTAAAAAAGTCATAATTAGCGATCACTAATCTCACCAAAATAATGGTCCAATTCCACTATTTTGCACGCGCAAACTCACAGAACATTTACATCGTTTTTTAAGTATTAGACAGACAGTCTTCCCGGACGATCCACGCACACCTATATTCCGAAATTTTCGGAATACCTGCCAGATTTTGGAGAGGAGCACCACGATGAAGCTCAAACTGTTTGTCGTTGCCACACTAGTAACTCTGCTAGCATCCGCTGCTGCGAGTGCACAGCAACTCGACGCTTCACAACGTTCATACCAGCAAGCTCGCCGCGTACTCGACGATGCAATCACGGCGCATGGCGGAGTCGAAGCGTTACGCGAGGTAAAAGATTTCACTCTCAAAGAAAAGGGCAAACTCCACGCGCGCTATCAGAGCCCGGCTGCGGAGCCGCCGTTTGTTGTCGGCGCCTCGGAAGAAACTCTGATCGTCGATACTGCGCGTGGATTTGTCTACGATGATTTGAAGACATCGAATGCAGGATTCAATAACTGGAACCGCACGGTCATTAAAGGAACGGAAGGTCAAAACTATGACATGTGGTCCAGGACGGAGACGCCGATCGCAAATGCTAATGCGAACAACTTCCGGCCACAGATGCGTCGCTTGCCTGTGTACGTCTTACTCGAGGCCTTGGACCGCGCCGGAACTCTGCGGTACCTCGGCGAAGAGGAGTTTGCAGGCAGGAAGCAAAAGGTTATCAGCGTCATCCGCCCCGATAATCAACAGCTCGCGCTCTCGTTTGACGCGCAAACGGGCCTGCTGACCAAGTACGGTTACCTTTACGCGGATCCAATCACGGGCGATTCGGAGATCGCGCAGAGTTATTCAAACTATCGCACGGTCGGAAAGTTGAAACTGCCGGGCGCGCGGGTTCTCTACAACTCTGGTGGCATTGTTCAGGAAGCTGAATACGTCGACATCCAGATCAATACGAACCCTGCGGACAGCGTATTCAAAGGCCCCGAGGGATTTGAGAAGCTGGAAGCCGGGCCGGCAAATCCGCCGCCACCAGCCGTGGCCAAAATCGCCGACGATGTTTACATGCTGAATGGATTAGCGGGCGGCACACACAACATCATGTTCGTTGCCTTCAACGACTACATTCTCGTGCTCGAAGCTCCGGAACAGATTCTCTACAACAGCAATTCAGTGCAGGCCCTCGCCAAGATCAAGGAGACGGTGCCCGGGAAGCCGATCAAGTATCTGGTTCTAACTCATCACCATTCAGATCACGCGGGTGGATTTCGCGAGTATGTTGCGGAAGGGGCAACGATTGTAACGACGGCCGGGAACAAGAGTTTTCTTGAAAAGGCGGTCGCGGTGCAGTCGACCTTACTGCCGAAGTTTTCACTGCAAGACAAGTTGAAGATCGAGATCGTCGAGAACAAGAAGCGTGTGTTTCAGGACGACAAGCATGTCGTTGAGTTGTATGACATCGGCCCGAATCCGCACGCGAATGAAATGCTCGTGGCGTATTTGCCGAAGGAGAAGATTTTGTTTCAGGCGGATATGCTGAATCCGAACGCGAATGGATCCATCCCGATTGCGCAGGACACGACAGTCAGTTTCAGCGAGAAGCTGCAACAGTTGGGATTGCAGATCGACAAGATCTACGGCGTACACGGTCGTCCCGCAACACCAGAGGAGCTACGAACATCAATTGAAAAACGACGCTCGTCAGAACTGAAATCCGAAACCTCGGGTCCAAAGTAATTGCCGAAGACACAAATAGTTCTAAATCCCGCCCACGGCAGTGGGCGGATTATTCAAGTCCTTTCTATCACGCCGTTGTCTAAACGCTTTGTAATCCCGCCCACGGCAGTGGGCGGATACTTCAGGTCCTTTGCTATTCATCCAACCCCGAAGTTGGGTGGTCGTTGATAAATAGTCAGAACTTGAACTATCCGCTCACTGCCGTGAGCGGGATTAGATTCTGTGTTAGACGGGAGTTCTTAGAAAGGACTTGAACTATCCGCCCACTGCCGTGGGCGGGATTCTGTTGGTGCCGGAAAACTTTGATCATTCCCAACCAATGGTCTAAGATTCGGCCTACCTGCAACAACCCCCTTCAATCAATCGATCTCAAAACTTCGTGGGAGGAAGATGAGATGTATAAAAAGATGCTTGCGCTGAGTTTACTCGTATTCGCCGCACTCTTCGGCGGGTTCCCTTCACAGCCGAGGGCGGTTTCCGCCGCTAACTCCATTTCCGTTTATGGAGCGTGGCATTGCGGAAATGATTTCTGCACCTGGTCCACCGTTCGCAACATGACCGACTTCAACACCCGCAACCAATGGTTGATTAATCGTGGTGATGGCACGCCGTCAGTGAACCTGGTGGTTTTGAGTTTTGTTCATCCGATGCGACTGCTGAACAAAACAAACGATGCCAGCACTTCGCTGGGCATCCCTATCGGAATGAATCAGGCTGTGGTTGATTACTTCAAGAGCCGCGGCGTCCGGGTAATGTTGTCGATCGGTGGGATCACTTATACCGACGCATGGAATCAGGCTCTCGCAACCAACCCGGTCCAGTTCGGTTTGAATGCCGCGGAAGCGGCGCAACGTTTGGGCGTTGGGATCGAGATCGACTATGAAGAAAACACGAACCCAAACCTTACGGGGCTACAGGCGTTCATCAATGCCTATCGCTCGGTTCTGCCTTACGATGCAACCGGAAACAATCATGCTACGCGTTTGACGATCGACCTCGCTGCCGGCGATCGCTGGTTGATTGATATCGCGCGCAAGGCAACTGGTGATTGGCTGAACACGACGACGCCTGTTTTGGACTACGCGAATGCGATGGTGCCGAGCAGACAACCCAACAGTGCGGCGACAGCAACGGCTGACTGGCAGGAACACGTCGATGGCAAGCCGCAGTTTGCACCTCCGATCCTGCCGCTCGCGCCCGCGAAGTTTACAGGCGCGCTGTACATCGTTACGGGCAGTAAACCCGCGCCGGAGTGCGTCAGCTTTAGCACTTCATTGACTAACTCAACGGGAGCATTCGTGCAGACTGTATCGCCGAACGGTGCGGGCACGACTAGCGGTATGCTCGGCTACATGTTCTGGGCCGCGGAGTGTCCGGCGACGAGGCGTATCTGTACCGTGCCTCCAAACTCGTGCGAAGGTGGTGTAGGAGTCGGCGCCACGACGTACGGCATTCCGATCCCGATGCCGGCACTAAGACAAAACTGAGCCGCAGATAAAACGGATCTGTGTAAATCGGATTTACACAGATCCGTACAAATCCGTGGCTTAGTTCTTTTTGTTTTCGCTGATGTACTGCTCCAGCTTTTTTCGATCGGCGTAGTCAGGTTTTTTCTTGAGGACTTCTTCGTATTCAACAACGGCTTTGTCTTTCAGTCCGGCTGCGTTGTAAAGCCAACCGAGGTCGAGATGGGCTTCTATCTTCCCGAGCTTCCCTGCCTCGTTTAGGTATGGAATCGCCTTCGATCCTTTTTTCAACCGAAGGTAAGCCTCACCCAAAAGCAAATTCGCATCCGGCGACTGCGGTTGCAGCTCCACAGCACGCGTTAACAGCTCGACAGCTTCTTCGAATTTCTTTTGTGTTATCCGAAACCTGCCGAGGTTAATTAAAGGGAGTGCATACGTGGGCTTGAGTTCGATAGCAGTCAGGTAAGCCTTTTCAGCATCTTCAGGTTTTTCCTGGACCAGGTAGAGAGTTCCCAGCAACGTCCAACACTGAAAATCGCTTTTGTCTTTCTCTACAATCTGAGTAAGCAGCCTGACCGCGTTTGCATAATCCTTCTTCTCTACCGCTGCGTGCGCCTTTTCAAACAACGACTTGTTTGCCGGGGAACGGTCATAAAAATCCGTTGCTGAAACGACGCCGGAATTATTCGTCCGCGCTGCAGGTTTTTCTTTCCATTCAAAGTCAAAGTCCTGGCGAATATCCGAGGTAGTGTTGCCGGTTAGTGTCATACGCATGCGCGTAATCTCGCCACCGTTAGCTTCGATCGCGATGTCGTAATCTCCAGCGCGTAGATTCGTGAATCGATAACGTCCTCGACTGCCGATTGTTTGGCGGCCAACGATCTTGGTCGACTGATCGTACAAGACCACCGTGACACTCGACGGACCTGCGTGTTCCGCTTTACTGTCATCGATCTTTACGTCGCCCCAAAGCGTGTAGCCACTCTGACTCATCGCCGGTAACGCGATAATTAAGACAAGTAGCGCCAGCAGCAGTTTCGGTTGGGGATTCATGTGCGTATTTTCCATCAAACCGCAGACATTGCAATAGTTCTACGAAAGAAAAAAAAGGGCTCCCAAATTTCAGGAGCCCCACAAACATATTGAAGAGTGAAGTTGAGGCTAAAACTCCCAACGCAACCCGAACTGCATTACACGCGCAGTGCTTTGACTCGTCGTGATGCTGCCGAGGGTTGTTGAGCCAATGTCGATATCAGGAATCCCAAAGACATTATGGTTGAACAGATTGTACGCCTCAGCGCGAAGC
>Ga0068871_100001730_pt1 | contig 14702 bp, 11 predicted proteins | sample KBSMisM72_FD_72750 | JGI IMG/M metagenome (GOLD analysis project Ga0068871, IMG submission 72750) | Miscanthus rhizosphere microbial communities from Kellogg Biological Station, Michigan, USA - KBS Miscanthus M7-2 | ecosystem: Host-associated > Plants > Roots > Rhizosphere > Soil ... | reverse complement strand
ATCGCTGTAACATGAAGATCGACTTTTTCCGGCGCCAGGCCCAGAGCTTGCGCGATCACTGCGCGCGACGTGGTGGGGCTCTGTGTCGGCACCCACGCTTCTGCGCGATCGCCCATGGCGTGAACGGTGCAATTCATCGGCTCCATCGGAGCATGCGAAAGGTAGGGAGACTCATAGACCGCGATCAGCTTCTTTGCCGCCTTCGCGAGCCCTGCGGCGACATCTCCTTCCTTTCTCGCCGCAGCACCCTTTTCCGAAGCTCTCTGCACGAACATCTGACGGATACTCGCGCTGGAGACGTTTGCTCCAGCCCCTTCATCCCATTGCACTGACAGCAGCTTGCGACCTTGCATCGCCGACCAGGTGCTGTCTGCGATCACTGCGACCCCGCGTGATGTCATCACGACGTTTTTAACGCCCGGCACCGTTTTCGCTTTCGATGCGTCAAAGCTCACAGCCTTGCCGCCAAACACCGGACACTGCTCCATGACGGCATACAGCATTCCTTCGCGCCGGACATCCATACCGAACACGGCCTTGCCCAGCACCTTGTCGGGGGTATCTAGCTTCTTTAAAGGCTTGCCGATGATTTTGAATTGCTTCGGGTCTTTCAATGCCACATTCTGGGGAACAGGCAGCTTCGAAGCCGCCTCCGTAAGAGTTCCGTAGCTCAAGCGCGCGTTTGTGGCTGTGTTGATCACGAATCCATTCTCAGCACGGCACTGTCCTTTATCGACGCCCCATTTCTGTGCGGCTGCTTGAATCAGCATCTCGCGAGCTTCCGCGCCGGCGCGGCGTAGCGGCTCCCAGGTGGTTCGGATTGCCTGGCTACCGACCGTGGTTTGGTGTCCAAATGATGCCGGATCGACCGGCGCGATCTGCATTCTAACCTTCGACCAGTCGCATTCAAGCTCCTCCGCGAGCATTTGCGAGCACGCCGTCGTCGGGCCCTGCCCCATTTCGCTTTTGGTAATCCAGAACGTGATGCTGTCGTCCGTGCCGATGTGGATATACGCGTTTGGTTTGCCGGTGGGCGGCGGAGCAAAGAGATTGGGCGGTGGAGTGCCAATCTGCTGCGCTTCCATCTTCGGCTCCGGCAGGACAAAGCCGAGGAGCAGCCCGCCTGCCGCGCCCAGGAACCCGCGCCGGCTGACGTTTGTGATCTGCGTCGTTTCTTTGTGGGTACGAACGATCGATCGTGCGGTGCTCATGCGCGGCCCCCATTTGCCTTGATTTCAGCGGCGCGATGGATCGCGCGGCGGATGTCCTGATAGGTGCCGCAGCGGCAGATGTTTCCTCTCATCACTTCATCGATATCCGAATCGGCCGGCTTGGAATTTTTCGTCAACAGCGACGCAGCCTGCATCATCTGTCCCGCCTGGCAATATCCGCACTGTGGAACATCCAATTCGATCCAGGCGGCCTGTACGGGATGGCTGCCGTCAGTGGAGAGACCCTCGATGGTGGTCACGCTCTTGCCGGCCACGCGAGAGACCTGTGTTTGGCAAGACCGCACCGCGTTGCCGTCGAGATGCACCGTGCATGCGCCGCACAGGCCCGCGCCGCATCCGAATTTGGTGCCCGTCATCCCAAGCACATCCCGCAAAACCCATAACAAAGGCATCTCGGGGACTGCGTCCACCGACTGCGCCTTTCCGTTTACGTTGAATTTGATCATTGCCATGCGGCCTCCAAGGGCGATCTAACTCAGTCTAGGATAGCTCGCGGGGTGGGCAAGAGAAAGGGCGTGGCACGAGTCGCGCACAGAATGATTGACTCTCATTGTTAACCGAACTAGAATAGGCGGCCACGGAGGTTAGTCATGTTTACACAAATGCGGACAACGGGGTCCCGCGTTTCTGCTCTTGCAGGGCAGCTGCTCATATTCTTCCTGGCCTGCGGCATCGTGTTTGGCCAGGCAACAACCCAAATCAGCGGCATCGTGCGAGATGACTCCGGAGCCGTTGTGCCCGGAGTTCAAGTTACCGCGACCCAAACCGACACCGCGTTGAGACGGAGCGTTGTCACCGACGATACCGGCTATTACGTACTCACCAACCTACCGCTAGGCCCGTATAAGCTGGAGGCAACCAAAATGGGTTTCCGGACCTATGTCCAGACCGGCATCCAGTTGCAGGTCGGCACAGCACCTGAAATTCCCGTTACGCTCAACATCGGCCAGGTAAGCGAATCGGTCAGTGTCGAGGCAAACACAACGCTAATAGAAACCCGCAGCGCGAGCGTTGGAGTGGTCATCGAGAACCAGCGAATTCTGGAACTGCCATTAAACGGGCGTCAGCCGACCGATCTCATTACCCTGAGCGGCGCATCCGTGCAGACCGGAACCTCTCCGGGATACGGCATGCGGACCGGCGCGTTAATCTCGGTTGCGGGCGGCGGAATTGAAGGCGTCCAGTACAACTTGGACGGCGCGCCTCACCTGAACATGTTGGACGGCACGGGCATGCCGTTGCCGTTCCCCGATGCCCTTCAGGAGTTCAAGGTATCGACGAGCGTGCAGGACGCACAGAGCAGTGGGCATTCGGGAGCCACCGTCAACTCTGTGACAAAGTCAGGCTCGAACGCGTTTCATGGAGACGTCTTTGAATTCCTTAGAAACTCTAACGCCAATGCGCGAGACTTCTTCGCCACCGGGCCAGACGGATTAAAGCGCAATCAATTCGGCGGTGTCTTTGGCGGGCGGATCATCAAGGACCGGTTGTTTTTCTTTGTGGGTTATCAGGGAACAACCGTGCGTCAGTCCCCGATCAGTTCTACTGCCAAGGTGCCTACGACCGCTATGCTGAACGGAGATTTCAGAGCTTTCGTTCAGCAGTGCAATAACAACGTGTCGTTGAAAGCGCCGTTCTCTGGCAACCAAATCAGTTCCACTGCGTTTAGCCGCGCAGCGCTCGAAATTGCCAAGCGCCTTCCCAAGCCGGTCGATGCTTGCGGGACCGCGTTCTTCGGAAGCATCACTCATGAAAACGATCATCAGGCGCCAGTACGAGTCGATTACCAGCTCAATGAGAAGCAAACGTTTTTCGCTCGCTATATAATCACGCAACAAAATCTCGTGGTTCCCTTTGAGCTCAGTAAGAACCCGCTGGACGAAGGGGTCCCGGGATTCGACGATCGTGCGCAATCGTTTGCGCTCGGCCACACATACGTTATCAATCCCAATGTCGTCAACTCATTTCGTGCTTCTGTCAACCGGATCGCTTCGCTCAAGCCGGGGGCGGCGATGTTTGGGGCCAACGACGTAGGCATTGGTTGCCCGGGAGCGGCGTTACCGTGCGTCAATTCGAATTACTTCAGCTACCTTTCGAATTATCTGCAGATGATTGTCGGCGGCTTCTTCACGATAGGGAGCACTACCAAATACGCGTTCGCCTACCAAACCGATTTTGGGTTCAATGATGATCTCAGCATGGTTCGCGGTTCGCATACCTACGCGTTTGGAGGTTACTACTCACGCGCGACCAACTGGCTGTTGGCGCAGGCGTTCTCCGAAGGCCAGTTCCAGTTTAATGGCGGAGCGGCAGGGTCCGGCTCCAATATCAGCGAATTTCTGTTGGGCCGCGTGTCTTCTTTACGGCAGCAGAATCCAAATCCGCTAAACACACGGCAAAACTTCTTAGGGCTGTATGTGCAGGACACATGGAAGATCACGCCACGGCTCACCTTGAACTACGGTGTGAACTGGTCGCCGTTTTTGCCGGCCTTTTTCCCGCAAGGAGACACCTACAACTTCAGCTTGACGAATTTCTATGCGGGAAAGCGCAGCACTGTCATACCCAATGCTCCTCCGGGATTCACGTATCCGGGCGATCCTGGATTCGCCGGAAATTCGGGTATCAATTCACAGTGGAAGAATTTCGATCCTCGCATCGGAATCGCGTTCGATCCCACGGGTGGCGGCAAAACAGTTATCCGAATGGGTGCTGGAATTGGGCACGATTTCATGACCGCGAACATGATGATCAATAACGAAACTGCCGCGCCCTTCCGCATCATCACGATTGTGCCCGGCACCAACCTGGATAATCCGTACGGTAGCGGCAAGACGCCATACCCGTTCAACTATGATCCGAAGAATCCCGTATTCCCCGCGTTCAGCTCGTATCTTCCGGTCCCGCCCGATCTAAAGACGACGGTCCAATACTCATGGAATTTCGGCGTTCAACGACAAATATCATCGAATTGGTTCGCCTCCGCCACTTATTTGGGCACGCATATAGCTCACTTGTGGAATGCAGTCGAATTGAATCCCGGGACAGTTGTTCCTGGTGTAACCCCCAGCACAGCGAACCTAAATTCGCGGCGCATATTGAACCTTACGGTCCCAGGCACTCAGTTCGGTAACATCACCCAGTATGATGACGGTGGAACCCAAGGCTACAATGGATTGCTGCTCACCACGAATTGGCGGCTACGCGACCATTTAACAGTCAACGCGAACTATACATGGTCGCACTGCATCGGTCTACCGCTGATCACACTATTGAACCCGGGAGCGAATTATATCCATCAAGGCTTCGGCCAGAATGCCGGACCGGTGAATCGCAATCTTGATGTTGGCGATTGCGCTCAGGACCGCAGACAGGTCGCGAACCTCACGTTAGTAGCACAGACGCCCAGGTTCTCAAATGGAACGGTGCGTATGCTCGGCAGCGGTTGGACGCTTGCCTCCACTTTGGTGGCGCGATCCGGTTCCCCTTTAACCGTTGTTACCGGGACCAACCCCGACCCGACTACGGGGTTCGGCGGCAATTCTCCAGGCACGCAGCGCCCCAACCAGGTCCTAGCCGACACTTCTTCCACAACCAAGGGCCAGGCCTGCGGTCCCGACCTGTTCTGCGTGTCGTATTTGAACCCTCTGGCATTCGCGGCACCGGCCCCGGGAAAACTCGGCAATCTGGGGCAGAATTCGATCCTCGGGCCGGGGTTCTGGGAATGGGATGCCGCGATTTCGCGACAGTTCCCTATCCACGAGGCACAAAAGTTTGAAATCCGAATCGAGGGCTTCAACATCACAAACAGCCTCCGTCTAGGGAATCCCAATCTGTCGTCCGGGACTGCTGCGACGTTCGGAAGGATTACGACCGACGCGACGCCGCCATCAGCGACTTCGGCTCCTTCCCGTGTGATGCAGTTTGCCCTGAAGTACATTTTTTAGGCGAGCATCCGACCCGCAATTCGCGCTCGTGTTCGACGAACTGAATCGCCGTAAGACGGCAGTGTTTCTGCGCCGGGACTTGCGCGCACTCAACAGGTTGCTTACGGGCGGAACCCTCGCGCGTAGCCCCGATATCCGATTTATTGATGCTCATGCCGAAAAGATGCTGCCCTGGGGTAGCCCACCACATTGGTGGCGGTCGACGGGGCGAAGATAGAGGGGGACGGGGTAATCCTGCGTTCGCGCTGCAGGGTGTCCCGCACGAATTGCAGAAAATTTATCTCGATACCGCCGGGTATGTGGGGGTTGTTTTCAAATCCGCAGCGCCTCATTGCAAGATCTGTGAAGGGGCGTGGCCGATCTATTTCTACTTGAACTTATCCAACACTCTCACCGCGTTCCCGCGATCGATGGCCTTCAACTCGTCGGCGTTGAATACGCCGGATTCTTCGATTCCAGCGGCGATATTGGCGCTTCCTCCAAACGGGAAATCGGTCCCAAAGATGATTTGAGACGTACCCACCAGAGTCCGCAGCGCCGTCATTTGAATAGGATTCGTCGACCCCGCCGTATCGTAATAGAAGCGGCGCAGCTGCCCAAGACGAGATTTCGGATCGGCCTGTTTCGCGAGATTTGCGCGGCTGGCTTCTCGTCCCAGGAAGCGGCCGGTCAGCGCGAGGATCGTCCCTCCGGCGTGCGACCAGATGTACTTAGTGTCGGGCGTCTCCACTGCGCGGCCGCTATCGATCAGGCTTATGATAGTGCGCGCCGTGTCCGTGTTGTACTCGATAGTCGTATCGCTGATGCCCGCCACTAGGCTCTGGCAGCAATCGGGAACCTGTGCGTGCGTGTACACAATGGCCTTGCGGCGGTTCAGCTCGCGGAACACTTCGGCGAACGCGGCGTCCCCGTGCCATTTACCGGCATAGCTGCTAAGCAAGCCTACGCCATCGGCCTTAAGCGTGTCGAACGCGTATTCGATTTCCTTTAGCGCGTTGGTGGCGTTCGGCAAAGGCAGCACCGCGAACAGGCCGAAGCGTCCCGGGTAATCGGAACAAATCTTTGCGCCGTATTCGTTGAGCTCGCGGGCGAGGCGTTTGGTTTCGTCGGCGGCTCCGAACCAGATGCCAGGAGTGGTAATGGAAAGCATCGAAGCTTGCACTCCGCCCCTGTCCATATCCTCAATGGCTCGCGCCGGCGAGTACGGCGTCCACGTCTGCCAGCCCGCCGTTCTCTTATCGGCCATCAGCTTAATAAGTTCAGCGTTGGCAAAGTGATGATGTACGTCGATGCGGCGTGTGGCTCCGCCCGGCGTTTGTGCGGTCAGGCGGCCCCTGGTCATGACGGCTCCGGCACCCAGGACGGCCAAGCTAGCGAGCAAATCGCGACGGGTGAGTGATTGTTGATCCATGGTTACTGATCTCGCGCTTGTCGGTCCTAGTTATTATATACAGCGTGTCCACATCTCGTTCTAATCGGTCAGGGCTATCGCTAAGTCTAGCCGATCAGAAAGGACTTAGTGCCTGGATGACGACGCATCCGTACACTACTGTCGCAAATTGGCATAGGGTCGAGGTCCCGGCCGCAATCGTTTGGCGAAAGCTACCGCGTAGTGCCTCGCGGTCGCCGGCCGGCCTTCCGTTCGACATGCTTGTCGATCCACGCAATCACTAGGTCGGCAAGCTGATCGCTGTTCCTGTCCTGCATCAGCATGAGACTGTTGCCCCGAATGCCGAGTGCAGGCAGGTGCATCATCTCCGCGTCGCCCCCAGCTTTCTTGAGTTGTTCGAGGGCAGCTCGCGAACGCCTCCCCCAGTTCGCCGGCCCGCCGCCCTGAGTGTCGCTGAGGTGATCCCCGAACATGACGAGCGTCGGGATCTTTGCGAGCGTGTCGATCTGCGTAGCAGTGAGGTTCGTCACGCACGGCATCTCGATCGAGACAAGTCTCCTGATGTCGGTAGGATCGATGAGGGCGGCCTGTTCGGGGAAGAATCCCGATCGCGATACTGATCGGTGTACATCTTCGGACTTGAACGTTTTTGCAAAATCTCGCAATTGGCGTTGGCTGAAATCGTAAAAAATAGTAAAGGCAAACGACAAGTTATCCAACTTCGTTATAGACTTATCGCCATGCCTGAGCCTAGATCGTTAGGAAGCCGATCCTATATAACGGATTTCGGGGAAGGTTGCTAGGAGGACTTTGTGAAACTTATTCACGCAGCTGCGGTTTGGGTTTGCCTCGCCGTCACGGCCACCCTGGTTGCCCAAAATGGAGTTCAACGGACCGTCGTGCAGAGAATGGACAGTTCAGTATCTGGGCGCGAGGTTTTGTCGGTTCGAGTGGAATTCGCGGCTAGTGCTTCCACCGGGCGCCACATTCACCAAGGAGACGAGATTGACTACGTCGTCGATGGCGAAGGTGAATGGCTGGTGGAGGGACAGGCCAACCGCAAGGCAAAAGCCGGCGATTCCATCATCATTCCAGGCGGTACCGTGCATGAAGCTCGGAACACTGGAGCGGCACCCCTCAAAGTCATGGCTGTCTTTGTCGTTGAAAAAGGAAAGCCGTTGACGACTCCTGCTCCCTAGGCAGAAGTCTACTGAGATGAAACTGGAGGCTCTATGGTTCAAATGTCAAAGCTTCGACTTTTTCCTGTTTTCGCCACACTATTCCTCGTGGGAGCTGTAGCACAGGCCCAAGCCGGTCCGGGGCGGCCGGCGCCAGGGCCGCCACCGAGTCTCATCAAAGTCAAAGACGACCTCTACATTTTGCAGAACGGCAACTCGAACATGGCCGATTTGGTAACCTACGGCGGCAATGCTACGTTTTACCTCACCGACGCGGGTGTCATTTTAGTGGATAGCAAGAGTGACGGCGAGCATGACGACTTGCTGGCGAAGCTCAAAACGCTGACAGACAAACCGATCAAGTATGTGATCTTGACGCACAACCATGGGGACCACTCGGGTGGCGCAGCGAAACTTCAGGCTATGGGCGTAACGCTCCTGATCTCGGCTGCCGACCGAGAAAATATGCTTCGAGGAAATCAGAAGGGTATTCCGGATCTTGGCTATATAGGGCAGGCGCAGGTGGTACTCGGTGGGAAGGAAGTCCAACTGCGGGAATTCCGCGGACACACGAGAGGTGATACAGTCGCGTACTTTCCGGCGAACCGCGTCGTTTGCTTGGGGGATCTTCTCACGACAGCCGACACGATTCCAATGATTGTTAATTATGGAGATGGCGGCAGTTGGACAGACTGGAGCAAATCGATCGACGAAGTCCTAAAAATGGATTTCGACGTCGTCATCCCCGGCCATGGTCCCAGCGTCACCAAAGCCCAGCTTAGGGACATTCGTACCAAGTTCGGGGCGATTCAAGAGCGTGTACGGACGATGAATCGCGAAAAAAAGACTCAGGATGAAATCACCCAGACACTGGTCAAAGAATTCAATTGGGGAGCTGGGCCTTCTGCCGGTCAAATTCCTGGGATGATGCTCGAACTGCGTTAGAACTCTGAGCAACCGCGGAGGGAGGAAGGGACAGCGGTAACTCAGCGACAACCCTTAAACCAGGTTCAGCATTTTCCGCCCAAATCTGGCCGTGATGTACTTCAACGGCACGCTTGGCAATGGCTAGCAAAATCAGATCGTACTCACCCTTGAACGCGGCGGCCAAGCCCGTCTGCCCGTCATAGGCCACACTGACTCTAAAGTCCTGATCTTCTAAAAATTCCGCAATAAGCGCACATAAAGATATATCGTCATCGATCATAAGAATCGATGGACTAGTTTTTTCTTCGTGTGAATTGTCTTGTCGCACCGTCGACTAGCGGCATCCTATAGGCGCGCCAAGCCTAGCCCAAGTCGAGCCACAAACCAGTCAGGGTACTGCGACCTGGTTCGTTGCTCGTGACTCATCGCGAGACGGTCATCCTTTGGAGCGATTCCTATTTCTTTACCAATGAGTCTTTATAGGAGACCAGCAGCCATGCGATATTCGACGTGCCGTTTCCCCAATTTAGGTTCGCCGCCGGAGGCGGGTTCTTGACCTGAACCGAAAATCTGCCTGGCCTGCGGAGGTAGGACTCGTCAATGACCGCGTCAATCTCGGTGATGCTCTTCAGCTCGAATGGGACGGGCACGTTATCGAAATAGACTTGAGAGCGGTCGAAAAAGTTGAATCCCTGAATTTTCAGGTGAAGCGTCGGACCGCCTTCGCGAACCGATACCTGGGACATCGCAGGATCGTCGAAATCATGCCGCATTGTGTCGATCAGTTCGATTCCTGGTTGCGGCAATCTGCCCGGGGCGACTCCCCCCACGCGGCCTTCGCGAAAATTCGCGCGCTTGACGATCAATGTGAATCCCAGATTTTCAACCGGCGGGATTCCAACGAATCCGGAACCGCCGAAGGGATTGGCTGCATTGAAGTGGGCATGATATTTGCCATCCAGCAGCTTGCCATTGAAGATCACGTTGGACACCTTCTTCAGATTCTGCACGTCCTGTAAAGGGTCGGCACTGACCACCAGCAGATCGGCGAGCTTTCCTGCTTCAACGGTGCCCAACTGGCTTCCATACTTGACAGCTTCAGCGGGCCATTTCGTCGAGGCCTGAATAACCTGCATGGGCGTGAGTCCCGCGTCTTCCGCGAGAATCTCCATTTCGTGGTGTACGGCGGGTCCTGGCAGGGCGTTGTTGCCTCCGTCGGTCCCGGCCAATAATTTGCCGCCCGCGGCCACATACATTTTGTGGAAGCGCAAGGCATTGCGAAATCCTTTTTCGTGCTCTTCACGGTTCCGCGGCCGCAGATGAATGGGATTGGCATAGTTGCTAAGCAGCGTCAGTCTTCTTTCCTCGGGATAATATACCTGCAAAGCCTCATTGCCCAACACCAGGCGATCCTCTATTTCAAATCGCTGCCACCCGGTGGGCAAGCCCATGGCCTTCTCGATGAACGTAGGAACCAAATATACTTTGTGGTCCACCAAGTACTTGATTTCATCAGCGACCTTAGCATCATCCATGTACGCCCATATTTCCAGTTCGTCGGGTTGGGGAACGCCCGGGGGAATACCTGCAACTTCGCCTACCCTCACCTCTTGCCGGACAATTTTCGGGAGCGGGGGCATCCTATCACTGGCAACCTCGATGGCAACACCCATCGAATGCGGAATGATGTCGGCACCCAGATCAGCCGCTTTGCGAGGGAGAATTTCCGGTCCGCCGGAGCGAATGAGAGTGGCCTTGCCGGCTTTGTGCGCCTCCTCGAAAGCCGTTCTGACAACCTCGTCAGACGCGCGCCCGTTTTGGAACGGAACGATATCGGCTCCCAGGGCCAAAATGCGCCGCGTCCACTCTCTGGCTTCCTCGGCCGTCTTGAGGACATGCAGCTGTTGATAAGGCGATTCGAGGCCGTTGAGGTTGGCGAATTCCTGGAAATGAACGGGAGCGTCAAATGGGCGAGGTGATACGATCCTGCCTTTCACGATTCCTTCGTGCATGAAGACTCCGGTTTCGCCGTTGTCGCCGATGCCAATGAACGACGTGACACCCTGGTTCAACATGGCCTCCCCCTGGTAGGAGTAGAAGTTCAGTTGGGCGTCCCACAGGCCGGGCAGAATGTATTTCCCGTCGGCGCGTACCACCTGAGCTCCAGGCGGAAGGGCATCGCCTTTCTTCCCAATCTTGGTAATTTTGTTCCCCTGGACGACCACCTGTACATCACGGACTGGGGTCCCGCCGTTCCCGTCGACCAGCGTCCCGCCTTCGATTACGACGGCCCGTTCGGCCTGCGCTGATGCACGTCCGGGGATAAACCAGAGTACGCTAGCAAGCCCTAAGCCTAAGGTTATTAACGGGTACAATACTTTTCGCACGAACATTTCTCCTTGGGAATCGCCGCGACAAGACTGCATCTATCGCCCGGCAGAGATGATCCGGTCCATGCTACATCGCCGCGTCCGCCATTACAAGATCGAGACTTGTAAAGAATTGTGTCTTGCGTTGACGAAAATGCGATTTCTTCTTTATGATCTGTCCTATGCATCTGTCCTTAATCGTGCTGTTCATTGCCGCGCTCAGCCTCGTCGCCCAGGATCAGAGCAAGCCGGTCGGCACGTCTCCGGCACCGAAGAATCTGAAAGTTCTAACGACGGATGTGAACGTGGGGCAGGTCATGCAGCGTTTTACTGTTGGGCTGGGGGTTCAATGTAGTTACTGCCATGTAGCCGGCGACTTCGCAAGCGATGAAAATCCGAAAAAGGACATCGCGCGCAAAATGCTGTTGATGATCAAGCAGATCAACCGGAACTTCCCGGACGCCGGCAACGACTTTGTCAACTCAAGATACCTGCCTTTTCCAGAAGGTAAGCAATATGTGACCTGCTACACGTGCCATCAAGGGGAGACCAAACCCAAGTTCCAAACTCCCGAGCCTGTTAAACGAGCTCCAGAGCCCTACGCGCCCGGCGCACAAGGCGTCGGAATCCCTGGAGCTCCGCCGCCTCCGCCGGGTGTTGCGGGAAGTCAGCAATAGGCCCTCGATAAGGAGTTACCAAATGCAATATTCGCTAAAACAACTCATTACGTTGATGGTGGTCATGCTGGGGGTTGCTCTTCTGGTCATTCAGGCTCAGGATAGTCAAGGCGGCGCGGACACCGGCAAAAAAAAGAAAAAAGCTGGGACGCCCGTCGTCAACATGCAACAGCTGCCGAGGGATGTGGACCTGGAAATAATGGAAATGTTCCGGTCCTCCTTGGGAGTCGAATGCAACTATTGCCATGTCGCCGGTGAGTTTCAAGAAAAGGGTCATGTAGGAGACAGGCAGAGCGACGCGAATCCCAAAAAACTAATCGCACGCAATATGATCAAGATGACGAAGGAAATCAACGCGGCCCTAACCGGTTCGGGTGCGTATCCCGACCCTAAGAACGTTGTAACCTGTTGGACCTGTCACCGCGGCCACAGCATCCCTCCCACCGCCCCCTAGCAGATCGGTACAAATATTGACAAGCCAAGAAACAAAAATCGCCCGCGATCTCAAAGTCTGATGCAATTTTTTACACTTCAGCCGTACGTTTCGAGCATTTGACACAGCAAGGAGAACATATGCCCCCGATTATGACGAAGTGCGATCCCACCCGACTTCTCCTTAAACTGGCGCTCTTTATGGCAATCAGCATGAGTGTATATGCGCAAGGTCGAGGAGCTCGCGGGGGCCCTCCCCCGCCGCCGGCGACGCCGAAAGCAGCTGCCCCCACGGACCTTACGGGCTACTGGGTAGCCGTGGTGGTGGAAGATTGGCGCTATCGTATGCTCCCCCCTGCGAAATTTGAACAAACCCCGGCTCTGGGCGCCCGCGTGAATCTTCCGATGAACGCCGAGGCGCGTAAGATCGCTCTAGCGTGGGATCCTGCGAAGGATGAAGCCGCTGGTGAACAATGCAGAGCTTATGGTGCGCCCAATCTAATGCGAATCCCCGGGCGCATTCACATCACCTGGCAAGATGATCAAACTCTAAAATTAGAGTCCGATGCCGGGACGCAGACGCGCCTTTTAGAATTCGGCGCCACTAAGAATCCGGGCGGCGGCTGGCAGGGCGTTTCGACGGCCGCGTGGGAAGTGGTGGGTGCAGGCCGGGGTGGACCGGTTCTAAGCGGCTCGCTGAAAATAGTGACGAGTAAGTTGAAGCCAGGCTATCTCCAAAAAAACGGTATCCCGTATAGTGCGAATGCTACCGTGACCGAGTTTCTTGATCGGGTTGACGAGCAAGGGGACTCCTCCTATCTGGTGGTTACGTCAACCGTAGACGATCCTGTCTATTTGACCGAGCCGTATCTTACATCCACCCACTTTAAGAAAGAAGCTGACGCCTCCGGTTGGAAGCCTTCGCCGTGCTCCTCTCGATAGTTTTCTGGACCGCGGGCCGGCTAGGCGAGGAAGTCCGATGATCCAAGATTTGAAGGAGACAAGACTATGAAAACCGTCCAGGCTCTTACGCTGCTGCTGGGTGCAGTATTGAGTTCGAACGCTTTCGGACAGGCTAATTTCGCGCCAACGGCCACAGGTTCTGGGATTGACGTCTCCGGGACGTGGCACTACGGTGGTCACCAAGATGCCGCCTATGTCACGGCGGCGGGAGCGCTGGTCGACTATGGCGGGATTCCGCTTAATGAGGCGGGGCGGTTGTGGGCTCTATCATGGACTTCTTCGCGAATGACGCTGCGACAGCAGCAGTGTGCCGGATACGGCATCCCTTATGCGTATTTCTCGCCTGGGAATTATCGTTTCTGGGAGGAGCGGGATCCATACACGCAAAAGCTGATCGCGATTCACATGTGGTTTCAAACATCCGAGACACGCCGTACCATTTGGATGGACGGGCGTCCTCATCCGCCGGCCTACGCGGCGCACACCTTTCCGGGCTTTTCCACCGGCGAGTGGAGGGGCAACATCCTGACGATTACCACTACGCACCTTAAAAGAGCTTGGCTCAGGGGTAACGGAACACCAACTAGCGATGAGGCGACAGTCATCGAACGACTGATCCGCCATGGCGATCGCCTTACGGTTTTTACGACCACGATTGATCCTGTGTTCCTAGACGAGCCCTATACCAAAACCATGATTAATCTTCGCAACATCAAGGATCCTGACGCGTGGCTCTACGCATGCGAGGACGGGGAAGAAATTCTCAGCCGCTCCGAGGATACGATACCGCAATACATGTTCGGCAAAAATCCTTTCCTGCGGGATTTCGCCGACAAGAATGCTATGCCCCTCCTTGCAGTGCTGGGCGGAGGGGAGACGCTGCACCCCGGGTTTGCGGCAAAGCTAACAGACACCGCAACCGCCGAAAAAGAAGCGCTGGCGAAGATTGTGCCCTCGTCTGGTCCCCAGCAGAATAGCCGCGCCGTAAACCCGGATCCCAATGACGGCGAGATTCATGTACTGAAGGTTCAAGGGAACGTCTATATGCTGGTGGGCGATGGCGGCAATATCGCCGTAGAAATTGGTGAACAAGGCGCTCTGCTGGTAGATTCCGGTGCAGGTAAACTCTCGGAAAAGGTAGTGGCCGCGGTGCGCAGGCTTAGCCGCAATCCTATCCAGTTTATTGTGAATACCAGCTTTCACCAGGATCATACAGGCGGAAACGCCAAAATTGCAGCGGCAGGAGAGGATCCCAGCCTCCCGGGCTCGTTCTTCGGGGGCCAGGCGCCGTCCGGAGCCACGGGTTTTTTCGAGGACCCTGCTCATCACGCAACGCTCATTGGACACAACAATGTCCTGATCCGAATGGAGGCTGCCAAGCTTCCCAACGAAATCATTCCGCCGGATACCTATCTGGAAAAACGGCGAAAGAAATACCACAACGGCGAACTGGTAGAAATTTTCTATCAACCCAACGCAATTACCGACGGTGATAGCATCGTGCAGTTCCGCCGCTCGGACGTGATCGCCACCGGCGATATTTTCGATACGACCCGCTATCCGTTCATCGATGTCAAGAACGGCGGC
>Ga0068871_100001728_pt1 | contig 14706 bp, 19 predicted proteins | sample KBSMisM72_FD_72750 | JGI IMG/M metagenome (GOLD analysis project Ga0068871, IMG submission 72750) | Miscanthus rhizosphere microbial communities from Kellogg Biological Station, Michigan, USA - KBS Miscanthus M7-2 | ecosystem: Host-associated > Plants > Roots > Rhizosphere > Soil ... | reverse complement strand
TGACTGACCCGATCGCAGACATGCTTTCTCGCATTCGCAACGCCGTCGCCGCGAAACACACGCGCGTCGACATGCCGGCGTCGCGTATCAAGGCCGACATCGCGCGCATCTTGCAGGACGAGGGATACATTCAGGGCTACAAGCTCCTCGACGAAGCCGACGGCACGTCAGGCGCGTCGAAATCGCTGCGGCTGTTCCTCAAGTACGGTCCGCACGGCGAGCGTCTGATCACCGGCGTCGAGCGCATCAGCCGGCCGGGGCGCCGCGTCTACTTCGGCCGCGACGACGTGCCGGAAGTGCTCGCGGGCTTGGGCACGAGCATCTTGACGACGTCTCGCGGTGTGATGACGGGCAAGGCCGCCGTCAAAGCCGGTGTGGGCGGCGAAGTGCTCTGCAACATTTGGTAGTTGTTTTGATGAGGACAGGGCAGGGGCCCCTGGAGTAAACCCCGGAGTAGACAATGTCTCGAATTGGCAAGAAGCCGATCACGCTGCCGAAGGGCGTTACCGTCAAAGTCGCCGACGGCGCGCTCGACGTGCAGGGTCCGAAGGGCAAGATGCGTCAGGCGACGCCGCCCGGCATCACGTTCGCGGTCGACAACGGCCTGTTGCAGGCGTCGCGCGCGTCCGACGATCCCGAACTGGCGAAGTATCACGGGCTCGCGCGTAGCCTTGCGGCCAACGCCGTGCTCGGCGTGACCGAAGGGTTCCGCAGGGATCTCGACATCGTCGGCGTGGGCTATCGCGCGGAAGTCAAGGGCAAGCAGGTGATCTTTGCCCTCGGGTACTCGCATGCCGTCGTGTTCGACGTGCCGCCCGGCATCGACATCGCGATCGACAAGCAGACGCACATCACCGTCACGGGCGTCGATCGCCAGCTCGTGGGACAGGTCGCCGCGAATATTCGCCGTCTGCGCGAGCCGGATCCGTACAAGCAAAAGGGCGTGAGATACACGGGCGAGGTACTGAAGAAGAAGGCCGGCAAGACGGGAGCCAAGTAATCTCTATGAAGATCAAGACGAAAGCCGACCGGCGCGAGCGGATTCATCTTCGCCAGAGAAAGCGCATCATGGGCACGGGCGAACGTCCGCGCCTGAGCGTGTTCCGCAGCGTCTCGCACATTTACGCGCAGGTCATCGACGACTTGAGCGGCAAGACGATCGTGTCCGCCGCGTCGACCGACCCGAAACTCAAGGGCGCGTTCGCGAAAGACGTGCGCGGCGGAAACCTGAAGGGCGCGGAAGCGGTCGGCAAGGCGATTGCGGAGCGGTCGATCGAGAAGGGCATCAAGCGCGTCGTGTTCGATCGCGGCGGGTTTCTCTATCACGGGCGGATTCGCGCCGTGGCTGACGCCGCGCGCAAGGCCGGCTTGGAGTTCTAATGAGATTGAAGAGTCGTGAGCGCATCGACGCGTCCCAGCTGGATATCAAGGACACCGTCGTCTCGATCAACCGCGTGACGAAGGTCGTCAAGGGCGGCAAGAACCTGAGCTTCAGCGCGTTGGTCGTCGTCGGCGACGGACACGGCGTTGTCGGTTTCGGCGTCGGCAAGGCGAAGGAAGTGCCGTCGGCCATCAAGAAGGGGATCGAGGCCGCGAAGAAGAACTTGATCCGCGTGCCGCTGGCGGGAACCACAATCCCGCATCGCATCGTCGGCAAGTTCGGATCGGGCAGCGTGTTGTTGAAGCCTGCGCCCGATGGGACGGGCATCATCGCGGGAGGCGCCGTGCGTGCGGTCGTCGAGTCGGCGGGAATCACCAACATCCTGACCAAGTCGCTTGGTTCGGCGAACCCGCACAACGTGGTGCGCGCGACGTTCACCGGCCTCGGCTCCTTGAAGGATCCGGTGTTGATTGCCCGGTTGCGCGGCAAGGAGCTCGAAGAGCTCACCTCGCGCGCGAGTGCGTAGTCATGGCAAACGAGAGAACTGACACGAAGGGGAAGACCGTCACGGTCAAGTTGATCAAGAGCCCGATCGGGTTCAAAGACAACCAGGAGCTCGTGGCGCGGGGGCTCGGACTGCGCAAGATCAATTCCACGGTGGAGCTGAAGGACACGCCCGCGATTCGCGGCATGATCCACAAGATTCGCCATCTCGTCGAGGTCAAGTAATGGATCTCAGCAATCTCAAACCGCCGAAGGGCATGAAGCACCCGAAGAAACGAATCGGGCGCGGTCAGGGCTCCGGCAACGGCAAGACGGCCGGCCGTGGACACAAGGGCGCGAAGTCCCGATCGGGCTTCAAGTTCAAGCGCGGCTTCGAAGGCGGCCAGATGCCGCTGCATCGGCGCGTCCCGAAGCGGGGATTCCATAACCCGTTCCGCGTCGAGTACGAAGTGGTGAACCTCGATCTTCTCGCGGCGAAATTCGACACGGGAACGGTCGTGACGCCGGAGCTTCTGCGAGAGCAGGGCCTGGTGGCACGCGGCAAGAGCCCAATCAAGATTCTGGCGCGGGGCGACATCAGCAAGAAGTTGACGGTCCGCGCGCACAAGTTCAGCGGCAAGGCTTCCGAGAAGCTGCAGGCCGCCGGCGGAAACGCGGAAGTCATCGCGTAGGGATTTCCCATGGCAGTCGACAACAGCCTGAAGAACATCTTCGCCGTCACCGAGCTGCGGAACAGGGTGCTGTTCACGCTCGGGCTGCTGTTCGTCTATCGCATCGGCAGCCACATCGTCGTGCCGGGCGTGGACATCCGCGCGCTCGACGAGTTCGCCCAGCAGCTCGGCAAGAACAGCATGTTCGGCCTGTACGACATGTTTACAGGCAACAACCTGTCGAAGGTGACGATTTTCGCGCTCGGCATCATGCCGTACATCAGCGCGTCGATCATTCTGCAGTTGCTGACTGTCGTGTGGCCGTATCTCGAGCGGCTGTCCAAGGAAGGGGAACTCGGCCGCCGCAAGATCACGCAGTACACGCGCTACGGCACGATCGCCCTGTCGATTGTCCAGGCGCTGGGCATCGCGATCTTCCTCGAGCGCAACTCGTCGCCCTCGGGCTTCCACCTGGTCATGAATCCAGGCTGGAGTTTCCGTTTCATGTCAGTGCTGACGCTGTGTACCGGAACGGCGTTCATCATGTGGCTTGGCGAGCAGATCACCGAACGCGGCATCGGCAACGGCATGTCGCTCATCATTTTCGCGGGCATCATCGTCGGCTTCCCGCGCGGCGCGATGACGACGCTCGATCAGGTGCGGACGGGGCAAATCAGCCCGCTGCGGATTGTGTTTCTCGTCGCGCTGATGGTGCTGGTCGTCGCGGCGATCATCTTCGTGGAGCGCGGGTACCGCCGAGTGACGGTGCAGTACGCCAAACGTGTGGTCGGCAGGCGGATGTACGGCGGGTCGAGCACGCACATTCCACTGAAAGTGAACACGGGCGGCGTCATCCCGGTGATTTTCGCGTCGTCGATTCTCGCGTTTCCGTCGACGATCATCCAGACGCTGTTTCCGGGGAAGGCGTGGGCTGAGCAGTTCGTGCAGCAGTTGAACATCGGCATGCCGCTGTACAACCTGCTGTATGTGGCCGGGATTATCTTCTTCACCTATTTCTACACCGCGATCATCTTCAACCCCGATGACGTCGCGGAGAACATGCGGAAGTACGGCGGGTTCGTGCCTGGCATCCGCCCGGGCAAGCGGACCGCGGAGTACATCGACACGATCCTGACGCGGATCACGGTGGCGGGCGCTCTTTATCTCGCGATGATCGCGATTTTGCCGCAGTGGCTGACGAGCGGCGTGAAGGTCGCGCCGATTCCATGGATCGGCGACTGGCTCGATTCGGTGCTGCCCAACTTCATCACGCAGGGCATGAACGTCACGTTCTTCTTCGGCGGCACGTCGCTGCTGATCGTCGTCGGCGTGACGATGGACACCGTCCAACAAGTGGAGTCTCAGCTGATCATGCGGCACTACGACGGCTTCATGAAGAAGAGCCGCATCCGGGGGCGTCGCGGGTAACCCATGGCGGTCAACGTCATCATGCTCGGCCCTCCGGGAGCCGGCAAAGGCACGCAGGGCGAGCGCTTCGCGGCGGGACATCGCATTCCTCGCATTGCGACGGGCGACATGCTTCGCGACGAGATGCACAGAGGTACCGCCCTGGGCTCGGACGTGAAGGCGGTCATGGACCGCGGTGAGCTGGTCAGCGACGAGGTCATGATCAACATCGTGACCGAGCGGTTGTCGCTTCCGGATGTCGCCAACGGATTCGTGCTCGACGGCTTCCCGCGCACCGTGGGACAGGCACAGGCGCTCGACGCGTGGATGATCGGACGCGACCCGCTCATTGTGCTCGACATCGTCGTTCCCGAAGCGGAGCTCGTCCGCCGTCTCGGCGCGCGGATGATCTGCGCCGCCTGTGGACACAACGCCGACGGGCGTGAAACGACGCCAGGTGTTTGTCATATTTGCGGCGGAAAGCTGATTCAGCGTGCGGACGACAACGCGATGGTGGTGCTCGAACGGTTCAAGGTCTACCAGAACGCGACCAAGCCGCTCGTCGATTTCTACAAGACGCGGCCGACGTTCCGATCGATCAACGGCGCACAGTCGCTCGACCGCGTCGCCGCAGATCTGACGGAGGCGGTCGAAGCCATCTCCAACAGCGCGAGTGCAGCCGCGAAGGTCGCCAGTGGAGGTGGAACGCGGTGATTGTCTGCCGTTCGGCGGCGGAACTCGAGCAAATGCGCGAGGCCGGACGCCTCGTCGGCGAAGTGCTGACGGAGCTTGCGGCGGCGGTCGTGCCCGGGGTGAGCACAGCCGACCTCGACGCCTTGGCCGAGAAGCGCATCAGGCAGGCGGGGGCGACGCCGGCGTTCAAGGGATATCACGGCTATCCGGCCACGATTTGCGCGTCGGTGAACGACGAAGTGATCCATGGCATCCCGTCGGGCCGGCGCGTGTTGAACGAAGGCGATGTGATCTCGATCGACGTGGGCGCGGCGATGAACGGGTACTTCGGCGACAGCGCGGTGACGCTACCGGTCGGGAAGATCTCGGAGAAGGCGGCGACGCTGTTGCGCGTGACCGAGGAATCGCTCTACAAGGCGATTGAAGCGGCGCGGCCAGGCAACCGCGTCTCCGACATCGGCCACGCGGTCCAGAAGCACGTCGAGGCCTATGGGTTCTCGGTCGTTCGCGAGTTCGTCGGCCACGGCATCGGCCAGAAGATGCACGAGGAGCCGCAGGTGCCGAATTACGGACAGCCCGGCCACGGACCGCGGTTGACCGAAGGCATGGTGCTCGCGATTGAGCCGATGGTGAACGCAGGGTCGCCTGCCGTGAAGGTGCTTGCCGACGGCTGGACGGCCGTCACGCGCGACGGCGGCTTGTCTGCGCACTTCGAGCACACCGTCGCGGTGACCGCAGGAGAGCCGTGGATTCTGACCGCGAGGGAAGTGCCGGTCAGCGCAAGGAAGTAGCGGGTGTCGTGACCGACGTCCTGCCGAGCGCGATGTATCGTGTGAGGCTCGACAGCGGGCAGACCGTGCAGGCGCATATCGCCGATCGCATCGATCGCAACTTCGTGCGGGTGCTGGTCGGCGACCGAGTAAGTGTGGAATTGACGACGGACGTCGGCCGCGGCCGCATCGTCCGCAGGATTTGAGGGTTCGATGAAAGTTCGCGCGTCAGTCAAAAGGATTTGCGACAAGTGCAAGATCGTCCGCCGCAAGGGCGTCGTGCGGGTGATCTGTTCGAATCAGAAACACAAACAGCGGCAAGGCTAAGGTCAACGTCAAGGTAAGGACAAGTCAATGGCGCGAATTGCAGGCGTGGATTTGCCGATCGCCAAGCGGGTCGAGATCGGCCTCACCTACATCTATGGCATCGGGCGTAGCCGCTCGAACGGCATCCTCAAGGAAGCGGGCGTGAGCCCGGATATCCGGGTGAAAAACCTGACTGAAGACGACGTGCGCAAGATCAGCCGCGTCATCGAGGAGCAGGGCGGCGTCGAGGGCGACCTCCGCAAGGACATCTCGATGAACATCAAGCGGCTGATGGAGATCGGGTCGTACCGCGGTGCGCGCCACCGCCGCAGCCTGCCCGTGCGCGGCCAGCGGACGAAAACCAACGCGCGGACACGGAAAGGCCCGCGCAAGGGCGCGATCGCGAAGAAGAAGGTTATCTAAATGGCGAAATCAGAACCGCAGGCGGATGCCGGCCTTCCCGAAAAAGGCGAGAAGAAAGAAGGCACGGGCAAGCGCAAGAAGACGTTCAAGAAGCGCGGCGAGAAGCGCATCGTCCATCACGGGCTGGCGCATATCCAAGCGTCGTTCAACAATACCGTGGTGACGATTACCGACACGGAAGGCAACGTCGTGGCGTGGTCGAGCGCCGGCGGCATCGGCTTCAAGGGTTCGCGCAAGGGCACGCCCTACGCGGCGACGCAGGCTGCCCTCAACGCCGGCAACGCGGCGAAGGCCGTCGGCATGCGCTCGCTTGACGTCCGCGTGAAGGGCCCCGGGTCTGGCCGCGAGTCCGCCGTTCGCGCGCTGCAGACCGTCGGGCTGGAAGTGAAATCGATTCGCGACGTCACGCCGATTCCGCATAACGGCTGCCGTCCGCCGAAGCGTAGGAGAGTGTAGATGGCGCGTTATATCGGACCCGTCTGTCGTCTGTGCCGTCGCGAGGGCATGAAGCTGTTTCTCAAGGGAGAGCGCTGCTACACAGAGAAGTGCGCAATTGAGAAGCGCAACTTCCCGCCGGGTCAGCATGGCAAGACGCGGAAGGCCAAGATGCAGGGCTACGGTGTCCAGTTGCGCGAGAAACAGAAGGTCAAGCGCATCTATGGCGTTCTGGAAGATCAGTTCCGCCGCTACTTTGAAGCGGCCGAGCGGACGCGCGGCATCACCGGCGAGACGCTGCTCCAGTTGCTCGAGCGGCGCCTCGACAACGTCGTCTATCGTCTTGGCCTCGGGACGTCACGCGCGCAGGCCCGCCAGCTCGTGCGGCACGGCCACATCCAGATCAACGGCAAGAAGGTCGACATTCCTTCCTACTCCGTCAAGGCTGGTGACATCGTCGGTGTGATCGGCCGGACGCAGAAGAATCCGACCGTCGAGCACGCGATGGAAGAAGTGAAGGGCCGCGGCATTCCCGAATGGCTCTCGTTCGATCCGAACTCGATCACGGGACGCATCGTCTCGATGCCAACGCGCGCACAAATCAACCTGCCGGTGCAGGAGCAGCTGATCGTGGAGTTGTACTCGAAGTAGGAACTTAGAACTTAGAAGTTAGAACTTCTAACTTCGCACCCGTCGGCCCGCAGCCTTACACAGACCTGCGGCGGGAGGCCGGCGGTCACTTGCAGGTCTGGAGGCCCGTCTGCGGGCCCGTAGCGAAAGGAACATGACCATGTTGTGGAAAGGTTTTCAGCGGCCCAAGCGGCTCGAGTTCGAACGTGAAACGCTGACCGATCGGTTTGGACGGTTCTACGCGCAGCCGTTCGAGCGCGGCTTCGGCACGACCATCGGCAACGCGCTCCGCCGCGTGCTGCTCTCCTCGATCGAAGGCGCGGCGATTACCGCCGTGAAGATCGACGGCGTGCTGCACGAGTTCTCGCCGATTCCCGGCGTCGTCGAGGACGCGACCGACATCATCCTGAACCTGAAGCAGATTCCGCTGAAGCTGCACGTCGACCACACGAAGACACTGACGCTGCGCGTCGAGAAGGCCGGGGAAGTCCGTGCGCGCGACATCCAGGCGGATGCCGACGTCGAAATCCTGGAACCGGATGCGCACATCGCGACGGTCGCCGAAGGCGGCAAGCTCCACATGGAATGCCGCATGAAGCGCGGCCGCGGCTACGTGTCGGCGGACAAGAACTTCGACGAGGATCTCGGCATCGGCTGGATCCCGATCGATTCCGTGCACTCGCCAATCAAGAAGGTGAACTATCTCGTCGAAGCGGCGCGCCTCGGACAGACGACCGACTACGACAAGCTGACCGTCGACGTCTGGACGAACGGATCCATTGCCGCCCGCGACGCCGTGTCGCTCGCCGCGAAGCTGATTCGCGACCACCTGAACATCTTCATCAACCTCGAGGAAGGCGCTGGCGAGCAAGCGGAGGCGTCGGCCGATCAGCCGCGCTCCGGCGTCAGCAACGAAAACCTCGACAAGAGCGTCGAGGAACTCGAGCTCTCCGTCCGGTCGTACAACTGCCTCAAGAACGCGAACATCCGCACGATCCGCGAGCTTGTGCAGAAGACGGAAGCCGAGATGCTCAAGACGAAGAACTTCGGACGCAAGAGCCTGAACGAGATCAAGGAGATCCTGCACACGATGGGCCTGAGCCTCGGCATGCGGGTCGATCAGGCGACGGCGAATCAGGATTAGAGAAGGGCTGAGGGCTTAAGGCTGAGGGCCAGGGCTGAGAGCCCTCAGCCCTCAGCTCTCAGCCCTGCAGAATCGCACCTATGAGACATCGAGTCGCACACCGGAAACTCGGCCGCGTGACGGAGCATCGCATCGCGATGCTCCGCAATCAGGCGACCAACCTCCTGCGCCACGAGCACCTGACGACGACGGTGCCGAAGGCGAAGGAGCTGCGTCCGTTCGTCGAGCGGATTATCACGATTGCCAAGCGTGGCCTTGCGGCCGGCGCGGCGAACGGCAAGGAATTGAACGCGCGCCGTCTCGTCATGCACGACCTGCAGGATCGCGACGTCGTCGCCAAGCTGTTCGACACGCTCGCGCCACGGTTTGCCGAGCGCGCGGGCGGGTACACACGGCTGCTGCGCATCGGTTACCGGAAGGGCGACAGCGCGGAAGTCGCGCAGGTGGAGCTCGTCGGCAGCGAGTTCAATCCGCGCGCCGCCGAAGGTGATACCAAGGCCGAAGGCGAGAAGCCGAAGGCCAAGGGCGTCGGCGGCCGTCTGCGTGCGGCGGCCGAACGCATGCGCGGCAAGAAGGAAGGCGGCGGTGACGGCAAGAAGGTGTCGACCAAGCCGTCCAAGGGCGTCACGCGCAAGAGCACGACGCCGCGCAAGGCCGGCGGCGGCTAAACTGAGGTCCGCGAACCGGACCTCATCGGATGTGGGCCCGTCAGCGCAATCGGCTGACGGGCCTTTTGTTTTGGTATACACTCCGCGCACTGCGAGGCTCCAGATGAAACGTCTGCTCGCGTGTCTGCCCGCCGTACTTCTCGCGTTGTCTCCAGCGCAGCCCGCCGCGCAACAGAAGGCGACGGTCCAGAACGTCCCGGAAATCCCGTACACGTCGGTCCCGAATTTCCTCAAGATGCCCCCGGGCGAGACGCTCGGCGAAGCGATCGGCGTCGCGACGAATTCGAAGGGCCACGTGTTCGTCTATCACCGCAGCGCGAACACGCGGCTCTGGGAGTTCGACAAGAACGGCGCCTTCGTGAAGGAAATCGGAAAGGGCTATTACGGGTTCGAGTTCGCGCACTCGGTGCGCGTCGATCCGCAGGACAACATCTGGACCGTGGACGAAGGCACCAACACCGTCACGAAGTTCAGCCCCGAAGGAAAGTTTCTGATGGTGCTCGGCCATCGGCCTTCAGCGGTGGACGGTGCGGTGGCGACGGTCTTCGGGCCGAATCCGCCGGCACAGAAGTACATTTTCTGCCGGCCGACCGACGTCGGCTGGGATCGGCAGGGCAACATCTTCGTCTCCGACGGCTATTGCAACAACCGCGTCGTGAAGTACGACAAGGACGGGCAGTTCCTCGCGCAGTCTGGCAGCGAAAAAGCCGGCAGCGAGCCCGGCCAGTACAGCCTGCCGCACGGACTGCAGGTCGACGGCCGGGGCCACGTGTGGGTCGCCGACCGGACGAACAATCGCTATCAGGAGCTCGACAACGATCTCAAGCCGCTGAAACAGTACTCGAACCTCGGCACCGGCTGGACCGTGTGCGTCTCTGCGGGCCCGCATCAGTACGTGTTCGCGTCGAATTCCAATCCGAACGGCAACGGGCCCGGCACCTGGGCGAACACCGGCGAGATCTACAAGATGGAGCTCGACGGCACGGTCGTCGGGAAGTTCGGCCACGCGAGCAAGGAGTTCGGCGGATTTCAAGTCGTCCACATGATGGACTGCCGCAACCCGAACGAGATCGTCGTCGGCGAAATCGAGTCGTGGCGCGTGCAGAAGCTGCTGCTGCAGCAGCCGGCAAAAACGGGGAGCTCGCGATGAAGCGCTTCATCACGTTCCTGTCCGCCGCGATCGTGGCCGCCGGCCTCGGTACCGCGGCGCAGAGTCCGGTGCCGGACATCGTGTTCGACTCGAATCCGAGCCCGCTGATGCTGCCCGACGACATCTACCTCGGCGAAGTCGGCGGCGTCGCGGCGAATTCGAAGGGCGACATCTACGTCTACACACGCACCGGACATCCGACGATCTCGATCGGCAGCTCGCGCGCGTTCGCGCACGGCGGCTCCCGGCTGTTTCAATTCGATCGCAGCGGGAAATTCGTGCGCGAGATCGGCAAGGACAGCTACGGCATGCTCGTCGCGCAACAGGTCCGCATCGACGCGCAGGACAACGTGTGGATCGTCGATCAGATGGCGGGCTACGTGAACAAACTCGACGCCGCAGGACGCCCCGTCCTGCTGCTCGGACGAAAGGCGGAGTCGATCAACGTGCCCGCCAACGCAGGGCGTGGAGGCGGAGGTGAAGGCGGCGGCGGACGTGGACGCGGAGGACTGCCGGGTGCGGGCGCGCAGAGCGACGTGTTCAACCGGCCGACCGACGTCGCCTGGGATTCCGCGGGCAACATCTTCGTGGCCGACGGCATGGGCAACGCGCGCGTCGCGAAGTTCGACAGCAAAGGCGTGTTCCTCAAGTCGTGGGGATCGCGCGGCAGCGAGCCGGGCATGTTCGCCAACGTCACGGGAATTGCCGTGGACGCGCAGGGGAACGTGTACGCCGCTGATGCCGGCAACAAGCGCATCCAGGTCTTCGACAACAACGGGACGTTCAAGAGCGCCATCACCAACGTCGGCGCGCCAGGCGCCCTCTGCATGACGCCTGGGCCGAATCAGGTCCTCTACGTCTCCAATTCGAACCCCCCGGAAGACTTCGACAACGGCGGAGAAATCTACAAGATCAAGCTCGATGGAACGGTTGTTGGGAGATTCGGCAAAGTCGGAAAGCGTCCGAAGGAATTCGGCGCCGTGAACTCCCTCGACTGCCGCACCGAGAACTCGCTGCTTGTCGGCGAGCTCGCCAACATGCGAGTGCAGAAGCTCACACTGCGATAGCCGCGCGCGTCTTCCTCATCCGTAGGCCTCGTCACGGGCCCGTCGCCGACGGGCTCCTATCGTCTGCTGGCGCAGGGCTTGCACCCTCCCCCGGATAGCGCTCGTGCGCGGCGGAACCCACATGCGGCAATTCATGTTCGCGACGGGAATCGAGAACAGCTATCCGACCATTTCGATCAACGGCACGACCGTTCGCGTCGACGAGATGGAGCGAGCGGGACATTACCGCCGCTGGCGCGACGACTTTCATCTCGTCAAGGAACTCGGGATCGACTACCTGAGGTACGGTCCGCCGTACTACCAGGTTCATCAGGGACCTGGCAAATACGATTGGTCGTTCACCGACGAGACGTTCGCTGCGCTGCTCGACATGGGCATCGTGCCAATCGTCGACTTGTGCCACTTCGGCGTTCCAGACTGGATCGGCGGCGGCTTTCAGAACACCGACTGGCCGGTGCTGTTTGCGGAGTACTGCAAGGCATTTGCGACACGCTTTCCCTGGGTTCGGTATTTCACGCCGATCAACGAGGTCTTCATTGCGGCGCTGTTCTCTGCGCAGTATGGGTGGTGGAACGAGCGCATTTCGAGCGATCGCGGGTTCGTGCGCGCGCTCGTCAACCTGTGCCGCGCGAACACGCTCGCGATGCACGCGATTCTGAAGGTCCAGCCGGACGCCATCTTCATTCAGAGTGAGTCCTCGGAATACTTCCATCCCGAAAGGCCGTCGTCTGTTCGACACGCGGCGTTTCTCAACGAGAAGCGCTTCCTGTCCCTCGACCTCACGTATGGCCATCAGCTCGGCGTGTCGATGTACGAGTACCTGCTCGACAACGGCATCACGCGCGAGGAATATCACTGGTTTCTCGACAACCACGTGAAGGAGAGCTGCGTGATGGGAAACGACTACTACGTCACCAACGAGCACACGGTTCACGACGACGGCACGACGTCGTGGGCTGGCGAGATCTTCGGGTACTACGTCATCACGCGGCAGTATTTCAGCCGCTATCGCCTGCCTGTCATGCATACGGAAACGAACACCCATGACTCGGAGCGCGCGCCGGATTGGCTGCGGAAAGAGTGGGCCAACATGCTGCGGCTGCGAGAGGACGGCGTGCCGATCGTCGGCTTCACGTGGTACAGCCTGACCGATCAAGTGGATTGGGATACGGCGCTGCGCGAAGTCAACGGCAACGTCAATCCTTGCGGACTGGTGGATCTCGATCGTCGCTTGCGGCCGGTGGGCCGTGCGTACAAGGAGCTGATCGAGATGTGGCGTGGCGTGATGCCGACCTTCAGCCACGGTCTCGGCATCGGCTGACCGTCGCCTGTCTAAGTGGCGGTGCCGTGCCCGAACTGGCTGAGAAAGGCCGCCGTCCGCTCCGGGCTCGACGCGATCTCCCAGAACCGATTCGGATGGCTGTAGCCCTCGCCATAGAGGTCGGCGACGGTCTGGTGCTCGGACGCCGCGGCCAGCAGTTCGCGAAAGTGCGGCTTGGGAGGCAGAAGGCGCGAGTTACAGGCGTCGCTCACCGGCACGACGTACGACGCGATTTCCTGCTCGACCCGCTCGCAGAACGGCCGATCGAACCCGTGTGCGGTGCGAATCGCTTCGCAGAGTACGGCGGCCCCATGCGACGCGTTGTTCGCACCCTGTCCCGTGAGCGGGTCGATCACGACGTGGGCGTCGCCCAGCGCGACGGCGTACCGGCCGTTCGAGAGCTCGATGAACCCTCGACGGACCGTCGGCGTGATGGCGGCGTACGCGAGATCCTCGGGCCGTGTGACGTCGAACGTGCGGGAATCGATGCGATCGCCGACGGTTGGCGCGTGCTCGCGGAGCAGGCCGAGCACCGCCTCGACGAACCCGCGCGGGTCGGCGTCATGGCGGATATGGCGCAGGGATTCGAAAGCGCCGCCCGCCGCGATCAGGATGCCGATGCCGGTCACGTCGGGTTCGAACGACTGCATCGGCACGACGATCATTTCGCCCGAGCCTGGGTTGACGATCACCTCCAGCGCACGCGGCTCCGACGGGGCGATTCCGCGGAACACCCCGCCCACGATTAGGCGCTGAGGCGTGGTGAAAGGCGAGTGCTCGGCAACGCGCGGAAAGATGGTCGACAGGCTCGCTCGGCCTGACGCGACGACCAGCACGTCGTGTCGAGACGCGACCTCGTCCAGTTGTTTGGACTGAAGCGTCTCGATGACCACGCGGCCGCCGCGGGCCGAAAAATCTTCCAGCAGGCGCGCGCAGTAGATGCGCATGTCGACGGCCTGGGCGGGCTCGGACATGCAGCCGGAGAAGGCGATCTGGCGCATGCCCCTGATGCGCATGGACAAGCGCACCATGTCGCGCTCTGGCGCCTCCCAATGGTTCACTTCCAGCTGCCGCTCGCGTGCGCGGGTTTGGCCGTTGCGCGCGACCATGTTCGGGAGCCGGCGGGCCAGCTCCTGCTCGGGTGTGCGTTCGGAATAAATCGTCGAGGGGATCCCGTGCCGCTGCAGGCCGAGACCGAGCTGCAGCCCCGCAATGCCGCTGCCGATGATGCCGACGTTTGCCATCACTCCTCGCGGGCGAACTTCGTCGTCGGCGCGCCGGTGACCGCGACGCCCCTCGCGTTTCGCTGCTGCGTCCACGACAGCATGTCGCCGTCGATCTGGAAGCGGTAGACCTCGTTCGCTCCGGCTTTCATCACCACGGGGTTCTTCGCGCCGGTCGGATGAATTGTGACGAGGTCGCCGTTCACCTCGTACGTTCCGGTGTTGGCGACCCACCCGGCCCACAGCGATCGCATCTCGTCCGCGCTGGCTTGGCCGATGTTCGTGATGTCCGGCCGCTCGGCCGCCGCGTCGAAGTACATGATGCTGTAATGCGTGTCCATGAAGATTGCCATACCGACGATCTTCGCCCGGTTCTGGCCGCCGCCCGTCTCGACGGCTCGCCATGCGCCCTTCAGCGGAGAACCCGACGCGGCGTTCGTGCGAAGAGCACCCGCCATGAACATGACCACTGCGAGAGAGACGGCGATCAGACGCGTTCTGTTTTCCATTCGCCCCTCCTGAGTCACTTTTTCGGCGCCATCATTTTGGTGATACGGCCGACGCTCGTATCGCCCGCATACAGGTTGTCCTGCTTGTCCATCGCCCAGTAGCCCGCCTCGATGAACTGACCCGTCCCGATACCCATGCCGTTGCCGACCGCACCGAGGACCTTGCCGTTCCGGTCCAGCTTCAAGAACTGGCCGTCCTGCCCGCTGGCCATCCAAGGCTGGCCGTGAACGTCAAAGTAAAGAGCGCACACGAGGTTTCTCATCTGCATTGTCTTGACGAACTTGCCGTCGGCGGAATAGACGACGATGCGATATTCCTCGCGGTCGCCGATCCAGACATCGCCGGTTGCCGGATCGACGGCGAGCCCGTGGGCCGAGCTGAATTTCCCCGGTCCCACCTCGTTGCCGTACCACTGATTGATGAA
>Ga0068871_100001727_pt1 | contig 14708 bp, 14 predicted proteins | sample KBSMisM72_FD_72750 | JGI IMG/M metagenome (GOLD analysis project Ga0068871, IMG submission 72750) | Miscanthus rhizosphere microbial communities from Kellogg Biological Station, Michigan, USA - KBS Miscanthus M7-2 | ecosystem: Host-associated > Plants > Roots > Rhizosphere > Soil ... | reverse complement strand
GACGGCTCGCCGAACATGAGCTCGGCCTGACGGAGCAACTCCGACTCCATGTCGGCGAGCACGCCGTCGAGATCGAACGCGATGCGAAGAGGCATCCGTCCTAAAACCCGTAGGTCAACGCGGCGCCGACCAGCACTCTGTCGTATTGATGGTCGACCACCTGGGTGTCTCGGTGGGTTTGATCGACGTTCAACGCGAGACGCAGATCCTTGCCCATGTGGTATCCGACGCCGAGGCCGAGCGTCGTCACGCGATCGGTGCGTTCCGGCACCGCCACAGTCGCCCCGGCGCGATTGCGATAGTCCAGGTAGGCGAGGTCCGCTCGCACTTGAACGTCGACTGGACCGAAGATCTGCTGGGCCACCGAGCCGCCGATGCGGGACTGGACGTAGTACGGCTGATCGTTGTCGTACGAATACTGCACGCCCCTGCCGCCGTTGACCGCAAAGCGCGTGCTGCCGAGCAGCACGTAGGTGAGATCGACGGTGCCGACAAAGCCATTGAAGCCCGGAAGCGCCGGATCGGCGGGATTGAAATCGTTGAAGCCCAGCGAGAAGCCGCCCTTCAACAGCGCCGCCGGTTGAAACGCGACCGAGAGCAACGCCGACGTCGATACCGTGTTGCGCTGGGGCGAAAACTCGAAGTCGGCGTTGGAGCGGATCACGCCCAGGGTAATCGACGTCAGCGGTGTGAGGACATGACGAACGTTGACGCCGTAGGACGTGTCCACACGGTTCAGCGAGGTCTGCAGGTCGGTGCCGTTGTACACCGCATCGTCGGCGAATGCCGTTTGGAGGCGCGTAGCGGTAACGCCGATGTACGACTTGGACAAGGCGTGAAAGTCGAGGGACCCGCCGAAATTGGTTTCGGTGCGCCCGGCACGGGTATCGATTTCGAAACCGGGCCTGTCCTTCACGTTGACGTAGCCGGCGTCGAGCTTGAGCGAGACGCGCGAGCCCGGCACGTTCCAGCCGACCTTGTAGATGTTGCTGGCGTTCCGCTCGCTGGAGTACTTCTGGTACCAATTGATCGCTTCGGTCACGTTGGCGCTGAGCCAGGTCGGGCCCATGCGAAGCCAGAAGTCGCACTGCGGCGTCACCGTGAGAGTGAAGTCTTCTTTCGGGTCCTTGTCGGGGGGATCGTTGAACACGTTGTGATCGACGCCGATGTTGTTGAGCGAGATGGTCGGGTTCAACATCAACGGACCGAAGCGCACGCGGACGGCCGACAGATCAGGACCACCGTCCGAGGTCTGAGCGAGCGCGGGTGCGGCGCGCAGGAACGCCAGCAGGATGAGGACGGCAGGGAGTGTTTTTCGCAACAGACGTTTCCTTATCCGTCTTTTCGGCTCGGAAAGTCGATCGTAACAGGGCCAAACCGCGCACCGGCTGTGCTGGACTTCGCTCCCGACACCGGGAGCACTGGCCTCGGGGAACCGTTAGAATGGCTGGGTGCCGCCCCGATACGCGTACTGGACTATTTTAATCGACGACAAAGCGACGGCCTTCCGCGCGCGCGAGCGCGAGGAGCTGCAGCCGACGTTCGCGCAGCTGCAGCGCAAGAACGCCAACGTCACGATGCGCTGGTTTGCGCGCGGCAAGCTGTGGGAGTCACGCGAGGCGGAGCGCGAGGATTTTCAGCTCCACAAACAGGCGCCTCCCGCGCCGCGCGAGCGGCGAACCGACCGTCCTGAAGGGGCAGAGCGACGCGGTTCCGACTGGCGTCCGGGCGGCGCGCACAAGGATCCGCGGGATCGGTTCAAGAAAAAGAATCGTCCCGAGCGCGCGTGGTCCGAGAAGGATCCGGCGACGCAGCGCGATCGCGACAAGCCCGGCTACGTCGGGCGCCCGCCGGCAATCCGGCCGGAAGATGCACGACGTCGTTCGCCCGATCATCGCGGATCATCCGATCATCGCGCGAGCGGAGGCGGCGGCTTCCGTCCAACCAAGCCTGGCTCATGGCGCGACAAACCCGCCGGCCCACCGCGCGGCGATCGGCCGTGGCAGGACAAGCCGTCGGGAGACAGTCGCTGGAGCAAGAAGCCCTCAGGCGCAGGTCAGCGGCCGTGGACCGGCAAGCCGCGCGATCGTAAACCGTGGAGCGACAAACCCTCCCCGCCCAATGACCGCCCGTGGCAGACCAAGCCGACAGGTCCCCGCGCGCAGCGGAAGCCGTGGGTCGGCAAGCCCTCGGGCGACGCACCGCGCGGCGATCGACCGTGGAATGCGCAGCGGCCGTCGGGCGAGAAGCGTCCGTGGACCCCGAAACCATCCGGTCCACCTCGAGGCGATCGGCCGTGGAGCGCCAAGCCGCCTGTCGCCGGCGATCGGAAGCCGTGGCAAAAGAAGCCGTTCAGACCAGGCGGTCCGCCAAAGCCGGACGCGCGAGATCGCCGCACGAACCCGCGCAAGCGCCGCGACGATGAACCGCCGGATCGCGACTGACGTGGTGACTCACCTCGTCTTGATGAAACCGCGAGCCGACCTGTCGGACGCCGATCGACAGGCGTTCGTCGCGGCGTTCGAACGTGCGCTTCGCGAGATATCCACCATTCGTCAGGTGCGGATCGGCCGCCGCATCACTCACGGCGCCGGCTACGAGCAGACCTCGGTGGACGCGGCGGACTTCATCGCCGCGATCGACTTCGACGATCTCGCGGCCCTGCAGGCATACCTTCGACATCCGGCACACCAGGAACTCGGCGCGCGCTTCGGTCAGTCGCTGAGCGCCGCGCTGGTCTATGACTTCGAGATGGCGGGCGTCGAAGCACTCTCCGGATTGATCGGCTGAATCCAGCCGCGATTGATCGCCGCTCTATGCGATCGCGAGTTCGTCTGACGGCACGAATGGCTTGACGCGGCGCGCCACGATTGGCTGTTCACGGAAAGAGGAGTCGGTCTGCGACAGAATGTCGAGGCACTCACCGACCGATTTCACGACGTGAACGCCAAGACGCTTCGCCGAGACCGGCAGCTGCTTCTCGTCGCCGCGCCACAGCAGCATCGCCCGCGCCTTTGAATCGGCGACGACGTCGAGACAGTTCTCCGGGCGATCGTCGATGACCATGTCGATGCCGAGCGCGTCCGCGATTCGGCCGCGCGATCCCTGGACGACATAGACGGTGGGCAGACTGAAGCCGTGCGACTCCAGCCAGCGCTGGGTCTGCACTTGAGCGGCGGCGCCGCGCGTCGGTGGCCGCCTGGTCAGGAAGATGATTTCCCAACGGCGATCGGTCGCGAGGGCGGCCAGGCGCTGAATCGCGCCAGGCTCGATCTCCTGCAGCGTTTCCCAGAACCCGTCGATTGATCCGATATGGCGCCACAGACGTCGCCGCTGGCGCGAGGTCATCTTGAGATGCGCGAACTCTGAGAGATTGAGGCCCGTGCCCTCGGCCGGTTCCTGCGCTCCTGGCGGGGCGTGAGAGACGCGGTCCTCGGCCGGGGGATTCTTCCCGGCGCCTTCGGCGGCTCGCGGCTGGAGCCGGGAGGCCATGGAGTCGCCAAAAAGGAGCTTCGCCTGACGGACCAGTTCCGCTTCCATGTCCGCGAGGACGCCGTCGAGATCGAACGCCAGGCGAAGCGGGGCGCCGTGAGTCCGGCTCGCTGCCGCGCGCCTGCGAGCGATGTTCAGGGCCGCGCGCTCGACTTCGTCGGGCACGGGCAAGTCATCGGCGAACACGGGCGCGCGAAGGTCTGGTTGCACCGCCGCGATCGCGCGCTCAGCCATCGCGCTCTGCGCGTCGCCCGGATGCGCTGCGCGGTTACGGGCCGCGCCGCGCCGGCCGCACCCGCTGCACCGCTGACCTGTGAGCTGGTCCTTCCAGATCTCCCACACCCACTTTTGTCGTGAGCCTTTGAAGTCTGCGGGCCGGCACTTGGTGCATTGAAGCATTTAGGATGACTTCCAACACCCTTGATTCAAAGGCGAGGCCACCCATGGCGAGAACTGTAATTCACGAGCGAATACTGTGAAGCGGCGCGTGGATGAGCTATTTACCTGACAAAATCAAGGGGCGGAGCGCCGGCGACTACTAACGAGAGTAGCAAGCATCCGCGCCGGTAGGTCGCGGCGGTCGGCAAAGTACGCCGTTAGGTAGAAGTGTTTCCGCCATCTGGTGAAATGCGCGCATGCGCTTCTAGTCGAGAACCGGAAGTACTGCGCAATTCTTCGACGTACATTCGCTGCCGAACGGGACGCGCGATGGCGCGTCCAGGATCAGAGGCGGCACATCTGTATTGTCCGCCACCAGTGACCGTGTAACCTCGTGGTCCCCCGTCGGGGAATTGACACCGCGTACTCATCAGGATCGACAAACAGGCCTGTTTTTGCACTTCAGCAGTTGGCCGTCTTTCTGCATCAGTTTACATAGAGGAGAGACCGCCGTGATGCACAAGGAGAATCACTCCGTCGACGCCATGGATTACATGGATTACGTCGATTACACCGACTACCGGTCCGAGGCGTCGGACTTCTATCAAGACGGACCCACGGTGCACTCCATCGCGGCGGCCCTGGCCGCCCAGCAGCGCGAGCGTGCGGCCTTTACTCAGGATACGGGCATCCAGTTGAATCGCGACGGTCGGCTACTTCGTCCGTCCAGCCGCCTCGGGTCTTAAACACGCTGAAGGGCCACAGCCCCCCCGCTGCGGCCTTCGACATTCGACTCTCGTGAGCTGAGGGTCGGTTGTACTTGAGCCCATCTGCACGACAGTTCACACGCTTTTCCTCCCCGGCCCCCACCAAGCCCAGCCCCCCCGCCTTGAAGTATTCGGCGGCTTGCGATCCCAAATAGTCACTGAGCGGCGCGCCTGCGAGCTGGCACTGCAGGTTCCGTGCAGATTGGGCCCAAATGGATGAGGAAGAGGACCGAACATTGCACTGCCCTCTTCGTTCGCCGCTATGGAAGCGGCCCGGGGTTGGTGTGCCGCGATCGGATGGCCCCGAAGAGACTTTGTGCATTCTGCGACATCGGCGCGCGATATCAGTCAGAAACACGCCTTCTGGAGTACGGGTGCCGGGGCGGACTATGGCGCGGTTACAACTTACGCTGAAAGTTCGCGTGGAATGGCCTCGGACGACATGAGAAAACGGCGCCCTTTAGTCTCCCTCGCATCGGATTCCACGCCACGTCGCGTGGCTTCCGGCACGCAGGTTCGCGAGGAACTGCGGTCGATCAGCGGCAAAACATTCGGTGTAGAGTTGCGGCCGACAACCATGACCAGCCGACCGGAGAGCACGACGATGCGTGCATCGACGCAGGGTAATCCGTAGTCATGGTGGCGTCGCCTGTAGCCTTCGTCGTCGACGCTGACGTCGTCGAACTCCGGAAGACCGAGCACGCGCTCGAGCAGGCCGGCTTCGTCGTCATGACCGCCGATTCATTCGCGCAGGCGAAGAGCCTGCTCGCCTCGATGACGCCTGAGATCGTGATCGCCGACATCAAGCTCCAGGCGTACAACGGACTCCACCTGGCTGCGCTCTGTGCCGTCTGGCGCCCAGGAACGCCGTTCATCGCCACGCACAGCACCTATGACGTGGTGCTCGATGCCGACGCCAAGCGGTTGAGCGCGGCCTACGTGGTCAAGACGTCCACGCGCGAGGAGCTGGCGAAGACTGCGCTCACGATGCTCGAATCCCGCCGCCACGGAGGCGACATCCGGCGCTCGTACCGAAAAGCGGCGCCGGTTCCGACCGTGGTTCAAGTAGCCGCTTCGAGCGCCGAGGTCGTCGACGTCAGCTACGGCGGCGTGCAGTTGAAACTGCCGAACCCCTCGGCGGGCCCGCCCAAGCACGATCCACCATTCGCCTTCGACATCGTGTTTCCGAACCTCGATATCTCGCTGCACGCCGCGCGCATCTGGGCGATGCCTGATAGCGACAGCGGCGGTTGGTTCTGCGGCGCCGACATTTCCGGAAACGATTCGCACCAGCTCCAGCGCTGGCGCGACTTCGTCGACTCCGTCGGTTAGCCCTCGCGCGTCGGCTCGCGAGATATCGGCAAATCTCCCGCTTTGCAGTCTTTTGTCGCCCCGTCCCTGCACACATCGGGCGGAGCTGCGTCAGACGAGGCCCGGTTTCGTGCGTGGATCGAGACGTTTGCCGCGGTTACGACGTGGCACCGCTGTTGCGATTGGACGAACCCGAGTGCGCGGGTCCAGTCAAAATGCGGCGCGTGCGCTGGCGCTCAGCAGATGTCTGACCCCCGGCGAACGCAACTGGACCGCGCACTAGCCAGACGGAAGGAGGCGACCGACGGTCGAACGCGTGACGAACGCTAGTAGCTCTTGGCGACGAGCGGCTCCGGTTCGACGGCCGCACCGCGAAGCCGCGCCGCCGACACGTTGACCGGCACCGCGCGGAACCGCTGAAACGGCAAGCGGCATTCGTACTTCCGGAGGAAGTTGAGAAACCGTTTGTAGTCGTTGGCCGAGAGGTTGAAGAGCTCGACGAGTCCTTTGTAGCTGCCGCGGGTTTCTTCGAGTCCGCGGGCGACGATGGCGCGCAGATCTTCGCGCGTCAGATCGCGGGCCATGAACGGATCGTAGACCACGGTCCAGAACGAATCGCCGGTCTCGACGATGCGCTCGTAGAGCGTGTCGGCGGTTGACTTCTTCGGCGTGTCGTCGGCCGATGCCGAGCGGCGCGTCGTCGTCGCGCTGGATACTTCTCGCGGCAGATCCGCCGGCGCGATGACGCCGCTGCGGTTTCGAATCACGAGCCGCTCGATGATGTTGCGAAGCTCGCGGACATTGCCGGGCCAGGCGTACGACGTCAGCTTGTCGATCGCCTGCTCCGCGATGATCGGTCGCGGGATGCGGTGCGATTCGCTGAACAGGTCGAGGAAGTGCGCGACCAGCGGAGCGACATCTTCCCGGCGCGAACGCAGCGGCGGAATGCAGATGTGGATCACGTTCAGCCGGTAGTAGAGATCTTCGCGGAACGTCTTGTCGGCGACACGCTCGACGAGATTGCGGTTCGTCGCCACCACCACGCGAACGTTGCCCGCGGTCTGCACGCGATCGGAGCCGACGCGCTGGATCTCGCCGTTCTCGAGAAACCGCAGCAGCAGAGCCTGCATGCGCAGGCTCATCTCCCCGACCTCGTCCATGAAAATCGTGCCGTCCTGCGCCTGATCCAGCCAGCCCCGCTTGTCGCGATACGCGCCGGTGAAGCTGCCGCGCACGTGACCGAACAGCTCTGATTCCATCAAGGAATCGGGCACACCCGCGCAGTTGATCGTGACGAACGAACCGGTGCGCCGGCTCCGCTGGTGGATGAGCCTGGCGACGATGTCTTTGCCGACGCCGCTTTCACCGGTGACGAGGACCTTGGCGTCCGATCTCGCAGCACAGTCGATCTCTTGCTCAATCTCACTGAGCGCAGGACTTGCTCCAACGAGCTTGTTCTTCATCGGCGTTCGTTCCTCATGGTCGCAGTGGCGGGAACTCTTCAGCGATCGAGTACTCCGTGTGGAAGGTTATAAGTCAGCTTGCTGTCGTAGTCAATGGTTTTCTGAGTACTTCAACTGACGCAAGCGTCTAAAAAGGTCATTTGACGTACAAATATCGTGTGCCGTTTCGCAACACGAGAAGACCTCATCAGGCCGCAAATATCACTGCAATAAACGGTTAGGACTTGTGGTTCAGTTAGGAGCACCGCATAACCTTGTATAAGGTGTGAAAATTGCTGAGCTGTCGGGCAATCAAGCGATTGCGGCTGCCGAGCCGACTCGAACTACCATTGGTGAAAAATAGCGCTCCACCGTTACAACACAATAGATGAGCCCCGTGACAGATTTTCCGTACGAAGAATTTGATCTTTCGGACATCAAGACCTACGCCTTGGATGCCCGCAAAAGCAAAACCCACGTCGCGAACTTCGTTCGCCCCGTCGCGCCGAAGAGCAGCATCAGCCAGTTCGTCGATTCCCTCCCCAACATCCTCGCGTCCGGCGATTTCAAGACGATCGTCCGTGCGATCGTCGAAGCCAAGCGGCAGCGCGCCGGCATTCTCTGGGGATTCGGCGGACACGTCATCAAGACGGGCGTGGGGCCTGCGCTCATCCAGCTGATGGAGCGCGGATTCGTGTCGGCGATCGCCACGAACGGCTCCGGCATGATTCACGACTTCGAGATCGCGCTGATCGGTGCGACGTCCGAGGACGTCGACGAAGCGCTCGGCCCTGGACGCTTCGGCATGGCCGACGAAACCGGACGCGTGTTGAACGAAGTGATTACCAAGGGAACCGCCGAAGGCCTCGGCATCGGACAGTCCGTCGGTCGCTTTCTCAAGACGACCGACGCGCCGTTCGCGAACGTGAGCGTGCTCGCGTCAGCCGCGCGCCTGGGCATTCCGATCACCGTGCACATGGCGATCGGCACGGACATCATCCACATGCATCCGGCCGCCTCCGGCGCCGCGCTCGGCGAGGGGAGCCTCCGCGATTTCCGCTACTTCGTGACGAACGTCGCGCGGCTCGAGCGCGGGGTCTATCTCAATTGCGGCTCGGCGGTGGTGCTCCCGGAAGTGTTCCTCAAGGCGATCGCGCTGGCGCGGAATCGCGGCGTCCAGTTCGCCGAATTGACGACGGTCAATCTCGATTTCATGCGCATGTATCGCGCGATGACCAATGTCGTCGCACGGCCGACGTCAGTGAGCCGGCGCGGCTACTCGCTGATCGGTCACCATGAGATCATGATCCCACTACTCGCCGCCGCGGTCGTCGATCTCGACGAGTCGTAGATCACGACCGGCGCGCCTATGCGGGTTCGGCGCGGATGTGCCGATCGACGAGCGTGCACATCGCGTGCATGATCGTGCGATGGACTTCCTGCACGCGAGGCGTCGAATTCTCCGCGACGTTGAGGTGAATGTCGGCGTCGGCGCCCATCCGGCCGCCGTCGCGACCGGTCATCGCGATCGTGACCATGCCTCGCGCCTTCGCCGCGGCGAGCGCGGCTTCCACATTCGGCGAGCGGCCGCTCGTCGAGATCCCGAACGCGACGTCGCCACGAGCGCCGAGTCCCTCAATCTGTCTGGTGAAGACCCGTTCGTAGCCGTAGTCGTTACCGATCGCCGTCATCACGGAGGAGTTGGCCGTCAGCGCGATCCCGGCCAGGGCGCGGCGCTCGCCTTCGAAGCGGCCAACGAGCTCGGCGACCAGGTGCTCGGCATCCGAGGCGCTCCCGCCGTTGCCGAACGCGATCACTTTGCCTCCCGCCGCGAGAGCGCCGGCGATGGCGGCGGCGGCCGCGACCACCCCTTGAAAGCCGTACCCGGAGAAACGCTGATGGGCGGCGGTTGTATCGTTGAAAATCGCGCGGATCGTATCGATCGGATCGCTGGACATCGTGGTTTCTCTCTCCCAGTAAAGAACAAAGGTCACGCTTGCACGGACTCTGGTCAGATCGAGGCGGACCCTGACGAGGCCGGCCGCGGCACCAACCTGCCGTTCTATCAATACCTTACGGCCATCGTTCCTGAATGACCCGTCCCGGTGCGGCGCGCTGCTATGAATGCGTTGGGCCAAGTCCCGGCAGAACGTCGCGGCGGGCCCTCTCGCTGGTGAGCGCTGCGCCGGATCCTATTAAACGGTCTGAAAAGGTACTTTAGTCCTTCAATCGGCGGACTTTGACAAGGATTGACCGTCGCTCTCGATGCGTACCGCCCCGAAGGTCCACGTCTTGGGGCCTTTTCCCGGGATCGTCCGCCGGCCCTCCACTGGCCAGCTCTTTGCTCCCTGACCCTTCGCCAAGGTCATCGGAGACTGTCGGCCATCCATCTCAAAGGAAACATGCGCGTACTAGTAACGGGACACGACGGATATATCGGTGCGGTAATGGTCGGCGTGCTGACGCGGGCCGGCCACGACGTGACGGGGCTCGATTCGTACCTCTATGAGGGCTGCCGGTTCGGCGACGAAGGCGTGTCGGTGCCGTCGATTCGGAAGGATCTGCGGGACGTCGAGGTCAGCGACCTTCGTGGATTCGACGCGGTCATCCACCTCGCGGCGCTGTCGAACGATCCGCTCGGCTGCCTGAACGAAGCCTGCACCTACGACATCAATCACCTGGCCAGCGTGCGCCTCGCCAAGGTCGCCAAGGACGCCGGCGTCCCGCGCTATTTGTTCGCATCGTCGTGCAGTCTGTACGGTGCGGCCGGCGACGACATGCTCGCCGAGAACGCGCAGTTCAACCCGCTGACGGCGTATGGCAATTCGAAAGTGCTGGTCGAAGCCGACGTCGCGAAGCTCGCGAGCGACGAGTTCAGCCCGACCTACCTGCGCAACGCGACGGCCTACGGTCTGTCGTCGCGCCTGCGCGTCGACATCGTCGTGAACAACCTGGTGGGCCTCGCGACCACGACCGGCAAGGTCATGATCCAGAGCGACGGCACGCCGTGGCGGCCGCTGGTCCACGTGCAGGACATCTCCCGCGCGTTCCTGACCGTGCTCGAGGCGCCGCGAGAGCTGATTCACAACCAGGCGTTCAACGTCGGCAGCTCGAACGAGAACTACCAGATCAAAGACGTGGCCGACATCGTTCGCGAGGTCGTGCCCGGGTGCTCGATTGAGTACGCCGAAGGCGGCGGACCCGATCCGCGCTGCTATCGGGTCAATTGTGACAAGCTCGCGAAGACCTTCCCGGGCTTCAAGACCGAATGGAACGTCCGCCGCGGCGCGATTGAGCTGCACGAGGCGTTCGTTCGTCACGGCCTGACGGCTGAAGGCTTCGCCAGCTTCCCCCGCATCAAGCGCATCCAGGAGCTGATGGCCGCGGGCCGGCTCGATGGCTCGCTCCGCTGGCAGCCTGTCGCTGCGGGCGTGTAAGAGTTGGCTCAACCGATGGAGGGGACGCCGCGATGAAGGTTGTGTTGTTTTGCGGAGGGCTTGGCCTGCGGATTCGCGAGGCCGGCGAGAACGTGCCGAAGCCGATGGTGACCATCGGTTACCGCCCGATTCTCTGGCACGTGATGAAGTACTACGCCCACTACGGACACAAGGACTTCGTCCTCTGTCTCGGGTACCGGGGAGATGTCATCAAGAACTACTTCCTCAACTACAGCGAGTGCCTGTCGAACGACTTCACGCTCTCCGAGGGCGGCAAGAAGCTCGATTTGATGGCGAGCGACATTCACGACTGGAAGATCTCGTTCGTGGAGACGGGGCTGACGTCGAACATCGGCCAGCGCCTCAAGGCGGTCGAGCGCCACGTGCGCGACGAGCCCGAGTTCCTCGCCAACTACAGCGACGGTCTGAGCAATCTGCCGCTCCCCGAGCAGATGGCGCAGTTCCGCGCGCAGGGCTCGGTCGCCAGCTTCGTGAGCGTCAAGCCGCCGCTCAGCTATCACATCGTCTCGACCGCGCCCGACGGCCGGGTGAGCTCGATCGATGACATCGCGCAGACGCGCATCCGGATCAACGGCGGATTCTTCATCCTGAAGCGCGAAATCTTCGACTACATCGGCGAGGGCGAGGAACTGGTGCGCGAGCCGTTCCAGCGGCTGGTGCAGCAGAGCAAGCTCACCGCCTACGAGTACGACGGGTATTGGGCGTCGATGGACACGTTCAAGGACCGTCAGCAGCTCGAAGACACCGTGACTCGCGGCAACGCGCCGTGGGAGGTCTGGAACCACGCCGCGCCGAAGCCGGCCGTCGCCGGAGTGTACGCGTAGCGCTCGCGCTGGCGCCGATCATCATTTCATGCAGGCTTTGAGCGCTCTCGGGAAGTCCGGGGCACCACTCCGCGTCTTGTGCCTCGGCGCCCACTCCGATGACATCGAGATCGGGTGCGGCGGTCTGATCCTCGACCTCCTCAGCCGCTCGGCGGCCGTCGAGGTCGACTGGGTGGTGTTTTCGGCACGGGTCGAGCGGCGGGCCGAGGCCCGGCGAAGCGCCGCCTTGTTTCTCAAGGGCGCGCGCAAGAAGCGCGTCAGGGTCGAGAATTTCAGGGACGGCTTTTTCCCGTACCAGGGCGCCAGAATCAAGCGGGTCTTCGAGGAGCTCAAGAAACAGCCCGCTCCGGATCTGGTGCTGACCCACTATCGCGACGATCGCCACCAGGATCATCGGGTGCTGTCGGATCTGGCCTGGAATACGTTTCGCAACCATTGGATCCTGGAATACGAGATCCCCAAGTTCGACGGCGATCTCGGCGTTCCCAATTGTTTCGTGCCGCTCGACCGGAGTACGTGCGACCGCAAGGTGGAGTATCTGAAAACCGCGTTCGCCAGCCAGTGGGAGAAGCACTGGTTCACCGCCGAAACGTTCATGGGTCTGATGCGTCTCAGAGGCATGGAATGCTGCGCGGAGTACGCCGAGGCGTTTTACGGGCGTAAGACCGTGCTGGACTTATCGCAGGGTATGAGAAAACGATGATCTTCACCGAGACTGCTCTCAAGGGTGCGTTCCTGATCGATCTCGAGCGTCGCGACGACGAACGCGGATTCTTCGCACGCGCGTTCTGCCAGCACGAGTTCGAGGCCCACGGCCTCAAGCCGGTGATCGCCCAGATGAACATCGGGTCCAACCGGAAGAAGGGGACCCTCCGCGGGATGCACTTTCAGTATCCGCCGGCGGCCGAAACCAAGGTCGTGCGCGCCAGCCGGGGCGCCGTGCTCGACATCATCGTGGACCTCCGGCCGGAGTCGCCGACCTACCTGCAGCACATCGCCGTGGAGTTGAGCGCCGACAATCACCGCGCCATCTACATCCCCGAACGGTTCGCCCACGGCTACCAGGCGCTCGAGGACAACACCGAGACGACATATCAAGTGGGCGAGTTCTACACGCCGGGAGCCGAAGGCGGCCTGTTGTACGACGACCCCCGCCTGCAGCTCACGTGGCCGCTGCCGATCTCGGTGATGTCGGACAAGGATCGTCAGTGGAAGCCGCTGAACGAAGTGGAAGCGGAACTGAAGTCACGGATGCGGATTTCCTGAGAGGCAGATCATGATTCTCGTTGACGACGCGCTGCGGGCGCGTGAGGCGCAGGGCAAGCCCATTCGGGTCGGGATGATCGGCGCGGGCTTCATGGCTCGCGGGCTGACGAACCAGATCGTCAACAGCGTCCCGGGCATGAAGGTGGTGGCGATCTACAACCGCCGCATCGAGCGCGCGATTGACGCCTTCACCTACGCCAGCGACGAGCTGAAGCCGGTGGTGGTCGAAACCCAGGACGCGCTCGAAGACGCGCTGCGCGCCGGGAAACCGGTTGCCACGCAGGATGCGATGCTGCTGGCGCGCTCACCTCACATCGACGTGCTGGTCGAAACGACCGGCTCCGTGGAGTTCGGCGCGCACGTCTGCCTCGAGGCGTTCAAGCACGGCAAGGACGTCGTCCTCATGAACGCCGAGATCGACGCGACGATCGGCCCGCTGCTCCAGGTGTACGCCAAGAAGTACGGCGTCGTCCTGTCGGCGTGCGACGGCGACGAGCCGGGCGTCCAGATCAATCTGTTCCGCTGGGTCCGGGGTCTCGGCCTCATCCCGCGCGTGATCGGCAACATCAAGGGGCTGCAGGATCCGTATCGCAATCCGACGACGCAAAAGGGCTTCGCCGAGAAGTGGGGCCAGAACCCGGCGATGGTCACGAGCTTCGCCGACGGTTCGAAGATCAGTTTCGAGCAGGCGATCGCCGCCAACGCGACCGGATTTGTCGTCAAGTCGCGCGGGATGTCGCGCGGCCTCGAGTACCGCGGCGACGTGATGAACATCGGGAAGCTGTACGACATCGACGAGCTCCGGAGCCTCGGCGGCATCGTCGACTACGTCGTCGGAACGCCGCTGACCAAGGTGTACGTCCTGGCCGAACACACCGACCCGAAGCAGCGGCACTATCTGAATCTGTACAAGATGGGCGAGGGTCCGCTGTACTCCTTCTTTATTCCTTATCACCTCGTGCACTTCGAGGTGCCGAACGCGATCGCCCGCGCGGTGTTGTTCCGCGACTCGGTGGCGAAACCGCTCGGCGGGCCGGTCGTCGAAGTGTGCTCGGTCGCCAAGCGCGACTTGAAAGCCGGCGAGACGCTCGACGACTACGGCATGTACATGACCTACGGCGAAGCGGTGAATTCGCCGGAGATGCGGCGCGAGCGCTATCTGCCCGAAGGTCTGGTCGAAGGCTGCAAGCTGCTCCGCGACATCGCGAAGGACGAGGTCATCAGGTACGACGACGTCGTGCTGCCGCCGAATCGGCTGGCGGATCGCCTGCGCGACGAGCAGTACGCGCACTTCAGCGACGCGCCGGCTGCGACCCAGGAACTCAACGCCGCTCTGGCGCGCTGACGAAACACGCCGCACGAACGTCTTCCGCGCGCTGCCTCGTACGCCTTAAGGTTCCCTGAGAAACGACTTCACGTCGCTCAGGGAATCAGGCGTGCGGCGTTAAGCGCTTCTATCTCGCGTGCTTGTGCCTTATTTCGCAAGCCTGCAAACACCGGCAACAAAGTTGCTCAATGTGTCCCAGTCTGTCCTACCACCGTAGACCACGGTCGTTCGGCATTCGGAGGATTCATGCGAAAAGTTGTACTCATCGGTCTTCTGACCGTCTTTCTACTGCGCCCGTCAGCGGCGTCGGCTGACACCCTGACCTTCGACTGGTCCACCAGTCTGGGCAGCGGCAATTGGCTCAGCCTCAACCTGCAGGATGGCCGCGGCTTCATCACGGGCTGGGCCGGCGAAATCAAGTGGACCACCTCGGGCGGCAAGTT
>Ga0068871_100001721_pt1 | contig 14723 bp, 18 predicted proteins | sample KBSMisM72_FD_72750 | JGI IMG/M metagenome (GOLD analysis project Ga0068871, IMG submission 72750) | Miscanthus rhizosphere microbial communities from Kellogg Biological Station, Michigan, USA - KBS Miscanthus M7-2 | ecosystem: Host-associated > Plants > Roots > Rhizosphere > Soil ... | reverse complement strand
GCGTCGCCATAAATGTCCTGCGCCGAAATCGCCATCGCTTCGTGGAGGTACGAGTAGATCCCCGCGACAGACGCAGCGCCAGAACCGACGAACTCGTTCACAAGCGCGAGGTGCTTCTCTGGGGGGATGTAGTCGTAGAGATAGTGCGTGAGCTCGTGCACGGCGCCTTGGACAATATCGTTCGGATCGCTTGCGGCAGCGACCGCTTCAATCGGCAGGTGATTCAGAATCGCGGTCGCCGTGGAGTCTTTCGACTCCGGTTCCGGCGGCGCGATGGCGTGAACGTAGGCATCGTGACTTGGCGGTGCGGATTCCAGAAACTGCGCCATCCGCCCCAGCGCCTGCATCATGTGGTTCCGCCGTGCCGCATCAGTAACGCCTTGGATCCGTGCCTTGGCCGATCGTTCGCCCTCGGCCCGCCACCATGGACGGAGGCGCCGCTCGACGCGGTCGACGAGTCCGATCAATTCGCTCGCGTCAGCCCGGCTGAACCCGGGCGCAAGGTGCTGGAGAGCGGCAGCCGGCCGCGTTTCGATGAGACCGGCAATCACCCGACTTCGCGTCAGACTGTCCGGGTGCATCGGGACCGCATTGATCAGCAGTGGCGAGGGCTTCATTGCTGGCGCGTGCTCGACTGCGCTCGCGAGGAGCCGCTGCCACGCGGCCACGGTCTGACGGTCGTCGTCCGATTCGTGCAGACGGTCTCTCCAGAAGCGCTCGAAGATATCGCGCGAGCAGGAAATGGAGCGGCCGAGGCAGGCAAGGTGGTAGACGGCGTTGGTGCGGAGCGACGCGTCGATGTGCAGCCGCATCTCCAGCGGCGCGCCTGCCGGTCTTGCTGCCATGAGCGGAATCGCAAGCACGGCACAGGCGACGACATTGCGAATCGGTACGTGCGCCTGCATCAGGTTCCCCAGCGCGCTTAGCATAGCGCCAACCGGCCGCTCGAACTTCAGACACGAGCGTTCGAATAGCCGGGTTGGTCTTCCTCATATCGCGTTTTATTCGTTACGCTCGGAGGCGGAGGAGGCGAGACATGCGGCAGCGCACACTCGGTCAGGATGGGTTGGAGGTGTCAGCACTCGGCTTCGGGTGCATGGGCATCAGTTTCGGATATGGGCCGGCCACCAGTCGTGACGAAGGCCTCGCGATCATCCGCGCCGCATTCGACGGCGGCGTCACGTTCTTCGACACGGCCGAAGCCTACGGGCCGTTCACGAACGAAGAACTCGTCGGCGAAGCACTCGCCCCTGTCCGCGATGAGGTCGTGATCGCGACGAAGTTCGGGTTCAAGTTCGAAAATGGCAAACAGGCCGGTTTGGACAGCCGACCCTCGCACATTCGTGAAGTCGCCGACGCGTCCCTGAAACGGCTAAAGACGGATCGGATCGATCTCTTGTACCAGCATCGCGTCGATCCGAACGTGCCCATCGAAGATGTCGCCGGGACGGTGAAGGAGCTGATACGTGAAGGAAAAGTCCGAGGTTTCGGTTTGTCCGAGGCGGGCGTGCAGACCATTCGCCGCGCGCATGCCGTGCAGCCCGTCACCGCGCTTCAAAGCGAGTATTCCCTCTGGTGGCGTGAACCCGAACGCGATGTGCTGCCGACGCTTGAGGAACTGCACATCGGGTTCGTGCCATTCAGCCCGCTCGGGAAAGGATTCCTCACTGGCAAGATCGACGAGAAGACGACGTTCGACCCAAACGATTTTAGGAACGTCGTCCCACGCTTCACGGAAGAGAACCGGAAAGCCAATCTCGTGTTCGTCGAATGGCTGAAGGCGTTCGCAGCACGGAAGCACGCGACACCCGCGCAAATCGCACTGGGATGGCTCCTCGCGCAGAAGCCCTGGATCGTGCCGATTCCGGGGACGACGAAGCGTCACCGTCTTGAGGAAAACCTCGGCGCGGCGGCGATTCAGTTGGCCGGTGACGACTTGCGCGAAATTGATCGCGCCGCCTCACAGATTCAGGTCTACGGCGCGCGGTATCCCGAACACTTGCAGCAGCTGGTTGGACGATGATGGCGGGACGACTGGACTCTCTTCAGCCGCGCTTCGTCGCGGCTCTCACCTTCGCCCATCGCTTCTTCTGCGCCGACGAAATCGCTGCGCGCGCCTTTGCGGAGAGCGTGCGACGCTTCCGAACGCTCGCCGCTCTTGGCCGTCCCGGTCCACGACGTTTCGGACCGCCTCGACCGGTTGCGACATAAACGATGTTGCTCCCCAAGGCACTGATTGCCGCGCGGATCTTCGAGAGCTGCGCTCCGAGCCGTTCTTCCTCGTGCCGAAGTCCATTGATGACGTCATGCAATGACATGGGCCTCCACTCGTAAACAGCAAGTGTAGGTCCGTCGCTGACACGTGCGCAAACGTCGAGGCGCATCGCGATGCAGAAGTTGTGAAGGCTATGGTGTGACGGCTGAAACCGACTCGAGTGATTCGAGCCGAATTGCGAACGCCGCAACTGCGCACGCGGCCCGATGGGTGCGCCGAACCGTCTGACGCCTAAAAGGCGTGTCCAGCGGCGGCATCGGCTCTGTCGTCCAGCATGTGCCGTTGAAGGACAGGAACTCGCCGTCCAAAAGAGATTTGCGCAAGACCATCAACGCGGCAGCGACGACGTGCGCTGCGCAAGGCCATCGGTATAGGCGCGCTGCAGATCAGGACGGCGCCATTCGATGCTGGCGGCGGCTCGCAGCGACTGCAGGTACGGTTCCGGCAGCACGCCTCGACCCATCTTCATGAGTCGCAGACGTTCGAGCAGTGCGGGCCTGGCAAGATCGAAGGTCTGGAGCGGAAACTCATCGACGTGGCTGTCGAAGTACTGTTTGGCTTCGTCATCGGGGATCACGAGATCTCGTCCGCCTTCCGCGAAGCCTACATGAAAGACCATGCGGGATCGCTGAAGATGTTGAATCAGATCGTCGAGCGTCAGATGCTGCTTGGCGAGCACAGCCTGCAATTCGGCATCGGAGTGGAGGCCGTTTTGCTCCTTGGCCCCCGCCAGTGTCCGTTTCATTTCGAAGGAATCCACCGTGGAACCGATCTGTCGACCGCGTTGCACGATGAGCCGCTCATCCACCAAGGCCACCAGGATGCGCGGCAGCGGTGTCTCGGCCGGTAGGCCATGTAGCGGCCGGAAGTGATCGAGATCCGCATCAGTGACGGCCTCGCCGTTGATGATGGCGACGACGCCTCGAGCTTGGGCCTGCACCGTACGCGTCGACCATTGGTAGCCGCCGCCGACGCCAGCGACGAGCAACGCCACGATCAGCGTCGTCACAACTGCGTTCGCCACCGAGCGGTGCGGCTCGGGCGGTGGATTGAGAATGCGGCGAACTCGGTCGAGCAGTGCGCCGCTGGCCGCGGCGACCGCCAACGTCGCATCGGTGGTTCGCGCCTCTTCGAGCGACGTGAGGGCGCTCGCGTAGTCCCACGCATCGTGCCCGCACGCGACGGCGATGGCATCGCAGCACAATTCCCGTTCGATGCGCATGCGGTGAGACAGCCACCAGACGGCCGGGTGATAGAACAAGACCGTCTCGACCACGTGCTGTAGCAGATTGACGGCGTAGTCGTGCCGCAGGACATGCGCGAGTTCATGCGCGATCACGGCCTCGGCCTGCGTCGGCGTCAGTCCGGCAAACGCGGTGACGGGAAGGAGTACGACTGGTCGCCACCACCCAATGACCATAGGGCTGTTCGTCGCGACGGAGTCGCGCACGTGAATCGGGCGTCGAATTCGCAGTCGTGCCGCCAGCCGGTTCGCGGCGACCTGCCATCGCGACGGCGGTGCACCGAGCGCCGTACGGTGGAGACGGCGCACACGCCACCATCCACTGGCGAGTCGAACGAGCAGCAGGGCGACGCCAGTCAACCAGAGCGCGACGATGACGGGAAAGACCCGCGTGACGCGCGAGGTAGCGCTCGAGTTCGTCGTGGTTGGCAACGTGTCAAACGTAAACGGGCGCGCCGTTGCTGGCTGGATCGGCTGCGCGGTATTCGCAGTGGTTGCCTCGACGAGTCGGGGCCTTTCCGAGGCGGCGATCCATGTGGCCGTCACCATTGGGGCGAGAAGCATCACCGCGAGCGCGCCGGTTGCGAGGATGTAGCGTCGGCGCGGATACGCCTTGCCCACGAAGGCGAAACCGCACGCGGCCATCGCGGCAATCGCCGCACCCTGCCACACAAAGTGGAGCAGGGTCCACCCCGTGATCGTGATCCACGTGGTCATGACCGACGTCTCCGATGCTGGTCGAGCAACCGCCGAATCTCGTCAAGTTCCTCGCGCGTGGCTTTTCCGGCGGTCAACGCCTGCACCACGAGTTGCGCGGCCGACCCATCAAAGGCACGCCGCAGTAAATCGCGTACCAGGTGCTGCTGCATCTGATCGCGCGACGACGCGGCGGCGTAGATGTGCAGGCGGCCGGATTCGCGGCGGGTGACCAGCCGTTTCTCGGCCATGATTTGCAGCAGTTTGAGTACGGTCGTGTAGGCGTTCTCGCGGCCGAGGACTTCAGCCACCTCGCGCACCGTGCTCGGCCCGCGCTCCCACAAGACGGTCAGGATGTCCAGTTCGGCGTCGGTCGGCTTGCGGCGGCGGAGGGTCATGCGCCGATCATCTACGAGGATCTTCGTAGTTGTCAATACGAAGCGTTTCGTAGGGCAGATCGGCTGGTCGTTTGCCGACGTGGTCCTCTTCTGGATCGCGGTCGAATTGAACCGCCTCGATGTGGTCGCGTGTTTCGAGGAGCGCTTTGGCGACTCGATGCCTGCCGTCCATAACCGCGCCGTCAGCCGACAAGATGATTGGAAAGCCAAGGTCGGCCTCGTGAATCAGCCGCAGATGCGCGACCAGCGCGCGCCATGTCGGGCGTTCGTCATCACCAAACCATTCCTGATCGAGTTCTCGAATTTCATCGAGCGGCACGCGGCGACGAGGTAGATCCTTGGACAGCGCTATCAGCCGGTCCACATCCCACGCCAGCAAGCCACGCGGCGACTGGCGGAAGTAGTACTGTTTTCGCATTGGCACCAACTTTATCAACTCAAGTGTGGACCTGCATTAGCGGCGCACGAGAATCGCGGCCACAACGAAGGTTGCCGGTGTAGCATCGAGCCTGCGAGACTCGATATGCGCCGTTGGCTGATCCTGCTCCTCCTTGCCGCAGTCGGCACGCCCGTTCTGCTGCACGCTCAAGTCCCGCCAACGTCCGACGAGAAGCCGGTCGCGTTTGAAGTTGCGACGATCAAAGAAAACACGTCGGCCGACAGCAACAGCATCTTGAGACGTCCGCCGGGCGGACGCGTGGACGCGACGAACGTGCCGCTCCGCTTTCTGATCACCTATGCGTATGCGTTGCCGCAGCGAACGGAAATCGTCGGCGGCCCCACGTGGATAACCTCTGTTGGTTACGACGTCGTCGCGAAGTTAGAAGGCAATCCGCCAGTCGTGCCACCGGGAAGCGGCATCGACCCCGCTCGGCTTGCGATGCGCGCGCTCCTCGCAGATCGGTTCAAGCTGACGATGCACCGCGAGGCGAAGCAGGTTGATGTCTACGCGCTCGTGCTCGTGAAGCCTGGAAGCGTTGGTCCGGCCCTCAAGCCGTCGACGCAGGACTGTGCCGCTGCGGCGGAAGCGCAGCGCCGCAATAATGGCGTCCCATCGCCGGGTGCGCCGTTCTGCGGATTTGATGGCGGACCCAGCCGAATCAAGTTTGGAGGCTTGCCGTCGTCCCAGATCGCTGCAGCGCTGACGAACTATGCTGGGCGCCAGGTCGTGGATCACACCGGGCTGACGGGGAGTTGGGAGTTCGAGTTGATCTTCACACCGGAGCGCGCGCCAGGACCGCCGGGGGCCAACGCCCCTGCGCCGAGCGATGCGCCCTCGCTCTTCACTGCGCTCCAAGAACAACTCGGATTGAAACTGGAATCGACGAAAGGGTCTGTCGACGTCCTCGTCATCGACCACGTCGAGAAGCCCACACCTGATTAGCGCTCCATGAGCCGCGTCATCATTCGCCTCCTCGCCCCTCTCATCCTCGCGACCACTATTGCGGCGCAGTCGCCTGACCAGAAGCGGCCCGCGTTCGACGTCGCGTCCGTCAAGCCGAACACTTCCGGAGATGACAGCGTGGCGAGGATTCCGTCACCTAGCGGAGTCACCATCACCAACGCCACGCTGCAGATGATGATGCGTTGGGCGTATCGCGTTCAGGACTTTCAGATCATCGACGGACCGTCTTGGCTGAGCACGGCCAGATTCGATGTGGTTGGAAAGGCGGAAATGAATGTGTCAGAGGAAGTACTACTGCGGTCGATGCTCAGAGCGCTGCTGGTCGAGCGCTTCATGCTCGTCGTCCACAACGAGACACGGGAACTTCCGGTGTATGCGCTCGTTGCTGCGCGAAGCGACGGCAAGTTCGGCCCTCAGCTTCGAACGCCCTCTGATTGTGTGAATTCACCAGTGAATCAACCGGCTTCGCCAGAAACTACTCAGCGAGCCAGTGGGCCGCCGCGATGCGACAACAAAGTGCTGCCGGGAAATATGAGTAGCCGTGGCGTAACAATGCCGGCGCTTGCGGTAAGTCTGTCGGTGTTCGTCGGTCGCACTGTAATCGATCGAACCGGGTTCGCGGGAACAATCGACTATGATCTGAGATGGACGCCGGACCGAATGCTACGGAGCCCGGCCGACGGCGTGGCTGCCGGTCCAGAACGTCCGGACGGTCCTTCACTCTTCACAGCCCTTCAGGAGCAACTCGGCTTGAAGCTCGAATCCACCAAGGCACCGGTGGACGTGCTCGTGATCGACCACGTCGAGAAGCCGACGCCGGACTAGGTGTCAAAGAACAGGAGAAGGTGCGGTATGGGCCTGCTTGTTCGAGCCACTGTCCGCATTTCGAAGTCGCCTCTATTAAACCAAGTGTTGGTGACGGCTTTCCCGGCGTGGCCTTTGAACCGGGCGGGCGGTTTCGGGCCGTCAATGCTGACGTATTCAGCTTGATCGCACTGTCTTTCGCGCAAGGACCGCGAGCACTATCGCCTTCCGAGATTGTCGGCGCTCCTGACTGGACGAGGACCGCGCACTACGACATCACCGCGAAGGTGAGCGATGCGCTTGCGGCGAGCGATCCGCTCGAGTTGTCGGCCAAGCTGCCGGCGTTGGTGCGAACGCTGCTGCAAGAACGATTCAAACTGGCCGCTCATCGTGAACCTCGCGAACTTCAGCTTTACGTGCTCCACGCTGTTCGAAAAGACGCCTTCGGGTCGAAGTTCAGTCGCGCTGCCTCCTGCGACCAGAGTCGAGCGGAGTGTCGACCGAGCGTCACTGTGGGCCACATCACAGCGCACTCCATGCCCATTGAGCAGTTCATCGCCATACTCTCGCTCAATGCCGGGCGCACGGTAATCGACGAGACTGTCTTACAGGGATTATTCGACATCGATCTGGAGTGGTCCCCCGATCAGCTCGCGGCAGACAAGCCGTCACTTTTCGGCGCGCTTGAAGAACAGCTTGGACTGAAGCTGGAAGCGACTCGACGTCCCGCCGACGTGCTCGTCGTCGACCACGTCGAACGGCCAACGCCAGACTAGGGGCGTCTAACGGCGAGAGGTGAGGATGCGCGTGTTCGCGAAGTGGATCATGTTGCCACTCGCCCTTCTTCCGCTGGCGATCTGCGCTCGACTCGTTTACGGACAAACCGAGACGCGCCCCAGCTTCGAAGTCGCGTCGATCAAGCCAAACAATTCGACATCTCCCGGCCGCAGGATGGGTGTTCCCGGCGACAGGTTTATCGCGACGAACGAAACGGTCGGTGCGTTGATTGCGACGGCATATGGTGCGTCCGGTCTCGTCCCCCAACCGCTGCTCCGCTACCAAATCTCCGGGGGACCGAGTTGGCTCGACTCCGACAGGTTCGATATCGAGGCGAAGGCGGCAGGAGATGCTGTCCGGGGCGCAGAGGGCACTCGGCGCAAGCAAGTCATGTTGCAGACGCTCCTCGAGGAGCGATTCAAGCTGGCGCTGCATCACGAGACGAAGGAGCTGCCGGTGTATGCGCTCGTCTTGGCGCGGCGTGACCAGACGTTCGGTCCAAAGCTCCGCAGGTCCGACGTCGATTGTGCGGCACTCTTCGCAGCCCGCCGTAGCAGTAACCCGCCAGTCGCCGTTCCAGCGGTTCTCGACCCATGTAGTTCGGGAGTCAGTATCGCGGGAGTCCTTGGGGGCGGGGCACTGACCATGAAGGACTTGTCGTTCTTGTTTTCGAAGGCGCTGGACCGGGCCGTGTTGGATCGAACCGGGCTGACCGGGGCGTTTAGCGTGGAAGTCGAGTTCGCAGCGGACGGACTACCGGGACTCCCTACGCCACCTCCCGGCGTAGAGCGCCCGCACACTGACAGTCCCTCCCTTTTCACGGCGGTGCAGGAACAACTTGGTTTGAAGCTGGAGACCACAACCGCACCCGTTGACGTCCTCGTGATCGATCATGTCGAGAAGCCGACGCCGGATTAAGTGCGTCTCACGGCGCGCGGTGCGAGCGCCTGCAGGCCATCGAGGCTCGCCGCATTTTTCTCGGCGCGGTACTCGATCAGTCCAACGGCACCTTTCCGATCCGCCCACTTCATCAACGTGTCGCGGTCCGCCACGTGGTCCATGCGGGGCACCGCATAGCCGCACGAATCGCTCACGCGAGTGATCGACGCGGAGACGATGGCGCGACCGCTCGGGTAGGACGGGAAGCGATCTTTGAGCCGCTCGAATTCCGGCGAACCAGGCTCGTGGACCGTGCCGGTGCCGTGCAGTCGCACGATCTTGGGAAGCCCATCGAAGGCGCAGAACATGAACACGATGCGGCCGTTCTCTCGGAGGTGCGCCACGGTTTCGATGCCGCTGCCGGTGAGGTCGACGTAGGCGACGTCGCGCGGCCCCAGCACGCGAAACGTGTCCATGCCTTTCGGCGAGCAGTTCACGTGTCCAGCCGCGGACAGTGGCGCCGTTGCGACGAAGAACAGATGTTGTTGCTCGATCCACTGCTGGAGGTCGGCGTCGATTCCGTCGAAGACACTCGCCATCGGTAAAGATCCTTTCCATCGCAGATCAGCCGTCCGGCGGCACTCCGTTTGCTGCGCCATCGCCGGGAGGCTGACATGCGGAACGCGCGTATTCCTTCGCTGGTCATTGGCGTCCTACTCTCGGTGCTCGCTTCTCCGGCCAAGGCCGATCAGGTTGTCATTAGTGGCGGCGGGATCGGCGCGGCCTCTCCCAGTTCAGGTACCGACTGGGAAGGTTTCGAGTTGACCAGCTCCGATTCGAGCTTCACCGGCGTCACCGCCTCGGGTTTCGTTCCGCCACCTCCATTTGGCGGACTCGCGGACTTGAATGGTGTAGCCGGCTTGGTCAGCACGATTCCATTTCCGCTTGCCACCCCACAGCTCGTCCACGGTACCGCGTATCTGGCATTCATTACCGGCAGCCTGACGTTCACGACCACGCCATTCGTGATCCCGCCGCCGGGAGCCGCTGGAACGTCGTTCGTGTTCTCGACGCCATTTAGCGCAACCGGACAGATTGCCGGACGCGCGACCAATGACCCGAACGCCCCGGTCCTATTTTCAGTCGATCTCTCGGGGAGTGGCACGGCCACCGTGCGTGGAGTTGTTTCGGACCAGGCACATCCTTTTTACAATGCCATGTTCGCCGACTATCGGTTCGCGGCATCGGTACCCGCATCAACACCGGAACCCAGTTCACTCATGTTGTTGCTCTCGACGGCAGCTCTCGGCGCTGCTGGCTTCTTCACAAATAGGTGCGTCAGATTCTGGTCGTGAGTGACCGGTTCTCTTAATAAATACGACGACATTTGCCTTTCCTTCGCGTCTCGATCTACGCTGTCGGTCGCAGGGATCGTCGATGGAAATTCGCACGTGGGAGGACCGCCGCACGCCACCAGTGCCGCGCGTCACCATTCAGCAGGGCGGTTGCGATGTCGGGCAGTGCAGGCAGTTCTCCATCTCGATCTCGAATGGTCAGCGCGGAATGACCGTACGCTTCGAGTCTGAAGCTGAGTTCCGCGAGTTCCTCGAGCGCGGCGCAGTCGAGCACTCATAGTGCGACGTGCCGACGCGAGCCTGCAGCGTGAGCTTCATCGGGACCAGCGGGATTCGTCACGGCGTGGACGTCGAGGCCGAATCGCTCTATGAGGCTGCAGTCAAAGCAATTGCTCGCTTCCGCGAAGACCCGTGGATGGAGCAGGTCGGCACGGCCACCTCGCTCGACATCGACGTCCGTGAGTCGGCGATGAAACACTCCGTCACGTTGAAGCAAGTCGAGTCGTGGCTCGCGAGCACCAGTACCAGCCCGCATATTGCATCCAGAAAGGTCCGGCTCAAGATGATGTTGATGAGGGGGTAGCGAGTGCCACAGCACCGACGACTGGAAAAGCGATCCACGGACCCGATGTCATTCGTGTGCCCGCACTGTATGCGCGAAGTGTCGCTGCCCACCGACGAGCCAGACCTCTTGCCTCATGAAGCCGAATTCCGGCCGAAGCTCGCCGGGTTCTCTTGCCCGCTCTGCACCGAGTTGATCCGTCTCGACAACTGACTCTGCGATGCGGTGGGCGCGCTCGCGCTCACCAATGCCTTCCGTCGAGCTGGATGTCAAAGCGGTACACTCGATGATCGGCGATGCCTGCACGGACGAGCGATCAGGGATCCTTCAAGCGCAGAGACTGGAAGGCGGAGTACGCCGAGCTTTCGGCCCGCGACCAGCGGGCCGCGCTCGAGCCCGCCGATCTCGACCGACTAGGGATCGCCGCGTACCTAGCGGGCCGTGAAGCCGAGAGTCTCGACATCCACACCCGCGCTCACAATCTCGCACTCGAGCGAGGTGCCACGCAGCAGGCGGCGCGGTCCGCGTTCTGGGTCGCCTTCGCGCTGATTGGCGCGCGAGAGCTCACGCGCGCTGCCGGGTGGGCGGCACGCGCCCGGCGCCTCCTCGAAGAGGATCGCATCGATTGCGTCGAATGCGGCTACGTCCTGCTGCCGCAAGCCCTCCAGCAGGTCGCGTGCGCCGATCTTCCCGGCGCCGAGACAATCTTCACCGCTATTGAACGCATCGGCGAGCGCTTCGCCGACGCCGATCTGATCAACCTCGCGCGACACGGCCGCGGTCGTATCCTCGTCGGGCTCGGCAGCGTCGCGGATGGCGTGGCGCTCTTCGACGAGGTCATGGTGGCCGTTACGGCCGGTGAGGTCAGCCCGATCATCTCGGGCGTGATCTATTGCAGCGTGATCTCCGCCTGCTTCGAACTGCTTGATATTCGGCGCGCGCAGGCGTGGACGGACGCGCTGGACGATTGGTGCCAGGCTCAGCCAGGCCTCGTGTCGTATCGCGGCGAGTGCCTGACACACCGATCGGAGATCTTCCGTCTCCACGGCCGATGGCCGGAGGCGCTCGAGGAAGGACGCCGCGCGTACGGCACGCTCGCCGCGACGAAGCGAGCGGGCCAGGGAACAGCCGCGTACGCCCTGGCAGAACTACATCGCCTGCGCGGTGAGATGGCGGCCGCGGAAGATGCCTATCGCCTGGCGAGCGAACACGGCCGGGCACCGCATCCGGGTCTGGCGCTGTTACGGCTGGCGCAAGGTCAGCACGCCGCTGCTCGAGCGGCGATCGATCGCGTCATGGTGGAACCTGCGCGCGGAGGGCAACGCGCCAGCGTGCTCGTGGCGGCCGTGGAGATTTTTCTCGTCTCGCACGATGTGTCGTCGGCGCGCCGGGCGGCCGACGAGTTGAGCGCCATTGCGGCGGCGATCGACTCCGAGTGGCTCCGAGCGATGGCGGCGTGGGCCGATGGGGCCGTGCGCCTGGCCGACGGCCAGCCGCGCGAAGCGCTGGCGCCGCTGAGGCGCGCTTTGGCGATCTGGCAGGACCTTGACGCACCGTACGAAGCCGCACGCGTGACCATCCTGGTCGGCCGCGTCTGCCGTGAGCTGGGCGACCTCGATGGCGCACGGATGGAGTGGGAGACCGCGGCCCGCGTGCTTCGTCAATTCAGCGCCGGCCCCGCTCTCGCAGAGGTCGACGCGCTCCTCTCTGAACCACCGTCGCCGGCACGGCCGCCGACGGTCGGAGGGCTGACGTCACGAGAAGTCGAAGTCCTCCGTCTTATCGCGGGCGGAAAGACGAACCGCGCCATTGGTCGAGAGCTCGATATCAGCGAGAAAACGGTCGCCCGCCACGTGAGTAACATCTTTCTCAAGCTCGATCTGCCGTCGCGTGCGGCGGCAACGGCCTATGCGTTTACGCACGGGCTCGTCCGGTAGAACCCGCCGCTGCTCTACATAGAAATACCCATGTCGCCGCTGTGCCTCTGCACAGTTCAGTCGATGCGCCAGCCGCGAACGCTCGCTAGCATCGCGTAGTGGATTCGAGTGCGGCTCGCGCAGCCGCGGCGAGGGAGACATGAACACAGCAACAGAGCGCGTGCAGGTTGTCGTTATTGGCGGCGGGCAGGCAGGGCTGTCCGTAGGGTACTGTCTGAAGCAACGGGGATTGTCCTTCGTGATTCTGGAGGCACACGAGCGCGTCGGCGATTCCTGGCGCAAGCGTTGGGACTCCTTACGCCTCTTCACACCCGCAAAGTACGACGGGCTCATTGGCCTGCCGTTCCCGGCGACGCCTTTCAGTTTTCCGACGAAGGACGAGATGGCGGACTATCTCGAAGGCTACGCGACGCATTTCGACCTGGCGGTCCGCACGCGCGTCAACGTCGATCGGTTGTGGCGCGACGGCACGCGCTATATCGTCGACGCCGGCGAGCGCCGATTCGAGGCCGATCACGTCGTGGTCGCGATGGCCTCGTATCAGGCGCCCCGAGTGCCGGATTTCGCGACGTCGCTCGACGCCGGCATCGTGCAACTGCATTCGAAGGACTACAAGAACCCCAGCCAATTGCAGCCCGGAGACGTGCTCGTCGTGGGTGCAGGCAACTCCGGCGCGGACATCGCGATCGATGTCGCGCGCTCGCATCGCACGTGGCTCTCGGGCCGCCATCCGGGCAACGTGCCGTTCCGCATCGAGAGCCGCGCGGCACGCGTCATTCTGCCCGTCCTCTTTCGGCTCGTCTTTCACAGACTCCTGACCGTCGATACGCCGATGGGACGCCGGGCGCGGCCGTCAGTCATTTCCAAGGGCGGCCCGCTGATTCGCGTGAGGCCCGCGGATCTCGCCGCCGCGGGCGTCGAACGAACCGGACGCGTCGAGGGCGTTCGCGGCGGCAAGCCGCTGCTCGCCGACGGCCGGACGCTCGACGTGACAAATGTGATTTGGTGTACCGGTTTTCATGCGGGCCTGTCGTGGGTCGACCTGCCGACGCCTGTCTATGGGGCCGACGGCGAGCCCACGCACGAGCGCGGCATCGTGCCCGATGAACCGGGGTTCTACTTTGTCGGCCTCCACTTTTTGTACTCGCTCTCGTCCACGATGATTCACGGTGTCGCGCGTGATGCCGAGCGGATTGCGGATACCATCCTCGCGCGTACGAGAGCTGGAGCGGCGGCGCGGTCCGGCTCTGCAGCCACGGCCGCTGCATAGGAGATATGCGCATCACGATTCTCGACGACTACTTCGATACGCTGAGAACGCTTCAGTGCTTCCGGAAGCTGGACGGACATCAGATCGAGATCTGGAACGATCATGTGCAGGAGACCGGCGCGCTCGCCGAGCGCTTGAAGGACACCGAGGCGCTGGTCCTCATTCGCGAGCGGACCGAGATCCGCGCCCCGCTGCTCGAGCGGCTGGACAAGCTCAAACTGATCAGCCAGCGGAGCGTGTACCCGCACATCGACATCGACGCGTGCACGCGCCGGGGCGTGATCGTCTCGTCCAGTCAACACCAGGGCAGCCCGAGCTACGCGGCGGCAGAACTGACCTGGGGCCTGGTCCTGGCGGCGATGCGACAGATTCCGCAGCAGATGCGCTCGTTGCAGGCGGGCGATTGGCAAAACGGAGTCGGCCGAACGCTGCGCGGCAAGACATTGGGCATTCACGGCTACGGCAGAATCGGCACCGTCGTGGCCGGCTACGGCAAGGCGTTCGGGATGAACGTGCTGGTGTGGTCGCGGGATGCGTCGAGGGCGCGGGCGCAGGCGGACGGTTACGAGGTCGCCGCGAGCCAGCGCGCGTTTTACGAACGGAGCGACGTCGTGTCGTTGCACATGCGTCTGGTCGACGAGACCCGTGGGATCGTCACCGCGGCGGACCTCTCGCACATGAAGCCGACTGCGCTGCTGGTGAACACGAGCCGGGCGCAACTGATCGAGCCGGACGCCCTCGTCGCCGCATTGCGCGCCGGGCGTCCGGGGATGGCCGCCGTCGATGTCTTCGAGCACGAGCCGCTCCGCGATCCGAGCCACCCGCTCCTCACGATGGCCAACGTGGTCAGCACCCCGCACATCGGCTACGTCACGAAAGACGAGTACGAGATCCAGTTTTCGGACGTGTTCGATCAGATCCTGGCGTATGCCGACGGGCGTCCGATGAACGTCGTCAATCCGGCGGTGCTCGCATGACGTCAAACATTGAGAACGTGGTCCATGGAGATCGTCGACGCGCGTACGCGCAGTGATCGCGTCGCTGCGGCGGGCGTTCCGGACTTCCGTCTCACGATCGAGCATTGGGGCGTCCCCGACCGTCTCGGCGTCCTTTCGCAGCTGG
>Ga0068871_100001718_pt1 | contig 14735 bp, 13 predicted proteins | sample KBSMisM72_FD_72750 | JGI IMG/M metagenome (GOLD analysis project Ga0068871, IMG submission 72750) | Miscanthus rhizosphere microbial communities from Kellogg Biological Station, Michigan, USA - KBS Miscanthus M7-2 | ecosystem: Host-associated > Plants > Roots > Rhizosphere > Soil ... | reverse complement strand
TTGCCGAGCGCGCAAACCTCGATCTCCTCACCTTTCGCCTGCCACTCCTTGTATTCGCCCAGCACCAGGCGTGCGAGGTTGGTATTGAGCGCTCCGCACAAGCCCTTGTCGGTGGTGACCAGGATGAGCGCGAGGCGCTTGACCGAGTCGCGCTCGACCAGCGCAGGGTGCTTGTATTCCGGGTTGGCGTGCGAAATGTGCGCGGCGACGTTGCGGATCTTCTCCGCGTACGGCCGCGCGTGCCGCATCCGCTCCTGCGCCTTGCGCATCTTGGACGCGGCGACCATTTCCATCGCCTTCGTGATCTTGCGCGTGTTCTGCACGCTCTTGATCTTGACCCGGATTTCTTTAGTGCCTGGCATCGAAGCGTTTCCTAGAAGCTGCCGTTCTTCTTCCAGTCGGTGATCGCGGCCTTCAGCGCCTTTTCGTCGTCCGCGGACAGGTCCTTCTTCTCGTCCATGGTCTTCACCAGCGCTGCGTACTTCGTCTTCATGAAGTCGCGCATCGACTTCTCGGCCGCGAGAGCCTTCTTGACGTCGATGTCATCGAAGAAATCGTTGTTCACGGCGAACAGGGTGAGCGCCATCTCCCAGACCTGCTGCGGCTGGTACTGCGCCTGCTTCATGAGCTCGGTCACCATGCGGCCGCGCTCGAGCTGCTTGCGCGTCGCGGCATCGAGGTCGCTGGCGAACTGGGCGAACGCCGCCAGCTCGCGGTACTGCGCGAGGGCGAGGCGTACGCCGCCGCCGGTGTCCTTGCGTTTCATGATCTTGGTCTGCGCCGCGCCGCCGACGCGCGACACCGAAATGCCGGCGTTGATGGCGGGCCGGATGCCGGCGTTGAACAGATCGGTTTCAAGGAAGATCTGGCCGTCGGTGATCGAGATTACGTTGGTCGGCACGAACGCCGTGACGTCACCCGCCTGGGTCTCGATGACCGGCAGCGCGGTCAGCGAGCCGGTCTTGCCCTTGACGGCGCCCTTGGTGAACTTTTCAACGTAGTCCGGGTTGACGCGTGCGGCGCGCTCGAGGAGGCGCGAATGCAGGTAGAACACGTCGCCGGGATAGGCTTCGCGGCCCGGGGGGCGGCGCAGAAGCAGCGACACCTGACGGTACGCCCAAGCCTGCTTGGTCAGGTCGTCATAGATGATCAGCGCATCCTGGCCGCGGTCGCGGAAGTATTCGCCCATCGTGCAACCCGAATAGGGGGCGATGTACTGCATGGCCGCGGACTCGGAGGCCGAGGCGGCGACGATGATCGTGTAGGCCATCGCGCCGTGCTCTTCTAGCTTGCGCACGACGTTGGCGATGGTGGAGGCCTTCTGGCCGATGGCGACGTAAACGCAGAAGAGGTCTTTCCCCTTCTGGTTGATGATCGTGTCGACCGCGACCGCGGTCTTGCCGGTCTGGCGATCGCCGATGATCAGCTCGCGCTGGCCGCGGCCGATCGGCACCATCGCGTCGATCGCCTTGAGGCCGGTCTGCACCGGCTGCGACACCGACTGGCGCGCGATGACGCCCGGCGCGACCTTCTCGATGACGTCGGTGAGCTTGGCGTTGATCGGCCCCTTGCCGTCGATCGGCTGGCCGAGCGAGTTCACCACGCGACCGAGCAGCTCCGGGCCGATCGGCACGGAGAGGATCTTGCCGGTGGTCTTGACGGTGTCGCCCTCGGTGATGTGCGTGTACTCGCCGAGAATCACCGCACCGACCGAGTCGCGCTCGAGGTTGAGCGCCAGGCCGAAGGTGTTCTTCGGAAACTCGAGCATCTCGCCCTGCATGACGTCGGACAAGCCGTGGATGCGGCAGATGCCGTCGGTCACGGAAACCACCGTGCCCTGCGTGCGCATCTGCGCGCCGGCATCCAGATTCTGGATGCGGCTCTTGATGAGTTCCGAGATTTCTGAAGGGTTGAGTTGCATTGAAGCTCCTTAAGCGTGCTGCTTCTGTGCGTGCATTTGTGCGTGCATTTATGCTTTAAGCGCGTTTTCGAGCGCAGCCAGCTGGCCGCGCGCGGAACCGTCGATGACTTTGTCGCCGATCACGATCTTGACGCCGCCAATGAGGCCCTTATCGACCTCGACCTTTGTCCGCACCTTGCGGCCGGTGCGCTTTTCGAGCCGCTGCGCGAGGTCGGCGACCTGCGCCTCGGTCAGCTCGAACGCCGAGTAGACCTCGGCTTCCACGACGCCCTCGCGCTCGTTCTTCAGCACCTCGAACTGCAGGTGGATTTCAGGCAGCAGCTCCAGGCGGTTGTTCTCGGCCAGCACGCGCACGAAGTTCTCGGCTTCGCCGTCGAGCTTGCCGCCGAGGATCGAGATGAAGGTGCCGGCGACCTGTGCGTCGGAAAACGCCGGGTCGGCGATCGCGGCGCGTACCCGCTTGTCCTCGGAGACCTGGGCGAGCGCGCCGATCATCCCCGACCACTTGGGAAGCGCGTTGGCTCCGTTCGCGAGCCGGAATGCCGCCTCGGCATAGGGACGCGCTACGGTGCTGGGTTCAGCCATGCTTGTTGTGACGGTTGGCCAAGGGGTCTTACAGCTGACGCTTGATGTCGTCGAGCAACTGGCCGTGGGCCTTCGCGTCGACTTCGCGGCGCAGGATTTTCTCGGCGCCGGCGATGGCGAGCGAGGCGACTTGGTCGCGCAGCTGCTCGCGCGCGCGCGTGCGCTCCTGCTCGATCTCGGCCTTCGCGGCGGCCTTCTCGCGGCCTGACTCTTCCTTGGCGGCGTTGCGCGCCTCGTCGATCATCTGCGCCGAACGCTTTTCCGCCTGCGCCAGGATGTCGGCGGCGCGGGCGCGCGCGTCATTGACCGTCTGCTCGGCCTGACGGCTCGACGCCTCGAGGGACTTGCGTCCTTGCTCGCCCGCGGCAAGCCCGTCGGCGATGGTCTTTTGCCGCGCCTCGATCGCGCGCAGCAGCGGCGGCCAGATGAACCTGACCGTGAACCAGATGAACGCGGCGAACACGATCGCCTGCGCGAACAACGAAAAATTGATGTTCATGCTCGCCCTCCGGCGGTGCCCGAAACGCTCAGCCGAGTCTCGCGAGCAGCGGGTTGCCCGTGGCGAACCACAGCGCGAGACCCACGCCGATGATGAACGACGCGTCGATCAGGCCGAGCAGCAGGAACACCTTGCCCTGCAGCGAGTCCGTAAGCTCGGGCTGGCGCGCGGCGGCCTCGAGGAAGCGGCTGCACATGATGCCGACGCCGACGCAGGCGCCAAGCGCGCCTAGGCCGATCATCAGGCCGATGCCGATCCCGGTGTAGGCCTGGACCATTGCGATGAGTTGGAGTTTGTCCATTTTTTCCCTTTCAAATAAAACGGTCAGTGATGGTGCTCGTGCGCCATCGCGAGATAGACGATGGTGAGCATCATGAAGATGTAGGCCTGCAGGGCGACGATCAGGATGTGGAAGATGGCCCAGCCCAGACCAAGCAGCGAGCCGAAGATCGTGCCGACGACGCCCGTCGCGGCCCACATCCAGAGCAGCAGGAAGATCAGCTCCCCGGCGTACATGTTGCCGTAGAGACGCAGCGAGTGAGACAGCGGCTTGGACAGGTACTCGATCGCGTTGAACAGCAGGTTGGCCGGCAGCAGCCACTTGCCGAACGGCGTGAACAACAGCTCGTGCAGCCACCCGCCAAGACCTTTGACGTAGATCGAAAAAAAGATCATCAGCAGCCAGACCGACAGCGCCAGCGCAAAGGTAGTGTTGACGTCCGCCGTAGGCACGATGCGAAAGCCGTGCTCCGAGATGTGGTGCGTGCCCGCGGAGATGATGTCGACCGGGAGAAAGTCCATGGCGTTCATCAGCAGCACCCACACGAAAACGGTGAGCGCAGCGGGCGCGACGAACTTGTTGCGATCGCCGGCGCGGAAGATGCCTTTCGCCTGCTCATCGACGAAGCTGACCAGCACTTCGACGAACGCCTGTCGCTTGTTGGGTACGCCCGAGGTCGCGCCGCGCACGACCCACCAGATAAACCCCATGCCGACCAGGCCGAGCAGGATCGACACCGACAATGAGTCGAAGTGGATCGTCCAGAAGCCACCGTCGCCAAACTGCTTGGTGCCGTGCGTCAGGTGGTGACCGATGTACTCGGTCGGGTTCATTTCGTTACCGGCTGCCATTTCGCTCGTACTCGCGCACAAAAAAAGCCATGGTGAAGATCAGGATCGTCATCACGAACGATCCGAACAGCGCCGGTGGAACGACGTTGTCGTACGTCGCCAGTACCAGCCACAGCAGGAACACGATGAGGCCGATCTTTACCGCCTCAGCCTTCAGCGCGCCGATCAGGACGCCGCCTGCAGATTGCGCCTTCTTAGCTGCCACTACCGCGGATGCCCAGCCCGCGACGATGCTGACTGCGCCGCCCAAAGCGGCGGAAAGGGCCCCATCGATACCTGCGAACAGCCCTCCGACCAGCGCCAGAGCTACCGTGGCCGCAACCTGCCACCAGAGGACGGTTCGTATCGGCCTGCCCAGGGCGCCCAGACTAGCGTTCATCTCCCCCGCCCCAGCAAAACCGCGCGATTTTAGCGTTTTGCGACGACACCGGTCAACGCGCTGCGGCGCAACATTCGTAAAGATTCGCCAGTCACCGCAACTTCTTGAGCAGCTGATCGAGGTGATCGAGGCTCGAATAATGGACGACGATCTTTCCGGTCCCCTTGCGACCGGGGCGAATCCCGACCGTGGTGCCAAGGCGCTGAGAAGCTTCTTCTTCGAGGCGCGCAATGTCCCGATCGCTACGCTTCTTGCGGCGCGGCTCCGGGCCGCGCAGCCAGGTTTGCACCAGGGCTTCGGTTTCACGCACGGAAAGCCCTTTAGAAGCGACGCGATTGCCCGCCTCAATCTGGCGCGCGGCGTCCAGAGCGAGCAGGGCGCGCGCGTGGCCCATCTCCAGCGCGCCCTCCATCAGCATCTCCTGGACCGGGCGTGCGAGCTTGAGCAGGCGCAACAGATTGGTGGTCGCCGACCGCGAGCGCCCGACCGAGTCCGCCGCCTGCTCGTGCGTCAGCTTGAACTCATCGACCAGCCGCTGCACGCCGGCCGCCTCTTCCATCGGATTGAGGTTCTCGCGCTGAATGTTCTCGATGAGGGACATGGCGAGCGCTGCCTCATCCGGAACTTCGCGCACTATCGCCGGCACTTCCTCGAGTCCCGCCATTTGTGCCGCGCGCCAGCGGCGCTCGCCCGCAATCAGCTCGTAACGGTCGCGGTCCACCGGTCGAACCAGGAGGGGCTGCATCAAGCCCTGCGAGCGAATCGATCCCGCGAGCTCGGCGAGTGCCTGCTGGTCCATCTTCGTACGGGGCTGGTACTTCCCAGGCCGGATGCGTCCGACCGGCAGCGTGAGCAGCGCCTCGCGCGAGGGCTCGTCGCCACCGAGCAACGCATCGAGTCCACGGCCAAGTCCCTTGGGTTTGTTCATGCGGGTTGCCCCTGAGCGAGAATTTCATCCGCGAGCGCGACGTAGGCCTGCGCTCCCTTCGAGGTTGCGTCCCAGACCACCGCAGGCACGCCGTAGCTTGGCGCTTCTGCCAGCCTTACATTGCGAGGAACAAGGGTGCGGTAGACCTTGTCGCCGAAGTGCGCCTCGAGTTGCTGGGAAACCTGCAGGGACAGTGTGTTGCGCGGGTCGTACATCGTACGCAACAGGCCCGCGATCTCGATGCCAGGATTGAGATTGGAGCGTACGCGCTTAATCGTGCCGACCAGGTCCGATAGCCCCTCCAGGGCGTAGTACTCGCATTGCATCGGAATCAGCACGCGCTGCGCGGCCGTGAGCGCGTTCACCGTCAGGAGGCTGAGGGACGGCGGACAATCGATCAGGATGAAGTCGTACTCCTGCGCGACGCGCTCGAGAGCCGCCTTCAGTCGCGTCTCTCGGTTGGGTAGATCGACCAGCTCCACTTCCGCCCCGGCCAACTCTCGGTTGGCCGGGATGAGGTCGTATCCGCCGCGTTCGGCGCGCGCGCGTATCGTCGTAAGGTCCCCTAAGCCAAGCAGCACGTGGTAGACGGTACGTCCGACGACCCTTTTGTCGACGCCGCTTCCCATTGTCGCGTTGCCTTGGGGATCGAGGTCTACGAGCAGGACCCGGCGCCCGGCCTGAGCGAGTGCTGCCGCTAGGTTCACGCTCGTCGTGGTTTTCCCCACGCCTCCCTTTTGATTGACGACGGCAAAGACTCGCGCCATTCAGCCGCCCATCGGATAAAGCACGAGATGGCGCTGCGCGTCGAGCAGCGGCACCTTGAGCGCGATGACGCGGCAATTCGCATCCACGTCGTCTGGAACTGCACCCGTCATGGCGGCCAGGTAGCCACCCGGGGCCACCAGGTGGCGGCACTTCGCCACAAACTCTTTCACCTCTGCGAAGGCACGCGAAATGACGACTTGAAAGCGCTTCGCGGGGCGCCATGCCTCGACGCGGCCCTCGTGCACCTCCGCATTCGCGAGTCCGAGCTCAATCGTCGCCTGACGCAGGAATGCGGTTTTCTTTTGGTTGGAATCGTTGAGCGAGAAGCGCCATTGCCTGCGCGCGATGGCGAGCGGGATTCCCGGCAGACCAGCACCAGAACCGACATCGGCGAGATCCTCGCCTGTCGCCATCGGCAAATGCGGCAACACGGCTAGCGAATCGAGCAAATGACGGCTCACCATGTCCAGCGGATCGCGAATCGCGGTCAGGTTGTAGGTCCGGTTCCACTTTGCGAGCAGCTCGGCATACGCCATGAGCTGCCCCGCAGCGCCGATCGGCAAAGCCAGCGCCAGTTCGTGCAGGCCGCGATCGAGCGCGGCGCGCGGCGTCATGCTGATTTCTTCTGCGGAAAACCCCGTTTCAGGTGTACCAGCAGCAGCGAGATGGCGGCTGGCGTCACTCCTGAAATTCGCGACGCCTGTCCGAGCGTTTCCGGCCGGTAGCGATTGAGCTTCTGCTGCACCTCCGCCGATAGGCCTCGCACATCGCGGTAGTCCAAGTCGGCCGGCAGGCGGGTCGACTCCGCGTCTTTGTGGCGATCGACCTCTATGCGTTGCCTGGAGATGTACCCCTCATACTTGGCTTGGATTTCGACCTGCTCAGCGACAACGGCATCAGCCACCGGGTCCTTGACTACGCTGCTATACGTCGCCTCGGGGCGGCGAAGCATCTCGTAAGCGCTGACTTTTTTCTGAAAGCCAGCGCTTACAAACATGGATTTCAGGCGAGTCGTCTCAGCAATGATCGCCTCACGTTTTCGATTGAAGGCACCCCACCGCTCATCGTCGATGAGCCCCAGTCCGCGCCCTACCTCCGTTAGCCGCAGATCCGCGTTGTCCTCTCGCAGTGTCAGACGGTACTCGGCACGGCTGGTAAACATTCGGTATGGCTCGGAGACGCCACGGGCCGTTAGGTCGTCGACCAGAACACCCAAATAGGCCTCATCCCGCCGCGGCCACCACGCGTCCAGGTCGCGCGCTGCACGCGCCGCGTTCAGGCCGGCAAGCAGGCCTTGCGCCGCAGCTTCCTCATAGCCGGTCGTCCCGTTGATCTGGCCGGCGAAGAACAGGCCTCGAATGCTCTTGGTCTCGAGGGAGGGACGCAGGTCGCGGGGGTCGAAGTAGTCGTATTCGATTGCGTACCCGGGTCGTATGACGTGTGCGTTTTCGAGGCCCCGAATGGAGTGCACGAGGTCAAGCTGGACATCGAACGGCAGGCTGGTGGAGATGCCGTTGGGATAGATCTCGTTGGTGCTCAGCCCCTCGGGCTCCAAGAAGATCTGATGGCTTTCCTTGCCGGCAAAGCGATGGATCTTGTCCTCGATGGAAGGACAGTAGCGCGGCCCCACGCCCTGGATCACGCCCGTGAACATTGGCGATCGGTCCAATCCGCCTCGGATGATCTCGTGAGTGCGCGAGTTAGTGTGGGTGATCCAGCATGGCAGCTGGCGCGGATGCATGTCGCGATGCCCGAGGAATGAGAACACGGGCTCGGGTTGATCGCCCGGCTGCTCCGCCATCACGGAAAAATCGATGCTGCGCGCATCGAGCCGTGGCGGTGTCCCGGTCTTTAGTCGTCCTACAGGAAGCTTGAGCTCCCGCAGCCGAGCAGCCAAGGTCACGGCCGCCGGATCACCAGCTCGTCCCGCGGAATGGTTGTTGAGACCCACGTGGATGAGGCCGGACAGAAAGGTTCCGGTCGTTAACACGATGGAGCGCGCGCGAAACTTGATCCCCGACTGCGTAACCACGCCTGTCGCCCGCCCGCCTTGTACGTCGATATCGTCGACGGCCTGTTGAAAGATCCAAAGACTCGGCTGGTTCTCGAGGCGGCGCCTTATGGCGGCCCGATAGAGGACACGATCCGCCTGGGCGCGAGTTGCTCGCACAGCGGCACCCTTGGAGGAGTTGAGCGTCCGGAACTGGATTCCAGCCTCGTCGGTGGCGATAGCCATGGCGCCGCCGAGCGCGTCGATTTCCTTTACCAGATGGCCCTTGCCGATTCCCCCGATCGAAGGATTGCAGGACATCTGTCCCAAGGTTTCGACGCTGTGCGTCAGGAGCAGAGTTCTGCAACCGATGCGGGCCGACGCTAGTGCGGCTTCGGTACCGGCGTGGCCACCGCCGACCACTATGACGTCGAACTGGGAGGGGAACAGCATGGGAGGCGGCGAATTTTACGCGATGTTTCACGTGGAACTAGGGCTACCAATTTGGCCCCCCAATGTTCCACGTGGAACGAATAGTTGCTGCGGTGCAGCAGAGGACCAGCGGGCACCGCCCGCGTGCTGTGCTGCTACCTGGCTACGACTAGGCCGCGAGCTTCTCGTGCATGCGGCCGCGTCGTTTTTCGAGCGCCTCGGGTAAATGAGTGCCGAACTTCGCGAACAGTTCGTCGTGAGCCGAGAGTTCCTCCCTCCACGCGCCGGCGTCTATGCGCTCGAGTTCCGCAAATTGCCCTTGGGAGAGCTTTTCAAGCCCGGCCCACGTAAGGTCCTCGTAACGCGGCATTGTGCCGAGCGGTGTGTCCACTCCTAGGGCACGTTGCTGGCACCGCTCGACAATCCACTGAAGTACACGCATGTTCTCGCCGAAGCCTGGCCACAGAAACTTCCCGCTCGCGTCGCGTCGAAACCAGTTGACGCGGAACATCTTTGGCGGATGGCGCACCGCCTTACCCATCCTGAGCCAGTGCGCGAAATAGTCGCCCATGTTGTAGCCGCAGAAGGCGAGCATCGCCATCGGGTCTCGTCTGACCACACCGACCTTACCCGTGATCGCCGCCGTGGTTTCTGAGCCCAGTGTGGCGGCCATATAGACGCCGTCCTCCCAATTGGGCGCCTCGACGATAAGCGGAACCGTGGAGGAACGTCGCCCCCCGAACATGAAAGCCGAGATCGGGACGCCCTGCGGGTCTTCCCACTTCGGATCGATGGATGGGCACTGAGACGCCAGCACGGTGAACCGCGCATTCGCGTGCGCCGCGAGACGGCCGCACCCAGGTGTCCATTCCTTACCCTGCCAGTCGATGAGCTTCGCCGGAGGCTGCGGCGTCATTCCCTCCCACCACACATCGCCTTCAGGCGTCAGGGCGACATTCGTGAAGATGACATTGGCCCGCAGCATATCCATCGCGTTGGGGTTGGTCTCGTAGGAGGTTCCAGGCGCCACGCCGAAGCAGCCGTACTCGGGATTAATGGCGTAGAAACGCCCGTCGTTGCCTGGCTTGATCCAGGCAATGTCTTCGCCGATGGTTGTCACCTTCCAGCCGTCGAACGCCGCAGGAGGAATGAGCATGGCTAGATTGGTCTTGCCGCACGCAGAGGGGAACGCTGCAGCAACGTAGGTCTTCTCGCCTTTGGGCGACTCAACCCCGAGGATGAGCATGTGCTCCGCGAGCCAGCCTTCGTCGCGCGCCATCACCGACGCAATCCTGAGCGCCAGGCACTTCTTGCCGAGGAGCGCATTGCCGCCATAGCCGGAGCCGAAAGACCAGATTTCGCGCGTTTCGGGAAAGTGAACGATCCACTTCTCGTCGTCATTGCAGGGCCAGGGGACGTCCTTCTGACCGGCCGCAAGCGGAGCGCCCACCGAGTGCACGCAGGGCACGAATTTTCCGTCCTCGCCCAGCCATTCGACCACGGCGCGACCCATGCGGGTCATGATCGCCATGCTCACGGCGACATACGCGGAGTCGGAAATCTCCACACCGACCTGTGCAATGTGCGAGCCGATCGGACCCATCGAGAAAGGGATGACGTACATGGTGCGCCCGCGCATGCAGCCGTCGAACAACCGGTTCAGGGTGGCGCGCATTTCGCGCGGGTCGATCCAGTTGTTGGTAGGGCCAGCGTCCTCTTTCTCCTCGCTACAGATAAATGTGCGCTCTTCCATCCTGGCTACGTCGCTCGGATGCGATCTGGCGAGATAAGAGTTGGGCCTGAGCTTCTCGTTAAGGCGGGTGAACGTCCCCGCCGCAACGAGCTCTCCGCAGAGGCGGTCGTATTCCGCCCGCGACCCGTCACACCAGACAATGCGGTCGGGTTTGGCAAGGCGCGCGACCTCCGCAACCCATTGCCGGAGCCCGGAATGGCGCACCCAGCTGGGGGCTGGAGACTGATCGGCGGCGGAAATTGGTGCGTTCATTCATTCACTCCAGAAAGGCAAACGGCCCAGCGGAAGCTGGGCCGGTCGGATGGGGAAACTGGTGGCGCGGATTTTAGCACCGGGCGCGTTGCGTCAATTGGATGGCGGACCCGGCCTTCCGGATAAAGTTCCGCAGCAACAACGACTTAAGCTACCGTGCGGCCCTTCTGAGGAGGCGAAATCCAGGTCCCGTGGTGGTAATGAGGACGAAGACGCGTGCCACTTGCGCGGCAGTCACCAACGGGACACCCAATTGCAGCACCTTTGCGGTGATGCACATTTCCGCAATTCCGCCCGGAGCCATGGCGAGAACCAAAGTCGCGCCCGGGAGGCCGGAGATCTCAGCTAGCAGAAAAGCAAACGCTACAGCTGCGCCTAGAACCCCAGCCACACTGGCGAGGACTCCAAATACGTAAAGGGGCGCGCTTTGTAGCGAGCGGCGCTCAAAGCGGGCCCCGAGCGTGGAGCCCAGCAGAACCTGGGCTGCGTTGGACAGTCCGCCGGGCAGCGCAGAGAGCTGGACCTCGTTCACCGTAAGTGCAATTGCAGCGAAGAGAGGACCGAACATGAACGCATTCGCCATGCCGAGCCGCGAGAGCACCGCCCCTACGCAGGCTCCTATCGCCAGGAGCATTGCGAGACGATCCCATTGAAGGGGAAGCGGCACGGGTTGATAGAGATCCGTACCGTGGGCGCCCGAGTATGTAAGGGCAAACGGCACAAGAATCACGACGATCAGTATGCGCAGGGACTGAGCGAGGGCTACGCGATCGGCGCGGGCACCGAAGCGCTCACCCAGCAGCGTCATTTCTGCGGCTCCGCCAGGCACGCTCGCGAAAAACGCCGTCGTCGAGTCGGCGCCCGTGATGCGCCGCAGGATCCAGCCGCCGAGCGCGCCGAGAGCGATGGCGAACAAACCGCCGGCGATCAAGACCGGCCAATAGGACACCACCTGCCGGGCCACTACGGGGGTGAAGTACAAGCCGAGGGCCGAACCGATTACGACCTGACCGACTTCGCGGCCGCCGCGTAGCGCCCGCAAGCCGATTCCGGCGAAGTTGCAGACCGCCATTGCGACCAGCGGACCGAGCATCCAGGGCAAGGGGATTCGCAGCCAAGCGAAGCAAGCACCGGCGCCGCCGCAAAGCGCCAACGCGAGCGCGGGATTGATCCAGCTTTCGCGCGCCGGCTTCACTTTCCCAGGCAGAAGCGGCCGAAAATCTCGCCCAGCAGATCATCTGCGCTGAACTCACCGGTAACCGAACTCATTGCTTGATGAGCAAGCCGCAGGTCTTCGGCGAACAACTCCGCGCGCGCAAGCTCTCCCGCAGCGCGCTCCAGGTGCGCTCGCGCGATGCCGAATGCGCGCAGATGGCGTTCCCGCGCGAGGAAAACTGATTCGCCCGCGGATACCCAGCCCGCAGCCTCGAGAATGGCCGCGCGCAATTCATCGATTCCCGCACCAGTTTTTGCGGAGACGGCGACCGCCCGCTCCTTGCTTGTTGGCGGGCGGAATTCGGGCGCCAGATCGAGCTTGTTATAGACGGAGACGCGCGCAATATCGTCGGGTAATCCCTCCAGGCGCGCCTCACGCTCGCCGGCTTCAAAAACGGCGAGTACCAGATCGGCGCGTTCTATTTCCCGTTGGGCGCGCTCGATGCCAATCCTCTCCACCGCGTCTGGCGAAGCACGTAGCCCCGCGGTATCCACGATGACGAGCGGAACCCCTTCAATTTGGATAGATTCGCGCAACGCGTCCCGCGTCGTACCGGGAATCGGCGTCACGATCGCTCGCTCTTCCCCGGCCAGCCTGTTCAGCAAGCTCGATTTCCCGACGTTCGGGCGGCCGGCTAGCACGACATGTATGCCCGATCGCAACAGGCTGCCTTGCCGACTCCTCGCGATGAGATCGTGCAGCGCTTCCCGGATCTGCGCGAGCCGGCCAGCCGCATCGTCCCTCTGAAGGGCATCGAGGTCCTCCTCTGGAAAATCGAGCATCGCTTCGGTCAGCGCCCTAAGCTCGACAAGCTTCGAGACGACGGCCGCGACCGCCGCCGAGAATTCGCCGGTCAGCGAGCGAACCGCGGAGCGGGCAGCTTCCTGGCTCGCAGCATCAATCAGGTCGGCGACCGCTTCAGCCTGGGCAAGGTCGAGCCTGCCCTCGAGGAACGCCCGGCGGGTGAACTCGCCGGGCTCGGCAAGACGTGCCCCCCGGTCCAGACAGGCGCGCAGCAGGGCCTGCATGACCATGGGACCGCCGTGTCCTTGCAACTCCAGAACGGGCTCGCCGGTAAAGGAGTGTGGCGCAGGAAAGTACAGCGCGATGCCTTCGTCCAACACCTCGCCGCGCACATCGCGGAACGCACAAAACGTCGCTTCGCGCGGAGGTGGAACGCGGCCCGTCACGGCGGCGGCAATGGCCGCCGCGGCTGGACCGGAAACACGAACCACCCCTATCCCACCGCGTCCGGTGGGAGTCGCTACCGCCGCGATCGTGTCGCGATCCGCATCAGCGCTTGCCATGGGCAGGCTTGTCGCGATTGAACATGCGCTGGATCTGCCACTGTTGGAGGATAGAAAGGATGTTGTTCACCAGCCAGTAGAGCACCAGGCCGGCCGGAAAGAAGAAGAAGAAGATGCTGAACACGAAGGGCATGAACTTCATCACCTGCGCCTGCACCGGGTCAGGCGGCACCGGGTTCATCTTCGTCTGCAGCACCATCGTGATGGTCATCAGGATCGGCAGGACGTAGTAGGGGTCGAGCGCCGAAAGATCCTTGATCCACAGAATGAACGGCGCATGGCGCAGCTCGATGGCGGCGAGCAAGGTCCAATAGAGCGCGATGAACACCGGGATCTGCACGACGATCGGGAAGCAGCCGCCGAGCGGGTTGATCTTCTCGGTCTTGTAGAGCTCCATCATCGCCTGGTTCATCTTTTGGCGGTCATGCCCGTACATCTCGCGGATCTTGGTCATACGCGGCGTTACGAGCTTCATCTTCGCCATCGACTTGTAACTCGCCGCCGACAACGGGAAGAAGATGATCTTGATCAGGACAGTGAGCAGAATGATGGCCACTCCCCAGTTGCCCGAAAGAGCGTGGAATTTCTCCAGCAGCCAGAAAAGCGGCCAGGCGATGATGGCAAGCCAGCCGTAATCAACCACGAGATCGAGCCCCGGCGCGGCCGAACGCAGCCGCTTCTGCTCCTGCGGGCCTGAGTAAAGCGGTACGGAAATGCGATTCGTCGCTCCCGCGGCAACGGTCGCTGGAATCAGCACGCGGCCGGCGTAGATGCCGTCCTGGCGCTTCTCGACCACATAGTCACGCTCGACGCCATCCTTCGGCAGCCAGGCCGACACGAAATAGTGCTGCACGAACGCGAGCCATCCATTCGCCGCGTGCTTCACGTGCTCTGCTTTGCCTTTGTCCAGGTCGGAGGCGTGCACCTTCTCGTAGGCTTTCTCGGTCGTATACAGCGCGAACCCGGTAAAGCTCTGCGCCCCGAAAGTCGCCGCTACCGAATTCGTGTTCGTATCCGGCCGGCCGTCATGGGTGAGCTGGAAGTACGCAAAAGTGGCAAGCGGCGACGAACCCGTATTACGGACTTCGAGCGCAACATCGACCACATAGCTGTCGCGCCGGAACGTGTAAACCTTTTGGACCTCCACACCATCCTTGCTCTGCGCGGCCAGTCGCACCTCGACGGCGTCCTGGCCGGGAGCGAGCGAGCGCTCGCCCGGCAGCACGCGCCAGACAGTGCGATGGTTCGGGCCGGCATCGCCGGTGAGCCCGCTTTGTGCCTCGTAGCGGTGCTCGGCGCCCAGGAGGACGAGATCCTTGGTCGGATCCTTCGAATCCTTGTGGTGCGTCAGTTCGACCCTCCTGAGGGTGGCACCCAACGTGTCGATATCGGCGATCAGGAGGTCCGTGGTCACGCGGATCGTTTCGCCCTTCGCCGCGGTCTCTGCGCTCGGAACGGCGCTGGGCGCGGGCTTCGCGCTTGGCGTCGTCGCCGGAGTCGGCACCGCCTGCGGCGTCGCGCTCGCTACCGGCGGCGAAGGCTTCGGGCGGTGTTCCTTTTCCCACGCCTCCCAC
>Ga0068871_100001715_pt1 | contig 14742 bp, 13 predicted proteins | sample KBSMisM72_FD_72750 | JGI IMG/M metagenome (GOLD analysis project Ga0068871, IMG submission 72750) | Miscanthus rhizosphere microbial communities from Kellogg Biological Station, Michigan, USA - KBS Miscanthus M7-2 | ecosystem: Host-associated > Plants > Roots > Rhizosphere > Soil ... | reverse complement strand
GATTTACACAACCAGAAAATCGAATCCGCGGCGTTAGCCACCGAGTTGAAGTCCGACGAAGACCTGCGCGCGATTCCTTTGCTCGGTTTCTTCTCTCACGTGGAAACAGAGCTGCAACGAAACGCACTGGCCGCAGGATTTGATCAAGTGATCCCAAGATCCGTCTTCGCGCGAGACCTGTCAAAAATACTATCCGTGTAATCCGTCGCTAACTAACTGCCGCCGGCGCGATCACCTCGTAAATCGACCTGACCTCGCTAACCAACTGATCGTACTGATCCAACGTCAACGCCTGCGCACCGTCTGAAAGCGCATGCTCAGGTTGATCGTGTACTTCGACGATCAGTCCATCGGCGCCAACCGCGACACCAGCGCGCGCGAGTGGCGTTACCATGAAGTTCTTTCCGGTTCCATGAGATGGATCGACAATAACCGGCAGGTGTGAAATACGCCGCACGGCCGGGATCGCCGCAAGGTCCATCGTGTTGCGCGTGTGTTGAGCAAACGTGCGGATGCCGCGTTCGCACAGAACGATCTGGTAGTTACCTTCAGCCATTACGTACTCTGCCGCCAATAACCACTCGTCGAGCGTGGCCGAAAGTCCGCGTTTGAGCAACACCGGCAACTTCGCCTTGCCTGCGCGTCGCAGCAGAGAGAAGTTTTGCATGTTGCGTGCGCCGATCTGAATCATATCGCCGTAACGTTCAACCAGATCGACACCCGCTTCGTCGAGTGCTTCGGTAACGATTTTTAATCCGTAGGCTTCGCGAATGTCGGCGAGTATCCTTAGTCCTTCTTCACCGAGTCCCTGGAATGCGTAAGGCGAAGTGCGCGGCTTGTAAGCGCCGCCGCGAAAGAAGCGTGCACCACTGCGCCGGACGGCTTCGGCAATCGCAAATGCCTGTGCGCGACTCTCAATCGCGCATGGACCAGCAATGATCGCGAGCTCGTCACCGCCAATCGTCGCATCGCCGACGCGAACGATCGTCTTTTCCGGTCGCAGGTCGAGAGTGATCAGTTTGTAAGGCTTGCTGACGCGAATTGCCTCGGCGACGCCGCCAAGATTCTCGAAGTGCGACGGATCGACAGCGCCCTGGTTTCCGGTGATACCGATCGCAGTGCGAGTCGCGCCCGGCATCGGATGGCCTTTGAAGCCCAATTCCTCAATCACGCGCAAAACAGCCTCGATCTGGCTGTCAGTCGCGTCGTGTTTCATTACGATTAACATGGTGCTTTTATACTTTCTTTCACGCAAAGACGCTAAGGAAGACGCAAAGCAGAAGGCTCCCGTTGCGACCTTCTTTATTCTTTGCGCCTTTGCGCGAAAATGTTTTTACATCTGCTCGGGTACGTTGATTCCCAGAATTCCTAACGCAGTTGTTAACTGAGTTCTAATTATCTTCGTCACCGCGATCAGCACGCCTCTTCGAACTTCGTCTTGCTCCGTGAGAATTCGATGATCGTGATAGAAACGGCTAAAAGCCCGGGCAAGCGAGAAAGTGTACTTCGCAAGATTAGCAGGCTCCGCGGAATTTCGACACTGCACAATGACCTCGTCGAGCTGTTGCGACAGCATCACCAGCGACCAGATTTCCGTTCCGCCCTCGCCGGACAACACCTCCGAAACTTTCTCCTGCAAGGCGTCGTCGCCGGCTATTTGTCTTATTAACGTATCTGACGCGGCGACAGTTTCGTCCGGCAGTTTGCGGAAGATTGAGTTCGTCCGCACAGCCGCATATTGGCAATATGGACCCGTTTCACCTTCGAACGACAGCGCCTCTTTGAAATCAAAGGCAATCACCGTGTTGCGCGTGAATTTGAGCAGGAAATAACGTAGCGCAGCGACTGCTACTTCGTGTGCGGTCGCTCTCTTGTCGGCCTCAGACAGCTCCGGATTTCGTTTCTCGACCTCGGTGAGCGCGCCGGCTTCGAGTTGATTGATCAAATCGTCGGCTTTGACACCCAGCCCCTTGCGCCCGCTCATTTCGATATAAGGGCGCGCACGATCTTCATCGCTCAGCTCGATGCCGAGTTCGTCGCAGGCCGCGGGTGAAAGCGCCACCATCTCATAACTGAAGTGAATGCTCGCATCCTCGCCGATTTCCGGAACGACCGCAGCGACTCCACGCGCGACGATCTCCTGCGGATACGACTGTCGTGAATCGATGACGTTGTAAACCGTCACGCCACCGCCAAAGCTTGGACGTTCGGTTCGAGATGCCTCGGGCTCGGCCTGCGTCGCCCAGAGAGTGTGACCGTCCTGATAGTTTCGAAAGACACGGTAATGGAAATCAAGACCGAGTTTGCCGAGCTTCCACAGTTGATAGGCGATGTCTTTGCCGGTGTAAGTGACGGTGCCATTCGACCGAACGATGATCTTGTCTGACTCGTGTTCGTCAGTGCCGGTATGTGATTCAAACGGCATGACCCAGCAGCCTGCGTGACGGCCTTCGGTTTCATAACGGATCACGCCGTTTGTCTTCATCAACTCGAAGGCGCGGTTCCAGAAGTGCAGGTGCAGAATGTCTGACTCACGGGCGAGCAGGTCGTAACGAATGCCGAGTCGCTCCATCGTGTCAAGAATGCATTCTACGTTGCGTGTGGCGACGTAGTCGGCGAGTTCTGCGATCGTGTTTCCGCCTTCTTCGAGCGCGTGAAGCACTTCGTTGCGCAGTTTCACCTTCTCCGAGTTCATGTCGCCGCCGGCATTTCCGTCGCGATAGAACAGACCGACTTTGGTGTAGAGATCCCAGCAGTAGTAGTCGAATGGATAGTCTTTGCTGAGCGAGGCGTCGAGCGCTTTGATCTGGTCGAGATCCTTCTTTTCAAGATGTAAAAACCCAACGACGACGTCCGCTACCTGGACGCCTGTGTTGTCGATGTAGTTTTGGACCTCGATCCGATCGCCTGCAGCTTTCAGGATTCGAACAAACGTGTCGCCCAGGACAGCGTTTCGCACGTGACCGATGTGGGCTGCTTTGTTCGGATTGATACTCGTGTGCTCGACCATCTTTTTGGGTCGATCGAGACGTTCCTGATCCTGCTCGACTGGCCCAGCAAAGATGCCGAGCAGTTTCGCGCGATCGTAAAAGACGTTGATGTAGCCGGCGCCCGCGATCTCGACGCGCGAAACTTCTTCGATGTCTTCGAGCTGAGTTTTGAGTTTTTCCGCAATCGCGCGTGGGTTCTGCTTTTCGCCCGTGGCTTGTTTGATCAGTTTTGCGAGCTCGAATGAGACGGGAAAAGCCAGATCGCCGAGTTCCGCACGCGGTGGAGTTTCGGCGTTAACCTGTGGCAGCTCGACACCGAACGTCTCCCGGGCCGCGCTGCGGATTCGCTGTTTCAGCTTTTGTTGCAGTTCAGTTAGGGTCATAGGACAAAAGCGCAGAGTATAGCAAAAATGATTCTATGGTGGTTTTTACAAGAAGATGGTTTCACAGGATTACAGGATTGACGAGATTTACATGTAAATCGTGCTAATCATATAAATCCTGTGAAGCAGACAATCGGTTAATAGGCCCGACAAGTCGTATCTGATACCATCCGTCCGCATGCCAATCTCACCAGAATTGCGGCGGCGCTTTGCTGGAGCGCGGCGTGTCCTTGTGCTCACGGGCGCGGGGGTGTCGGCGGAGTCGGGTGTGCCGACGTTTCGCGGCGGTGGTAATACAGCCGTCTGGAAGGGAATTCCGTTCGACGTTATCTCTTCCGCGGAGATGCTCCAGCGTAATTTGCCGGCAGTCTGGGAGTGGTTCGATTACCGGCGCGACTTCATGGCAGGACTGATGCCCAACGCCGCTCACTACGAGATTGCGCATTGGCAGGAGCGCTTTCCCGAGTTCACGGTGGTCACACAGAATATCGACGGTTTGCATCAGAAGGCCGGTTCGCGTGACGTGATCGAATTGCATGGCAACATCTGGCGAGCGCGCTGTGTTGCTTGCCGCTCGTCCTATGATATGGCGTCCCGGGAAAAGCGTCCTGAAGCGTGTCTCGGATGCGGAGAGCCATTGCGACCAGACGTAGTTTTGTTTGGCGAGTTCCTGCCGCCGGGAGCATTTGAACTCGCGGCTGAACGCGCAGCCGCTTGTGAGCTGTGTATCGTAATTGGGACGTCCGGTCTCGTATATCCCGCTGCTGGTCTGCCTGAAATCGCGCGATCCGCCGGAGCGTTTCTCTGTGAGGTAAATCCGGAGCCGACGCCGTTATCACGAATCTGCGATGAGGTGCTGATGGGTAAGGCCGGCGAGGTCTTGCCGTTGTTCCGATCATGAAGACTCTTTACTTCGATTGTTTTGCCGGTGCGAGCGGCGACATGATACTCGGCGCCATGGTCGCGGCAGGAATAGATCCGGAATTTCTGCGCGCGCAGCTATCGAGCCTGCCCGTCACTGGCTTCAATATCAGTTTCGAAACGGTCAACCGGTCGGGTCTGAGCGCCACTTATGCGCGCGTCGAGACCGCTCACGAGCACACGCATCGCCACCTTTCGGACATTAAGCAGATTATCGAAGGCTCTGGTTTCTCCGACGCGGTGAAACAGCGTGCGACTCAGATCTTCACGCGTCTCGCCGAAGCTGAAGCGCGCGTTCACAACGAGCCCGTGGATTACGTTCACTTTCACGAGGTTGGTGCAATCGATGCCATCGTCGACGTCGTCGGCGCGGCAATCTGCTTCGACGCTTTGAAGATCGATCGTTTTGTTTGTTCGCCACTGCACGTCGGCAGCGGCATGGTCAAGATGGCCCACGGACAGTTTCCCATTCCACCACCGGCTGTTACTGAGCTGCTCAAAGGCGTGCCGTTCTACGCCACCGATATCAAAGGCGAACTGCTTACACCGACTGGCGCTGCGATCATCACGACAGTCTGTAGCGAGTATGGACCAATCCCGCAAATGACGACTGAGGTCACCGGCTATGGCGCCGGCACGCGCGAATACCACGACTTCCCGAATGTGCTGCGAGTCTTGGTTGGTGAAACTGAAGCAACCGGCGCGACCGATGAACGCCTGTGGATGCTCGAAACAAATCTCGACGACGCCTCACCACAGATCATCGGCCACGTGATGGACCGCGTGCTCGAACTCGGCGCGCTCGACTGTTTCTTTACGCCCGTGCAGATGAAGAAGAACCGGCCAGGCGTGCTGCTGTCGGTGCTCTGCAAGCGTGAAGAAAAAGAAGCAATGATGAAGTTGTTGTTTACGGAAACGACTACGCTCGGCGTGCGCAGTTATGAAGTTTCGCGACGCGCGCTTGAGCGAAGTGTCGTGAGGGTGGAAACGCAGTATGGACCGATCGATGTTAAAGTAGCTCATCTGGACGGTCGCGTAGTAAACGAGATGCCGGAGTTTGAGCAGTGCCGCACCGCTGCCTCGAAGGCGAACGTGCCTTTGAAGGTAGTGGAAGATGCCGCCCGGCTGGCTCTGGCAAAATTTCGCAACGGATAACACGGATGACTAAGCAAGTAGATTTAGAACGGATTAAGCAGGGCGTGCTTTTGATCCTCGAAGGCATCGGAGAGGATCCGGCCCGCCCGGGCTTGCAGGAAACGCCGCAGCGTGTGGCGGAGATGTACGTGGAACTTACTTCCGGTATGCGTGAAGACCCGACGCAGCACGTGATTCCGCTGCCGGGCGACAAACATGATGAAATGGTGATCGTAAAAGACATCTCGATCGCATCGTTATGCGAGCACCACCTCGCACCGTTTGTCGGCCGTTGTCACATCGCCTACATTCCGAAGGGTGGGCGCATTCTCGGGATCTCAAAACTGGCACGACTGGCGGAAACTTTCTCGCGTCGTTTACAACTGCAGGAGAGATTGACGACAGACATCGCAAACACGTTGTTCGAAGGGCTCAAGCCCCTCGGCGTGATGGTCGTGATCGAAGCTGAACATACTTGCATGACGCTTCGCGGAGTGAGAAAGGCTGACGCAAAGACCGTGACCTCCGCGGTGCTCGGTGGCTTCCGTTCCGACCCACGCACACGCGCTGAAGCCATGGCTCTCATAAAAGGAAGGGATTAGCCACAAAAAGCACAAAAGAGGAGATGAATACTTTCTACGTCACTACACCTATCTACTACGCTAACAGTCTTCCGCACCTCGGCCATCTCTACACGATGATCGTGGGCGACACGATCGCGCGCGCCAAACGACAGCGCGGGGTCGAGACCTTTTTCCTGACCGGGACCGACGAACACGGCATCAACATCGAACGCGCTGCACAGAAAGCCGGACGTACACCTAAAGAGCAGTCTGATTACGTCGTCAGTTATTTCAAGAAGATGACGAACGAGTTTGGGTTGGACACCGCTCATGGCGGCTACGACATCTTCATGCGCACCACTGAGCCGTTTCACTACGAAGGAGTGAGCGAGCTCTGGCGCAGAATTGTGAAAGCGAAGACGCCGAAAGGTAACGACGCGATCTACAAAGGCCACTACGAAGGCTGGTTCTGTGCGCCGTGCGCCGAGTACAAAACTGAAGACGAGTACCAGAAACCAAAAAACGAGGGTGATCCGCCGACCTGCTTGATTCACGAGACGCCGCTCGATCGTGTGTCGGAAGAAAGTTATTTCTTTCGACTGTCAGACTACGACCAGGCGCTGTTGTCAGTGTATGAAACGCGGCCCGACTTCGTCAGACCTGAATCACGGCGGAATGAAGTGATGAGTTTTGTTCGCGGCGGGCTTCAGGATCTTTCGGTGAGTCGTTTGAAGACGTCGGTGAGTTGGGGCGTGCCGGTTCCGGATGATCCGGAGCACACGATGTACGTCTGGTTTGACGCGCTTACCAATTACATCACGGCGATCGGATTCGGAAATGAACATCAAGAGAAAGCTGTCGGGTTCGACAAGTTTTGGCCGGCGCTGCATCTCGTTGGGAAAGACATACTGCGCTTTCACGCCGTTTACTGGCCGGCATTTCTCCTCGCAGCGGGGATTGAACTGCCGCGCGCGATTGTCGCGCATGGAATGTGGGTCGATCCGAATGGCCGCAAGATGTCGAAGACGCTCGGCAACGTGATCGAGCTCGACGTTCTGCACAAACACTTTTCCATCGATGCGATCCGCTACTTCTGTCTGCGTGAGATGGTCTTCGGGCAGGACGGGCGTTTCGGTTATGAGTCATTGATCGATCGTGCCAACAGTGATTTAGCGAGTGGCCTCGGTAATCTGTCCAGCCGCACGCTTACGATGATTTCGCGCTATTGCGATTCCGTCATTCCTTCGGGAGGCGTTTCGGAAGACAAGACTTTTATTGAGCAGGCACGGGATCAGTTTATTTTGCACTTCGACAACCTTGCATTCAGCAGGGCGCTCGAGGTGGCATGGTCCGTTGTGGCACGAGTAGACAAGATAATCTCCGACGCAAAACCCTGGGACCTTGCGAAAGATGAGAATCAGAAAGAGAAGCTTGGCGCGGTCCTGTACTGCGGAGCAGAGTCATTGCGCTGGTTGACTGTGCTGCTGTATCCCGTCATGCCCGAGGCAAGCCGAGCAATTTGGAACCAGCTCGGACTCGAAGGCTCACCCGCGGCGATCAATCCGGCGGATTTGAAATGGGGAGAACTCAAGGAAGGCGTGAAGATCGGCGAGGTTCAGCCGGTATTTCCGCGTCTCGATAAAGGGAAGATCATGTCTGAAATTAATGCGCCTACAGAAGCTGAGCCGCCAAAGACACACGCAACTGAAGCGGATGCGGTTCCTGCGATGAACTTTATTGAGATTGATGATTTTGCAAAGGTGGACTTGCGTGTGGGTCAGGTGTTGTCTGCGGAGCGCATTCCCAAAGCTGACAAGTTATTGCTGCTCAAAGTCGATCTTGGTGAAGAACAGCCACGCACGATACTCGCAGGTATCGCGCAATACTACGAACCTGAGAAACTTGTCGGTCGCAAGGTCGTAATCGTCGCGAATCTCAAGCCACGAAAGCTGCGCGGTTACGAGTCGCAGGGGATGGTCGTCGCCGCCTCTTACGGCGCAGAAGGTCGCCCCGTAATCGCCACCTTCACCGAAGACGTTCCCAACGGAGCCCGGCTTAAGTAGCCACAAAAAGCACAAAAGGCACATAAGGCACAAAAGGTCGACCCTTCTTCTTGTGCTTTTTGTGCATTTTGTGCATTTTGTGGCTATGTTTGTGGATTCGCATGCGCACATTGATGGGGTGGAGTTTGATGCTGATCGCGACGAGGTGATTGAGCGCGCACGTGCGGCGGGCGTCAGTGCGATACTGAATGTGGGAACTGGGGATCCGCACAGTGGCGCGTTCGAGCGTGCTGTTGAGTTAGGCCGGAAGCATGAGAACGTCTACACGGCGATTGGCACCCATCCTCACGATGCACGCCTTTACGATGATCTGGCGGAAGAGAAGATAAAAACACTCATCGCCTCGGAGCGCGTGGTGGCCTGGGGTGAGATTGGTCTGGACTTTCACTACGACAACTCACCACGTGACGTCCAGGTCGCCGTCTTCAAACGACAATTGCGGGCCGCACGCGAGTGCGACCTGCCGGTCGTGATTCACACACGCGAAGCGGAAGCGGAGACGATCGAGATCCTGCAAAGCGATTACAGCAATGCTAAACGCCGCGGAGTCTTTCACTGTTTTAGCGGCAGCATGGACCTCGCGCGAAAAGCCATCGACCTCGGCTTCATGATCTCATTCTCCGGCATCGTCACCTTCAAGAAAGCTGACGAACTCCGCGCCGTCGTAAAAGAAGTCCCGCTCGACCGGCTGCTGATCGAAACCGACTGCCCATACCTCAGCCCGATTCCATATCGCGGCAAACGGAACGAGCCTGCTTACGTCGTCGAAGTTGCCCGCTGCCTCGCCGGCATACACGGTCTCACCCTCGAAGAGATGGCCCAAATCACAACCGACAACTTCCACAACTTCTTCCACTAATTCACAAAGTAATTTGTGCCCGTTGTGCCTCTTTGTGGCAACTTTCACATGCTGGCCCTTTGGTGTTATTCTCCCGTCAAATGGCTCAGCAGAACTCCTTTGATATCGTCTCCGAGGTCGACAAAGCCGAAATAGCAAACGCTCTCAATCAAACCCTCAAGGAAGTTCGACAACGGTTCGACTTCAAGGGCAGCGCGGCGAATGTCGTACACGAGAAAAATGAGCTCGTTCTTAGCGCTGAAGACGAAACACGGCTGCGCAACATGAACGACATCCTGCAGCAGAAACTCGTGCGACGTGGCGTTCCGCTGAAGGCATTCAATTACGGCAACATCGAGCCTGCGGCCGGCGGCACAGTGCGGCAACGCGCACAAATTCAGGAAGGCATTCCACAGGAGAAAGCCAAAGAGGTCGTCAAGTTCATCAAGGACAGCAAGGCAAAAGTTCAGGCTTCAATTCAGGGTGACATCGTTCGCGTGTCAGGTCGCGACCGCGACACGCTCCAGGACATTATCGCGAAGCTGAAGGAGAAAGACTTCGGCATTCACATGCAGTTTACGAACTATCGCTCTAACTAAAGCGTTTCAGTAACACGGATCGGACGGATCTCCGAGCCGGATGATCGCGGAGAAGAATTGAACGCGAATGTTATGACTTCGTCAGGCAACATCATCACGCTCGACCAGGAAGCACAAATCTCGGCGCGCCGGATCTTCAGTCTCATCGCAAACGATCTCGCGCAGGTTGAGCTGGAGTTCGAGCGACAGGCGCGTTCCAACGTGCAAGTGATCGACTACCTCGGCGAGTACCTGCGCGCTTCAGGAGGCAAACGCGTGCGGCCGGCGCTGACGATCCTGTCGAACTACGCTGTCGGTGGCGATGGGGCGCGTTACAACTCGATCCGCATGGCGACGGTGATGGAATTTCTGCACACTGCGACTCTGGTCCATGACGACATCATCGACAAAGCAGACACGCGCCGTAAGCGTCCTACTGTGAATGCGCTTTATGGAAACGAGACTGCGGTGTTGATGGGCGATTGGTTGTACATGTCGGCATTCGAGACGAGTCTTGCTGAGAGATCTTTGCCGATACTCGACATTCTTACCAGAGTCACGCGAAAGATGACTGAGGGCGAACTGCTGCAGTTGACGTTGCTGAGCGATGCGGATGTCACTGAAGCGCAGTACTTCGATGTTCTCGAACGCAAGACCGCGTATCTCTTCAGTGCGAGTTGTGAAATCGGCGCGATCCTCGGTGGCGCCGATGAAGTTCAACAAGTAGCGCTGCGTGACTACGGCCTGAGTCTTGGCACGGCATTTCAACTGATTGACGACGTGTTGGATTTCACTTCGAGCGAGGAAACACTGGGCAAAGCCTCGGGCGCGGATCTGCTTGGCGGGAAGGTCACGTTGCCGCTGATTTACTTGCGAGACGCCGAACCCGAGACGCGTGAGATGATCCGGACGGTTTTGCGTGAAGGGACGTACAGTACCGTCCGAAAGCAGGATCTGCTCGATGCCATCGTGCGAACCGGCGCGTTAGAACGAGCCCGAGCGCGGGCAGACGAATACGCGGACGATGCGCGCCTCGTCCTCGAGCAGCTACCGGATTCAGAGTACACAGCGTCGTTGCGCGCTCTTCCGACCTACATCCTGGACCGCGATCGGTAAGTTTTAGCCACAGATAACACGGATTGTTGTAGAATGCCCGCCGATGAGTGAGAACCTCCTCTCTCGCCTTGAACAGAGCCTGCGCCAGTCGCGCGCAGCGCGTATGCACCTGGCTGCGCGGCTGCGAGAACTGGAAGCTGAGGCTGATAGTGTTCGCGCTGAGCTGGCCGAAATGGACACGCTCGCGAGCCAGACAGAGGCTGCAATTTATCGTCTGCTTTCGTCAGTCCTGGCTTCCGGCAATATCAACTTGGGATTGCCGTCGGATGCTGAATTAGAAGCGGCTATGCGCCAGTCGCAACCGCAATCGCCACTGCGATCGCCGGTCGGTGCCGTCGAACGTCGTCAGCAGATCCCGACAGTTCGCAATAACGTCGAAGTGCTGAGCGATCGTTTTATCGATCGCACGATTCCACAGGCAGTCACGCTTCTGCTTCGTGAAGAAGGTGGGCCACTACACGTCAACGAGCTTTACAACCGTCTGCTTGAAGGTGGCTTCAAGTTTACGGGTCAAAACCCAACCATCAGCGTAGCGGTTTCACTCAATCGCAACACCCGTTTTCGCAAAGTTGCCCCCGGAACATTCGACCTCGTCATGCGCGACGCCTCAAAGGCTTCCTGAGCTGGACGGCTGATGCGCGCGATCGTTCTCTCTGCCGGTTACGGCACACGCCTTTGGCCACTCACTGAAGACCGCACCAAACCTGCTATTCCAATACTCGGAAAACCGCTCGTCGGCTACGCCGCAGAATATCTGTCCGGCTACGGGATCGATGAGATCGTAGTTAATTTGCATCACCGGCCGGAGTCGGTTCGAAGAGCGCTGGGTGATGGCGCGCGCTTCGGTGTGAAACTCCATTATGTTGAGGAGCCCGTAATTCTCGGCACCAGCGGCGCTCTCGATAACACGCGCTCATTCTTTGAAGGTGACACGTTTGTGGTCGTAAACGGAAAGATCATCACCGATATCGATCTGAATGCCGCTCTTGAGACTCATCGAAAGTCAAAAGCGCTCGCGACGCTCGTTCTACTTCCCAATGCTCGTCGAGAACGTTTCAGTGTGGTGGAAACGGAAGACGGCCGGATCACGGGATTCGGTGGCATGCCCGTCGACAGCGGGGCCGGACCCGTGCCGCTAATGTTCACCGGCATCCACATCATGGAGCCACGAATCCTCGAATACGTTCCGCGCGGAGTCTTTTCCGATTCGGTTGTTCATGTCTATCCACAGGCAATGGCGAACGGGGAGATTCTCGCGGCGCATGTGGCGGCAGGAAAGTGGCGGGAGCTTTCGACTCTGAAACGCTATCTCGACATTAGTGTTGAACTGCTGAAAGAAGCTGGTGAGCCTTTCACCTCCGGAGCGAATAACGTTATCGCGGACTCCGCGATTGTTTCTGAGTCGGTCCTTTGGGACAACGTAGAGGTTGGAGCAGGCGCGCAGGTAAGTCGAGTTGTACTCGCCGACAACGTGAAGATCAACGCCGGAGAGACGATTGATAACGCCGTCGTCGTCCCACGTGGTCTCGTCGAAGGCAAAAAGCCGCCGGAAAAGGCGCTTCCGGGGCATTTTCAGGGTGAAAACTTTATCGTGCCCCTGTGATACAATCCGGCGGCTGACGCCGCTTATTTCCAATTTCCAATTGCCAATCGCCGATTGAGGGCGCCTTAACCCTTAAACCAGCGAAATTGGCAATCGGCAATTGGCAATCGGCAATTCTTATTAGCCCATGAGTGCTCCAAAACCTGTGATTTCCAACGCATTTGAATCTTCCGCGTCAGATCGACTTGCGAGATTCATCACAGAGCAAGGAATCGCAAGTAAGGAAGTCATCCCGCTTACTCCCGATGCCTCCACTCGCAAGTATTACCGTATCGGCTGGAAAAAGCGCAGCGCGATAGCCGCCGTCTATGCTGAACCATTCGATCCGGAGTTTCACCCGTATCTCGATGTGACCCGTCTCTTCCTCGACTGCGACATTCCTGTTCCCGAGATCTACGCAGTCGACGGCGCCGCCGGAATTATTGTTCAGGAAGATCTCGGCGATCGGCAGTTGTTCCAGGTCTATGAAGACGAACCGGAAGAGCAGTGCGATCAATACAAGGAAGAGGCGATCGAACTAATCGCGAAGATTCAGAAAGCGACTGGCCACGCATACGAAACGCAGTCAATCGCGAGTCGGCTGGCGTTTGACGAAGCGAAACTCTCCTGGGAACTCGATTTCTTCTTCGATCACTACTTCGGCAGTCTGCGCGGCGAGAAATTGCGACATGCTGAAGTCGCTGAACTAAAAGCTGAACTTAACGATATCGCCGCCGAACTGGCAGCCGCGCCGCGGGTGCTCTGTCATCGCGACTACCACGCTTCAAACCTGATGATCGACAAGCGAAACCGGATCAGAATCGTGGATCACCAGGATGCGCGCATGGGTCCGGCGAGTTATGACCTCGTTTCGTTTTTGCTGGATCGTCAACCATGTCCGCCGTCGCTGGCTCAGTTGCGCGACCATCGTCTGTTCTTCCTGGAAGAACGACGGCTGCTTGGTCTCAGCGCAATCGACCCGGACGATTTCGCACATGAGTTTAGACTCATGACTATTCAGCGCGGCTTGAAAGCTACCGGGACCTTCTCGTACCAGACGGCTGTTGCGGGAAGGACCGCAGTCTACCAGCACTTCATTAATCCCACGATCGAAATTGTTTTGCAGGCCGCTGAATGGCTTGAAAGATTCCCCACACTACGCCGAATGTTAAAGGAACGTATCAACTAAAGCTCGGTTTCTCGATGACAACGCAATCAAACGCAATCGCTGCAGATAACCACACCTACATCAACCAACTTTCAAAGCACGTCGGCGCTGAAGTAGTCCTTAATGGATGGCTCTACAACATGCGCTCGAGTGGCAAGATTTTGTTTCCGCAACTTCGCGACGGCACTGGTGTCGTCCAGTGTGTCGTGCTGAAGAATGCGATCTCGCCTGAACTGTTTGAAGAGTTGAAGACACTCGGTCAGGAGTCGGCACTCTCGATCAGGGGGACGGTGCGTGCCGACGCTCGCGCGCCTGGCGGGTTCGAGATCGATATGATCGATGCAAAAATTTTGCAGCAGGTACACGAGTATCCGATCACGCCAAAAGAGCACGGCACAGAGTTCCTGATGGACCACCGGCATCTGTGGCTGCGTTCGCGTCGCCAGCACGCTGTTTTGAAAGTTCGGCATACAGTGGTTCAGGCGGTGAGAAATTTTCTTGACAACGATGGCTTCACGCTTTGTGATTCTCCGATCTTTACGCCCGCCGCGTGTGAAGGAACCACGACGTTGTTCGAGGTTGACTACTTCGATGGTGAGAAGGCGTATCTTACGCAGTCGGGTCAGCTCTATAACGAAGCGACAGCGGCCGCTTTTGGCAAGGTCTACTGTTTCGGTCCGACGTTCAGGGCTGAAAAATCTAAAACACGTCGACACCTGACTGAGTTTTGGATGGTTGAGCCCGAGATGGCTTATGCGACGCTTGACGATGTCATGAGTTTGTCAGAGCGCATGGTTTCGTACATTGCAGAGCGCGTGTTGGAGCAGAGAAGTGAAGAGTTGAAAGTGCTCGAACGCGAGACCGCGAAACTCGAAGCGATCGTGCCGCCGTTTCCACGCGTTCATTACGACGATGCCGTGAAGATGCTTCACGAAGGGTTTGAAAAAGGCGCGATGGAGACGAAGTTTGAGTGGGGCGGCGACTTCGGCTCGCCTGACGAGACTTACATTTCCAGCCAGTTCGACAAACCGGTGATGGTGCATCACTATCCCGCGGCTGTGAAAGCGTTTTATATGGCGCGAGATCCGGAGCGTTCGGAGCTGGCGCTTGGAGTTGATGTGCTCGCGCCGGAAGGATATGGCGAAGTGATTGGCGGTGGCGAGCGTGCTACGTCACTCGAGTTTCTGAAAGAGCAGATTGCTTTGCATGAGCTTCCGGAAGAAGCGTTTCAGTGGTATCTCGATCTGCGGCGTTACGGTAGCGTTCCGCATGGCGGATTCGGGATGGGCATTGAGCGATGCACGGCGTGGATGTGCGGCATTGAGCACATTCGCGAGACGATACCGTTTCCGAGAATGTTGTATCGGATCAGGCCGTAACCACAGATTACACGGGTTAAAAGACGG
>Ga0068871_100001714_pt1 | contig 14743 bp, 18 predicted proteins | sample KBSMisM72_FD_72750 | JGI IMG/M metagenome (GOLD analysis project Ga0068871, IMG submission 72750) | Miscanthus rhizosphere microbial communities from Kellogg Biological Station, Michigan, USA - KBS Miscanthus M7-2 | ecosystem: Host-associated > Plants > Roots > Rhizosphere > Soil ... | reverse complement strand
GCGTATTCTCCCGGCGGCGGCTATGGCGGGATGAACTTCCTCGTGGCATTGTCGAAGCGCTACCCGAAGTACTGGGTGGGCGCATTCGCCCGCTACGACACGCTGAAGAACGCCGTGTTCCAGGACAGTCCCCTCGTGACGACGCGCAGCTACGCGTCGGGCGGCATCGCAATCTCGTGGATCTTCGGCGAATCCAAGGAGCGCGTCGAAGTGCAGCCTTACGGAGACGAACGCAAGTGACGGTGAAGAGGTCCGCAACCCATCTCGTGCTGATCCCGAGCTACAACCCGGGGCGGCTCGTGTATGCGACGGTGCGCGGTGCTCGCGAGTACTGGGGTCCGGTGTGGGTCGTGGTGGACGGCAGCGACGACGGAACCGCCGAAGGGCTGCAGGAACTCGCGAAGGCCGATCGCGAGCTGCGCGTGATCGTGATGCCGCGCAACGGCGGCAAGGGGCGCGCCGTGCTCCACGGAATGAAGCTCGCCGCGGCGGAGGGATTCACGCACGTGCTCACGATGGATTCCGACGGCCAGCATCCGGCGATCCGAATCCCCGATTTCATGGGGTTTTCCGAGTCCAACCCGGGCGCGATGATCCTGGGCGATCCCATCTTCGATTCCAGCGCGCCCGTGATCCGCGTGCAGGGCCGCAAGCTCTCCAATTTCTGGGCCAACGTGGAGACGCCCGGCGTCGGCCGCATCGGCGATTCGCTTTTCGGCTTCCGCGTGTATCCGATCGCCGAGCTGATGGCGGTCATGCGTTGGCAGCCCTGGATGCGCCGCTTCGATTTCGATCCCGAGGCCGTCGTTCGCCTTGCGTGGCGCGGCGTGCAGCCCATCAACGTTCCTGCCCCGGTGCGCTATTTCCGCGCCGAAGAGGGCGGCGTCACCCACTTCAACTACCTGCGCGACAACATCCTCCTCACGTGGATGCACGCGAGGCTCCTCCTGGAAGCCGTCCTGAGGATGCCCTGGCTGTTGATCCGGAAGCTTCGCTAGCTCCAGCGGGTCACTTTCCGGGCTTCGGCACGTGCTGGTCGATGAGGACCGGGTTTCCGTCCGGATCCGTCAGGGTGAGATATGCAGGGCCCGTCGTCGATACATCCGCTTCCTTCGTGAGCGCGAGGCCGCGGCTCTTCAGCGTCTGCTGGATGTCGCGCACGTCGTCGAAAGCCGGCAACGTCTTCTTGTTGTGATCCCAACCCGGATTGAAGGTGAGCGAGTTCTTTTCGAAGAACCCCTGGAAGAGACCGATCGTGGTCGCCTCGCTCTGCAGGACGAGCCAGTTCTTCGCCTGGTTTCCACCGACGACCCGGAACCCCAGCTTCTCGTAGAACTCCCGCGACTTGGCAATATCCTTGACGGCGAGGCTCACCGAGAAGTTGCCCAGCCGCGGCGACGGTTCACCGGGCGCCTTGCCGGGCGCGGCATCGGTTCCCTGGCCAAACAGCAGACCGCTGAAGCAGCACGCGAGCAAGCTTGCGAAGAGTCGTTTCATCAGAGCTTGGTTGCCGAGCGCGACAGCAGCTTCCATTCGTTGCCCTGTTTCTGCCAATTCATCAGGATGGCGAGGTTCTGCGTCGCCTTCTTGCCGTCGGTAAATTCCTGTTCGCCGACAAAGATGAAGCGTACGATCGCGGCCGGGCCGACGACCTTGACGGTCGGATCCTTGTACTCCAGCGAAGTCCACTTGTAGTTCGCATTGGTGATGCCCGCGAGGAGCTTCGCCTTGTTGTCGACCGCGCCGCTGGAGTGGCTGTAGCTGAGATCTTCCGCCAGCAGGGGTGCGATGGCATCAGCCTTCCCGGCCGCCTGCGCCGCGCGAAACGTCTCGAGGTGTTTCAGGACTGCATCTTCATCCGCGCCGGCGAAGGCGAGCGGCGCGGTCAGCAGTCCTAACGCGAGTGCAGTCAAGGCGAACTGACGGCGATCGAGTTGCATGGTTTCCTCCCTTTTGGTCGTGCAGTCTATGTCTGTTTCGGTGCGTTCGCCCAGGCGGCAGTCTACGCGCGCGCGCGTGCGTTCACGAAATCAACCCGTCCACGGGAATTGTCTGTCCCGTGATATAGCCGGCGGCGTCCGAGGCGAGGTAAGCGACCACGGCGGCGACATCTTCGGGTTTCCCGGCGCGCTGCAGGGCGACGAAAGAGGCGATCGTGGCGGCATCGAACACTTCCGCCGACGGGCTCTCGATGATCCCGGGCGCCACGCAGTTCACGGTGATGCCGCGGCTTCCCATCTCGCGCGCGAGGGAACGGCTGGCGGCTTCGACCGCCGCTTTCGCGGCGGCATAGTTCGCCTGGCCGCGCGGGCCCAGGCGCGCCGAAGCCGACGAGAGGGTGATGATGCGTCCCCAGCGCGTACGCGCCATCGGCATCACGAGCGCTTTTGTGACGTTGAAGAAGCCCTCGAGACTCACGTCGATCACGCGCCGCCACTGCTCGTGCGTCATGCCGGCGAGCGGCGCGTCGTCGTGGACGCCGGCGTTGTTGACGAGGACCTGGACGGGGCCCGCTTCGAGCAGTGCTTCGAGCGCGCTCGATGCGCCGGCGCCATCGGTCACGTCGAAGGCGATCGCTTTCCCGCCGATTTCCCGCGCGAGCGCTTGCGCCGATTCGAGATGGGCGTGAGCGTGCGCGATGACCTCGAAGCCGTCGGCGGCAAGGCGCCTGGCGATCGCCGCGCCCAATGCGCCGCTCGCCCCGGTCACCAGCGCGCGCCGCTTCATTTCGCGAAGGCGACCGTGACGCGGCCCGCCACGAGAAGCCGGCCATCGCCGGATACGGTGAACGAATAGAGGACGCCCGCGGCGCCCGCTCCCAGTTGCTCCGCATCGATGCGCAGGTCGCCCGCGATGTCGTCCAGGCGCCGCGTGTGCAGCTTCACGCCGCGCACGGATGCGAGGAATCCGGCGCCCGAAGGATGCGCGGAGCAGGCGGCTCCGTGCGCCGCCGCGGCTTGCGCGCCGTATTCGACGCCGCACACCGCGGGCAGCTCGCCGCGCACGCGCAGCGGATGGTCCGCTTCCCGGTGGCGTCTCGCGACGGCGGTGACGCGTGTGTCGTCGAAATCGACGATCTCATCGAGCAGGCTCATGCGCCCCTTGTGGGGAAGGTTTCGCTCGATCCACGCGCGATCCAGCGTTTGGCTCACGACACCGTCACCGCGAGCGAGAGCCCGTCGAGGTATTCGAGCACGGCGCGACCGCGCTTTTCCGCGGCGAGCAACGCGAGCAGCGGCAGCGAGCGCGCGGCGGGAATCCCGTGGCGCAACGACTCGAGAGCGGGATCCGCGACGCTGTCGGGCTCTGCCGCGCCCGTATCGATCGCGATCGTGGGGCCGCGCGTTGATTGCGATGGCGCAGCCAGCACGAGCGCCACGGCGAATGCATCGAGGATCGGCCGCGTCGCATGCAGCGGCTCGGGATACGGCGCGTCGTAGGCGATGAGCAGGACCGGTTGCGCGGGCTGCGCCGCGAGGCGTCCCAGCGCCTCGAGCAATCCCGCGGCGAAGCTCGCGTCGAAGGCCGCGATGCTGTCCGCGGCCTGCGTGGCGCCCGTGGCGATGCCCCAGTAACCCGACGGCGCGTTGTGCACCGAATTGTGGAAGCGGGTGGGCGAGATGAGGCGGTCCTCGGAGGCGAGCGCCTCGCAGATCGCGTGGAGATTCTCGCCATCGCCGGTGGACGAAGCGAACACCGCGGCGAGACCGCCGGCGGGTCGCCCGGATGCGGCGGCCGCCGCCATCCCGGCGGCGAGTGCGAGCTTCACGCTCTTGCCCGCGCGCCGCCGCTCGACGGCGGGAAGCGCATCCGGGGCGGGAATCACGGCGGCAGCGCGGGTGTACGGCTCGCGTCCGGCGAGGATCGCGCGCGAGGCCTCCCATCCCGAGAGTCCGGGCCCCACGAGGCCCACACCCTCGACGCGTGCGACGAGCGCCATCAGGCGGCCGTGCGTCCCAGCACGAGGCTGCAGTTGGAGCCGCCGAATCCGAACGAATTGCTGAGGACGCGATCGACCTTCGCCGCCCGCGCGGATTTCTCATAGCGCGCGTGCAGCGCCGGATCGATCTCGCGCGTGCCGGGACTCGCGGGGATCAGGCCCTCCTCGATGGAAAGCGCCGACACCACCGCCTCCACCGCGCCCGCGGCGCCGAGCGTGTGCCCCGTCATGCCCTTGGTGGAGTTCACCGGGACGCGCTCCCCGAAGAGCGCCATGATCGCGTGATCCTCGGACGCGTCGTTGCTCATCGTCGCGGTGCCGTGCAGGTTCACGTAGTCGATGTCGTTCGCCTCCAGGCCGGCGCGCTCCAGCGCCGAGCGCATCGCGCGCTGCGCTCCGAGCCCTTCGGGGTGGGGCGACGACATGTGATGCGCGTCGCTGGATTCCCCATAGCCCAGCAGGCCGATGGATGAGGGCACTGCGCGCTCGAGGAGGAAGAAAGCCGCGGCCTCTCCGATGGAAATTCCGCCGCGCTCGGCATCGTAGGGGCGGCAGGGCCCGCTGGACAGGAGCTCGAGCGAATTGAATCCGTAGAGCGTGGTGAGGCAGAGCGTATCCACGCCGCCCACGACCGCCGCATCGATGAGCCCCGCGTCCATGAGGCGCGCGGCGGAAGCGAAGGCCTTCGCGCTCGACGAGCACGCCGTGGAAATCGCCGTGCACGGGCCCTTCAGTCCGAGGCGCTCACGGACGTATTCGGCCACGGAAAACGTGTTGTGCGTGTGCCGGTAGTCGAAGTCCGCGGGCAGCGAGCCATCGGACGGCACGCGCCTGCGATACGCAAGCTCCGTTTGCAGGATGCCCGCGGTGCTCGTGCCGATGAAGACGCCGATCCGCGCGGCGCCGTGGCGGCGAACGGCGCCGCTCACCGCGTCGATGAACCCGTCCTGCCCGAGGCCCATCTCGGCTGCGCGGTTGTTGCGGCAATCGTATCGTGAAAGCGCCGGTACCACGCGCGCTTCGTCCACGCCCGCGATCTCGCCCACCCAGGTCTCGAGCGTCACCGTCTCGAAGGCGACCTTCGCGAGCCCGCTCGCACCCCCGCGCAACGCGCGACGCGTCGCGTCGAGGCCGCCACCCAGGCAGCTCGTCATCGTGCAGGCGGTGAGGGAAATGGGCTTCACGGTGCCTTTGGATCATACCTTGCCACCAGCAGCACGTTCGCGAACGGAGTCCCCTTGCTCATGGGGATCGCCTCGACGCGAAAGCCGTGGGATTCCAGCTCACGCAGCCGCTCGTCGAGCGGGACGTGGTGCAGCCCCTTCACGCGATGCCCGCGCATGCGTGCCGATGCGAGGTCGATCGCCGTCGTGATGCGAAATCGCAGCCCACCGCCGGCGTCCGCCACGCGCATCACGAGCGTGCCGCCGCCCTCAAGCGATTCGCGCACGCGACGCAGCACGCCCGATTGCGCTTCCGGCTCCAGGTAATGCAGGACATCCAGCAGGATCGCGACGTCGGCCGCGCCGAACGGCACGCTCCGGATGTCGCCCACGACGAGGTCTCCTGCGGGACCGGCGGCGTGACGCGCCCGCTCGACGTCGCGCGCGCCCAGATCGATGCCGCGATAACGCCAGCGCCCATGGCGCCCATCGGCGGCGAGCAGCGCCGCGAGGAGGCCCTGGCCGCAGCCGATGTCGAGCAGGCGCGAGTCGCGAGGCACGAGCCCGCGCTCGAGGATGTGCTCGAAGACGGGATCGCGCGTGAGCTTGCCGTAGGCGAAGAGGCGCGCGTAGCGATCGCGCGGGGGATAGCGCGCGGCGGCGCGCCGGGCGAGCGCGCGGAAGGACGCGCTCACGGCGTCGTTGCGTGGTCGAGCGTGACGGGCTTGAGCCCCAGCGAAAGCGCCTTGCCGATGAGGCGCGGAAGCACCCGCAGCACGACCGGCTCGCCATCGGCCGCGCGCGCGCAGTGTCCGTCGTGCAGCAGGAGGATGTCGCCGGCCGCGAGACTCCCGGCGAGGCGCGCGAGGATGAAATCGGCGTCGGACTGCCGCGTATCGAAGCCGCGCCGCGTCCAGCTCACGAGCCGCAGGCCCAGGTCGTGCAGCACGGGATCGAGCAGGGGATTGCGGATTCCCGCGGGCGGGCGGAAGAATCGCGGCACGCGCCCGGTGATCGTGGCGAGGTCGGATTGCGCCGCGGAGATCTCGCGGCGCAGGCCCCCCATGCCATTCATCGCGAACTTCATCGAATGCTCGCGCGAGTGGTTCTCGATGGCGTGGCCTCGGCGCGCGATCTCGCGGCAGAGCTCCGGGTGCTTCGTGGCCTGGGCCGCGATGCAGAAGAACGTGGCCCTCACGGCGTGTGCATCGAGAATGTCGAGCACGCGTGGCGTGACATCGGGATCGGGACCGTCATCGAACGTGAGCGCGATCTCGTGGCGCGCGCGGGCGGCGTCGGGAAGGCGCGTGAGGTTCGCGCCAAGCCACGTGCTGCGCGGCCACATTCCCACCGCGCCCAAAAAGACGTGGTTCGCCGCCACCGCGCCGATCGCCCACGGCCACGCTTCGGCTCCGAGCAGCAGTCCCATTCCCGCGAGCCCGTGCAGTCCCATGGAAGCCGCCACGAGCGGCGTGGGTTTCCAGCGCTCCTGGGTGACGGTGGCTTCGGCGACGCGCGTGCTCATTGCAACGCGGCCCGGTCGCGGTCGAGGAATTCGAGCCAGAGCGCGCGCCACGCGCTCCAGTCGTGCCCGCCGGGCAGCTCGCGAACGCACTCGGGTGCAAGTGTGGCGGCCATGCGCCGCTGGCCCGGGGCGAAGCGATCGTCCGATGCGAAGTAGCAATGGATCGGAGGGCGCTCGCCCGACGGGTTCGCGAGCCAGAGCCACGCCTCGCGCTCGAGATCGCCCTCGGGCGGGATCACGGGCTTCCATCGCCCCGGTCCACCGGCCGCTTCCATCTCGCGCAGCACGTCGCGCGTCGCGGGATAGGGCGAGATGAGGACGATTCCCGCGACCGCGGATTCGTGGCGCGCCGCGTAGCAGAGGGCTGCGAGACCGCCCAGCGAGATGCCGGCGATCCAGATGCGCGAGCGCCCGCGTGCACGTGCGGGGAGGACCACCGATTCGTGAAGGCGTTCGACGATGGAGCCGTCGGCAAACCAGGCGGCGCGAACTTCCGCCATCACGACCTCGGCGTCGATGGCCCGCTCGCTCACCGCTTCGGAGAATCCCTGGCGCACGAAATCCTCGGGTTCGCTGTACGTGCCCGAAAGGAGGACGAGCGAAAGCGCGGTTTCTTCGCCCGCGCTATGGACGATCGTGCGCATGCGCGGATTCTACCGGAGGGATCACGAGCGCCGCGAACACGAGCGTCACGAAGGCGCCGATCGCGACGGTCGAGCCGATCGCGTTCAGCACGGGGATGCTCGACAGGGACAGGATGCCGAAGCTCGCCACCGTGGTCGCGTTCGCCAGTGCCAGCGAGGCGACCGTTCGCGCGTTCGTTCCCCGGTCGAAGAAGAGCGCGTAGTTGGAGCCCACGGCGACGACGAGGAGCAAACCCACCAGGTGGAGCAGCGTCATGCTGGTCCCCGCCGCGGCATGGCATGCGGCGACCACGAGCACGCCGGCCACGAGCGGCGCCATGACCCGGGCGACGCGTGAAGGCGAGCGCAGCGTTGCGAAGAGGAGGACCACGATGGCCGCGAGGCCCACGGCGGAAGCCACCAGCGCGCGCTCGAAATAGCCCGCGTAGAGCGTGTCCAGCTCGGCGCGCACGTCGAGAAGGACTGCTCCGGGAACACCGGAGGTCTCGATCGCCCGCCGCACGGCCGGCACGTCGAGGGGACGGCGAAGTCCCAGCATCGCATTCCACTGGCCCGAGCTGTCGCGGAAGAGAAGCCCATCGAGCCCTTCCTCGAGCGCCGTGCCGTGGATCGCATCGCGTGTCATGACGCCGGTGGATTTCGCCCGCTCCACGTCGGCGAGGAACGGATCGAGGCGCCCGGCGCGAATCGGAAGGCCGCGCAGCGCTTCTGCCAGGCGGGGCTTCAGTTCTGCCGCGGTGGGCAGGCTCTCGAGGCGTTTGCGCTGCGTGGCGGCGCTGGGCAGGAATCGCGCGGGACTCTCGTAGCCACCGATGCGTCCTTCGGCGGCGAGCGCATCGAGCTTCTCGCCCATGCGCTCCGCGGCTTCGAGCGCGGATTGCGCGTCCGCTCCGCGTACGGCGATCACGTGGCGCGCGTCGGAGGCGCCCAGCGCCTCCCGCAGCTTCGCGTCGAGCTGGCGATCGGCGATGGAGATCGGATTCAGGCTCTCGATGCGCAAGTCCCAGAGCGCTCCGCGATGGAAAAGGAGCACGGCCGACGCGGCGAAGGCGAGGAAGGTCACGATCCAGCGACCGCGCGGCACGGCGCCGACCGCGCGCGAGAGCCATGCGCCGAACGCGGAGACGTCGCGGATGTGGAAACGAGCCGGCAGCAGGTCCGGAAGCACGAACCGCGTGACGAGTGCGGCGGCCACGAGCCCCGCGATCGAGTAGACGCCCAGCTGCGCGAGTCCCGAGACGCCCGAGAAGAGGAGGGCCGCGAAGCCCGCGATCGAGGTGAGGACGCCCAGGCGCACGGTGGGCCAGAATCCACGGACCCAGTCATCGCCGCCACGTTGGGTGTCGCGTTGCACGAAGAGGTAGATCGAGTAGTCCACGGCTTCGCCGATCAGCGTCGTGCCGAAACCGAGCGTGATGCCGTGCACCATGCCGAATCCCAGCGACACGGCCGCGATGCCCGCGATGGCGCCGGAAACGACGGGCAGCATCCCCAGGCCAAGCGCGACGGGAGAGCGATAGACAAAGAGGAGAAGTCCCGCGACCACGAGGAGGCTCGCGAGCGCCAGGCGTTCGACATCGCGCTGGATCATCGCGCGCGCCTTCACCGAATACACGCCCGGCCCCGTCATGAGCACGCGCATTCCGGGAGGCGCGCGCGCAGCGTCGGTGAAGGCGCTCTCGATCGCCGCCATCGCCTGCGCCTGGGCATCGGTGTCGGAGCCGGCGGCGCGCGTGCGCACAACCAGGAGCGCGCGTTGGCCATCGGGGGTGGCCCATACGCCTTCGGCCATCGCCGGCGATTGCGCGGGACGCAGGCGCTCGACGACCGCGACCAGCTCGCCGGTGGGATCGCGAGGCACGACCGCCTTCACCAGCATTCCCGCGGGCGAGGCGAGCAGATCGAGGGTCTCCCCGATGGCCGAGCGCAGCCCCGCCACCGTGAAACGCTCCGGCGTCACGCGCGGGCTGAGGACATAGCGGTACTCGAGCAGGAGTTCGCGCTCGCGGTCGAACGTGGCGCCCGCGCCGTTGGAGACCGCCGCGACGACGGCAGACGCGCCGAGCGCCTTCGCCATCGCGTTCGAAGTCGCCGCGCGGCCCGCAGCATCCCCGCCTTCGATGCCCACGAGGATCACGCGCGAGATGGCGCCGTCGCGAAGCTGGTCCACGAGCACGCGCTGCTCGGCCGTGGGCTCGAGCGGAAGGAACGACGACATGTCCGCGACGAATCGCGTGTGGGCGATCTGCCATCCGGCGATGGCGAGCGCGACTATCCAGATCGCGAGCGCCGTGCGCGCGCGCGTGCTCACGGCTCGATCGGCGTGAGCGTCATCACCGAGCGGTCACCGTCGGCCTGGAAGATCTCGACGGTTCGCACCTGGCCCTTCGAGCCCGCGATCTCGATGTGCTCGACGAACGTGCCGAGCGACGGGTCGATCGGCCTGAGCGTGAGGCGCCACAGCGCCGCGTCGCCGGCCACCGCCGCCGAGTACGTCTTCGTAAGCGCCTTGAGATCGCCGGCGAGCGTGGAGCGGATGCTGTCGATGAGGACGGCCACGCCCGGGTACTGCGACAGGCGCAGGGTCTGCCTCTTGCCGCCGCGCTCGATGGTTGCGATGTCACCTTCCACCACGATGCTCTCCGTGCGCGGCTTGGACGTGCGCTTCTCGAGCCTCGCGGGCGGCGTGAACACCAGCTCGCCCGACGATTCCACGGGCTTGTCGAGGAGCGCGATGGTCTTCTTTTCCTGGAAGGTGGCGTGCCGCGGCTTGTCGCCGGCGAGGGACTGGAAGAGCTCCTGCACGCCGTAGGCTTGGGCCGCGGCGGGCAGGAGCAAGCACGCGAAGAGCACGGAGCGACCGATCACGCCGCTTCGCCCCAGAAATCGTGGAAGTTGAACCAGTTGTCCGGCGCTTCGCGCGCGCGCTGTTCGAGGCGACTCGCGTAGCGCGTCACCGCTTCGCGCACCGCCGAATCGCGCGCCTCGCGATTCACCGCGTCGAGATTCGAGAAATCCGCGAGCGGCTCGAAGCGGATCTCGTAGCGGTTGCCGCCGCGATAGATGCCGGCCATGAAGATCACGCGGCGGCGAAGCGCCGCGGCGATGCGCATGGGTCCGGTGGGAAAGGGCGCCTCGCGGCCGAGGAACGGCACGCGAAGGACGGGCTCGTCGCCCGGCGTGCGGTCGGCGAGCATTCCGACGAGCGCACCTTCCTCCAGCCGGGCGGCCAGCTCCAGCATCGATTGCGGCCGCCCGAGCAGGAGGATGTCGGTGGTCGCCTCGGGGTTCACGGCCGCGAGAACATCGCGCGACAGGCGCGCGTTCATCTCGTACATCGTCATGACGACGCGCCGATGGCCGATGCTGCGTCCACAGGAGCGAAGCACCTCGAAGCTGCCGATGTGGCCGCCCATGAGGAGCGCGCCTTCGCCGTCGAAGAGATCCCCGCCCTTTACCTCGATGTCGAAAAGGTCGAAGCGTCCGCGAAGGAAGTAGACGCGATCATGGATGGTGCTCCCGAAAGAGAAGAAGAGGCCGTACGTTTCCATGAGCGATGGGCGCCGGCCCAGGGCGCGCTGCAGGAACTCGGCGGAGTGGCGGCGCGCCGGCCCGCCGGTCACGAAGAAGTAGAGCACGATGAAGCGCAGCAGGACGCGCGAGGCGCCGCGGCCGATGGCGACCGACAGCCACGCCATGAAGCGCACGACGGGCAGGCTGCCGCGCTCGGGGCGCTGCGTCCACTCGGCGGTGGCGCGCGTGCTCATGATCTTGCGAGCGTCCCCGTCGCCACGATGCCGCGCGGCGATGCGATCTCGAAATCGATGGCGTCCGGTCCCTTCGCCGCATGCGTGAGCGTGAGGGCCATGCCGGGCTCGACGGGCGAGAGGAACTTCGCGCTGGCCACCGTCCAGTCGCTCGCATCGAGCGCGGCCATCGCCTCGGCGATCAGGACCACGCCCGGAAGCAGCGGATGGCCGGGAAAATGCCCCTCGTAAGCCGGGTGATCCTTCGCTATGCGCAGTTTCTGTTCCATGCGGCGGGAAGCGCTACGTTTTCGCGGAGCGCGCCAGGGCCTTGAGGGATTCGCGAGGGAGCTTGCCGGTCAATTGGCGCGGCAGGCGCTCCACCATGACGACCGGCCGCGGCAGGAACGCCGCGTCGATGCGGTCGCGCAGCGCCGCGGTGACTTGCGCGGGCGTAAGCGTGGGCGCGACCACGAACGCCACGAGGCGCGTCACGCCATCGGGATCGATCTCGTCGGGCATGAAGAACGCGCCGTCCAGGACGCCGGGGATCGCGTGCAGCTGGTGGTCGAGGTAGCCCAGGGAGTTGCGCTTGCCCGCGATGTTCACCATGTCGGCGCTGCGGCCGTGCAGGAGGAAGCGCGTGCCGTCGCCGATGGGCTCGATGATGTCCATGAGCGGCGTGGGCCGCTCGACGTGGCCGCCCACGACCATCGCCTGGTCGCCATGGCTCGAGACCCGCAGCCCGTCGAACGCCTGCCATTCGGCCGACTGCGAAGTGCGGCGCGAGGCGACTTGCCCCGCCTCGGTGCAGCCGTAGATCTCGTGGAGCTCGGCGCCGGTGCGCTCCTCGGCCTCGCGCGCGAGACCCACCGACAGCGGCGCCGTGGCGGACACGATCGTCTCGAGGCTCGCGCACTCGCCGCTTTCCACCCACGCGCGAAGGTGGAAGGGCGTGATGAAGAGGATGCGTGGCTGCGGCGAGCGCTGGATCGCCGCGTCGATGTCGGCGGGATAGTAGAGGCGCTCGGCGGTCAGCGTGGCGCCGCTTCGCAGCGGCAGCATCACGGTCGATTCGAAGCCGAACATGTGCTGCGGCGGCACGGTGCCCAGGATCGTGTGGCCGGGTCCCACGCCGAAATGGCGCGCTTCGGATGCCATGTCCTTCACGAGGCCGCCCCACGTCTTGAAGTGCGGCTGCGGCTCGCCCGTGGATCCGGAAGTGAACACGCACGCGACGAGCTGGTCGCTCGGGATGTCGGGAATCTCGAGCGGACGCGGTGCATCGCCGCCTTCGGCGGGCAGCCTGGCGCGCGGCAGGTCGACTTCCAGCGCATCGTCATCGCAGACATAGAACACGTCGGGCGCGAACTCGCGCATCGCCGTGATGACGTTGGGTGTGGTCGTGGGCGGCAGGAGCGTCACCTGCCCGCGCATCACGGCCGCGCAGAAGGCCACGGCGAAGGCATACCGGTCGGCGCAGAAGTTGAGCACGTGGCGCCCGGCGGGCAGCGCCTCGGCCGTGCGCCGAACCTCGTGCATGAAGCGCGCGACCGTGATGGGCGCGCCGCGCCGCGTCGCGAAGACGGCGTCCGCCTCGCGCGGCGCGATCAGCGCGTGGCGTCCTGCGGGGGAAGGGCGGGGCGCGACGGAGGACATGGCGGCGGTGACTTCAGCGCGGCTGCGCTGCGCGCATGTGGCGACGGAAGGCGTGCACGCCGCCCAGCAGGCCCGCGCGCTCCCAATCGGGCAGCGCGCGCATGCGCACGAGGTACTCGATCACGAACATCGCGCCGACGAGCAGCGGTGAAAGGATGTTCGCCAGGACCGACCACGCGGCGAGGTAGCCGGCGACGTAGAGCGAGAACGAAAGCGTGAAGAGCGCGCAGAAGAAGATCGTCCACGCGATGGTCACGCCGCGGCAATAGCGTGCGACGTGGGCCGGGATCTCGCCGTGAATGAGGCGCGCGAATCGCGCCACGATCGGCTCTTCACCGCGAAGCAGCGTGCGGCCGAAAAGGACCGCGAGCAGGAGCTGTCCGCCCGCGTGCTCGACGAAGAAGAGGTCCGGGTAGTGCAGCTCGAGCGAAGGGAACGCGAGGAAGGCCCCGAAGACCGCGAGGGCGAGCGCGGCGATCGCGGCGGCGCGATGGCGGCTGCGCCGGACGAAGAAGAGCAGCAACGCCGTGACGGGAACGAGCGAGAGGAGCGCGCCGATCGCGGTGAGCCCTTCCACGATGGCCACGTGCGCCGCGATCGCGAAGGCGACCGAGACCAGCACCGCCGCCGCCGTCCGCGCGCGCCGCACGCCCGCGGCCGTCACTTCGTTCTCCGCTCCGCGACGTGGGCAGCGAGGTTGTTGAGCGAGCGGAAGATGTGCACGTTGTCCTGGTCGTCGTCCTTCAGCTTGAAGCCGTAGCGCTTGGAGACCACGAGGGCCACTTCCAGGATGTCGATGGAGTCCAGGCCCAGGCCTTCCTTGTAGAGCGGCGCGTCCGGGTCGATCTCGTCGGCTGGAACCTCGAGGTTGAGTGCCGAGCGGATCAGCTCCGCGATTTCACGGACGAGCTCGGCATCTGCCTGTCGTCCCTCCACCGGAAAGGTATCGATCGAATTGGGCATTTTGGGCGGTCGTGCGAGGCAGACCGTCGCTGTTTTATCAGGCAGAAAAATGATAGCACGCGACCTCCGCGCTCAGGGCAGCGATTCGCGCTCCAGCGTGAACACGTAGCCCGTCCCCGCGGCCACTCGCGGCCAGCGAAAGGGCAGGCGCGGAAAGCCTTTTTCCAATGCCTTGCGGTTATGGCCGATCTCGACCATGAGCCGCCCGCCGGGATTCAAGTGCCCCCGGGCATCGGCCAGGATGCGGCGCGCATGGTCCAGCCCGTCGGATCCGCTCGCGAGCGCCATCGCCGGCTCCTTGCGATATTCGTCGGGAAGGGTCCGCATGGAGGCGGCCTTCACGTACGGCGGGTTCGAGACGATGAGGTCGTAGCGCCGGCCCCGGAGGTCGCCGAAGAGATCGGACTTCAAGAGGTGAACGCGCTTGCCGAGCTTGTACTCCCCGACGTTTTTCTTCGCCACGGCGAGCGCGTCGTCGGACAGGTCGGCGGCATCGACGGTGGCATCGGGGAACCGAAGCGCCGCGAGGATGGCGAGGCAGCCCGAACCCGTGCAAAGGTCGAGAACCGAAGCCGGGTCCTTGCCCTCCTTTCGGTCCCGCAACAACTCCGCGATGAACGATCGCGGCACGATGACACGCTCATCGACGTAGAACCGGTGCGGCCCCAGCCACGCCTCGTTCAGGAGATACGCGAGCGGCTTGCGCGTTCGAATGCGCCTGGCCACGAGCTGGCGCGCCGCGCGCTCCTGCTCGGCGGTGAGTCTGTCTTCGAGATGGCGATCGAGGTCCTGTGGCGGCAGCCCCGCGGCGTGGAGGACGAGCCACGCCGCATCGTCCAGCGCATTCGCCGTGCCGTGGCCATACGCGAGCCGCGCCTGCTCGAGACGTTGCGTCGCCTCCAGCAGCGCGTCGCGGATGGTCTTCAACGCGGCAGGAGCAGGTCCTCGATGGCGGTGCGGTACACGTCGGCGAGCGGCTCGATCTCCTCCAGCGCCACCGCCTCGTTCACCTTGTGGATGGAGCGGTTCACCGGCCCGAATTCCGCCACCTCCGGGCACACGTCGATGATGAAGCGTCCGTCCGACGTGCCGCCGGTGCAGTT
>Ga0068871_100001712_pt1 | contig 14753 bp, 11 predicted proteins | sample KBSMisM72_FD_72750 | JGI IMG/M metagenome (GOLD analysis project Ga0068871, IMG submission 72750) | Miscanthus rhizosphere microbial communities from Kellogg Biological Station, Michigan, USA - KBS Miscanthus M7-2 | ecosystem: Host-associated > Plants > Roots > Rhizosphere > Soil ... | reverse complement strand
TCATGACCGTATAGCCCAGCCCGAGCAGAACGAAAATGGGCCCCGGACAGGCACCTGTCAGGGCCCATCCCATACCGAATATGGCTCCGCCAGCCAGGTATTTCTTCCAGCGTTTATCTTTTGTATGGAATTGAATGGGCTGACCTTTCAGGTCACTGAACCGATATTTTTTTATTACCGCAACTATAACCATTCCGGTAATTACGGCCGAACCTATAATACCATACATAAAGAAGGACTGAAAGCGAAACATTTCCTGGATACGGTACCAGGAAACAGCTTCGGATTTCGTCATGATAATGCCGAAAAGAACTCCAGTCAGGATATATTTTATTGCTTTCATGATCTGATATTTAAAAGATGATTGGGAATAGGAGGTGCGTAGTCAGCAATCCGCCGATAAAAAACCCAATCACTGCGATCAGGGAGGGGAACTGGAGACTGGAAAGGCCGGTGATCGCATGTCCCGAAGTGCAACCGCCCGCATATCGTGTTCCGAATCCGATCAAAAATCCTCCCCCCAGGAAAACGATTAACCCTTTTACTGTAAATAAATAACTCCAGTTAAATATCGATCCCGGTTCGAGCTCTCCATCGAAGGGAATATTCAATTTTCTTAAATCTGATATGGTTGAAGGAGAAAGCGAAATTGCCTCTGTGGATTGTAGGTAATGACTCGCAATATATCCGCCCAAAACAGAGCCGGTTAAAAATAATAAATTCCAACCCTGCTTTTTCCAGTCAAATCTGAAATAAGGAACCCATTTCCCCGCGCCGAGCATAGCGCAGATATTGGAAAGATTAGCGGAGAAGCCAAATGTTTTTCCGGAAAAAATTAATATGCCCATAATGCAGGCAATGGCCGGTCCTGATACATACCAGGGCCAGGGTTCACTAATCATTTTTATCATTTAAACTGCTTTTCGTTGACGGTTAACGGTTACTAGGCCTTTGGTTTTAAAAGCTTCCGCTTCAATAGATTCCTGGTTTCCTGTAGCATCTCTAAATCGGTAAACGCATTTTTGGGAACCAGAAAAAAAGACCGGCTGTTAAAATAAAGATGAAAGAAAAAAGGTGTTTCCAGAAAAGAACTGAAATCTGTCCAGTTCCAGGCATGTGATCCTCTTCTCGTCTTCAAAACAACTTCGTGGTCATTGAAATCCATACTGAACCTGTCCTGGAAAGTGTATGACCTCCTGTATACACTAAGCGGAAGAATAGTCCAGAAGGTTATTAGTAATACGAACCACAATAAGGAAAATAAAAGAAATGAGATAGGCTGTATTTTATGCAAATAAAAAAGCACAGCACTCAGTATGGTAAAAAGGTTTACAATCACAAGCAGGATTTTTATTTCAGGCCTGGATAGAAAATGATGTCTTAATGCGCTCAACACCTGTTTTTTTTCATATACAAAATGAATGACCATGCTTAGCGCATTAATTGTTTTTCGGAAATACTCCAATCATATAAATTCTTTCCAGTCACTCCTTTTATCTTCAGGTGCAACACCCGTTCGCTTTTCTTTCCATCAACCCCGATTTTTGCATAATTTCTCTCTTCAATCAGACTGCCGGCCACTCTGGAGGGATTATTGATTTCATCCCCCTTAACTTTCGAAACCCCGCTTGTAAACGGTGAGATAGTAATATCATATAAATCATAATTACCCGGTCTTTCTGTTTTAACGATTTCACTATGATGGCGGTCGCCGGTTAAAAATAAAACGCCTTTTATGTTAGTCCTGTTTAAAAATTCCATCAGCTTGTGGAATTCATAACTGTATTTAAATAACCCTTCATCTGTGCTCAATGGATTAAGTACCTGGCTTCCTACAACAATAATTTTGAATGTCGCGTGGCTCTGAATCAGTGCATCTTCCAGCCAGTTGAGCTGTTTGTCTCCAAAAAAATGTTTTTCGTGATTGGGTTTTCCATCAATGCTGTCTTCCAGTTCATCAGCACTGCGAAAATACCTGTCATCCGTTAAAAATAAATCCACGTCACTGTAGGAAACCTGAGAATATATCCCTTGTTGATTTTGCCCGTAGTACGGGTTACACCAATATTTCATAAATATTTCCCGGGAAACATTTTTAAATCCGTAAGAACTACCCGAATTATCGGGACCAAAATCATGATCATCCCAAATGGCATATTGCGGCATAGCCTTCAGCAGTGGCTGAAGGACAGCCTGAGACCTGTCGCGTGAGGCCCGGTACCAAAGGCCCCAGGCACTTTGGATGTCAACTTCCCGGGTATACCAGTTATCTCCAAGCCAAAGTGTGAAGGCCGCAGTATCCCTGGCCATAGTTTCAAAAATAATTGAATCTCCTCCATAAGGTTTCCCTGGACGATCGTATATGGGCTCGTTGAAATAAGCACAACTGCCCGTAAGGAAACTGAAGTCTGGCGCCGGTTTGCGCCATTGCCAAAGATCCTCAGTATTAAAGGACCCAGTTGCAGAAGACCTGACATGATTTAATATAAACTGGTAATTGTAGTGGCTATTGATTTCCAGTCCGTCGATTTCGATTTGTACCGGGTTGAATTCCCTCCCGAGTTCACCGGTATAGTTTTTTTGTCGGGATTTTTCCGGATTGCCGTCTTTCCAATAATTCACACTGACGGAACTAATATCCGCAGAAACCTGTAGCCAGACTATCGCTGATCTTAATTCAATGGCGCCCAGCATGGGTCCGGATACAACGGCGCCCTGTTTTAGAGGCTGACCCTGCACAAACAGAATGGGCAGAAAATAAAAAATCAACCAAAGCTTTTTCATACCAGTACATTGGATTCACAATGTACTAAGAAGCGCAATGATTGATAAAGATCGAAAAAAGGAATTTTATTTCATATTCCGGCAACGACTATAGTGGTTATTGGCCGCCTCATAAGGCGTTATCGAACGGTTACAGGAATACAGCAGGGTTAGTAGTAATGCAAGGGCAAGGATCTTTTTCATGGTTTTCATTTAGGTTAACAATAAACGGTTTTGCAGAGGATTAAATTGCTATTAATTAGTCCAATTTTCTTGCCAATCCGGGGGAATTTTTCCCGGATTGGGACGAAGGAATGAAGAGTAGAAAGGACGAAAGATGATGGGTGACGGTAAGGCTTAAAATAAATATCCCCGCATAGAAATGCGGGGATCTAGGTTAGTAAAAACCGTCCAAAGTATCTTTAAGAAACTAGCTGCAACCCATGCTGTTTCCGCAGTTCAGACATTTATAACAGGTTCCGCTACGGATCGTGATATGACCGCAGGTATTACAGGCGGGTGCATCACTCTGCATGCTCTTAGCTGCTGCATTTACTGCATTCAGTCCGGATTCTGCATTTAAATTTTTTACCCCTGCTTTTACCTGTGCCGGGTTTGCCAGTGTAACCGAAGGTTTAGCCAGAATCCTCACTTCACTCAGTTCAGGCGTTTTTTTTTCCTGTTCGGCTACCGGCAGATCCCAGTCTGCTGTACCTGTATTCATCACCTCCGGTTTGTCAAGCACGTGTACGAGGTCTGTTCTTCCCAGGTACTCATATGCCATAGATCGGAAAATAAAATCAACAATAGAAGTTGTACTCTTGATATTTGGATGATCCACCATTCCAGATGGCTCAAACCGGGTGAATACAAATTTTTCTACAAATTCTTCAAGGGGAACTCCGTATTGAAGCCCGATGGAAATTGCAATAGCAAAACAATTCAGCATACTACGCATGGTTGCTCCTTCCTTAGCCATGTCAATAAAGATTTCTCCCAACGCACCATCGGAATATTCACCTGTCCGGAGAAATATAACCTGTCCATTGATTTTTGCCTTTTGGGTGAATCCACGTCTTTTGGGGGGAAGCGTTCTACGTTCGACGATCGTCGCCAATTCACGTTTTAATTTGGTATCCGGAGAGGCCTGAACTCTTTTTTGTACTTCCAGTAATAATTCCTGTACCGTCAGTTTGCTCATATCCACGATATGAGGTTCCATGGCAGCCTGTGGCTCGTTGGGAATAGTCGGTTTGACTTCTTCCGTTATGTCGGACTTCTTCTTTTTGTCTGATTTATTGCTCAGAGGCTGAGAAAGCTTGGACCCGTCACGATACAGCGCACAGGCTTTCAATGCCAGTTTCCAGCTCAGAAGGTAAGCATCTGCTATTTCTTCAATACTCGCTTCATTCGGAAGATTGATGGTTTTTGAAATGGCACCGCTGATAAAGGGCTGCACCGCACTCATCATACGGATATGACCATGGGCGTGTATAAATCGTTCGCCGATTTTACCGCACTTATTAGCGCAATCAAAAACCGGCAGGTGTTCTCTTTTCAGGTTAGGAGCTCCTTCAATGGTCATCGTTCCGCATATATAATCATTGGCTTCACCAATTTCAGCGTCACTGAATCCAAGGGCTTCGAGCAGGTTCCATTCAAAATTATAATATTGTTCTGCCTGGAATCCCAGGCGCTGCAGGCATTCTTCCCCAAGATTATATACATTAAATACGAATCCGATTTCGAACGCAGATGCAACGACAGACTCCAGCTTTTTGATTTCTTCTGCGAAAAAACCTCGTTCACTAAGGGTCTGGTGATTGATATGCGGTGCACCTGCAAAAGTGCCTGCTCCCACAGCATATTTCACGATAGATTCAATTTCCCTTTCCGGATAACCCATATTTCTCAGGGCTGCGGGAACGGACTGGTTGATGATTTTAAAGTAACCACCGCCGGAAAGTTTTTTAAATTTCACGAGCGCGAAATCCGGTTCTACACCAGTTGTGTCGCAATCCATCACCAGGCCAATTGTTCCGGTGGGAGCAATAACTGTTGACTGTGCATTCCGGTAACCATATTTTTCTCCGAGCTGAACAGCATCATCCCAGGCCTTGGTGGCAGATTTCAACAAATAATCCGGGCAATACTGTGCCTTGATGCCCTGCGGTTTGATTTCCAGATTTTCATACTCATCGGCATCATAAGCTGCCAGCCGGTGATTTCGCATTACGCGAAGCATGGCTTCCCGGTTTTCCTCAAATTTTGGAAATGGCCCCATTGTCCTGGCGATTTCGGCGCTGGTCTTGTAAGAAATACCCGTCATGATTGCACTGATTGCGCCTGCGATACCTCTTGCTTCCTCGCTGTCGTAAGGAATGCCCATCACCATAAGCATGGAGCCAAGATTGGCATATCCCAATCCCAGGGTACGGTAATCATAAGATAACTGAGCAACCTCTTTGGACGGGAATTGCGCCATCAAAACGGAAATTTCAAGTACGGCGGTCCACAACCGGCAAGTGTACTCAAATCCTTCCACGTCAATGATGTTCGTGGCTTCGTCATAGAACCTCCGGAGGTTCACGGAAGCCAGGTTGCAGGCTGTGTTATCCAGGAACATGTACTCGGAGCACGGGTTGGATGCCCGGATACGGCCACCTTGAGGGCATGTATGCCACTCATTAATTGTGGTGTCGTATTGGGTACCCGGGTCAGCACAACGCCATGCAGCGTACGAAATCTGGTTCCAAACTTCCTTGGCAGGAATCTTTTTCATGATCCTTCCATCACTTCTCGCCTTTAATTCCCAGTCCTCGTCATTCTCCAGTTTTTTAAAAAATGAATTCGGGATCCTGACTGAATTATTTGAATTCTGTCCACTTACTGTTTTATATGCCTCTCCTTCATAATCACTGGCGTATCCAGCTGCGATCAGTGCAGCCACTTTTTTCTCTTCTTCCATCTTCCAGTTGATGAAGTCCATGATTTCTGGGTGATCCAGATCCAAACAAACCATTTTAGCAGCACGGCGTGTAGTGCCGCCTGATTTGATGGCGCCGGCAGCGCGGTCACCGATTTTAAGGAAACTCATCAGGCCGCTGGAAGTGCCGCCGCCACTGAGCTTTTCTCCTTCACCCCGTACATTGGAAAAATTTGTTCCTACACCGGAACCGTATTTGAAAATGCGCGCTTCACGTACCCACAGGTCCATGATACCGCCGTCGTTTACCAGGTCGTCTTCGACACTTAATATGAAACAGGCGTGGGGTTGCGGACGTTCATAAGCTGAGGTAGATTTCTTCAACAGGCCATCGTGCTGATCAACATAATAATGACCCTGTGGCTTTCCGGTAATACCATAGCTTTCATACAAACCTGTATTAAACCACTGAGGACTGTTGGGAACACAGGCCTGGTTGAGGATAGAATAAACGAGCTCCTCATAAAAAACAGTCGCATCTCTTTCGGTTGTAAAATAACCGTATCGCACACCCCATGCTTTCCAGCAATTCGCCATTCTATGTGCTACCTGTTTAACAGAAGTTTCGCGACCCAGAGTTCCGTCGCTGAGTGGTACACCAGCTTTCCGAAAATATTTCTGGGCCAGGATATCAGTAGCAATCTGGCTCCAACCTTTTGGTACCTCCACATTGGTCATCTCAAAAACAATCTCTCCCGAAGGATTACGAATGACGGAACTGCGATAATCATATTCAAACTGGTCAAAAACAGGTATGTCGTCGCGGGTATATCGCCGGTTGAATTGCAAACCGTTCGCAGATTGCGTATGAGTGGCCATAAATGGGAAATGCTTTATGTGGTTAGGAAAATCGTTAGCTTATTAACAAATCGTTAAGCAGGAATCGAAAGTATTTTTTCATTTCCAATATTCCGCCTGTTCATTTTCCACACCTGTGGAAAAAATAGGTTGATAAATCGTGAATCGCAGTCCTGTATTAGTTGATTTGATTTATGCACAAATTTTTCGCTCTTGTTCACATTAAAAATTTTGGAGATACACAAATAATCGTTTACCTGCACCTGCATGTATAACGTTTCGGAAAGCGGGAAAGTTTTCGCACATTTGTAAGGTAATCAACCACATGAAGGAAGGGATCTATACCTCTTTACTGCTCAAAAAAAGAACCAGGCGTAAATCATTTGCCCTGCTTATCGACCCTGACAAAGTAGATGAAACAAAAACTGCTGCTCTCGTTGAACTGGCTGTAAATGCCCGGGTCGATTACCTCTTCGTGGGGGGAAGCCTGGTTATTACCCATCACCTGGATCAGGTAGTTCAGCAGATTAAAGCCCAATGTAAAATCCCTATTATCCTTTTCCCGGGAACTCCTTCACAGGTCTCCCCTTTTGCAGATGCGCTCCTTTATTTGTCTCTGATTTCCGGAAGAAACCCCGAATTATTAATTGGCCAGCATGTGATCTCGGCACCGGCGGTTCGTAAAAGCGGTTTGGAAATCATTTCTACCGGATATATGGTTATAGATGGCGGCGCACCGACAACCGTTTCCTATATCAGCAATGCCCTTCCTATTCCGGCCGACAAAAATGAAATCGCACTCTGCACGGCCATGGCTGGAGAAATGCTTGGCATGAAACTGATTTATATGGACGCCGGCAGCGGCGCCCGAAGGCCTATTTCAACGGAAATGATCGAACGGGTCTCTGCCTGTATCGAAATACCCCTGATCATCGGAGGCGGCATCCAGAACCCGGAAAAAGTCTATCTCAACGCCAAAGCGGGCGGTGATCTAATCGTAGTCGGCAACGCCATAGAAAAAGATCCATCCCTGTTGTCTGAAATGGCGGCTGCCCTGCATTCCGTCTCTGTCAGGGAAAGCTGACCGTCAAGGTTTCCAAATCTTCAAATTTTAACGGTATTCTCTTAAAAATAATAGCAAAAATTCCAGAAAAGCTGTTACTTTGTACAGTTAACAACAATAGTCATCACATTTTTTCAAGAAATGAAAAAAAACTCACCCATATCAATCCTCACCGGAATGGTATTGCACGCCTTCAATAAGCGTGGGTTTTTTGTAACGCCCGTTTGCGTTATTTTTTCCGTTCGTCCCATTCCCTTTTGGGTACGACGTTGATATTCCCATCCATAGTTTTCCGTTGTCAGGACCTATGCCCGTAATCAGCCGGCTGTAAAATTCAATGACCCCGTCATTGTCATTCATTTATCCCACGTATTCATTCAATGGAACAAGAACAAAAGTTCATTATACAGATCGCAAACGCCTCTCATCAGGATTTTGCGCAAATTATCTGTGATGAGATGGAATCCTCGGCCAAAGCCCGCGGTACCGGAATTGCAAAACGGAGCCCAGATTATATTAAGGAAAAAATGCGGGAAGGAAAAGCGGTGATCGCTTTTACCGAAGACGGAATCTGGGCCGGTTTCTGTTATATCGAAACCTGGAGCCATGGCGAATATGTCGCTAATTCCGGACTGATCGTAGCACCTACGTTTCGAAAAAGCGGACTGGCAAAAAATATCAAGAAAAAGATTTTTGACCTGAGCCAGAAATTATATCCGGGTGCGAAGCTGTTCGGGCTCACCACCGGCCTGGCCGTCATGAAGATCAATTCCGACCTGGGCTATGAACCCGTAACTTATTCGGAACTCACCCAGGACGAAGCATTCTGGGCCGGTTGTAAAAGCTGTGTGAATTATGAAATCCTCATGAGTAAGGAAAGGAAAAACTGTATGTGTACTGCCATGCTTTATGATCCCAAAGAGCATAAGCCAAAAGAAGAAGTCAAAGAAGAATTTACAAAACGCAGCAAACTTTACGAGCGCTTCATGAAAATCAAGCAGTGGAGCCTGCTGAAAACCCTGCTGCGCAAGGAAAAGGTAGAGATGATTCTCGCAGATCTTGGATTTGTGAAATCAAATAAATTCAGAAAACAAAAGCTGGCAAAATAATATCACCGCCTGATGGAGAAGGAAAATAAAAAAGTTGTTTTAGCTTATAGTGGTGGCCTGGATACGACATACTGCGCCATTTACCTCAAAAAGGTCAGGGGTCTCGAAGTGCATGCCATTACCGTAAATACGGGCGGCTTCAGCCGGGAGGAACTGGAAGCCATTGAAAAAAGAGCCAGAGACTTGGGAGTAACCAGTTTTAAATCTGTTGATGTCACTGAAGATTATTACCATTCCTGTATACGTTATTTGATTTTTGGAAACGTTCTGAAGAACGCTACTTATCCACTCAGCGTAAGTGCTGAAAGAATGGTGCAGGCCATCGCGGTGGCTAAATACGTGGAAGAAACAGGGGCAGCTTATGTAGCTCACGGAAGTACCGGCGCAGGAAATGATCAGGTTCGCTTTGATATGGTATTTACCGGCATGGTACCGGAGGCAAAAATTATTACCCCTATCAGGGACCTCAAACTCAGCCGGGAACAGGAAATAGAATTCCTGAAAGAGAACGGTGTACAGATGAATTTTGAAAAAGCGAAATACAGCATTAATAAAGGACTCTGGGGAACTTCTGTCGGAGGCAGGGAAACTCTGAATTCCAGGGATTATCTGCCGGAAGAAGCCTGGCCGACGCCATTAACAGAGAATGACCAAAAAAAAATTAGTCTTCTTTTTGACAAAGGAGAGTTGAAAGGAGTGGACGATAAAAATTTTGATTCCCCGGTTCGGGCAATACAATTTCTCCAGTCTATTGCGCAGCCTTTTGCGATAGGAAGGGATATACATGTGGGAGATACCATTATCGGTATAAAAGGCAGGGTCGGTTTTGAAGCTGCCGCTCCCCTGATTATTATCAAAGCGCATCACCTTTTGGAAAAACACACTTTAACCAAATGGCAACTTTATTGGAAGGAACAGTTGAGCAGCTGGTACGGAAGCTGGCTGCATGAAGGGCAAATGCTGGATCCGACGATGCGAAATATTGAAAAGTTCCTGGAGGATTCACAAACTACCGTATCCGGAAAAGTTTTTGTTACGCTGGAACCTTACCGGTTCACAGTGACCGGCATTGAAAGTGCGCACGACCTGATGAGCAGTAAATTTGGAACCTATGGTGAAATGAACAGCGGCTGGACGGGCGACGACGTAAAAGGATTCGCCAAGATTTTCGGCAATCAAACAGCGATATACCATAAAATCAATGAAGCCGGCAATCAAATAAAATGAAAAAAATCAGGGTTGGCATAACAGGGGGCGCTGGCTATACGGGCGGTGAACTGATCCGCATTCTGCTGAATCATCCTGATACAGAATTAGTTTTTGTACAAAGCCAAAGCAATGCGGGACAACCCCTATATGCCGTACATCAGGACCTTGCAGGCGATACGACACTTCTCTTTACTGACAGTCTTTCACAGGATATAGATGTCCTGTTTCTCTGTGTCGGTCATGGTGAAGCGAGGAAATTTCTCCTGAATAACGAAGTGAATCCGGAAATCCGGCTGATAGATTTATCGCAGGATTTCAGACTCTATTCTAATAACCGCGTATCGGCATCCGGAAATTCTTTTGTTTATGGATTGCCGGAATTAAACAGGGATGAAATTCGCGAAGCACAAAATATCGCCAACCCCGGATGTTTTGCTACGGCGATTGAGCTTGGCCTCCTTCCGATGGCGAAACAGGGATGGCTAACCGAAGTTTATTGTACCGGCATCACCGGATCAACAGGAGCGGGACAGGGATTAAATGCTACCTCTCATTTTTCCTGGAGGGCTAATAATATCCAGGCTTATAAAACCCTTACCCATCAGCACCTGGGAGAAATAAACCAGTCTCTTGCTTACTACCAGAATGGATTTGCTCCGGAAAGCCTGCATTTTGTTCCATGGCGGGGCGACTTCACCCGGGGCATTTTTGTCAGCTCACAATTGAAGAGTAATCATGATCTGTCGGAAATCATCCGCATTTTTAAAGATTTCTATACAGGTCATCCATTTACAATCGTGAGTGAATCAGTTGTTTTTTTGAAACAGGTAATTAACACCAATAAATGTATAATACAATTGGAGAAACAGAACGATTTGCTGGTTGTTCATACTGTTTTGGATAACCTGCTGAAAGGGGCAAGCGGGCAAGCTGTACAAAATATGAACTTAATGTTTGGCCTGGACGAGACCAGAGGATTAAAATTTAAAGCAAATTACTTTTAGAAGCGAAAGATTCAAATAATACAGTTGAAGGCCTGAAGTCAAAAGATTACAAAACTCAATGATTGCTGTATTAAATTGAATATTAAATAAAAATCATTCAAAAAAGTCTTGTGTCCTTAGTTTAAAAATTAAATCATGAAACTCTTCGATGTTTATCCAATAAATGATATAACTATTACCCGGGCGAGGGGATCGTACCTCTGGGACAATGCCGGACAACAATACCTCGACATGTATGGCGGTCATGCTGTGATTTCAATAGGCCATACCCACCCCCATTTTGTTTCCCGGATCACCCATCAACTGAACCAGGTTGCATTTTATTCCAATTCAATCCGGATTCCTCTGCAACAGGAACTCGCAGACAAACTGGGGAAGGTAACGGACAAGGAAGAATACCAGCTCTTCCTTTGTAATTCCGGCGCAGAAGCTAACGAAAACGCCATGAAGCTCGCCTCTTTTCATACCGGGAGAAAAAAAATTGTCGCTTTTAGTAAATCCTTTCACGGTAGGACTTCGCTGGCTGTAGCAGTTACTGATAATCCTGCGATAATCGCACCGGTAAATCAGACAGACCATGTGGTATTCCTTCCGTTTAATGATGTTCAATCACTTGCGTCTTATTTTAATGAGCATGGACATGAGGTCGCTGCCGTAATCACGGAAGGGATACAGGGCGTTGGCGGAATAAATATTGCCGAGGATGCATTCCTTCAAAAAATCAGATCAGTCTGCACAGACTATGGAGCAGTTTTTATTGCGGATTCCGTACAATGCGGGTATGGCAGGACCGGAGAATTTTTTTCTCATGACCTCGCTGGAGTTCAGGCTGATATATACAGTATGGCAAAAGGAATGGGTAATGGATTTCCGGTTGCGGGTATACTTATAGCGCCGTTCCTAAAACCAAAATATGGCCTGCTGGGAACCACTTTTGGAGGCAATCATCTGGCCTGTGCTGCTGCACTGGCCGTGCTGGAAATAATTGAGGAGGAAAAATTAATGCAGAACGCCCGGTCAACCGGAGAATTTTTGATTTCCCGATTGAAAAAAATAAGAAGTCTTAAAAATGTTCGCGGTAAAGGGTTGATGATTGGATTTGACGCGGATGGTGAACTCAGGGATCTGCGTAAAAATCTGCTATTTAATCAACAGGTATTTACGGGTGAATCCAAACCCAATATTATTCGCCTTCTGCCATCGCTAACATTGAGAAAAAAAGAAGCTCAGGAATTCCTTGAGTCGCTGGAAGAAGAAATACAAAATATGGTTTCATCACCTAACCTGGTTCATCCCGAATGAAAAATTTTATTTCCATATCAGACGTTACAAATCTGGATCACCTGATCGCGCAGGCACTTCTGTATAAAAAAAATCCCTATACCGACAAGACCCTGGGGCAGGGGAAAAAAATCGGACTCTTGTTTTTGAATCCCAGTTTGCGCACTCGTTTCAGCACACAGGTTGCCGCTCTTAATCTGGGAATGGAACCACTTGTATTTAATGTCGACAAAGAAGGATGGGCACTCGAATTTGAAGAAGAAGCAATAATGAGCGGAAACAGTGTAGAACATATCAAAGACGCCGCACCTGTGCTGGGAAAATATTTTGATATTCTTTGTATCCGAACCTTTCCTTCATTAAAGAACCGGGAAGACGATTACAGTGAATTATTTATAACGCAGTTTGTAAAGTATGCCGGCATTCCTGTAGTGAGCCTCGAAAGTGCCACCCTGCATCCCCTGCAAAGTCTTACTGATATTCTGACAATCACAGAAAGTTTGCAGAGCACAACAAAAATTTCCAGGCCAAGAATCGTACTTAGCTGGGCGCCGCATGTAAAACCGCTTCCCCAATGCGTTGCTAACAGCTTTGCCCAATGGGTCAACGCCTGGGGTAAAGCAGATTTTGTAATCACACATCCGGAAGATTATGAACTGGATACCCGGTTCACAAAAGGCGCAACAATAATAACCGACCAGGAGCTGGCATTGAAAAATGCAGATTTTGTTTATGTGAAAAATTGGAGCACCTATCAGGACTATGGTAAAATGTACACCAATGACCCTGAATGGATGCTCATTAACGAAAAATTGGCGATCACCAGCCAGGCGAAAGTAATGCATTGCCTTCCGGTGAGACGCAATGTTGAACTCAGTGATGAAGTGCTCGATGGCCCAAATAGTATTGTAACCCGGCAGGCAGGCAACCGGGTCTGGGCCGCCCAGTCTGTCCTCAGTGAAATCCTAAAATCTTTTTGATGGAAAGTCTGTATGTGATAAAGATTGGCGGTAATATCATAGACGATGATGCATTGCTTTCGGTATTTTTAAAAAAGTTCGCCCAGATAAAATCAAAAAAAATTCTGGTACATGGCGGAGGAAAACTGGCTACAAGGCTCGCAGAGAAACTGGGCATTCCACAGCAATTGATTGAAGGACGCAGGATAACTGATGCCGAAACGCTGAAAATCGTGACAATGGTTTATGCCGGCTATATCAATAAAAACATCGTATCAGAATTACAGTCCCTGCAATGCAATGCTATCGGAATCTCAGGCGCAGACGGGAATAGTATACTGGCACATAAGAGAGAAAATGCAGGTATAGACTATGGCTTTGCGGGTGATATTGATCAGGTAAATGCGAATTGGTTTATTCAGTTGCTGGAAAATGGTCTTTCGCCAGTGATTGCTTCCATTACTCATGACGGGAAAAACCAGTTGTTAAATACCAATGCCGATACTATCGCACAGGAAATTGCAAAAGCCTTGAGTCCGAATTACCTGGTCAGCCTGGTCTACAGTTTTGAAAAATCAGGTGTCCTTCTGGAAGTGGAAGATGAAAATACAGTGATAAAAAATCTGCCTGCCGGCTACTATGGGGAATTAAAAGAATCAAAAAAAATATTTGCGGGCATGATACCGAAACTGGACAATGCCTTTACAGCCATCCGCCAGGGTGTAAATGAAGTGATCATAGGCAAAGGCGAAGAACTGGATCTACTCATATCCGGAAAATCCGGAACAACCATTAGTCATGAATAACACCGCGATCGAAATATTACAGGACGAAGCCATCACATTGTTGAAGGAATTGATCGCTACACCTTCTTTTTCCAAGGAAGAAAATGATACCGCCGACCTGCTGTGCGCGTTTTTCGCAAGGCATGAAATACCCTTCGCACGTGTTGGAAATAATATTTACGCGCGCAACAAAAACTATCACAGTTCAAAAAAAAGTATATTACTCAATTCCCATCATGACACCGTTCGCCCTAACAAAGCATACAGTATGGATCCCTTCACACCAACAGAAAAAGAGGGGAAATTGTATGGATTGGGAAGCAATGATGCCGGTGGATGTCTGGTAAGTCTGGCCGCAGTATTCCGCTACTATTATAATCAGGAAGATCCAAAACATAATATCGTTTTTGCCGCCAGTGCAGAAGAAGAAATAAGCGGTGTCAATGGCATAGAACTCGTTTTGCCTTATCTCGGTCAGATTGATTTCGGTATTGTGGGAGAACCTACCAAACTGGATATGGCAGTAGCCGAGAGGGGACTGATGGTAATTGATTGTGTGGCTTCCGGCAGACCGGGACACGCGGCCCGAAATGAGGGAGAAAACGCTTTATACAAGGCCGTTGATGACATCCAGTGGATCCGGAATTTCCGGTTTGAGAAAAAAAGCGAACTTCTGGGAGAAACGCGATTAAGTGTAACTGTTATAGATACGGAGAACAAACAGCATAATGTGGTGCCTGCGCAGTGCAAATATGTTATTGATGTACGTGTAAATGAATTATATAGTTTTGAAGAA
>Ga0068871_100001708_pt1 | contig 14762 bp, 8 predicted proteins | sample KBSMisM72_FD_72750 | JGI IMG/M metagenome (GOLD analysis project Ga0068871, IMG submission 72750) | Miscanthus rhizosphere microbial communities from Kellogg Biological Station, Michigan, USA - KBS Miscanthus M7-2 | ecosystem: Host-associated > Plants > Roots > Rhizosphere > Soil ... | reverse complement strand
CGATTACAGCATACTTAACCTGAATTATCACCGGCTGGCGCCATATGTATTTACAGGTGTAGCAGTATTTCATTATAATCCATATGCATACGACAGCACCGGTAATAAAGTTTATTTACAACCATTAAGCACAGAGGGAGAGGGACTGGCCGCCTATCCCGACCGTCAGACGTATCATCTTACCCAATTTGCCATACCGTTTGGTGCAGGCGTAAGATGGAGGTTTACCGATAACATTACATTGAGTTACGAAATAGGTTTTAGAAAAACATTTACAGATTACCTTGATGATGTAAGCAAGAACTATATCGATCAAACTGCACTGGCAACAGCAAAAGGTGCAAAGGCGGTTGAAATGGCTTGGCGGGGAGATGAATTAAAAAATGGCGGTGCTTATCCGGCTGATGGATCAATACGCGGTGGTTCCAAATATAAGGATTGGTATTATTTTTCCGGCGTCACCGTGAGTATTGGTATTGGACAAAGAAGAGGTTTTCATGGAAAGGACAACGGCAGGGTGGACTGTCCAAAGCCAGTTAAATAAAATAGTATTGTTGGTAGGTTGCTTTAAAGTAAATACCTGTTAATGCAGATCCTTTTTGTAAACAATACCCCGTTTTGTTTACAAAAAAAAGTCGCCCCGTAAGGCGGCTTTTTTAATATGGATAAGGTCTGCGTGGTGCTTTTTCAGCAACCACTTATTAAGCTGCTATTTTCACTGTCTGTTTGCTGCTGCGTGTTTTGGCGGCTATCAGTATCTGGGTGGTAATGTATTTGCCTTTCATGACTAAGTATTTTAAAGATGAATGATTTTTATTTTTTTGCTTACCTGCTATAATAAATAAGACGCAGGTTGTTGAATGATGTTACAGGGGGCGTTGCTTTTTTTTGTTTCAATTTTAGCACCGCCATTTTTTGCTGCAATCAATATCTGGGTGGTGATGTATTTGCCTTTCATAAAAAATATTTTTAAAGTTTTGTAATCATTTTTTCTCTCTCACTGCTCATCTGCTACAATATATAGGACGCAGGTTTTTTAACCGTGTTACAGTTTAATTTAATTTTTTTTGAATTAAGTATCGTCATTCCTGATTGCCACTTGTCGCCATTCTTGCGCAGGCAGGGTTCGTCATTCCTGGGGAGGCAGGAATGACGCGGAAAAAACAGGAATGATGAGCAGCATTATTTCGCTACATCAATCCTTACCTTTTTGTTTTTTATTTTTTGATCCTTGATCAGTTGCAGTGTATGACTTGCTTTGGATTTACGAACGGCAACAAACGAGAAAAAATCTTTTACATCGATCAGCCCGATATCTTCTTTTTTTAAATCGCCTTTTTGCGATAAAAAGCCAACAATGTCTACCTTATTTACTTTATCTTTTTTGCCGGCGGCAATGAAGAGTGTAGTCCATTTTGGTTTCTCTGGTAAAACCGTATGTTCCGGCAGGTGTATTTGTTCTGTATCTGCCGGTACATAGGAAGGCAATTTTTCGTCCGGTGACAAAATAAGGATCACAGTACCGCTGGCATCCATACGGGCCGTTCTTCCATTGCGGTGCGTATAAATATCTTCCGTTGCCGGCAGGTGATAATGAATAATATAACGAATATTGGGTATATCCAGCCCCCTTGCAGCCAGGTCAGTTGTCACCAGCACATTGGATGTGCCGTTTCTGAATTTACTCAGCGCGCTATCCCGTTCCTGTTGCTCCAATGCACCGTGGTAGAATACATTCACAATGCCTTTTTCCTTAAGGATTGCGCTGGTTCTGTCTACTGATTCACGGTGATTACAAAATACAATAGCAGATCGGTTACCCAACAGGCAAATAAGCCTGAACAGCGTATCCGCCTTATCCTTTTCATCGCTCAGTACCTTCTTAACCCATAGTTTCTCTGCATCAGTGCCGGCCCCGGAAAAATTTAACCTTAACGGGTTCTCCATGCCAATAAATCCGGGTACTTCCACGGCTTCGGTAGCAGAAGTAAGCAGGCGCTTTTTTATTGCCGGCAGCTTCCCAATAATAAACGAAATTTCTTCCTGGAAGCCCAGCTCCAGCGATTTATCAAATTCGTCCAGCACCAGGGTTTCAATGGTATCAGTCGTAATATTTCCCCGTCTGATATGGTCGGCCAGGCGCCCCGGTGTACCAATAAGCAGCGCTGGTGGCTCTACCAGGTTATTTTCTTCCGTCTCGCGCAAATGGCCACCATAACAACAGGTTACTTTAAAAGGTGTTCCCATCTTTTTGAATACCTGTTCTATCTGCAGCGCAAGTTCCCGGGAAGGAACAATGACAATAGCCTGCGTTTTGTTACTGGCCATATCCAGTTGCTCCAGCACAGGCAACAAAAAACCGATTGTTTTACCAGAACCTGTATCAGCCAGCAATATTACATTGTTGTTGGTTTTATTGGCCTCAACAGCCGCCACCTGCATTTCGTTTAATGCTTCAATATCCAAATTCGCCAGCACATTTTCAGTAGACCATGTTTTCTTTTTCATCGGCGCAAAAGTACGGAACTTACCACGGTCTGCTGATCTCAATAAAATGAGCCATTTTACTCAGGCGGGTACTATATTTGATGACAGATTAGATCAGCAATATTCATTTTTAACTGATTGGCATGGCTACTTTAGAAAATACGCACCTGCGCGTGATAATTAACCCTAAAGGGGCGGAACTGCAAAGCATTTACAATAAGGTTTTGCAAATGGAATATATGTGGAACGGCGACCCGGCTTTCTGGGGCAAGCATTCGCCCATTCTGTTTCCTATTGTAGGTACGCTTAAAGACGATACTTATTATTTTAATGAAAAAGCGTATCAACTAAGCCGGCATGGATTTGCAAGGGAAATGGATTTTATGGTTACGGCACAAACGGCCAATAGCATCCAGTTTACACTTGAAAGCAGCGAGGCTACCCTGACCAAATTTCCATTTGTTTTCAGGTTTGACGTGATATATGAATTATCTGAAAATAGTGTAAAGACCACTTACCGGGTTAGCAATATGGGCAAATCAACCATGTATTTTTCTGTGGGAGGTCACCCGGCGTTTAAATTACCACTTACGGCCGGTGCGGTGTACAACGATTATTACCTTGAATTCAACCACCCTGAAAATGCAGGCCGCTGGCCTATTTCAAAAGAAGGTCTTATTGAAACCAGTTCAACAGAAGTATTCAAACAACGTAATAAATTGCCCCTTAGCAAAGAATTGTTTTTGCAGGATGCGCTGGTATTTAAAGGTCTTTCATCCAATAATGTAGCGCTGAAGTGCGATAAAAATGCACATGGCCTGTTGTTTGATTTTACCGGCTTTCCCTACCTGGGTATCTGGGCCGCAAAAAATGCCGATTTTGTTTGTATTGAACCCTGGTGCGGTATTGCCGATAGTGTAAATACCAATCAGCAACTGGTGAGTAAAGAAGGTATCCAGGTGTTGCAGCCGTCAAAAAATTTTGAAAGAGGTTGGTCGGTGAGTGTATTTTAGCATTTTTTGTTCGCTGTCAGAAAAGGGATTTTAATCATCGCTTATCCAATCAGGCGTTGAGGGTTAAAAAAAAAATCGAGTCTTTTATCTTATCAGCATGATAACGCCTTTGTACGTTTCGGTTTTTCCTTTGTCAAGCTCAATAGTAATATTATAAGCATAGCCGCCTGGTGCTGCAGGCTGACCATTTAAGGTTCCATTCCAGCCATAATGTTTGTCGTTGGCCGGCACATTAGCCGTTTGAAAAACTCTTTGTCCCCACCGGTTAAAAACGGCAAAGTTTTTTATCTGCTTAATATCCCTTGTGCCAATTACATAGAATATATCATTCTGACCATTTCCATCCGGACTAAACGCTGTAGGAATATTAATGGTAGTATTGGTAAATGTTTTTATAGTAAGCGCCGCCGTATCTGTACAACTGTTTTCATTTTTTACCTCCACCTGGTATTGAGTAGTGGATACAGCAGTAGCAACAGGACTTGGGCAATCATAGCAGGAGAGTGTCTCTGCCCATAACCATTTATAGTTGGTAGGGGTTCCACCGGTTACCTGCGGCATCAGTGTCATGGTACCGGGCCGGGTAAGTTCTATTACAGATGGATTAAACGAAACGCTAAAAGGAACAAACACCTTTGTATCTGCATTGTTGGTATAATTGGTTTCATTGTACACTGTGGCGGGTGAACTTCCTTTGCCTTTATCATTTACTTCAGCAACAAGATTGGCAGCCGCGGGTGTTGCAATGGTATGTGTAAAAACAACGCATGAATCTGCTATGCCTTTGGGTGTATAAAACACCGGGTACAATTGCTTTCCACTGGTGTTGTTTTCATAAAACGATACCGGTATATTCTCAAAGATTTTTGTATACCTGTTATTCATACATATTTTGAAACGCACGCTGGTGCTGTCATTGGTAATACAGGTTGTTCCCAAAATTTCGACGGTCATATCCGGAGGAAAAACATTTACTTTTCCACTGGCAGTTACCTTACAGCCATAACGGCTGGTGATCTGCATATTTACTACAGTGCTGTCGTGCGCCACAATCATAGGTGCACCGCAGGTGGTACAGCTAAGGCTATAGCCAGGGCCCGTTTGCCAGATGGGGTTGGTGGGCGCTATCATTGGCGTATTGAAAGAAATGATAAAAGGATCGTTTCTGAAAATGGTAGTATCTGCAGGAACAATGGACAACACAGGTGGTTCATAAGCCTTACTGTTTACATTGTTGGAATAATTTTTCTCAAGAATGCCTTCATTATTGGGCAATACAACCGGCATGGCGGTTCCGTTGTCATTTACCACGGCATATATAGTGCCCAATGCGCTTTGTTTGATCAATTGTATATAGCTTATACAGGAATCTGTACTGCTGGCGGGGTTGATAAAAACATTTCCCAGCATAGCAGCAGTTCCGGCTACCGGGTTAGCATCGTAAAAGCTTACTTTTAAATTGACAGGCACATCACTTTTGGGATATGCATTACAGATAGTAAATGTTACATACACACTGTCGCCACCCGCAGCGCATTCGGTCTTGTCGATAGCTACAGTATAATCATCAGCGGGTGGTATATGAATGGTGGCCACCGCCGAATCATAGCAACCATACCGGCTATAGGCCATTACTTTTTTTGTAATCAATGTATCGCCTCTGTAGGGTGCGGTAAATAGGGTAGGTATGCAACTAGTGCAACTAAGATAGCCGGCAGGCGACCATAACGCGGATGTAATTGCTCCGCCTGAAACAGGTGATGGCGCAAGCGTTACTGCCTGATAGGGCGCCAATATAACAGAAGTGGGTGCGGTAGTAATATGAAACTTGAAACCATTTCTGAAAACCACGTTATTCAAATAATTATTTTCTACCAGCGCGGTATTAGGAAGCGCCAGTGGTATTGTAGTACCATTGTCGTTGATGACCGCATACAAAGTATCCAATGCAGCAACACCGGCATCCAGTATATAAGTTTCCATGAAAGAAGAACAATGGCCCGCTATATCATATGGAAGCAAATACTGGCTGCCAATAATCTGGGCGCTGGCATTTTGAGGATTCCTGTTATAAAAACTAACCGGTGTATTTTTAGGAACCGTTTTATACCCATTATTATAAAACCAAAAAGTGATGCGTACTTTGGTCTGATTATAACATTCCACACTGTTCAGGTTAATGCCGGCATCGGGTGAAGAATCATATACTTTCAAAGTAAAATAACTGGTGGTATCACTACAAGTGCCGTTGGTGGCAATCAATCTTATCTTATAAGTGGCTGGTACAAGAAAAACATAATTAAGATGGAAAGAAGTGGCCACCACCTGCTCCGCCATACCCATATTATTGCTCATCAGCCATTGATACGATGAAGCGCCAATGGATCGGTTGGTAAAGAATACACTGTCTGTCTGAATATTTTCTTTAGATGCAATTACACGTTTGTTGGGCCAAAACCTGGCTGTAACACCGCAACTTGTCTGCGCAATAAAATCAGCACTGCTAAAACAACCGCCCGTGCTTCCATAGGCGCGAAGGGTGATGGTATAGTTTTTCTTTTCTGTAACGGTATAAGTAAAATCGGTAGTGGTAGAAGCTACTACGCCATCTACCAGCCATTGGTAACTGGCGGCGCCTGTTGATGTATTGGTAAGGTTGAGCACATCTCCAATTACCGGGTAATCAATATTGGTGGTAAAGCTTGCCGAAACAGGGTCCGGACAAGGATCGGTACATACAGTGCTGCTGATCATACCGGTAAGACCGGTAGCAATAAAATTGCGCATTCTGTCGGCCTGACCTTCTGTGAAACCCAGGATGCAACCGGCTCCATTGCCATAGTCCATAAAATTATCCGGAAGATCGGGCACATCGGTAGCAAAGCCGGAAAGCGTATCTGAACTACAGGAGTTTTGTGGACTTGAACAGGGGTATCCACCGGTGATGGTTCTTTCGGGTGGTGTATCGCAAACCATATCACCACTGGTATTGCAATCTGAATTGGCGCAATCCCTGTTTGCAAATGTATGCGCCAGACTCAGGTAGTGCCCCGTTTCGTGGCACAGCGTACCAATACCCAACCCCGCTACTACTATGTCGCCGCCGGCACTGGCATAACCTCCCATTTTTAGCCTTGTCCACACCCCACAGTCAAAACTCTGCATGTATTCCGACTTAATATCTTCAACTACCCAGATATTTACATATCTCGAAGGATCCCATCTTCCCAGTGCTGTTACATCGCTTCCCTCCATATCATAATCATAGTCGCCCAGAAAAGTCTTTGTTCTTACAATGCCTGTTGTTTTAGCGCCAGACGGATCTGTTTTGGACAAGCAAAACTGGATGCGGGTATCTGTACGGCCACCTGTAAATGCACCGCTTGCAGAAAAGGCTTCATTCATCAACTGCAATGCGTTTAACACATCTGCATCGGTAATAGAAGATGGATTAGAATTGATGATGTGAAATACTACAGGCAAAGTGTAGTCTACGGCCATTGTTTTTAACGATGTATGTGAAAGGGTGCGCAGCAGGATGGCTTTGTTGATGGCTTTTTCTCTGGCCACAAATGCGGGATTCAGTCTCTGTTGGGCAAGTAGTATATCTGTACCGCAAGCCATTCCTATGCCGGGCGCAGTATGTAAAAAGCTGGAAATAGAATCCCTTGGACGCAGTTCGGTTGACTGCGAAAAAAGGCTAGGGGACAGCTGTAGCAGCAATATACAGCAAACAAAACTGTATAAACAGACGTTCCGGGGTTGGTTTTTCATTATTGGGTTAATATATCAGCATCTAATAATACGTTTTTTATTACTGAATATGAAGCAGATTGGCCGGCTTTTTTTCCAATATCCGCTTTTTCAGGTGTTATTACTATGATAACCGTATTTTCTGCAGTGTTCCGGTTTTAACCACCGGGACACGGCGAACACATAGCAGCACCGCCATTTTTTTGATCCATTTAAGGCGAAAACACGAAGGGCCGGAGGCCCATTTACAGCGCCGGTGTGCAGGGCATGTATGTTTAACAAATTTCCGTGCTTTTTTGTGTTCGCGTTGTCTCCGCGGTTCAATGGTCTCCGAGAAAATGCTGTGCCCGCTGTGTCGCCGTGGCAGGCAAAATAACCGGCTTTATTTTTTTAAAAAAATCCTACCTTTTAATTCAAATTCAATCATATGCAAACAATGCCATCGCCTGCTAAGCCTGCCGGCACGCTGACGCATCATTTTAAATTTTACGACAAAGAAGATATACTATCGCTGACCCGCATACGCAGATTTGAGACCAAGCTGGGAGAGCGGATCCAGGTAATCAATGACCGGCAATATCTTGAACAATCGCTGCAGCAGACCACCGCCAGGTACATATTATTTGGTGTGCCCGAAGATATTGGTGTGAAAGCCAATTACGGGATGGGTGGTACCGATTCTGTGTGGGTGCCGTTTCTTACTGCTTTCCTGAATATACAAAGCAATGATTTTGTAAGCGGCGATGAAGTGTTATTGCTGGGACATTTTGATTTTGGCGATATCAAGTACCTGATAGAACAAAACGCACACGGCCACGAAGAACGAATTGACGCTTACCGGCATGCGGTTAATATGATTGATGAAGAGGTGGAAAGCCTGGCCAAACATATTACTGCGCTGGGCAAAATTCCTATTGCTGTTGGCGGCGGTCACAACAATGCTTATCCATTGATTAAAGGTGCGGCAAAAGGCCTTTATAAAGCAGGGCTTTTACCGCTGGCGCAAATAAATGCTATCAATTTAGATGCACATACAGATTTTCGCCCTTCCGAAGGCAGACACAGTGGCAATGGATTCCGGTATGCGGAAGAAGATGGTTACCTGCTAAAATATTGTGTAGTGGGCGTACATGAAAATTATTTACCACAAAACGTATGGCTGGACATTGTAAACAATCCATTTATTGATTTTATCACCTACGAGGATATTTTTATTCACGAGAAAAGGAATTTTATACAGGCCATTGCACATGCAACCAGTTTTACCGAGGATAATTATACGGGTGTGGAAATAGATCTTGACTGTATTGAGGGCACCCTGGCCAGCGCTTCCACACCTGCCGGCATCAACCCTTTGCATGCAAGGCAGTTTGTCAATTTTGCGGGCATGGACTGCAAGCCCGCCTACCTGCACATTTGCGAGGGTGCTACGCAACTGCACGACGGAAGAAAGGATGAAACCACCGGCAAACTGATTAGTTACCTGGTGAGTGATTTTATAAAGGCAAATAGTTATGGAAAACAAGCGGGTGGAGATGGCTGATGGCTGATGTGAAGATGTCTGATTTGGACGCCACGCCAGCATTTCTGTCTGCGGGCCCTTTGTCGTCAACCTTAACCAAACCGGAGCCAGAGGTTTTTCACAAAGGCACACTGAGCAACGCCTCCTTTAACTCTGTGAAAAACCTCATAACCCCTCTGTGGTAAAAAAAACTGGATGTATGGTCAGCAGCTACGGCGGAGTTGTTGGTATAAGGCCAACAACGGCGGAAGAAAGCAACGCCGACTTTGCATCTTTGCCTCTTGGTGTCTTTGCGTGAAACCAAACACCATCAAAACGGGATACCAATATTCACATAGCTGCTTACTTTCTTAGACTGATCACTATACATAAGGCTGAACTCAAGCGGGCCCAGCGCAAAATTATATCCAAACGTTACTGCATAACCGGAAAGCACATTGGGGTTCTGGAAAAACTTGCTGGTGCTGATAAAATTGTTGACCAATATATTGGCCCTGCCGGTTAAATAGGTGTTATTGAAAAGTTCATAACGGTAAGCACCTTGTAAAGCAGCCATGGCCGGAGTGTACAGAGAGCCTTCCTGCAGACCGGCAAATACCACCTGGTTGCGGAAGAGTGGTGTTAAGCCCCCAATGGAAAACTCATTCATGATATTACCGTTATAATTAAAATTGGCACCCGCCTGTAAAAGGAATTCAAGTGTGCTGCGACGGCTGAGCGGTGTATAGGTATCAAGATTAAATACCAGCCTGGGATAAGGGTATTGCGACACCTTCAGCGAATCAACTGTCAGCAACACGCCATTCATAAAAAATTCAACATCGGGCGATTGTGTTGCTACCAGCCCGAACTCCGCGTGCAATTTTACACCCTTGCGCGGGTATACCACTTTATCAAGACTGTTGTGCGATACAAAGAAGTAAGTGGTAAAAAAATTATTATTGCCGCTGAACTGGAAACCCGATAGAATGGCGGGAGTGTAGGTAATGGTTTCGAAACGTTCTCCAAAACCAGCCGCCAGGTTACGAAGCGTAGAATACTGCGCCTTTGTATCGAACTTAAAAAATGACTGCTTATAAATACCGCTTTGTTTATAGGTGTTATAGGTATTTACGTCAAACCGGTCGTACTGGGTACTGAATGTGAGTGAAAAGTTTTTGCGGCGGCCTATGTATTGCAGGTGTTCAGCCTTTACGCGAAAAGTTTCACCAATATTAAATGTGACCAAATCGCGTGAATTGGTAATGATAAAATTGCGTGTGGTAAGATTTGCAATAGCTGCAATACCGCTGAACTTGTTGTAATGAAGACTGAGTTTGGCAAAAGAAAGCGGGTTTTCGGTTACATCAAATATAATTTTACAACTGCTGTCTGGCTGCGGTTCCAGTGCGTAGGTAACCCGGCTGTAATAGCGTGTGCCAAATGCGGCCCGTACCATTTGCGAAAGATGCTGCGGTGTATATTCCTTGTTGGTGCTAAGATCAATGGTATGTACAAAAAAATCGGAACCGGTATTTTTCAATCCCTTTATTTCATAGGAAGAAATTTTTATTGGTGCTACCGGGGGCAGCCTGTTTACAATAACCTGTTGCGGACCATAGAGGGCGTTTAATGAATCGGCAAGCTGTTTAAAACGCGGGTAAAGTTTTCTGCCCTCCTGTATACCCAGGTCCAGTATATCTGAAGACTGCGCAAAACTGCCCATATTGTACTGTGGCATTTCAAAAGGTACATAGATATCGCAAAGCGCTACTTCTTCCTTGTGATCCTGTGCTTCACGAAAAAAAGCCACCTGCAATAAAACCTGGATGGCATTTCTTACTTTGTCTGAAGTGAGCAGACCACCGGCTACATTGCTGCCAATGACAAATCCGGCGCCCATTTCCTTCACATCGCGAACGGGGAAATTTCTTACCACGCCGCCATCCACCAATCGTTTATCATCATAATCAACGGCTGTAAAAAACGAGGGAATGGCCATACTGGCACGTATAGCCGAAGTTATTTCACCTTTGCTCATTACCACAGCTTCGCCATTGCCCACGTCTGTCCCAATGCACTTAAAAGGTATATTGAATTTGGAAAAATCTTTCTGATTGTACACCGGGTAATACATTTCAGAAAGCTTTATCCAGAGTTCCTGACCCTGTAATACACCTGTGGGTAACTGGAAGCCGTGGTTTACCCATGGAAGTTCAACCGTATACTTACTGTATTCATCTTTTTCTTCCATAAAAAGTGTGCGCAGCGAAGCCTGGTTACTGAGCAGTAAATCCCAGTTAATAGCACGGGCCATTTTTTCTATGGAATCTGCGGGGTAACCAATTGCATACAAACCACCAATGATACTACCCATACTGGTACCGGTAAGGTAATCCACTTTTAAGCCGGCAGAATCAATGGCTTTAAGAATACCGATATGCGCAAGGCCTTTGGCGCCGCCACCGCTAAGCGTGAGCCCTATCTTGGGACGCTGACCGGTCTGCTGGCACAGAGCGGAAAAACCACACCCCATTATTTGTGCAAAAAGAAAGGATATAAATAAACATCTTCTCATAAGTCAGGAATACCAAATTTACGTAGCGTCTCAGTTTTGACCACGCAGACACCGGAACACAAGGAACACAGGATTTTTAAGTTAAATGATAAAGGCAACACAGAAGTCCGGAGGCCGTTTACAGCCCCGGTGTGCTGGAAATGTCCTTGTTTTCTAACCGGCATAGAGTCTCCGTGAAAACACTGTACCTCTGTGTCGCCGTGGTTAAATTATTTATTTCTCAAATTGAGACACTGCTCAAATTTACACAGTTAAGGCTGGTATTAAAAAAATAAAGCTGCTTGTTACAGCAGCTTTACTAAAAATTGTGATTGTATTAAACGGTTGTTATTATTGTGGTGTAAGATATTGCGCATATGCATAGCCTTCTTCACCCTTTTCTGTTTTAATCAGCCACCACTGATCGTTGGCTTTGCTGATTAATGTAACGGTAGAACCATGAGCGGCTTTGCCAACAATGGGCTGGTCTGTGCCTGGTCCTTTGCGTACATTAAGATTGCTGCTGTCTGTGGTAACAGTCGCTTTTGTACCAGAGGCACCGGCTGCAACGTTTACATTCATTACCACATCGGCTGCTCTGAAATCCGGGTCAAGTTTATTGTAGATTGCCCATAGCTGATCTTTTACTTCGCCAGTTGGCGCATCGCCATCAATGTATAAAACATTGTCCTGCTCACGTACCTGCAGGTTTGAAACTCCACTTGTACTGGCAGCGTCCAGCAGTTCTTTATATTTATCCTGTAATGCCATAAGTTGTTTCCTCCGTTTTATTTAATGGTTAATTTGTTTTCAATTTTTTTAGCCTTTAAAGTATGCAGACTCATCATTAATTTCTGCAGACTGGCTCTTTTAATGTTGCCTGTTAAAGTAATAATGCTGTCTTTTACTTCTGCTTTAACACCGGGGAAGTCTTTGGTAGCATCTGTTACGCCTGTTTTAAGCGCATCATCGCCATTGATTACCACTGGCGCGGGTGCAACTACCGGAGCCGGGGGAGCAACGGTGCTGTTGTTAACCACAGATTTTACACCTGGAATAGCTTTTACGGTGGTTTCAAATGCTGATTTGGACGCATCGTCTTTAAATACACCACTCAACGTAACAACGCCATCTTTTACGGTAGCATTGCCGCCCGTAACATCAGTTGATACAGCGGAAAGCTTTTCGGTAACTGTCTTTTCCAGATCTGCATCTTTAGGACCGCTTTTGCAGGCAGATAGAACAACTATGGCAACTGCTGCAAACACAAAAGCGAAACGAAGAAAGGATTTACGCATAAAATTTATTTTGGTTAAATGAATGGATGAAGCCAAGATTGATGAACACGCCTGATAGGTTGCATCAAATATAAATATTTCAATATGATCTTGTCAACAAGTTTTGCGCCACTTTAGGTTTCACGCAAAGAATCAAAGCTGCAAAGAATACAGCGAAGCACTATTATCTCGCTGTGCCTGCTGCTCCGTCGTGTGTGCCGCGTGAAATCGTTCCGCGAAGGAGCGGGTAATCCACCCCATTATGATATGTCGCCGGATTCAAGAAGCATTATTTTTTCAAACACTTCCTCATATTGCTTATTAAGCCCGTCCAGTTCTGCACTCATTTTTTTATACTCCGTTTCCGCCTGTACAAATTTGTTTTTGTCTGAATAGGTTTCGGGCAAACCTAAAGAGGCCTGTATTTGTGCTTTTTTTTCAGTCACCCGGCTAATATCCGCTTCAAGTTGCTGAAATATTTTTTGTTGTTTCTGTAATTCTTTTTTTGCTTCTTTATTAATGGGCGATGACGCTGCGTTGGTGACGGTCTGCTGGGGTTTTGCCGGCGTTGTTTCCTTTTTATTTGAAGTAGCAGCCTGTTGCTTTTGTGATTCAGTTGATTGCTTATTGTCTGCTACGTTTTTTTTGCTGCTGGCAAGATTCCTTTCCTTCCAGTCTGCCCATTCATCATAGGTTCCTTTAAACTCTCTTATCTTATTATCATCAATTTCCCAAATGGTATTGGCGGTTTTAGAAACAAAATAACGGTCGTGGCTTACCAGGATCAAGGTACCTTCATATTTTTTTAGTGCATCGATCAGTAATTCCACTGAATGAATATCCAGGTGGTTGGTGGGCTCATCCAGCAATAGAAAATTGGCTTTGCTGGTGATAGTTTTTGCAAGGGCCACACGTGCTTTTTCTCCACCGCTCAATATTTTTATTTTCTTGTCTACATCATCGCCGCCAAACAGGAAACAGCCCAGCAGGTTGCGCAATTCCTGTTCTGTTTGCTGGCTGCCACATTCCTTCATTTCATCAAGAATGGTGTTGTTTACATTCAGCGCTTCCAACTGATGCTGGGCGTAAAAGCTTTCATCTACGTTGTGGCCCCATTTTCGTTCGCCGTCAAACGGTTCTGTACCGGCTATGATGCGCAACAGGGTAGACTTTCCTTTTCCGTTGGCGCCAATCAGTGCTATTTTATCGCCGCGGTTAATCTCGGCAGCCGCATGTTCTACAATAGTGATAGCAGGAAATTTTTTGGTAATATCTTTTAGTTCAACCAATACGCGTCCTGGTGTTTTATCTACCCTGAAGTTGATTTTTATATTGGGTCTTTCAATTTCCACGTCCTCAATACGCTCTAACCTGTCGAGCCTTTTTACAATACTTTGCGCCTGTGCCGCCTTGCTGGCCTTGGCTTTGAAACGTTCTATAAAACGCTCCTGCTGCCGTATATAGTCCTGCTGGTTCTCAAACGCCCGTTGCTGCAATTCTACGCGTAATACTTTTTCTGTCTCATAAAAATCGTAATTGCCATTGTATACATGCAGTTCTTTCTGGTACAGTTCTATGATTTTCGTCACCATGCGGTTCAGAAAATATTTATCGTGGCTTACAATTACCACGGAGCCCTGGTAATGCAGCAGATATTTTTCCAGCCATTCAATAGATGGCAGATCAAGGTGGTTGGTGGGCTCATCCAGCAACAACAGATCGGGCTGCTGCAAAATCATTTTAGCCAGCAACACCCGCATGCGCCAGCCCCCGCTGTACTCGCGGTAGGGCCTTTCCAGGTCGGTATTTGCAAAGCCAAGGCCCTGTAATACTTCTTCAGTTTTATGGTGAATATTATAGCCATCCAGCACATCCATTTCGTGCAGGCGGTCGCTATAATCGTGCAATATTTTTTCATCTTCGTGATTGGCCTCCAGTTCTTTTCCCAAACGCTCTATTTCTTTTTCAAGCTCCAGCACCCGTTCAAAAGCGCCCATGGCTACTTTCAAAATAGAATCATTGGTATCAAAACTCAGCAGGTCCTGGTGCAGGTACCCAATAGTGGTATCGCGTCCTTTTTCTACCGTGCCCGCACTGGCCGAAAAGCCGCCGGTCAGCAATTTCAACAGGGTAGATTTGCCTGTTCCATTGTAGCCAATCAGGCCAATCCGTTC
>Ga0068871_100001705_pt1 | contig 14772 bp, 10 predicted proteins | sample KBSMisM72_FD_72750 | JGI IMG/M metagenome (GOLD analysis project Ga0068871, IMG submission 72750) | Miscanthus rhizosphere microbial communities from Kellogg Biological Station, Michigan, USA - KBS Miscanthus M7-2 | ecosystem: Host-associated > Plants > Roots > Rhizosphere > Soil ... | reverse complement strand
AGACAAAAGCAAGACAACGCTCACGACAGAGATACCTGCCATGAGAGCGGTGCTCCTCCAGTTGGTTTTCTGCATTGCTGGGGCTCAATCCTTCCGGGAACAGAAGACTCTAACGAAATTGGTGGATTTGGTTTTTGCTCGCTTGGTATGGTGCCAACATTGTTGAGCACGAGGGTAAATATAGCGTTGATTTCTCAGATTTGCAAGATGAACAAGATTCAAATCCTGTTCATCCCGGCAATCTTGAAATCCTGTCTAAAGCTGTGCTGAGAGTTCAGTTACGTCGGTTACCGGCTGTTTGCAGGCGAAGTGCTCGCAGACGTATGCGGTAGGTAGAGTATTGAGAAGAGGTCGATTCGCCAGTAGTGGTGTGGTTTGAACGGCCTCCCGGTCATCGCTAACGCCCGGGGCGACAACCTTATTCGGAATGTACCGCCGCCAGGTTTCGGCGAGGAGCGGTCGGATATCCGCCAAATCTTTCCCGACAATCGCCACTTCCTTGGGTGTCGAAAGCAGAAAATCAACGGTTGAGAGTGCATAACCGAAGCCCGACGGGTATCGACGCACCTGGTCGCCCATCTCGCGCAAAACTGCGGTTGCGAGGTTGCGGTAGTTGTCACGACCGGTAAGCGCCGCGAGACGGAGCAGTACGATGGCGGCCACTGAGTTACCAGACGGCGTGGCGTTATCAAAATAATCTTTGGACCGGACGATCAAGCTCTCGTGACTCTTCCCGGTAAAGAAAAACCCACCGCTCTCCTCGTCCCAAAACTCTTCAATCATGAGATCAGTCAAAGCCAGCGATTCTTTCAGCCAACGCAGCTCGCCCGTTGTCTCGAACAGCGTCAGCAGACCTTCACTTAGAAACGCATAGTCTTCAAGATAAGCATTGAACTTTGCTCGCCCGTCTTTCCACGTGCGCAGCAGCCGGCCATTCTCACGAAGATTTGAAAGTCCAAACTCTGCGTTTCGCCGCGCGGCTTCAGTGTAGTCTGGGCGATTCAGGATCACGCCCGCTTCGGCGAAACTCGCTAACATGAGACCATTCCACGCGGTGAGTATTTTTTCGTCTCGATCGGGCTTGATGCGCGTCTCGCGCAACTCAAACAGTTTGCGACGGCTCTCCTGGAGTGATGTCTCGAGCTCTGCTTTGGATATCCCGACCGACTTCGCCACGTCTTCTTTAGACCGCGTGACGTTTGGAATATTCTTGCCTTCAAAGTTTCCAGCTTCGGTGACGTTGTAGTAAGAGGAAAAAATCGCTGCGTCTTTTTCGCCCAACGTTTGCTGGATTTCTTTGATATCCCAGACAAAGAACTTTCCCTCGTGGCCTTCGGAATCGGCGTCTTGCGTCGAGAAAAAACCGCCTTCCGGATGCACCATCTCTCGCAGAACGTAGTCGAGAATTCCTTCGACAGTTTCTCGCGCCGGTTGTTCGCCGCTCACCTGAAAATAGTGGAGATAGAGTCGCGACAGCAGGGCATTGTCGTAGAGCATCTTTTCGAAGTGAGGCACGAGCCAACGCGCATCAGTTGAGTAGCGATGAAATCCGCCGGCAAGCTGATCGTACATGCCTCCATTCGCCATCTTGTCGCACGTGTATTTCACCATCTCGAGTGCTTCGCGATTGCCGGTGCGAACGTGTGTGCGTAATAGGAACTCGAGCGTCATCGCCGGTGGAAACTTCGGCGCGCCACCGAAACCACCGTTGATCGAATCGTAACTACGAACGGTGCCCACATAGGCTGCATCAAGGAGCTCAGTCTCGATCGGCTGATCGGAGCCGCCGCTTTCTCCCAGTCGCCGAAGTTCATTTATTAAAGAAATACTGTTCTCACGAATCTCGTCCGGTTTGTCACGAAAGGCCTCAGCAACACCGATCAGCACTCTCGGAAAACCCGGCATGTTGTAGCGATCCTGAGGCGGAAAATATGTGCCACCGTAGAAGGGAATTGCGTCGGGTGTCAGAAACACAGTCATTGGCCAGCCACCATGATGAGTCATCATCTGGACCGCATTCATGTAGATCTGATCGAGGTCGGGACGCTCTTCGCGATCGACTTTGATGTTCACGAAGTTCTCATTCATGAGCTTCGCGATCAGTTCGTCTTCGAACGACTCATGTGCCATCACGTGACACCAGTGACAAGCCGAGTATCCGATGCTGAGCAGGACCGGCTTGTTCTCACGGCGTGCGATTTCGAACGCTTCGTCGCCCCACGGATACCAATCGACCGGATTGTGTGCATGCTGAAGGAGATAAGGACTAGTTTCGTTGATCAGGTGGTTGGTGAATTGTGCTTGTTCCATTTTAATCCTTGAACCAGTAAGGCGTCTTTTTTGTCCAGGGGCTCGTTGGGTATTTGCGATGCAGCAGGTCGAAAGCGGCTTTGGACCAGCGAGAGGAGTCTTTGTCGGTGCAACCAAAGCGCGTCGTCTTCACTGCCATGTGCAGCGCCTCGGGCACGCGCGGGTCTTGTGGGTGACTGTTGGCCCATTGAATAACTTGCCGCGTGATGTAATTCGGCGCTGTGCCGAGTGCATTCAATGCAGACCACTCCTTCGCGCCGTGTGCGACTTCGGCGGGGGTGAGAAAACTAGGAGGCGCGGCATTCGTGGTGGCCGTAAACTCCACCACTTCGCGGTTCTCTTCATCAGTTGCCGGTTGCAAATAGGAAGAACACCACCAGTTGTCGCGATAAGAGTCCTGCTGATGCAGCGGTGTCGTTCTCCCGATACCTGCATCTACGACGGGTTCCAGCCCCGGCGTCTTCAGCCATGCGTAAATCGCCGCAAACTTCTTTTCGTCTGGAGGTGTTGTCGAACGGTAGGTGTTCAGCAGTTCGGATGTTTCCGGAACGAGTTTGCTGAGCACTGGAACCAGCTCGTCGGCCGTTGTTGTATCACTCAGCAAGGCCGCGCGAAGCCAGGTCGCTTGTGCGAGATCGCGTCTCGGTGCTGAGGGAAGCACATCACTTCCGACCGCTTCTTTGAGCAGCGAAAGTGGTATTTGTTGGTTTAGTGCGTGAGCGGCATCAACATCAAAAAACGGTTTACCCTTTTGCGTCTTGTTCTCATCGGACAGTTCGTCATCACCAGAAGGAATCTCGCGGCCGTCGTCGTTCCAACTCAAAGCCGCTGGGACGCGCGTGGCATCTGTCAAAAACTCCGCTAACGAATTTGCGAGCAACATCCGCCGGCCGATCAGCAGATTCAGCGACGACTCGTCGAAATGCGCGCGCTCTGACTTCAACGTCTGGTCGAGTAATGTACGCGCCGCCGCGTTTTGATCCGACTCCATCAACAAACGAACCGCATGAAAGCGTGCCGACGGAAATGCGGGCGAACTGCTCGGGACCTTGCGTGCCTCATCGATCAGCTCTGCTGCCTTCGGGTCCTTGCCGTCCAGCGCCGTTAACGATGCGACAAGCCACGTTGCGGCATGCGTTGCCTGCCAGCGTTCCAGCGCGTGTTCCTTTACGGCGGAACTGGAATCCTGAAAGGTCGCAATCCAATCCGTTAAGTCCTCTGTTTTTGGGATCTCCGGAGGTTTTGTATTCGCGTCGTCCTCTTCTTCAAGGTAACCGTCCAGCAGCGCTGTGTAATCCCAAAGATCCTGTTTCAGGTTCTGGTTCTCAGTCTTTGCGGTGAGTATGCGCGCCAGTTCATTTAGACGCTCCGCGGGATGCAGGCGCAGGCTAACGAGGTTGAGTAGACGTGTCGACGCAGCGTGCAGCGAAGAGAGCCTTTTATCGGAAAGGATCATCCGTAGCTGGGCTTCAGCAGCACTCAACGACTCCTTCTTTTGCTCCTCGGGGCCCAGACTGCCTTTACGCACGAGCGCGCGCGCAACCAGATACACGGCATTTCGTTGCCACGGTGAATTGTTATCTGCGGCAATCGCTTCGAAGGCCTTTCGAGCCTCGTCTAGATTTCCGGCATAGAAATTCGCCGCGGCGATTTGATACGAGCGGTCTGCGCGCTGCAGTGCGTCTGCATCCGATGAAAGCTGTTCGGGAATGACGCTGCCGCCGGCGCAGTTACTAAACACCTGGTCCTGAGCCGCAACCCACGCCTTGATTGCCGGACTGTCTGGTCCATACTTCGCGATCCGCTCGTTCAGGGTGGCAATCGCGGCATCGAAAGCATCTTTCTGGCAGTTCAAATAGCTTTCATATTCGTTCGGCTTCTCGCGGCTGCGATAGGCTGAAATCGAGCCGGGATCTTGAGTTGCGACTTTGCTCCGCGCATCGAGCCAGGCTTTGGTCCACTCTTCCTCTCCGGAGGACCAGCGGTAGTTAAGACGATCGTCCCAGAACTGCGTCAAAGCGCGCTGTTCCGCGGGAGTAAAGCCTGAGCCGCTCAGATAACGATATCCGACATACAAATAGGAACGAGCATACGTGGGTTGCAACACTCCGATCCGGCCCCCAGCAAATCGCTCCACGGGATAGGTCGGATGAACTGTATGTACGAACACCGCCTCAATCAGGAACGGACCGCAGGCGAGTGCGGACGTTGCGTTCAAGAGCAAAACTGCGAGCAATACGACAACTAATGAGCGCAAACATTTACGCGTCATCTGCGGTATGCCTCCATCGCGCGTGCGAAAGAATCTTTGGTCCATGGTTGGGGATTGAATATGTAAAGCCGATCGACGTTGGGTACCGTGACTAGTTCGTCAGTCGAAACACCAGCTGAGTTGCGGCAGATCCCTGCTTCGAAAGGCTGACCGGTCTCGAGTCGCCGTTGAAATTGCGGTCGCTCGACACCCATGCGAAACAGCATCGGCACAGCTTCGTCCACTGGCAGATTTGCGATCCAATTGTCGCCGGCACACCAAGACGCCAGCGCCGTGATCGAAAGTCCGACAGAGGGCGAAAGTTCGTAGCGAACGCGTTGCAGCAGTTTGCGGTAGAAGTCTCTTTGAGAAACGGCGGCGTCGAAATCTATCTGCACGACTGACACGCGGGGCAGCGAAGAGATCTCGTGTGCTGTTTGCTGAAGCTGAGCCGAGGAAAGTGTAGGCGCGCTTGCTCGATCAGTCTCGATTCGAACGACAGCGATGAGTTTAGTATCGGGCGCGACTCGTAATGGCTGTAGCCGTGGTTTCACGGCGATCTTGTCGTCATGCAACGTGATCGTCTTCGCCAGGAATGCAACCGCGGTTTTTTGCGGATCGAGAAATGTCAGGTTCTCGGGACGTTCCCATGCCCACAGAACCACCGGCGGTAAAGACTCAACAGGTGCGGAGTTACGCGCAGAGAAAATCACCAACAGGATCGGCAGGAGAAATATGATTTTCGTGATTCTCATTGAAGTACGCGCGAGTTTAAAAGTAGTGCATCAAATAGTATGAAGAGGTTGATTGTATATTCTAACGCTTCTGATTACGCCACCCGTTTTGCTCAAATCAGTTTGAATTGGGATCAACGCCGAAGGCGTTCGCTAACCCGAGCCCAGGGTTGGAGCGCAGCGACAACCGTGGGATTGCATCAAGAAGACAATATAACCCTGAAAGGGTTAGACGGTTGGCGAACCCTTTCAGGGTTAAGCGACTATTTATGTTTGCTTCCCAGGGTTGTCGCTGCGCTCCAACCCTGGGCTCGAATTAGCGAACGCCTTCGGCGTATTCATGAATTTCAAACTTTAGCGAGTGCCTTCGGCGTATTCATGAATTTCAAACTTTAGCGAGTGCCTTCGGCGTATTCATGAATTTCAAACTGACGCAGTACCAGTTTACACCACAGATTACAGAGATCACACAATTTCGATATACTGCCGAACACATATGGAACGTGAGACTCTAGACTTCGACGTAGTGTTTGTGGGTGCGGGGCCCGCAAACCTCAGCGGCGCACTGCACCTCGCACGACTCGTTAAAGAAGACAAATCCCTCGGCGACATTGAAATTGCGGTAATTGAAAAAGGATCCACCGTCGGCTCGCACATACTCTCCGGCGCGGTGATGGATCCGAAGGCTTTGCGCGAACTGATCCCTGACTTCGAAGAACAGGGCGCGCCGCTCGAGTCTCCTGTGAAAGAAGATCACTTCCTGTATCTCACACCGAAGCTGGCACTGCGTTCACCGATCACGCCGCCGCCACTCAAGAATCACGGTTACTACATCGTTTCTCTCAATCGTTTGACTGCATGGTTAGGCGAGAAGTGTGAAGAAGCCGGCGTCAACATTTTCCCTGAATTTCCCGGCGCCGATTTGCTCTACGACGAGAACGATCGAGTACTCGGAGTTCGTACAGGCGACAAAGGCATCGATAAAGAAGGGAAACGCAAAGCTAACTACGAGCCGGGCGTCGATCTACGTGCGAAGGTTACCGTGCTGGGCGAAGGACCCCGCGGATCGCTCACGAAGCAATTGATCGAGCGTCTCGGATTGGATGAAGGATGCGATCCGCAGGTCTACAGTCTCGGCGTGAAAGAGTTGTGGGAGCTTCCTGACGATCGCTATCCCGCGGGTCGCGTCACCCACACGCTCGGCTTTCCTTCCGACACGGATACTTACGGAGGCGGTTGGATCTACGGAATGCAGAACCGCGTCCTGAATATCGGTTACGTTACGGGTCTCGATTACAAAGATCCTTTGCTCGATCCGCATGCCGAGTTTCAACGCTACAAGACTCATCCATACATCGCACGTTTGCTCGATGGTGGAAAGATGATTCGTTATGGCGCGAAGACTGTCACGGCAGGCGGTTATTACGCAATTCCACGCATGTACGCCGACGGCGTGCTTTTAGCGGGAGACTGCGCCGGCCTTCTGAACCCGCAACGTCTGAAGGGAATTCACTCGGCGATCAAGAGCGGCATGCTGGCCGCGCAAGTGATATTCGACGCTTTGAAAGCACAGGATTTTTCTGCCGATCAGCTGGAGCGTTATGAAGATCTCTTGAACGAGAGTTGGGTTATGCCTGAGTTGCACAAAGTCAGAAACTTTCACTCGGGTTTCAGACACGGCCGCTGGCTCGCGCTGATCAATACGGGTTTGCAATTCTTCACCGGCGGACGCGCGTGGGGGCTGTTTGATAGAGATCCGGGCGTCGCGGGCTATGAAGAGATGAAGAAGCTCTCGTCGTATGGTTATCGGAGTGACAAGCTCGAACAGCGTTACACGGATCTGCGCTTCGACGGTAAGCTCACTTTCAACAAAGTGACGGATGTCTACCACGCCGCAGTGGGCCACGACGAGGACCAGCCGGCCCATCTACACGTGCTCGACACGAATATCTGTTCGACACGTTGTGCAGAAGAGTATGGCAATCCCTGCCAGCGTTTCTGCCCAGCGGCTGTCTATGAAATGGTTGAGGACGGTGGAAACGGCAACCGGCGCCTGCAGATCAACTTCTCAAACTGCGTACACTGCAAGACCTGCGACATCATGGACCCATACCAGATCATCAACTGGGTAACACCAGAAGGTGGTGGTGGACCAGACTACAAGGGCATGTAATCCACAGATTACGCGGATTTTTTAGAATATCTGTGTAATCTGTGGATTAAGCCGCGGGGTCCTTTCCTTCCGGCTTGATATCAAAATGCACGCGGCCGCGCATCACTTCTTCCAGCGCGATACGCGTCGGTTTGTGCTTCTGAGGATCGATCTCAATCCTGGGGGTCGCACCGCGCTGCAGTTGTTTGCTGCGCTTAGCGGCGAGGATTATCAGGCGGTACTTCGAATCAACTTGCTGGCCGTTCGTCTCTTCAACGTCACTATCAACTAAATCTGTCGGTGTAGGCACTCGATTGCTCCTTCAGCTATGAATCTATGATTGATGTGTCGAAAACTTTTGAATCACTTCCCGGACCAGACCTTCCTGGCGCATGCAACGAGCGCGCTCGGCATAAATAATCGACGCAAGTTGTCCGGCGGCTCTCTCGATCTCGTCGTTGATGATTACATAATCAAAAGAGGAATACTGTTTTAATTCTTCCGGCGCATTTCGCAAGCGAACCTCGAGCTCCTCAGGACCGTCAGTCCCTCGTGCGATTAACCGCTGGCGCAGCACTTCGTATGATGGCGGCAAAATAAAGACGCTAACCGAATCCATCAATAACTGCCGCACGCTCGCTGCGCCTTGTACGTCGACTTCGAGAATGATGTCGGTGCCGGCTCCAGTCTCTTCAAGGATTTGCTTTTTCGACGTCCCGTAAAAATTCCCATGCACGCAGGCCCATTCAAGAAACTCGCCTGCAGCCACCATCTCGTCAAACGTCTCGCGAGTAATAAAGAAATACTCGTGGCCATGTGTTTCGTTCGTACGTGGCGCACGAGTGGTGAACGAGACAGAATAACTAAGATTTTCGACACAATCCAGCACGTGACGGATAATCGTGCCTTTGCCGCCGCCCGATGGAGAACTGACGACGAATAGTGTGCCTCGCGGGGAAGGGTGGCTGACTGGCCCAGCCGGCTGTAATTCTTTCACTTTACTCGACATTCTGAACCTGTTCGCGAAGTTTCTCCACTTCTGCTTTGATCGCCAGGCCGGCCTCCTTAATGGCCAGATCGGTAGATTTTGAAAGCGTCGTATTTGCCTCGCGGTTGAGCTCCTGGAGCAGGAAGTCGAGCATCTTTCCTGCTTCGCCGGGTGCGTCAAGCGCTTCCTGAAACTGAGAAAGGTGACTGCGCAACCTCACCATCTCTTCACTTACGTCACTGCGATCCGCGAGGTAGGCAACTTCCTGGGCCAATCGCACGGGATCGATTTCAATAACTTGTCCGCCGCGATTAAGTAGTTCGCCAATACGTTTTTGTAATCGCAACCGATAAGCATCGGCAAGTCCTGCGGCCGAGCCTTCAATGATTGGCACCAGTGCTTCGATCTTCTGCACTCGTTCACGCAGTTCCTGCTTGAGAGCCTCGCCTTCCTGCTCGCGCATTTTTTCAAGCTCGTCCAGCGCCTGGTCCAATGCTTGTTCGAGTGCGGTTGTGATCCGATCGTCGATACCGTTGCGTGCTGGTTGGACGGCGCCCGGAATTCGCGCAATTGCGTTGATGTCGAGTTCGCCGCCGATATTGAAATCCTGCTGAAGTTGTTTCAAGGCGCTGACGTAGCCGGCGATCAGGGGGCGGTTTATCTCATAAGCAATTTGCGCGACGCGTTCCATGCTCACGGTGACGTCGACGCGACCGCGCGATAGTCGTGAGGTGATGCGTTTTTTAATCGACGGTTCGAGTGAAGCCAGTTCGGCGCCGACGCGCAGGTGTATGTCGAGGAATCGATTGTTAACGGTCTTCAAGTCAACGGAGACGGAGAAATCATCACCCGCCACCATCGCCTTGCCGTATCCGGTCATTGATTTCATAGTTAATCCATCCACACATTACGCAGATTAAATCGGCGCCATCTGTGTAATCTGTGGAACCTCTTCTTCTTCGTCAGCAAATTGCAACTCGTAGAGCTTCTTGTATTGCCCGCCACGCGCCAGTAGTTCTGAGTGAGTTCCTCTTTCGATGATGCGCCCGGCTTCCATCACGAGGATCATGTCTGCGCGCCGTACTGTCGATAGACGATGAGCAATCACGATCGTCGTGCGATTGCGTACCAGATTGCTGATTGCACTTTGAACCAGTCGCTCCGACTCCGCGTCGAGTGCCGACGTAGCCTCATCCAGGATCAGGACGGGCGCGTTAACCAGGATTGCACGAGCAATAGCGAGCCGCTGGCGCTGGCCGCCGGAAAGAAAGATGCCGCGCTCGCCCACAATCGTATCGTAACCATCGGGTAATTCGCGAATAAAGTCGTGCGCAAATGCGATTAATGAGGCCTCTTCGATCTCCCTGTCGCTTGCTTCTGGTTTGCCATATGCGATGTTGTGACGAACAGTGTCGTTGAAAAGAATCGTCTCCTGAGTGACGAGAGCAATCTGTTTTCTGAGACTCGCGATGGTTGCATCCCGGATGTCTATGCCATCCCAGAGAACCGTTCCGGATCGCGGATCATGAAAGCGCGGCAGCAGTTTCGTCAGTGTAGACTTTCCACCGCCCGACTGGCCCACCAGCGCCACCATGGTCCCGGCGGGTATCGTCAGACTCACCTCACGCAAAACCGAACGCGATTCATTCGCATATCCAAACGAAACATTCTTTAGTTCGATTTCCTTCGTGAGCGCAGGTAGTTCGCTCGCGCCGGGCTTTTCCTGAATCGTCGCATGCTCGTCCATCACTTCCCAAACGTGGTGCGCGGCGGCCAGCGCCTGCTCCATGCTGTTTTGCAGTCGTGAAAGCTTGCGCATCGGATCGTAGCAGCGAAACAGAACGAAGAGGAACGTCACGAACTGCGCCGTGTTCATGTTGCCGCTCATGATTTCACGCTGGCCAAAGAACAGCAGCAACACGACGAAGAGAATGCCGATCATTTCAATCGTCGGCGGTGAAGCACCGGCAATGCTCGCGCTGCGAAGGTTTGCCCTCACGATCCGTTTTGCCACGTCAGTAAAACGATCTGACTCGCGTTTTTCAGCGCGATATGCTTTCACGATTCCCTGATTCGCCAACGCTTCCTGCGCGGTGTCAGTCAATTGCTTACTACCTTCAAAACTCTCGCGTGCGAGATTTCGCAACGCCCGTCCAAACTTCGCAGTGAGGACAGCAATCACCGGTGCGATCAAGAGTGAACCGAGCGTGAGTCGCCAACTATAGAAAAAGGACGCCGCGAGAAATGCGATCAAAGTGAAACTCTCGCGTAGCATGTCGCGAAACGTGGCTGTAACGGCAGTCTCAATCGCGGCCGCGCTAGTCACCAGTCTCGACACGAGATAGTTGGTCCGGTGTCTTTCGAAGAAAGTGGCGGACTGTGCGAGGAGATGACCATATAGATCCTGGCGCAACTTAAGCACGGCCAACTGCCCGATCCGTGCCATCAAATACGTTGAGAGATACTCCGCGATACCTTTCGCGAGTGTGAAAACAACCAGCAAAATCGAGATCATTTTCCACGCGCCAAATGGTTCCTGTGGAATTAAGTGTTGCAGACCAAAAATGGTCGGAGTACGCTGACCAAGCCCCTGTACGAAAGCCTGATCGAAGATTGGCACAATCAAACCGGCGATGGCGCTCTCGAGTACGCCCACCAGTACCATTGCCAGAGTAGCCAGTGTGAAGATTGGCCAGTGAGGTCTCAAATACTTTAACAGGCGCCTAAGATCATGCATCTCTGGTTGCGAAAATCTCTGATCAGTTGCTATAAGGAAGGTAGAAGACGGTCCAAAATCTTAAGGAAAGAACTATACTTACCCCCCGTTATTTGCGTCAAGGCTGACTGATTTGCTCGATTTCGTTTCTGGGCGTGAACTCATGCAAATCCCTTCCCTCGGATGAGTCTGCGCAAATATGGGTTATACTTCGTCTGTGATGTGACGATTTAGATCCCCTCCGACAGGATCAGGACATTTGGCACAGCAAGCGACACCAAACAACAAATACGCGGGTAAACGTCTTCTGATTGCGGATGACGATACCGATATGAGAACTCTCCTGGCCGGGTACTTCAGCCGGCTGGGATTTCACGTCGAAGATCGAGAGAGTGGCAGCGCCGCTTTGGAAGCCACACTTACCGGGCGCTTCGACTGCTTCATCTTCGATGTTTCGATGCCCGGTATGTCGGGCATTGAACTGCTGAAACGCGTTCGGGATCGCGGCATTCAGACGCCGGCGCTATTCTTAACTGCACACGACGCACTCTCAGACAAAGCAGCAGGCTTTGAAGCGGGCGCCGATGACTACCTGGCGAAGCCGTTTAATCCGCGCGAGCTCGAATATCGAGTTGAAGCCCTCTTGCGTCGCGGCGGGTCAGCGCCGCCGCCGGATGTCGATGGCGAGCGTATCGAAGTAGGCGATCTGGTGATTGACAAGCGTCGTCACGAAGTTATTCGCAACGGTTCTCGCGTCGATCTGACACCGCTCGAGTTTCAGATTCTCGAACTGCTTGCGTCCGAACCCGGTCGCGCGTGGTCCAGAAACGCTCTGCTCGACCGAGTCTGGAGCACTGACTACGAAGGCTATCAACGTAACATCGATCCACATATCAATCGTCTTCGTAAGAAGCTCGAAACTGATCCCAAGAATCCGCGTTACGTGCTGACGGTTCGCGGAGTCGGCTACAAGCTGAACGAGATTCCGTGATGCTCTGGCTGATCGGGATAGGGCTGATAGTCGCCTGGCTTATTCTCCACTTAGTGGCGCCGCGTGGCTGGGCGCCGCTACTGCTGTTATCGGGAATTTCTCTACTGATAATCCAGACTGCCGCCTACCGAAGAAGCAGGCGCCGCTAATCATCCGCGGCTAATCCGCACGAGATCCGTATAATCTTTACCCAAATTCGCCTTGACCTCATCCCGTCCATCGGCAACAATGCGCCTGTTTGATGCATCTTTTTAACTGCTGCCAGTTGCTCCCAATTTCGCAGTCAGGAGTTGTTTTGCCATGAGTTTCAACCGCATTGGTCGACACCTCGTTTTTGCGCTCAGTGCTTGTCTACTATTTGCATCGGTTGCGATTGCCCAGCAGGACGTTGAACGCAAGACCGTCGCGATAACCTATCCGTTGGACGAAACGGTTACGGTCAAATTCCGTGGAACCACGCTCTTGCCGCGATTGAAGGGTGAAGCCAAGGTCAAACGTGCGGGGCGGCGAGGCACTCGCGTCGAGCTCAGCATCGACGATCTGCCGCGCGCTTCGGAGTTGGGTGGAATCTATACCACTTACATTCTTTGGGCCATCTCGCCCGATGGACACGTCGACAATCTCGGAGAGATTAAACGCAGCGGCAGCAGCTTCGTAAATTCAAAGCTCGATGTGACTACGCCGCTTCAGTCGTTCGCATTGATTCTTACGGCGGAGCCACACTTCCTGATGACGGTCCCAAGCCGCATGGTCGTGATGGAAAATCTTCCGCCGCAACGACCGAACGGAAGCCAGGTTGAAACTGTCGATGTCCGCTACATCGGAAACTCGAGCGACTACTTTCGCACCGCCAGCGTGCCTGAAATAGCAGATCGTGATTATCGTGAAACGCCCGTGTCTCTACTAGGAGCGCGCCAGGCGGTGAACCTTGCGAAGTATGCAGGTGCTGCATCGGACGCGCCTGACGAATTGCAGGCAGCCGAAGACCAGTTGCAGGCAGCAGAGAAGGCGTGGCGTCTGAATCAACCGCAGACTGAAGTTGATATGGAAGCGCGAAAAGCCACCTCGTCGGGCAAACATGCAGAAGATCTCGCAGTCGCGCGTAAAGCGGCTCGACTTCAGCGTGAGGCTATTCGACGTCGCGATGAGGCAGTGCGTTCTGCCGAGCAGAGTGCTGAAGCCTCGCAAAGAGAAGTGGCTCAGCTTCGGGCGGCGCTCGAGAAAGAGACACGTGCACGCGAGCTTGCCGAGCGCGACCTGGGAACTGCAAACGATCAGCTTCGAGAGAAGCGTGTTGAGATCGCCCAACTCCGTGATGAGAACGCGAACCTGCGTTCCGAGGGCGATGCGGCAAAGCTGAAACTCGCGCGCATGGAAGGTGAAAAGCAAGCTGAAACAGCACGCGTCGAGGCCGAACGACGTGCGGCCGACCGGCGGGCAGCGGAAGCCAATTTGAAAGAGACGCTGGCGAAATACGGCGCTGTTAAAGAAACCACAACGGGCTTTCGCCTCGTACTGCCGGAAGCAATTTGGACCAACACACGCACCGCAACTTTGTCTGCGGCGTCGTCAGCTAAACTCGAACCACTGGCTGCATTGCTGGCCAGTAATCCTGACTACCAGATCCTGATCGAAGCTTACACTGACAGCAAAGGCAACGAAGTTTCACTGCAGCAGTTGACCCAGGAACGTGCTCGTGTACTTTCCGATCGTTTTCAGTCTGCCGGCGTCGATCCGATGCGAATTCAGGCTAACGGCATGGGTGCCTCCAATCCGCTTGCTCCAAACACTACGGTTGCAGGCCAGAAAAAGAACCGCCGCGTTGAAATAACATTCACCTCGCAGGTGACGAAGAGCACGGCGGCGAACTAATAGGTCCTATATGTCCAATTAGGACCTGTTGATTTCGATGTCCCCACTCGACCCGCTCGAAATACTACAGGTCATCGGCTACAGCATCGGCGCGTTGCTGCCGCTCTGGATGCTATTTCAGCTTGTCACTCACCGCAGCAAGCTTACCAATATCGAACGCCTGCTGGCCCTTCTTGCCCTCACGATGGGTGGTTGGCACACCAGCAATCTCGTCGTCACACTCCACGGTCTCTTCGATCTTGGGCCTGACACATGGACCACGTTGTTGCGATTCGCGGACACCGTCGCCGTCGTCAGCATCACCTTTGCATACTCGTTTCTACTTCACGTCCACCTTCACCTTTGGGCCAACGCGCACGGCCGCCCGCTGAACAAGAGCGAGCACATCCGCGTCTATCTTTCATACGTCCCTACTGTTTTTCTCCTCGTTGCCGTGCCGCAACTCTGGACCGGCGAATACGCGCCGATGTTCACGAAGCTTTCGTTCTTCGTGATCCCATTCGCTTTCTGGATTGCCTACGTGCTCGGCTTAATCGCCTTGACGGAACTGCTGATTGCACGCAAGAGCAGGAACCGCAGCGAGAAGCGAATCATGCGGACGCTTGCTTTTTCGTTCATCGGCATTGGCTTCGTGATCTTTGCAGCGCTTGCAGCGGGTGTCGGCGAGGGAACAGTGGCGGGTCTCTATCTCAAGACGATCGCCAACCTCGGATCGCTGCTGCCTTCCGTTCTACTGGCTTACTACATCTATCGTTATC
>Ga0068871_100001700_pt1 | contig 14780 bp, 15 predicted proteins | sample KBSMisM72_FD_72750 | JGI IMG/M metagenome (GOLD analysis project Ga0068871, IMG submission 72750) | Miscanthus rhizosphere microbial communities from Kellogg Biological Station, Michigan, USA - KBS Miscanthus M7-2 | ecosystem: Host-associated > Plants > Roots > Rhizosphere > Soil ... | reverse complement strand
CACCGGAAAGCGGATCAGCTAACCGGACGGTGGAACGATGAAGATCAACGTCGAACGCGGCGCATTCTTGAAAGCACTGAACCATGTGCAAAGCGTGGTGGAGCGCCGCAACACCATTCCGATCCTGTCCAATGTGCTGATCGAGGCGGCCAAGGGCGAGCTGAAGCTCACCGCCACCGACCTGGATATCGAGATTGTCGAGGCCCTGCCCGCCGATGTGCTGCGCAACGGCTCGGCCACCGCCCCCGCTCACATGCTCTATGACATTGTGCGCAAGCTGCCCGACGGTGCCCAGGTTCAGGCCGAGCTTCTATCCAGCGAAGGCGGACGGCTGGCAGTATCTGCCGGTACCTCGCGCTTCGAACTCTCCTGCCTGCCGCGCGAGGATTTCCCCCAGATGGCGGCCGGCGCCCTGCCCCACAAGTTCCGTCTGGCGGCCGACGATCTCAAACGCATCATCGCCAAGACGCGCTTTGCCATTTCGACCGAGGAAACCCGCTACTATCTCAATGGCATCTATGTTCATGCCGCCAAGGACGCCAAGCCCAAGGTGCTGCGGGCCGTGGCCACCGACGGCCACCGCCTGGCGCGCTATGAACTGGAGCTGCCCGACGGCGCCGCCGACATGCCCGGCGTGATCATCCCGCGCAAGACGGTGGGCGAGCTGATGAAGCTGCTGGACGACGCCGACGGCGCCATCGATATCTCGCTGTCCGACACCAAGATCCAGTTCGGCTTCAATGGCGTGGAGCTGACTTCCAAGCTGATCGACGGCAATTTCCCGCCCTATGAACGGGTGATCCCCTCGGGCAACGACAAATCGCTGGCGCTGGAAGCCAAGGAGTTCGCCCAGTCGGTGGACCGCGTTTCCACCATCAGCGCCGACAAGACCCGCGCCGTGAAACTGAACCTGACCAAGGACAAGGTGACCCTTTCGGTGGTCAATCCGGAAAGCGGCACCGCCACCGAGGATGTGGGGGCGACCTACAGCGCGGGGGCGCTGGAGATCGGCTTCAACGCGCGCTATCTGTTGGACATCACCAGCCAGATCGAGGGCAAGGAAGTGCGCTTCCTGCTGTCGGATGCGGGCTCGCCCGCCATAATCGAGGATGCGGAGGACCCGCGCACGCTGTACGTCCTCATGCCGCTCCGGGTCTGATCATGAGTTGTCTGATTTGACGTTTGCGTTGAACATTCAGGCGGGCAAGGCGGAGCGTTCCCGCCTGGCGGTGACGCGCCTGAAGCTGACCAATTTCCGCTCCTATGGCTTTGGCGAGATCGCCGTTAGCGGCGCGTCGGTGGTGTTGGCCGGTCCCAATGGCGCGGGCAAGACCAATGTGCTGGATGCGATTTCGCTGCTGTCGCCGGGACGGGGCCTGCGCGGCGCCAAGCTGGCGGAACATACGCGCAAGGCGCCTGTGGCCTCGGAGGAAACCTTGTGGGCGGTGGCTGCCACTGTGACGCGCGGTGGCACCGAGCACGAGATTGGTACCGGGCTGACGCAGGCTTCTGCCTCCCGCCAAGTGCGGCTCAACGGCGCTCCGGCACAAAGCTCCGCCGATCTGGGCGATATCGTGCAGTTGATCTGGCTGACCCCCGCCATGGACCGGCTGTTCATCGAAAGCGCGGGCGGTCGCCGCCGCTTTCTTGACCGCCTGGTGCTGGGATTTGACGCAGGCCATGCCCGTGCCGCCACCCGCTATGAAACCGCGATGCGCGAACGCGCCCGGCTGCTGAAATTCGGCCCGCGCGATCCGGCCTGGCTGGACGGGCTGGAAAATGAGATGGCCGAGGCCGGCATTCTGATCGCCCAGGCCCGCGCCGCCACGGTGGAAAAGCTTTCCGGCGCGCTGGCAGAGCGCGAAGGCGCGGGCGTGTTCCCCGCCGCCTCGCTGAATTTGACCGATGAGATTCATCTTTCCAGTGCCGACGACATGCGCGCGGCTTTTGCCTCCGGGCGCATGCGCGATGCCGAAGCCGGCCGCACCCTGACCGGACCGCATACCACCGACCTTCATGTGCGCCACACCGGCAAGCGTACCGACGCCCGCGACTGCTCCACCGGCGAGCAAAAGGCGCTGCTGATCTCCATCATGCTGGCGGACGCGCGGGAATTGTCGCGAGCGCGCGAAGGCCTGGCGCCCATCCTGCTGCTGGATGAAATCGCGGCTCATCTGGACAGCGTGCGCCGCGCCGCTCTGTTCGAGGAAATTCACAGCCTGGCCGCCCAGGCCTGGATGACCGGCACCGACCTGTCGCTGTTCGACGGCGCACAAGCCGAAATCTTTGAAGTGCGTGACGGCGTATTTCATCCGCAGGGAGAACGTGCGTGATCGCCTGGCACAGCTATCTGCTCTATTGCGGCCTCTATGCCGTCGCCATCGCCACACCCGGCCCCGCCGTGATCGCCATCGTGGCGCGCGCGCTGGGCAGCGGCTTCCGCTCGGTGGTTCCTGGAAGTCTCGGTATCCTGGCAGGCGATCTGATCTTGATGACCCTGTCGGCTTTTGGATTGGCGGTGGTGGCTAAAGCCATGGGGCAATGGTTCCTGATCGTGAAGCTCGCCGGCGCCTTGTATCTGCTCTATCTCGGTTACAAATACTGGACGGCGCCGGTGCCGGAAAACGGCCAGGCGGTGCCGCAAAGCGCCGGCCGCGGATTCCTGGCCTATCTGGGATTGACCCTGGGCAACCCCAAAGCCATCGCCTTTTTTGTCGCCCTGCTGCCGGTTGCGGTCAATCCGCGTGAACTGAATCTTTTCGGCTATCTGCAACTCTGCGTCGCCACCTTTGTGCTGATCCCTGCCATCACGCTGGGTTATGCCGCACTTGCGGCGCAACTTTCCCGCTTCGTCGCCAGCCGCAAGGCGCGCAAGCGGATCAACAAGGGAGCGGGCGTAGTCATGGCCGGCGCCGGCGCCCTGATCATGGTGAACTAGATGTCAGAACCCAATATGAATGTTTACGACGCCGACAGCATCAAGGTGCTGAAGGGCCTGGATGCCGTGCGCAAGCGCCCCGGCATGTATATCGGCGATACCGATGACGGCTCGGGCCTGCATCACATGGTCTATGAAGTGGTGGACAATGCGGTGGACGAGGCACTGGCGGGACACGCCAATCGCATCGACGTGATCCTCAATCCGGACGGCTCCTGCACCGTGCGCGACAATGGCCGCGGCATTCCCACCGACATTCACAAGGATGAAGGCGTCTCGGCGGCGGAAGTCATCATGACCCAGCTGCATGCCGGCGGTAAGTTTGACGAGAATGCCTACAAGGTCTCGGGCGGACTGCACGGCGTAGGCGTATCGGTGGTCAACGCGCTGTCGGAATTTCTCGACTTGCGCATCTGGCGCGACGGCAAGGAGCATTACATGCAGTTCCGCCACGGCGATCCCGTGGCGCCTCTCAAGATCGTTGGGGACGGACAAGGCAAAAAAGGCACCGAAGTCACCTTCCTGCCCTCACCCGCCACCTTCACCAAGACCGAGTTCGATTACGCCACCCTGGAACACCGGCTGCGCGAGCTGGCGTTCCTGAATTCCGGCGTCTATGTCGCCCTGACCGACAAGCGCGGCGTCGAAGCCAAGGAAACCATCCTGCATTACGAAGGCGGATTGAGAGCCTTTGTGGAATATCTCGACCGCGCCAAGCAGCCTTTGATCCCTGCCCCGGTGATGATCGTGTCGGAAAAGGACGGCGTCACGGTGGAAATCGCCATGACCTGGAACGACAGCTATCACGAGAGCGCCCTGGCCTTCACCAACAACATCCCCCAGCGCGACGGCGGCACTCATGTCGCCGGCTTCCGCGCCGGCCTGACGCGGGTGGTGACCAAATATGCCGAGGACATGCCCCAGGCCAAGAAGGACAAGGTGGCGCTGACCGGCGATGATTGCCGCGAAGGCCTGACCTGCGTCCTGTCGGTCAAGGTGCCGGACCCCAAATTCTCGTCCCAGACCAAGGACAAGCTGGTGTCATCGGAAGTACGCCCCATCGTGGAAGGCGCCCTGATCGATCAATTGGGCGCCTGGTTCGAGCAGCATCCCGCCGAAGCCAAGACCGTGGTCGGCAAGGTGGTGGAAGCCGCCGCGGCCCGCGAAGCCGCCCGCAAGGCGCGCGAACTCACCCGCCGCAAGGGCGCGCTGGACGGTGCGTCCCTGCCCGGCAAGTTGGCCGATTGCCAGGAGCGCGATCCCGCCAAGTGCGAAATCTTCATCGTCGAGGGCGACTCGGCGGGTGGGAGTGCCAAACAAGGCCGCAACCGCGCCAATCAAGCGGTGCTGCCCCTGCGTGGCAAGATCCTGAATATCGAACGCGCCCGCTTCGACAAGATGCTGTCCAGCGAAGCGATTGTGAACCTGATCACCGCCCTGGGCACCGGCATCGGGCGCGAGGAATTCAACGCCGACAAGCTGCGCTATCACAAAATCATCATCATGACCGACGCCGATGTCGACGGCGCCCATATCCGCACCCTGCTCTTGACCTTCTTCTATCGCCAGATGCCGGAATTGATCGAGCGCGGCCATATCTTCATCGCCCAGCCGCCGCTCTACAAAGCCACCCGCGGCAAGTCGGAGCGCTATCTGAAAGACGAACCGGAACTTCAGGACCACCTGATCGCCGAGGGCGCATCGGGCGCCGCGCTCAACCTGCACAGTGGCGAGACAATCAGCGGCGCGCATCTGGACGAGTTGATCGCCCATGCCCGGACCGCCGTGGCGGCCTTGAACAACTTCCCCCGCCACTATCCCCGCTTTGTGCTGGAGCAGGCGGCGATTTCCGGCGCCATGAACCCGGAAATCCTGTCCGATGCCGGCAAGGCGGCGGACGCCGCCAAATATATCGCCCAGCGCCTGGACACCTTGTCCGAGGAATATGAGCGCGGCTGGCACGGCGAACCCACCAGCGATGGCGGCCTGAAATTCTGGCGCGACGTGCGCGGGGTGCGCGAAGCGGTGGCGATCGACGGGGCGCTGATCGCCAGTGCCGATGCCCGCCGCCTGGACAAGATGGCGGCCGAACTTCAGACCACCTATCTCAAGGCCGGCACCCTCAAGCGCAAGGATGAAACGCGGGAAATCCGCTCACCCACCGAGCTGCTGAATGCCATCTTTGAATGGGGCCGCAAGGGCCTTGCCCTGCAGCGCTACAAGGGCCTGGGGGAGATGAATCCCGAACAGTTATGGGAAACCACCCTGGACGAAAACGCCCGTTCCCTGCTGGTGGTCAAGGTCCAGCATGCCGATGAGGCAGGCGAACTCTTTGCCAAGCTGATGGGCGACGTGGTCGAGCCCCGGCGGGAATTCATCCAGGACAATGCTCTGTACGCGGCGGTGGATGTCTGATGCTCAAGGGGGTGCGGTGGCAAAAGCGGATCAGCATCATACCCGGCTTGCTACGCATCAACCTCTCCAAGAGCGGGGTGTCGGCCAGCGCCGGTCCCGAAGGCGCTGACATCAATATCGGCCGCAAGGGCATCACCACCAGCGCGGGTATCCCCGGCACCGGCCTTTCCTACCGCCAGAAGATGGGCGGCGGCCGGGGCATGCTGGGCATCCTTCTGGTGATCGCGGCGCTGGGCTGGTGGGCCTTCCAGCACTGGAGCAAGGTCGAGAAGATGATCGGGGCGGTGCACCCGGCAGCGACGCAAATAGCGGCTCCGGCGGCCGCGCCAACCGCCGCTTCCGCCAGGAATACGCCTGTAAACACCGCCTCTTCCGCCTTGCGCTACGTCCATCGTCAAGGCGCGATTCTAAGAGAAGAACCAAAGGCTTCCGGCAAGGTCCTCAACAAGAGCACGAAGGGCGATGCCGTTACCCTGATTGCCCAGAGCAATGGCTGGGCGAAGGTAACCGACGGCAATGTCACGGGCTGGATGAGAGCTTCCACCCTTGGAACCGAGCCGCCCAAATGAAGCGGGCCGCCCTGCTCCTGTTGCTGGCGGCAGTCCCTGCCCGGGCTCAAGACCCGGCTTCAATCTGCCCGGACCGGCCGGGACGCGGCACCTCCGCCTGTACCTTGCAGGAAGGCCATGCCCAGTTCGAGCTGGGCCTGTTCGACGAAAGCTTCCAGCGCCGCGCCGGCACCACCACCGACACGGGCAATGCCGGGGCCCTGCTGGCCAAATGGGGCATCAGCGACCGCGCCGACATCGAAGCGGGGATGGCGCTCACCCAATTCCAGCGGGTGCATGATGCCACGGGAACGGCCACCACCAGCGGCATCGGCGATCTGTTCCTGCATGCCAAATACAATGTCCTGGCCGGCGCCCTCGAAAATGAGTCCAGCCCGTTCGCCCTGGTGCTCGATCCCTTTCTCAAACTGCCGACGGCCGGCGGCGGGCTTGGCAACGGCGCGGTGGAAGGCGGACTGGTCCTGCCGATGAGTTACGATCTGGGCGGCAACTGGTCGCTGGCCATGACGCCGGAGGCCGACGTCCTGCTGAATGAATCGGGCAGCGGCCATCACGCCAATCTGGTGGATGTTCTGGGGATAGGCCGAAGCTTTGGGCCGCTGAGCCTGGGCGCCGAAGTCTGGACCGACCAGAATCTGGACCCTGCCGGCACCATCCGCGAATACAGCTTCGACCTGGACGCGGCCTGGCTGGCGGGCAACGACACCCAGCTGGACGGCGGCCTCAACATCGGTCTGAACCGCGCCACGCCCGACCTGGAATTCTATGTCGGCATCAGCCGGCGGTTTTAAGCCTTGGCCCCAACCAGCCAGCAGGCCGCGGGCGGCGCGATCTCGCCGTCCGGCCTGACGAAGCCGGCGAGCGCGTCATGCACCGCCCCGACAATGGCGGCGCGGGTTGCATCGTCCACCTCGCCCACGGCGCGGGACAAGGGCCCGATTTGAAGCGTCTGCGAGGCGGCAAGGCCAAGATCGCTGCCCATGGTCATCACACTGTCGAGCTTTTCGATGCGGATATCTGAAAAGCCGCTTTGGGCAAGGATGTCTTCCATCCGCTTGGGGTCCGCGAAGGCGAAGGGACCGGGCGCCTGCGGATCGGGCGGCGGCTGCTCGGGCAGGAAGGGTTTGGCCGCCATCAAGGGCGCCGAAGCCCAGGGGTTTTCCGGCGGCGTGCGCCAGCAGACAAAGGCAATCCGTCCTCCCGGCTTCAAGGCTTTGCGCATATTGGCGAAGGCGGCCACCGGGGCATCGAAAAACATCACCCCGAAGCGCGAAAAGATCAGGTCGAATTCCGGCGCAAAAAGACAGGCCGAGGCGTCGGCCTCGATGAAGGTGACGGGCAGCCCGGCTTTTGCCGCGCGCTCCCGTGCCAATGCCAGCATCGGTTTTGAGATGTCCAGGCCGGTGACCTTTGCGCCGGCACCGGCCAGCGCCAGGCTTGTGAAACCGGTGCCGCAGCCGATATCCAGCACCGTCATGCCGGGCCCCGCCTGGGCGAAAGCCAGTACCGCATCCCCGATGGCGGCCATATTGGCATCCATCCGGGCTTGAAGGATCGTCCAATTCTGTCCCGCCTGTTCGTTCCAGAATTTGATCTGGTCCTCATTGGCGGTCATGACGGTCAACTTTTCTTTGCTGTCTGGCGTTTGCGCATCGCGAGAGTCCGAAGCCTGAGAGCATTGAGCTTGATGAAGCCCGCCGCGTCCTTCTGGTCATAGGCGCCCTGGTCATCCTCGAAAGTCACCAGCTTTTCGCTATAGAGCGAATAGGGCGAGGAACGTCCCACTACATCGACATTGCCCTTGTAGAGCTTCAGCCGAACCAAACCGGTGACGAATTCCTGGCTCTTGTCGATCAGGGCCTGCAGCATCTCGCGCTCCGGCGAGAACCAGAAGCCATTGTAAATCAGCGCCGCATAACGGGGCATGATGTCATCCTTCAGATGCGCCGCGCCGCGGTCCAGGGTGATGCTCTCGATGCCGCGATGCGCCGCCAGCAGAATGGTGCCGCCGGGCGTTTCATAGACGCCGCGCGATTTCATGCCGACAAAGCGGTTTTCCACCAGGTCCAGCCGGCCGATGCCATTGGCCTTGCCCAGGGCATTGAGCTTGGCCAGCAAGCTGGCGGGTGATAATTTCTCGCCATCGATGCTGGCCGCGTCGCCCATCTCGAAACCGATCTCGACATAGGTGGCTTTGTCGGGCGCGTCCTCCGGCGCAATCGTGCGCTGATAGACGATGCTGTCGGCTTCCTTGGACGGGTCTTCCAGCACCTTTCCCTCGGACGAGGAGTGCAACAGGTTGGCGTCGACCGAGAAAGGCGCGTCGCCGCGCTTGTCCTTGGCGATGGGAATCTGGTTCTGTTCTGCGAACTCCAGCAGCTTGGTGCGGCTGGTCAGGTTCCATTCCCGCCAGGGCGCGATCACCTTGATGTCGGGCTTGAGGGCGTAATAGCCCAACTCAAACCGAACCTGGTCGTTGCCCTTGCCGGTGGCGCCGTGACACACCGCATCGGCGCCGACCTTTTCGGCGATCTCAATCTGCTTCTTGGCGATCAAGGGCCGGGCGATGGACGTGCCCAAGAGATAGACGCCTTCATAGACCGCATTGGCCCGGAACATGGGGAAGACGAAATCGCGAACGAATTCCTCGCGCAGATCCTCGATGAAAATGTTGCCCGGCTTGATGCCAAGGGTTTCGGCTTTCTTGCGCGCCGGCTCGATCTCCTCGCCCTGCCCCAGATCGGCGGTGAAGGTGACGACTTCGGCGCCATACTCCGTCTGCAGCCATTTCAAGATGACGGACGTATCCAACCCGCCGGAATAGGCGAGCACGACCTTTTTGATGTCTTTCTTGGCCACGGCGGGAACCCTGCAAAATCGCGGGGACTATAGGGATTTGAGGTCCAAAATCCACCCCCGCTAGAGCTTGCCTGCCAGCCAGAAAATCAGGGTCAAAACCAGGCTGATCACAATACAGGTGACGATGGGAAAGTAGAACCCGCCATGCTGGGTGCGGATGGCGATATCGCCGGGAAGATGGCCCAGTCCCAGCCGGGCGAGAAAAGGCCACAACAGTCCCGCCACCACCAGCACCAGCCCCGTCATGACGAGGAGCTTCTGCATCAATGCGGCATGCGCGAGAGCTGGCCGGATTGCATATCTGCCAGCTTTTCGACGGCCAGCCGCGCCGAAGCGCGCTCTTTCACACTCTCGCTCTTGAGCTGGCCGCAGGCCGCCATGATATCGCGGCCGCGCGGGGTGCGCACCGGCGAGGCATAGCCGGCGCGGTTGACGATCTCGGCGAATTTCTCGATCTGGCTCCAGTCCGAACATTCATAAGGCGCGCCGGGCCAGGGATTGAACGGGATCAGGTTGATCTTGGCGGGAATGCCGGCCACCAGCTTCACCAGGGCGCGGGCATCGGCCAGGCTGTCATTGACCCCCTTCAGCATCACATACTCGAAGGTGATGCGCCGCGCATTGGAAGCGCCGGGATAGGTGCGGCAGGCCTCGATCAGTTCCGCTATCGGGTATTTCTTGTTGATCGGCACGATCTCATCGCGGATCTCGTCCCGCACCGCATGCAAAGAAATCGCCAGGCTGGAGCCGATCTCATTGCCGGCGCGGGGGATCATCGGCACCACGCCGGCGGTGGAGAGCGTCACCCGCCGCTTGCTGAGGGCCAGGGCGTCGCCATCCATCACAATCGCCAGCGCCGTCTTGACGTGATCGAAATTGTAGAGCGGCTCGCCCATCCCCATCATCACGATATTGGTGACCTTGCGGCCTGGAGCAGTGCTGGGCCAATCCTCCAGCGCATCCTTGGCGATCAGAATCTGGCCCAGAATTTCGTCCGGGTTGAGGTTCCGCACCAGCTTTTGCGTGCCGGTATGGCAGAAGCGGCAGTTCAGGGTGCAGCCCACCTGGGACGACACGCACAAGGTGCCGCGATCCTTTTCGGGGATATAGACGGTCTCGAATTCGATGCCGGCGCCGGTCTTGAGCAGCCATTTGCGGGTGCCGTCCTGCGAGACCTGCGCCGTAACGATTTCAGGCCGCTCCAGCGTGAAGGCGCCTTCCAGCAGGGCGCGGAAATCCTTGGCCAGATTGCTCATGGCGGCAAAATCGCGCGCGCCGTGAACATAGATCCAGTTCCACAGCTGGTTCGTCCGCATCGCCACGGATTTCGCCGGCACACCGGCATCGGCCAGCGCGGCCTTCAGCGCCTCCCGGTCAAGGCCGATGAGTGAGTTTCTGTTCATCACATCTGGCAGACGGCGTGGATTTTCTCCAACGCGTCATTGAATCCGGACAGGCTGTAGGTGTCGCTGGTCTTGGTGCCCCGCGCGCTGACGCCGCTGGCCACCGCCGAGACGCCGCCCTGCATCGCCGAGATCAACGACGCGTTGTCGCTCAGCTGTTTCAGCCAGCCACTGCCTTCCTTGCCGGTATTGCGTATAAAGAAGTCGAACTTGTCGCCGCCAACGCCCAAACCGGCAGCGCCGCTTTCCTTGGCCTGATAGCCATAGACGATCTGGGCCTCGCTCTTGACCTTGCGCGACGGCCAGTCGGACACCATCAGATAAACCGCGCTGCGTTTGGCCGTGGCGGGGCGGGACGCACGCGGCTTGGTCAAGGCATAGCAGGTCATGCTGGAACCCGATCCCGACGAATAAGCCGTCCAGTTGCCGAACACGCCCAGAAGATTGGCGGGTTCCGCCGCGGCCGGCAGCGCCAAGCCCAGGCCCAATCCCATGACAATTCCCAAAGTCTTGATCATTTCGCTCCGGCTCCGTCGATTCGGCGCAAAAAATTGCAGCAAAATCGGGCGTTTGTGTGATTGGCGGGCAAGATACCGGAGCGAGCCCTACCCCCGCAAGCTGTTACTGGCGCGAGGAATTTTGCGGCCTGAGCAGGTGTTAGACGCGGCTCACTCCCTGAGCCCATAACCCTGCGAGAACAACCGCCACACCAGCCCGCCCAGCGCCGCGATCATCAGCAAGGTCAATCCGATGGAAAGGCCCTGGGGCGCCTCATCGACGCCGATCATCGCGCCGCGGATGCCGTTGATGAAATAAAAGAACGGATTGGCCCAGAGCAGCCAATGCAGCCAGTCGGGCAGCATCTTCATGGTGAAGAAGCTGCCGCCCAGCATGGAGAGCGGCGTCAGGAAGAACACCACCGGCATATTGAGCTGCTCGAAGCTCTTGGACCACAGCCCGATCAGGATACCCGCCAGGCCGAAAATGACCGAGACTGCGACGATCCAGAACACGAACAGCGGCCAGGATTCGATGGTCGTGGCCCCGAAGCCAAGCCCCAGGATCAGAATGCCGATGCCGGTGACGGTCGCGCGCACCACCACGGTGGACAGGCTGCCCACCACCATCTCCAGATAGGACAGCGGCGCGACCAGCATCTCTTCCACGAAACGGATGAAGCGGGAAAAATAGATCGCCGACGAGGACTGCAGGAAGGCGGCGTTGATGATGTTCATCATCAGCACGCCCGGCATCACGAACTCGATATATTTGTGGCCGCCGACTGTGCGCATCGTGCCGCCCAATACATAGCCGAACACGAAGATGAACAGCAGCGCGGAACTCCAGGGCGCGATGAAGACCTGGATCGGCACGCGCAGCATGCGCTGCACATCACGGCGCACGATGGTGTAAAGGCCGATCCAGTTGATGCCCATGGGGGTAAGATCTGGTTCGCTCATCTATTGCCCCGCGACATGATCGGCTTCGGCGCCGGTGGCGACCAGATAGGCGCGCTCCAGGCTGCCCGGCGTGGCCGCCATCTCGTCCTTGGTGCCCTCACGCACGACCCTGCCCTTGGCGACAATGGCGATATGGCGGCACAGCCGCTCCACCTCTTCCAGATAGTGCGAGGTGAGCAGGATGGTGCGGCCGCCCTGGTTGATCTCGGTCAGGTAATGCCACAGCACCCGGCGCAGCTCCACATCCACGCCGGCGGTGGGCTCGTCCAGGATGATCAGTTTGGGATCGTGCACCAGCGCGCGCGCCAGCACCACCCGGCGCTTCAACCCGCCGGACAGCTCGCGGAAACTTTTCTTCAGGTGCGGCGTCAGTTCGAACCGCTCCATCAGGTGATCGACGCGGGATTTGCGTTGCGCCCGGCTCATGCCGAAATAGCCGCCCGCCCAATCCACGATGTTGGCTGGCCTGGCAAAGGGATCGACATTGAATTCCTGGGGGCACAACCCAACCAGCCGGCGCGCTTCGCGATAGTTCTTCACCGCGTCCAGTCCAAAGACCTCGATCGTGCCCGAGGTGGGATTGGCGATACCGGTGACGCAGTGGATGGTGGTGGACTTGCCCGCGCCATTGGGCCCCAGAAAGCCGAAAAACTCCCCCTGCGGCACAGTGAGGGAAATATCCTCCACCGCGACGGTGCCGCGGCGATAAACCTTACGCAGATGGGTGATTTTCAGGGCGGGGGTGGACATGAGGCTCTTATATGGAACCGATCAGTGTTTTTCCAAGTCTATTTACGGACGTACTTTTCAACACTGTCTCTTAATAGTCACGCGGTTTGGCCAGCGGCGCGCCCCAACTGTGCACCGGCGGCAGATCGGCGCCGTCTCCGCCCGGCGTGACGGGACGTCCGCCATAGCCGCCCAGATTTATCAAACGGTCATACAGCACAATGGCCCCCGCCATGCCGACATTGATGGAAAAGCGGGTGGGAATTTTGACCACGAATTCGCACAGCGACAGCATTTGCGGCGACAGGGAATAGCGCTCGGCCCCGAACACATAAGCGGCGCGGGTGGGATGGCGAAAGCGCGGCAACTCCACCGCATCGTCGGTGATCTCCACCCCCACCAGCCGGCAGCCCAGCGGCAGGCGGAAATCTTCCGGCCGCTCGAAAGAATAAAAGGGTAACGCACCGTGCGCCCGCGATGTATCGCTGTTGGCGTCGGACAGTTTCAGGTGCGGCGCGACGGAAAAGAAAAAGCTGGCGTCAAAGGCGTGCGCGATCCTGACCAGGTTACCCAGGTTCATCGGCTTGGATACGCCCTCGACCCCTACTCCGAAATATCCGCGCAAGCTTCCCCAACGAGTCACAAACCGGGGCCGTTCTAGCACACTCTTATTGCTTCTTGGCCTTTGCCGCGACGGCAGCCTCAGCATCGGCCTTGTCCAGCGCCGGGGTCTGATACTCCACGCTCTGGATGATGCAGCTGTTGGGCCCGACCACATCGCGCTGAAGTACGGAATCGCCCTTTTCGACACAGGACAGGGTGCCCGCGCCGTGCGTCTTGAAGCCGAGGCTGAGATGATATTGCAGATTGTAGCAGACGCTCATGAAATTCAAGCGATAGCGCTTGCGCGCCAAATCGATGACAATCAGCGAGCGGTTACCGGGCACGGTCTTGAAGTCATAGATATTGCGCTGGCGCAGGCAAGGCGGGTCCGATGACTGCGCGGCGGGTTGGGCGATGGCCGGTACAGCAGCGCACAACAGCGCGGCGGTCAAAAGGAAACGAGTCATACGATCCTCCATGCGCCCCTCCCGATAATCCTACTACAGACGACGTAGAGTGCGAAACCGAATTTTTCCTGTTAGGCTGCGGTATTGGCGGATCGCTCAAAAAAAAGAATATACCCATCCCAATGTCCAAACCCACCCTTCGTTCCCGCCTGCACTCGGTGGCCCTGCTCAAGCAGTTCGGGCCGGGCCTGATCACAGGTGCGGCCGACGACGATCCTAGCGGCATCGCTACCTATAGCCAGGGCGGCGCCCAGTTCGGCTTCAACCTGCTCTGGACCCTGCTGCTGACATTTCCCCTGATGGCGGCGATCCAGATGGTGTGCGCCCTGATCGGCCGGGTCACCGGCCGGGGCCTGGCTTACAATATGGGCCAGGTGATGCCGCGCCCGCTGGTGCTGAGCCTGGTGGCGCTGCTGTTCATCGCCAACACCATCAATGTGGGCGCCGATCTCGCCGCCATGGGCGAAGCCGCCAAGCTTGTGACCGGGCTGAACCAGCACGCCTTCACCATTTTCTTCGCCTTTCTGTCGCTGGGACTGCAGCTTTTCATTCCCTATCGCCGCTATGCCCGCTTCCTGATGGTGCTGACCTTCAGCCTCTATGCCTACGTCGCCGTTTTGTTCTTGTTGCCGCTGGACTGGAAGGCGATCGGCGCCGGCATGATTGGACTGCATCCCAATCTCACCGACGATGCGGCGACGACAATTGTTGCAATCTTCGGCACCACCATCAGCCCCTATCTCTTCTTCTGGCAGAGTTCCCAGGAAGTCGAGGAAGTGGATCAGAATGCAGCGGAACATCCGCTGATCGACCAGCCGCGCGAAGGCCCGGAAGCGATCAGCCGCATCCGCATCGACACCATCGCCGGCATGGCCATCTCCAACCTGATCGCGCTGGCGATCATGATCGCCACTGCCGCTACCCTGCACGCTCATGGCGTCACCGATATCAATACCGCCGGCCAGGCCGCGAACGCGCTCAGGCCCATCGCCGGCGACTTTGCCTTCGCCCTGTTCAGCATCGGTATCATCGGCACTGGATTGCTGGCGATCCCGGTGCTGGCGGGATCGGCGGGTTATGCCGTCGCCGAAGCGGCGGGCTGGAAGAGCGGCCTGGACAATATGCCCTGGCAGGCGCGCGGCTTTTACGCAGTGATCGGGGCGGCGGTGCTGCTGGGCCTGGGCATCGACTATTCCGGCCTTGACCCGATTAAGGCGCTATATTGGAGCGCGGTGCTGAATGGCGTGATCGCGGTGCCGATGATGGCGGCGCTGATGTTTGTCGCCTCGAGCCGCCGCAAGATGGGCGAATTCCGCGCCGGCTGGGTGCTGGGCGGA
>Ga0068871_100001697_pt1 | contig 14784 bp, 7 predicted proteins | sample KBSMisM72_FD_72750 | JGI IMG/M metagenome (GOLD analysis project Ga0068871, IMG submission 72750) | Miscanthus rhizosphere microbial communities from Kellogg Biological Station, Michigan, USA - KBS Miscanthus M7-2 | ecosystem: Host-associated > Plants > Roots > Rhizosphere > Soil ... | reverse complement strand
TTGAAGCAAGTTTCGGGCATTTTTCCACAATTTGTTCATATGCTAAATTACCCTATTTTTGCCATCCTGTTTTTAAAAAAGGAAAACACACTTATTTATTATGTCAATCATTCAGAGAATTCGTGACAAGGCTGCCTGGTTCCTCTTTATTGCTATTGGAGTTTCATTGCTTGGCTTCCTGGTACAGGATGCTTTTGTTGGTAAAACCGGCAGAGGAATATTCGGTGGTACCACAACAGTAGGCTCAGTAAACGGAAAAAAAATTGAAGCAACCGAGTACGAGCAAAAAATAAAGCAAATGGAGGATCAGTACCAGCAGATGGGCTATCCCATGAATGATATGATGCGCCAGAGCGTAAGAGAAAGTGCCTGGAACCAAATCATTGGAGAAAACAATATTAGTGAAGAAGTAAATAAACTAGGTCTTAGTGTTACATCAAAAGAATTGGATGATATGCTGTTTGGACCCAATGCCCCGGAAGAATTTAAAAAACAGTTTACCAATGAGCAGGGTGTGTATGATGTAAATGCAGCAAAAACAGCGATTGCACAATTGCGTAAACAAAAAACTACACAGGCTGATAATTTCAATAATATATATCTGCCGGCATTGGTGAGTAACAGATTGCACGAAAAATTTGTGTCGATGCTGTCTAATAGCACATATTTTCCCAAATGGATGCTGGAAAAGATGAATAGCGATAATAACAGCATGGCCGCAGTTTCTTATGTAAATGTACCGTACAACACTATTTCCGACAGCACTGTTAAAATAAGCGATGATGAGATTACTGCATATGTAAACAAACATAAAGACGAGTTTAAACAGGAAGAAAGCCGCAGCATCGCCTATGTTGTTTTTGATGCTTCTCCTTCTGCCGCAGATACCGCCTCTCTAAAAAATAACCTTGAGTTATTAAAAAAAGAAATGGCTACTACTTCTGAAACAGACATGCCAACCTTTCTGGCAAAGAATGGCAGCCAGATAAATTTTACTGACACATATATTTCCAAAACAGCCATCCAGGTACCTAATAAAGATTCTATTATGGCATTGCCCAAAGGTGCAACCTATGGACCCTATACGGATGCAGGCAACTTAACCGTTGCTAAAAAACTGGACGAAAAAGTTTTGCCGGACTCAGTAAGAGCAAAACATATATTAATAGGTACTGCAGACAGGAGCGGTCAGCAACTGATGCCGGACAGCGTTGCTCAAAAAAGAATGGATAGCATTAAACTGGCGATTGACCACGGAGCGAGATTTGACAGCCTGGCATCAAAATATTCTGACGATGCCGGCAGCAAAGTATTAGGCGGCGATCTTGGTTATTTTGCCAACGGAAGAATGGTAAAAGAATTCAATGATTTTTGTTTCAGCGGAAAAACAGGAGACCGCAAAGTTGTAAAAACGCAGTTCGGCTATCATTTGATAGAAATAACAGACCAGAAGAATTTTAACCCGGCCTATAAAATTGCTTATCTGTCTAAAACCATTGTGCCAAGCCAGGAAACAGATGAAAAGGCTTCCGGCCTTGCCAGCCAGTTTGCCAGCGAAAGCCGCAATGCAAAAGCATTTGATGAGAACCTTAAGAAACATAGCTATAATAAATTACTGGCATCGGATATCAAACCAAACGATATGAATATACCGGCATTGGGTAGCAGCCGCCAGATGGTTAAATGGATATATGGTGCAGACAGGGGCGATGTTTCCGAAATGTTTACAATAGACAGCAAATATGTAGTAGCAACAGTTACTGAAATTAATAAGGAAGGAGTGGCTACTGCCGCCAAAGCAAGACCCATGGTTGAATACATTATACGTAACCAGAAAAAAGCAGAACTGATAAAAAAGAAAATCGGCGCAGCCTCCACATTAGAGGCAATCGCTTCAGCAACCGGTCAGCAGGTATCAAAAACAGATAGCCTGGCGTTTTCATCGCCGCTGTTTCCGGGTGCAGGCCAGGAAGGTAAAGTAGGCGGCTATGTTTTCAGCGCAGCAGCAAAAGGAAAAGCCTCCGCCCCCATAGATGGCAATGGAGGTGTTTACAGTGTGCGAACAGAAAATGTGTACGCAAAATCAAATAATGGAGCCAGCATAGATCAGCAGAAAGCCGGTATGATTCAAAACCAGAAATCGGCAGCGTCCGGAAGAAATGTAATTGAAGGCGCGCTCAAAAAAGCATCGGACATAAAAGATACCAGGAGCAAAATCTTCTAGTATATCGTTCTTTACACGGAAAGGGTCTCATTGTTAGTGCAATGAGACCTTTTTTATTTAGAACAAAGCCGCCTTCATAAAGGTTATATACCAGGAATACCCACGCCTGGAATCACAATCTGTACTAATTTTGCAAATGCGGGCATCCTGCATTTACCCTGGTTTTAAACAAACAAGCATGAGCGACAATACAATTGTAAATAAAGTGGCCGAAAGCGGATTACTGGAAATCGACCTGGAAAAATTTTATCCAAAAGGCGAAGTGGTTGTATTTGATCTCAAAGACTATTTGTTTATGGAATTAATTTTAAAAGAAAAAGATTTCAGGGAGGCATTAAAAAAGCAGGATTTTGCCCCATTCAGGGATAAACTGGTGGCGGTTACCTGTACCGCCGATGCCATTATTCCGGTATGGGCGTATATGCTGGTGGCCAGCTACCTGCAGCCAGTGGCAAAAGACCTGGTGATGGGCGATGCTGATTTTTTGCACAAGACAATTTTTCTTAGAAATATCCAGACAATTGACCCCTCTGCATACCAGGATAAAAGAATTGTAATAAAAGGTTGTGGTGAACTGGAAACAGGTCCGTTCGCCTACCTGGAAATAACCAAACTGCTAAGACCCGTAGCCAAAAGTATTATGTATGGAGAGCCCTGCAGCACCGTACCGGTTTTCAAAAGATCTGCAGAAACCGAAAAATAGCATCACACGTTCAGTAAAAAAGGCTGAGCATAACAGGTAGTAAATCCGCCGGAACCAAATATAGCGGCAATAATTTTAATATACAGGCCAAGCCCTTTCAGGCCTGTATTGTCCGCTGACTCCGGCAGCAACTAAAATACCACTAAAGGGGTATTGTGTGTTTTATCATACCATCCTATCTTGACAGATTATTATAACCCTTTGTAAAACAGCATCCGCGCCCACAGAATAACACCTTGTTACAACCAAAAACATTATTACAGGAAAATAAGATTATATAATGTTCAATTGGGCGGCTACCCATTTTTATAGACCGGATTGCATTATATACCAGCATACCCCTGATAAAAACTGCATGTGTAATAATGGCAAAACATAAGGTATACATATCGTCTACTTACCAGGATTTGAAAGAACACCGCAAACAGGTCATAGATTTTTTTAATAAGAAAACAATTAAAGAAAACTTTGACCTGCTAAGTATGGAAGGTTATGTGGCAGACGATATGGAACCGGCCATAGAGTGTATTGATGATGTAAAAGATTGCGATATCTATATATTGATCCTGGCCAACCGCTATGGTTTTATTCCACCCAAAAATAACCCGGATGAAATATCTGTAACCGAAATAGAATACAATACCGCAGCAGCCGATCCTCAAAAAACAATACTTGCTTTTTTTGCAGATGAAACAGATCCTCAGTTTACGCCAGACAATGATGCCGATGAAGCGCTTCGGGCAAAAAAGAAAAATAAACTGATCGCCTTTAAGACAAGGGTCCGCGAGGCAAGGCTTACCCATCCGGAACCATTTGTATCCTCTTATCATCTCACGCTACAGGTTGCAGAATCATTAATGCGGCGGTCTTTTTTAGCGTATAAACTTGACGCAACCAGGGCCTATTGCTGCGACAGGGTTCCACAGTTTTCACGCTTTCTGCTAACACGCACCGGCAACGCTTTTAAAACCATCATTATTTATGGAGATAGCAAGGAACTTGGCCTGAACCTTATTAACCGGTTTAATATTTTTACACTTGATCTGGAAGAGGACGCCATACAAAACCAGCTGGTAAGTTTTGAAGACTTTCTGGTGAGCGAAGACTACACGCAAAACCGCGACAGCCTGCTGGTATATATTTATGATAAATTTTTTCCCAACAACCCTTTACCTGAAGTATCAGTAAATTCATTCCTGGCCGGATTTAAAATACTTGAAACGCCCCTGGTATTTGTCATTAATTGCGATGCGTCTATGTTTGAAGACAACCAGTTGGGTTTTATAAAAACCTTTGTAGACGAATTATACCAGGCCACCCAGATACAAGATCAAACGCGTATCTATCTTTTCCTGAATATTGAAGACAATGCCCGCTCCGTCACACTCGATCAGCAGCTCAAACAGCTGCAGCAGTTGCCCAACCAGCAAAAATATTTGTCTGTATTGCCCCGTTTGCAATCCTTAAGCCCCCAGCTCATCAAAACCTGGATTATTAATTATATAACGCCCAGTCCCGGAAGGGCAGAAGAATTAATGGATACCTGCTTTAATAATCTCTGCACACCACTAAGCATGTTTGAAGCAGATAAAAAAATACACGCTCTTATAACTGAAATCAATAATAACAATGCTGATATTCTTAAAATAATCACTTAAACATACAGCCATGAATATAGAGCTTGATACCATTTACCTGAACACTAATGCCATTGACTACGTGGCCGATGATGGTTTAATTAAAGCCGTGGAGATTGCTATCGCCCTTGGCAAACCCCTGCTGGTAAGTGGTGAACCCGGAACAGGGAAAACAAAACTGGCCGATTATGTAGCCATGCAGCTGGGCACACAAACAGACGGCCAGCCATTTGCATTTTTAAAAACGCCATTTATTTTTAATACAAAGTCTACTTCGGTATCAACAGATCTATTTTATTTCTACGATGCGGTTAGTCATTTCAGGAGCCAGCATGCGGATACAACTACCGAACAATTTATTGAACTGAAACCAATGGGCATGGCCATTGCGCAAACCCATGGCTTAAGCAGTCCGGATTTACAAAGTATCAGTAAAATAGAAAATCTTTCTGATAAATACCTTGATGCAAAACCGCGCAGCAGTGTTGTGTTGATTGATGAAATTGACAAGGCGCCGCGCGAATTTCCCAATGATTTGCTAAACGAGATGGAGAATTACCGGTTTGATATAAAAGAGATCAACCAGTCGGTAAGCCGCTGCGGTACGGATTGCCGTATACTGGTGATTATGACCAGCAATTCAGAAAAAAATCTTCCCAATGCATTTTTAAGACGCTGTGTATTTTACCATATCGGATTTCCCGATAAAAACAAGCTTTTGCAGATTGCAAAGAAAAGGCTGATGATTGCAAATGGCGAATACGATACACTGCTTGAAAAGGCCATTGATGAATTTAATGTTATCCGCAACCGCACCATGAATAAAAAACCTTCAACGTCGGAGTTTCTTGATTGGGTAAATCTTTTAAAACACTACAATCTTTTAAACAATAACAGTTTTGCGCCCGATAATAAAGATCCGTTGTATGAGGCCACAAAAAGCACACTAATAAAAAATTACGAAGACCTGTTGATTGTAAATAATAAAGCCGCAGTATAGTTTACCGGGCTTACCAATGGACAAGGAAACGCAAATAAAAAATGACAGTAACGCCACCACCCCGCAACTACCGATGGGGCAATTGTTTTATTTGTTGTACAGCAATGGATTTAAAGTAAAGCCGGATGATTATATAGAAATGCTCAAGATTACAGAGCGCTTCGGATCGCACAATATTGATGATACCGCAAAATGGATTTGCCCCATTATTGCTACCAGTGAAACAGAACAGACCAGGTTTTATAATATTATTGAACAATATAAAAAACTGTTATCCGCAGAGGAAGAGAACGTACAGGTTATAAAGCGTCTTTTTCCGCGCCGGGTTAAAATAGCCATAGGCCTGGGTCTGTCGGCATTGCTGCTGCTAATAATTTTTCTTTCACTACCGGCTAAAGTTTCTCAGCTAAATGAAACCAACAAAGAAAGAAGTGTAGAAAAAGGTGTGCCATTATCTTTTGATGCTTCAACAATGCTGCAGGACCATCCTGCAGACACGGCTAACATACAATTTGTGTGGCAGTTTGAAGGCGGCCAGCACCAGGAAGGGGTAAGAGTAGTGCATGTTTTTAATAAACCCGGCAACTACCTGGTAAAAAGACAGTTTTCTTCTAAAGCGTTAAAACTAAATAAAGAATCCGATTCCTTGCTTGTTCATGTCTGCGATGATTTACCCAGGCTAAGCATCAACCTTCCCGAAGCACCTGTTGGGGTAGACGAGCCCGTTACCCTAAGCGCTACTGTAGACGCCGATTCAGGAACGGTTTCTTTTTATCAATGGAGCATCAATGATTCTTCGTTTTCTACAACCTCACCCATTGCACGACAAATTGTTTTTTCAAGGAAGGGCGATTACAACCTGGTGTGCAAGGCCGTTGTGGGCAGTGTAAACTCATCCTGCACGGGTTCAGACAATAAAATAATTCATGTACAGGACAATGGCATACACTATACAGCCAGTTTCTCTGCCGGCCGGCCAGGATCTTATGCTGGTAAGCCCCGGTTAAAATGGTGGGTAACTTTAGTTTTACTATTGCCGGCCACGGCAGCCCTTCTGTACAGTGTACTTAAAAGAAAACCAAAACAGGCAGCATTGCAACAAAGCACGCAGGTCCCGGCTGCGCTAAACAAAGGACCCTATGATATTCCATTCGAGCAAAATGATGTGAAACTTATACAACAGGAAAGAGATCTGCGGCGCACCTTAATACAAATGAGGTACAAAGCAGAGGAAGAAACACTTGTATTAAGCGTACCCGGCACCATCAACTCCATCATCCGCTCTGGCGGCAGCCCCCAGCTGGTATTTGCACCGCTCACACAGCAACAACAATATTTGATATTGATAGACAGGGCCAATCCAAAAGGCATGTTAACCCGGCTGTTTACCTACCTCGCTAAAACCATAGCGGATGATGGTATACCAGTGACTACCTTTTATTATGACAAAAACTTTGTCTCTTATAACGACAAAAATCTTACAGGACTAACGCTACAGCGGCTGGCAGAAACCTATAACAGTGCAACATTGTTGGTATTTGGAAAAGCCCATGAACTGGTGTACAGCGCCTATCCGCTAATTGAAGAAAAATACCTGAAAGAACTGAGCCGCTGGCAAAGCAAAGCCATTGTTACACCATTGCCGGTGAAAGACTGGGCCACAAAAGAAAAAGTATTACAGGAATATATTATCCTGTTGCCTGCAGATGTGCTCTCACTTCAAAAACTGATACCAGCACTAAGGGAAAAAATAAAGCCAGTTACCAGCTTACCCGAGCAGCCTGATACGGAACAATATTCGCTGCGCGAAAGAGATTTTCGTAACGTAAACGAGTTGAAAGAATATTTTGATAAAGACGAAACCATGTTTCAATGGCTTTGTGCTTGTTGTATTTATCCCAGAATCAGATGGGAAATAATGGTAGAAATAGGAAAAGCGATCCTTGATAAATACGGCGAACCTGAAAAACTGAACTATAGCAGCCTCTTGAAGCTTTGCCGCATACCCTGGATGCAACAAGGCGCATTTCCACAAACAACAAGGCTTGAATTGCTAAAGCAACTAAGCGTAGACAATGAAATTTGCGCGAGGGAACGATTGCTGCGTATGCTCAATTATTCAACCAGTATTTATGGAGAGAAGGGCTATTTTTTTGAAGAAGAAAAAAAACGCCAGCAGCTAACCAACCAGTTTATTCTTCATGCCAACAACCACGAACACTATAACCAGTATGCAAACAGCCGGGAGGCGTTTAAAAAATTGTGGAAGAATGATGCCATACTGGACATGCCATTAAAAAAATACCTTGACAAAACGGGTAATGACAATTGGCAAACACCCGTAAACAATGGCAACGAATCGGTGGGTTTATCAGCTTATTTTGACCAGCAGGAAATAACCGTTAATAAAGCTACCAGGCTGAAAAGATTGCTGGCCGCCGCAATGGCTGTTTTCCTGGTTGGCCTGTGGGTATTTATAGGGTATGGTGGCGGCGCCAAAGCACTGGCACCGCTGATTGCGGTTAACCAGAACCGTCAGCAAGATGTACCAATAGTCATTAAAATAATAAAAGACTTTAAGCAGTGTGACGATACAGTGAAAAACAGTTTTGATAAAATGGAGGGCTATTTTGAAATTAACAATGAGCGCATACCGGTTGCTTATAGTGCCAATGCGGCCACTGCATCTTTTGATCTGCCTTACCAAAGTATTGCATCGGCGAGAGCAACACTGATGCTGCAATGGGATTCAGGGAAATCGATAATAGCACCACTGGATTTTGCAAACCGTCTTTTGCCCGATACAGTTACCATTGCCTGCCTGGGAAAAGACATCAATAAAAAAATTCTTTTAAATATCAGGTACAATGATACAGCGGGCTATCGCGATATAGAAACCACCCTTGCGGACGTGTTGTCGCAATATAAGGTGACCGCGCTGCAATCAGATTTTACAGATTCGTCGCGCATTGTTTATTATGAACCAAATCAAAAGCCGCGGGCAGATTCCATCGTTCAGATAATAAGGCAGTCGCTTTACATGGATGTGAAAGAAGAATTTATAAGGGAAGACAGAACACCACCTGCTGTACCCATTTTATTTTTGAATACGCAGGCCGCCAAGCCAACAGATGACGGAAATACTTCGGCCAAAGAATCCGGCGATTACTATCATAGCATGGGTGACGAAGCCTTTCAGAATAATAAATATATGGAGGCGATACAATCGTATAAAAGAGCGCTTGCACTAAACCCAAAAGATGCACTGGCGTATTATCAAACCGGCATTTGTTATGAGATGCTGGGCAGCAAGTATTCGGCAGATGCCATTGACGCATACAATGCGGCCATTAGTATAAATGCCAAAGATGGGCTTTATTGGTACAGGCGGGGAAGCGTTAAATACGGACTTAAGAGATATGCAGAAGCTATACAGGATTTTAATAAAGTAATCAGTCTTAACTCAGAAGATACCAGGAGGCAATACGCAAACACAGTTTACTTCCGCGGCAAATCGTATTATTTTTTAAAAAATCTTGTCAGCGCCTGTGCAGATTTCAAGAAGTCGGGCGACCTGGGCGTTAAGGCCGGCAAACAGGACTATGCTGCCTATTGTAACGGAACTACCCCCACAACAGCAAAGCCGGATTGCAACAGGGTCTTTAGTTCTTTGAAAGAGGCGCTGGCGGTAGATGCTGCTATTGTTTGCAAACTTGATATGTCCAAAGAATACTTTACAACGGTTCCCAGGCAATTATACGGTTTTATAAATCTGACACAGCTTAATCTGGGGTCCAATACCATACCCCAAAGCGAAATCGACAAATTACAGAAAGCGTTACCGGCATGCAAAATCATACACGGTCCACAGAAACAGGCAACGGAGAAAGAATATGGCTACATTGAACTGGACCAAAGTGGGTATACCAATGCCGCAGGTCAGCAGGTAATGGAGACCGTTAGCCGGTTACTAAAAGCTCAGCCGCAGGGCAAAGTGAGGCTAACCGCATCGTACACTACCAGCGCGGAACAGAAAGCGCTGACTGGTTACATGAACACTATCATAAACATGTTTGCAAAAATTGGAGTGAATACAAAAACGCAGATTGAACAGCAAATAAGCAACAGCCCTGATGTAAGGCAACAGCAACAAAATGCACAAATAAATAAGACAATGCGCATCAGGGTTACCGGCATCAACCTGAATGATAATCGTAATAAATCAACTTATTGACACATAAAATACATTGATTCGTTTTTACACCATAAAACAATATGATTATGACACTTTCAGCACACCTGTCAAATGAAACATCACCCAAACGTATTCTTGCACTGGATGGTGGTGGTATACGTGGCGCACTTACATTGGGTTACCTGCAGCGCATTGAAGATATTTTGCGCAAGCAGCATGGGGGTGATTCCAATTTTACGCTCAGTGATTATTTTGATTTGATAGGAGGAACCAGTACCGGGTCTATCATTGCCTCCTGCCTTGCCATCGGTATGAAGGCGGCTGATATAAAAAATATGTACATGGATTTGGGAGGCAAAATTTTTGGTAAGAAATACAAATGGTGGAATATTTTCCAGATTGATGACGTACTTAAAGCAGGCTATAACCAGGCGCCACTGGAGCAGGAATTACAAAAAGTATTTGGTGATATAACATTGGGCAGCGATAAAATAAAAACGGGTTTATGTATTGTGGCCAAACGCGCAGACACCAATAGCGTGTGGCCATTGCTCAACCATCCCGGCGGAAAATATTTTAACAGTGCTTTCGGCACCAACAAAGACATTTTATTATGGAAAGCTGTAAGGGCCAGCTCGGCAGCACCTACTTATTTTCTTCCTCAACTAATAGACGTGGGCGGAGGCATGGGAACAGCTGCATTTGTTGATGGCGGCGTAAGCATGGCCAATAATCCGGCCCTGCAATTACTAATGGTAGCGACCCTGAAAGGATTTCCTTTCCACTGGAAGATGGGAGCAGGTAATATACTCCTGGTTTCTGTTGGAACAGGCCTGAGCCATTGGGCAAAGATTCCGGAGCAGGTATCAAAAAATAATTTATTGAACTGGGCGCAACAAATACCTGATATGCTAATGCAGGATGCCAGCTGGAATAACCAGGCTATTTTACAATGGCTTTCGTCTTGTGACACGAGGTGGCCGATTGATGGTGAAATAGGTGATTTAAAAGACGACCTGATTACTTCCGGGGGAGATAACAAAGCGCTGCTTTCTTATCTCAGGTATAATTTATGGATTGAAGCCGGCACGCTTAATACCCTAATGAATAAAACCTACACCCAAAAACAGGTAGATGATCTGGATGAAATGAGCAATGCAGACAGCCGGTTCGAACTATATGAAATTGGCAGTAAAGACGCTGAAACAAAAATCTTAGTATCGCATTTTCCGGACACGTTTAAAATAGCCAACTAAAAAGCAGGTACCACTTTAGTAATAACAATAAACAAGGAATACAATATGCAATTGCTGGATCAGATCACTATCAATCGCAATGCAAATAATATTGCACAAATACAATTACTGCAGGGCGATCTTACGGCCATTTCAAAAGAACATGCAACAGATATTCTTATTCTTTCTGCTTACCCGGGAAGTTATGTGCCGGTACCCAGGACTTTGATTGCAGCTTTGTATAATAAAGGCATTGATGTAGCAGAAATGGCCAGACACAAGGCAGTAGACCTGCGCGACCAGCTGGGTTGCTGGCTATCAGAACCGCTGAGTGAGCAACAGCAGGAGCAATTCAATTTTAAAAGAATTCTCTGTTTTGAACCATGGGCGCAAACAAACGATCAGGCTTCTGTGGTAGGCAATATTTTTCGCTGCATTAATACATTTGCATTTAATGAGCATAATAATGTTATAGCCATGCCTGTACTGGCAAGCGGCAAACAAAGAGTGCCGTTTGAAAAAATGTTGCCAGCCATGCTGGATGCCAGCATTTTCTGGCTGGAAGGCGGGCTGCCCATTACCTGTATAAAGCTGGTATTGTTTTCTGATGAGCAGGCAGCTATTGCCTTACCGGTTTTTACAAGGGCAAAACAGCAAAATGAATTGAAGCAATCGGTTAGAAACGGAAATATAACGGGAACGGACGCCCTAAAAATGCTTGAAACAAAAAAAAGCGAGCAGCTGCCCGGAGAAGACAGCCTGCAGATTGTTAGTTCAGAAATAAAGGAAATGGCTGAAAAGGAACAGGAAAGAAACCCATTACCTCCTTTTGTGCCGCCGCCGGCACCTTTCCCCGCACAGGATATAAGCAATAAAAAAAGTAAGCAGCCATTGCCAATAACCCCTCCTGATGCGTCGATACCCCGAAAAGAAGCGGCAATGCCAGCAACTGCCGATCCCGTTCCCAATGAATACGACTATTTTGTCAGCTATGCGCATAAACACACGGAGGAAGTAGACGCGTTTGTAAAAAGTATGCAAGCCCGGAATAAAAACATCTGCGTTTTTTATGATAAAAGCAGCATTCCGGCCGGAGGATTGTGGATTAAACAGATTTCAGATGCCATTCAGAAATCAAAAAAAGTATTGATTTTTCTTTCGCCCGATTACAGCGCTTCCATGGTTTGCTGGGATGAATTTCAATGTGCCAAGTTGATAGAGTACAATAGTAAGAAGCAAATCATTCAAACCATTTATCTCTATAACGATGCAGCGATGCCTCCCATAATGGGTATTTACAGTTGGGCAGATTGCCGTGAGGGGGATAAAGAAAAACTGGAAAAAATGGCCATCAGTCTTGTTTCTTAAAAGCGCAAGTACCCCATTTGTAGTATTGCAGTAAGCCGTTCTTTATTTAATTTCAGTGCCCCTAATCTGTATCTCCATTTATTCAAAGATTGTCATAAGCAGATATGGCGTGCGCCGCCATTGTCAACTACAAAATTTTTAGCATGAACAACAGTAAAATGCTTGTCAGGGGCCAGAAACAGGAAGTACCTGCAGCACCGGCCGAACAGGGACTACAACTAACGGAAGTCTATACCATTACCGGTGCCACACGCGAACTGGCAGCACCGCATGAAATAGATCTTTCAGGCGATAAAGTAGCAGAGTTTGTATTTGATGATGACACCACCTGGCTTTGCGATGCCGGTTCACTGCACGATCTTTTTCCGGATGCAGACAATCCAACCCGGTCTGGTGAACCGTTTGTTTTGCCCTCCGCATTGGTGAACCCAAATAGTGAAAGGGGTTTTTTCGGTGATATTGCTTTAAAGCTGGTAAGAGTATTTATCAAAACCGGTGTACAGGATGCAATAGGATCAATCGCAAAAAACCTGGAAGACAAACATCTGGAACAAAAGGAAGGTTTGTTCAGGCTTGACAAAGCGTTTAATCTGCAGCCGTTTAACGGAGCAAAATCGCAAACCCCCTTCCTGCTTTTTATACATGGTACCAATTCTACTACCAAAGGCGCTTATGGGCATCTGGCAGGTAGTGAAACCTGGAATTTTATTCAGCGCCAGTATGGAGACAATGTGCTTGCATTTCAGCACAGAACACTTACGCAAAGCCCGCTTGATAATGCCATACAACTGGCAACGCTATTGCCGGCCGATTCAGTTTTACACATAGTAAGCCATTCGCGCGGAGGACTTATAGGCGATATTCTTTGCCGTTACAACAGCATTGCCGGCGGAAATAAAATTGGCTTCTCTAAAATCAATACCGATTTGCTGGCAAAGGAAACCGGCCGTGAAAAGGATATCAGCAATATAAAAGAACTGGATGAAATTTTTTCAAAAAAGGAAATCACGGTTAAGAAATTTGTGCGCGTTGCCTGCCCCGCCGCGGGTACCAAACTGGTCTCAAAAAGGCTAGATCATTTCTTTAATATTTTCCTAAACCTTTTAGGCGGAAACACCAATCCATATGTAATTACGCTTAAAGCACTGATTGCTGAAATAATAAAAACAAAAGACAGCGCAAAATCGCTGCCGGGTATTGAAGCCATGAACCCGGATTCTCCATTTATTAAAATATTAAACGATAAAGCAAAAGAGACGGCCATTAATGATATATCGCTGGCTGTTATTGCCGGCAACAGCAAACCCGGCGCCAGTTTTAAAGGATTAAAAATAATTGCGCTGAAACTTTTTTTCTGGCAACGAAATGATCTGGTGGTAAATACAGACTCTATGTACCTGGGAGCATGCAGAAAAAACAATATTCAGTATTTTTTTGACGAAGGGGCCGATGTTGATCACATACATTATTTTGACAACAATAAAACCCGCGAAGCCCTTGCACTGGTGCTGAAAACCGCCGATGGTGATGCCATTCCGGGTTTTACATCAATACTGCAGTTGCAGGTGCCGGGCAGCGACAGGGCAGGCATTCTGGGTCTTGAATACGGCGAGCTTTATCCGGCCAAACCCTCCGGTAAAAAGCCTATTGTGGTTTTGCTACCGGGCATTATGGGTTCTAACCTGAAACGCGACAATACAGAGATCTGGATCAACTACTGGCAATTCATTAAAGGCGGATTGATGGACCTAAGAGATATTGACGATGCAACTATCTCCGCAACCTCCGTGGTTAGCACTTCCTATAAAAAACTGGTTACCCGCCTTTCTTTTAACTATGATGTGGTGGTATTTCCTTTCGACTGGCGTAAACAACTGAATGAATGCGCTTCGGCGTTTAATGATACAATAACGGATTTGATGAAGTTAAAACAGCCCATCAAAATCATTGGCCATTCAATGGGCGGGGTTTTAATGAGGGATTTTATTATCACGCACAACGAAACCTGGAAAAGCCTGAATGCATCAAAAGATTTTCGCCTGTTGTTTCTTGGTGCGCCGCTGGGCGGTTCATTCAGAATTCCCGCAGTCTTGTTTGGAAATGACACTATCATCAATTCATTGGGTGGTATTGACCAGGCCCATACCAAAAAAGAATTGCTTAGCATGTTTTCCACCTTTCCGGGTATATTAAGCCTCTTGCCGCTTACCATAGAAGATGGAAAAGATTTTGCCAAAGAAGACACCTGGCAAAAAATGAGGGATGCTTTTGGCGATGGTGATTGGCCCCTTCCCGGAAAAATGATCCTGAATGAATTTAAATTATACAGGGATGCCATCCTGGCCGGAAGGGATAAAATTGATTATTCCAATATGGTATATATAGCCGGCAAAGACAAATTCACGGCCTGCGATTATTTCAA
>Ga0068871_100001696_pt1 | contig 14784 bp, 13 predicted proteins | sample KBSMisM72_FD_72750 | JGI IMG/M metagenome (GOLD analysis project Ga0068871, IMG submission 72750) | Miscanthus rhizosphere microbial communities from Kellogg Biological Station, Michigan, USA - KBS Miscanthus M7-2 | ecosystem: Host-associated > Plants > Roots > Rhizosphere > Soil ... | reverse complement strand
GCTCGGCGCTTTCCTGCAGCGCCGCGTCGAGGCCGGCCGGGGAGAAGCGCGCGGCGCTTACTGCCGGGCTGAGGAGGTAGCGGTAGTCGAGAAGCAGGCGACGCTCGGCGGAGAGCGCCGCGACGTCGCCATTGTTGACGAACGCAAAGAGCTTGCTCTCGCGGAGGCGCGTCGCCAGCGCGCGGCTTGCCTGCGCAAGCTCGCCCGGCGGCGCGCCGCGCAGCTCGATCAGGATCAGGCGCGCGGCCGGGCCCTCCCGCAGCTGGCCGAGAAGCAGCCGCTGCGCCGGCGTCGACGAGGGCGGCAGGAAGACCGTCATCTCGCTCTGCACGGAAAGGTGGCCGTACAGCCATGCCGCGCAGCCCGCGAGCACGGCAAGCCAGAGCAGCGGGGCGACGAGCCGCGCCCGGCTCACTTGATCTCTTCGCGAATATCCATCACGGCGCGATCGCCGCCGGCCTCCTGCACCTCGACGCGCGAGATGCGGCTCTGCGCGCCGGAGACCACGATTGCGGCGACGTAGCGCGAGACTTCGTCCTCCAGCGGCTTGAGGGTCAACGACCAGCGTGCGGCGCTGCCTTCGACCTGCACCGCGTAGTGGCGCTCGAGCGTCGCGAGCTCGCCAGCACGCGTTGCGCGAATGCCTTCGACCAGCGCGGCGATACCGGGCGAGCCGGAGACCGAGGTTTTCAGCTTGCGGCCCCGGGTGCGGTTCTCGAGCGACAGGCTGTCGCCGTCGATGGTGATGCGCTCGTCGTACGGCTGGATCACGTGCTTCTCGATGAAGGCCGGGCGGCGGTAAATGAGACTGCCGCGCAGCGCGAGGGGCTCCTTGAGCAGCGCGCTATGCCGCGTTTCGACGAAGGTGGCCCGCGAGCCCTGCACCGCGGCGAGCTGGCGCATGAGCTCGTCGGCGCCGAAGGCCGCGGCATGCGCGCGCGGTGCGAGCGCGACGACGGCAATCGCGAGGCTAAGCGCTGCCAGCCTGCCAGAAGTCATAGAAGTTGAACCAGTTGTAGGGCGCAAGCCGCACGTAATGCTCGAGGCGCGCTACATAGCGTGCCAGCGCCTGCTCCGCCGCCGCATCCCTCTGCTCGCGCGGCACGCGCTCGCCCGGTCCGAACGCCTCGAGCACGACCTCGTAGCGCGGGCCGCCGTGATACAGGCCGAAGAACAACGCGGTCGGGCAGCCCAGCACCGCGGCGAGCAGCCAGGGCCCGAGCGGAAAGCGCGCCGGCGCGCCAAGGAAGGGCAGGCTCGCGCTGCGCTCGGCGCCGATCGGCCGGTCGCCCAGCATGCCGACCATCTCGCCGCGCCCGAGGCATTCGCTGATGCGCAGCATGGTTTCGGGCTGGCCGGAGGCGATCACGCGCTGCTGCAGGTCAGGCGCCAGCCGCGAGAACACCGCCTGCGTCTTGCGCGCGTTCTCTTCGTGCATCACTACGCTGATCGGCCGGTTGTGGACCCTGCCGAGGGCACGCAGCGCCTCGAAGCTGCCGAGGTGGGCGCCCACGAGGAGGCAGCCGCGGCCAGCGGCCAGCAGGTTTTCTACCTGGGCGGTTCCCGACAGCTCGATGTCGAGCACGCCGACGCGCCCTGCGGCGAGCAGCAGCCGGTCGTGCAGCGTCGAGGCGAACGCATGGTAATGGCGCAGCACGTCACGTGTCCCCGGTTTCCGGCCGAGCGCTCTGCCGAGGAACTCGCGCGAGGCATGGCGCGCCGTCGGCGAACTCGCGTAGTAGTAGAGGCAGAGCGGGGGAAGCAGGCAACGGGTCGCGCCGCGCCCTAGGCACAGCGTCAGTTCCGCCATCAGCGCCATCCCGCGCGCCGTGCCACGCTCCGGTGCTTCGCGCCAGGCCGTGCTCAAGCGGCCAGCCTCAACGTGCCCGAAGCGATCAGCTCGCCGCCGCGCAGGACGCGAAAGCGGACCGCGGCGTGCGCCGGTGCGCCGAGCTCCACCTCGAAGCGCTCCCCCGGCCGCAGCGGCGCGAGGAACTTGACGGCAGGCACGCCACCGATGCCGGCGCCAAACGCCGCGGCGGCCGCGCGCGCGACGCGCGCAAGCAGCAGCACGCCGGGGACCATCGGGTTGCCGGGAAAGTGTCCTGCGAACGCGGCATGATCCGCGCTGACCTGGTCGGTGATGCGGATCATGCGCTGCGCCGGCCGCGAGCGGCGTGGCGCGCCAGCGCGAGCAGCGCCTCGCGCGTGACTTTGCCCGTCGCATTGCGCGGCAGCGCGTCGACGATGAGCAGCGGGCGCGGCAGGAAAGCCGCGTCGATGCGGCCGCGCAGCGCCGCCAGGAGGTCGCGTGCCGAGCAGCCCGGCGCTACCACCAGCGCGGCGAGTCTCGCGGTGTGCGCACCGCGCGCCTCGGGCAGGAAGAACACGCCGTCGCGCACGCCGTGCACGCCAAGGAGCTGGCGGTTGAGCTCTTCCAGCGATGCGCGCTTGCCGGCGACCTTCACCATGTCCTCGGGGCGGCCGATGAGAGTGAACTCGGTCGCGCTGTCGAGCGCGATGCGGTCGGGCAGCCGCGCGGGCGCCACCAGATGGCCGCCCGCCGCCCAGGTTTCCTCGCCGCGCTGCTCGAGGCGGATGCCTTCGCACGTGCGCCAGCGCTGGCCGCGCGCCGTGCGGCGAGTTGCGATCACGCCGGTTTCGGTGGAGCCGTAGAACTCATGCACGGGCGCGGACGAGAGCGTCTCCGCCTGGACCGCGAGGTCCGCGGAAAGCGGCATCGTCGCGCACAGGATTCCCGCCAGCCGCGGCAGCGAGGCGCCGCCGCCGGCGCAAGCGCGCAGGTGCGCCGGCGTCGTGACCATCCACCTCGGCTCGGGCAGCTCCTCGAGCGCCGCGGCGATGTCGGCGGGCAGCAGCGGCCGGCCCGGGTGCAGGGCGGCGCCGAATTGCAGCGGCATGATCACCGTGGTCTCAAGGCCGTAGACGTGCTGCGGCGGCACGGTGCCCAGCACCGAGCCGCGTTTTCCGACGGCCAGTCCCGCGGCCTGGCCAAAGCGCCGTGCCGCGCCCACCAGCGATCCCCAGGCGCTCGAATGCGGCTGCGGCCGTCCGGTGCTGCCGGAAGTGAACGCGGTGTATGCCATCTGCCCAGCCGGCAATGAAGGAATTTCGAAAGCGCCGGCGGCAGGACGCCACGGCGGCACCACGATCGCCGGCAGCCCGGCGGCTGGCGCCGCCTTCTCGTCTGCCAGGCAGTAGCTCTCGGGGTGCGAGGCCTGCAGGTCCTGCAGCGCGCCGACGGCGCCGGACGGTGGCAACAGGCTGGTCTGCCGCGCGATCAGCGCGGCTGCCAGCCCGAGGGCGAACTTCAGTCGGTCATTGCACAAGTTGATGACGAAGCGCCGCGGCGGCAGGCGGCCCGCGAGGTCCCGGGCGGCCGCGCAAAACTGCGCCGCGCTCACTTCCGCGCCATCGCTCCAGCCGATGCGTTCGTTCGCATCGAAGCCGGACAGGAGCGGGACGAGGTCGCTCATGAGGGGCGGTAAAGATGCAGGCGCCGCAGGACTTGCATGGGGCTCAGATGGCTGTAGTGGCGAAAGCGCAGCCTGCGATAGACGTATTCGCCAACGAAGAAAATCGCGACCAGCAGGTAATTCAGGACATTGGTGAACAGCGACCAGGCGAGCGTCGAGCCCCAGGCGGCGAGGGTTGCCGACACCGCCGCCATCGCGGCGAAGAACACGGTCCACATGAGCGTCAGCGTGCGGCTGTAGCGCGCCAGGTCGTCCGGCAAGTCGGCGCCGCGTTCGAGGCGCGCGAAGCGCGCGATGAGGGGCTCGCGCCCGGGCGCGAGCGTCCTGCCGAAGAGCACGCCTAGCAGGAGGTTCACCGCGATCGGCATGGCGATGCCAAGCCCCGCGGCAAGCGGGCTACCGCGTTCGACCGCGAAATGGCAGAGGATCGGGAAGGCGGGAAGGGCGACGATCGTCAGCAGACGCTTGGCGCCGGGTGTCACCGCGCATCTACAGCTTGCGCTGGCGCTCGATGTGCGCGCTCAAGGCGCGCAATGAGGCGAAGATGCGCTGGTTGTCCGGGTCGTCGGAGCGCAGCTGGAAGCCGTACTTGCTGCTGATGGCGAGCGCGATCTCGAGCAGGTCGATGGAATCCAGGCCGAGGCCCGCGCCGAACAACGGCTGCGAAGGATCGATCTCGGCGGCGCCCAAGTCGAGCCCCACCGCCTCGACGATCAGCTGCGCGACCTCGCGCTCCAGAGCCGTTTGCTCGATTACATCGGCCATTGCGGCGCCGATTATAGCCTTCACTCGACAGCGTAAGCCGTGAAGTCCGCCGCGCAGCCTTCGCTCCGGGCCCGGCATCGCAGCAGCCGGAAAACGGGTGACGAAGTCCGCACGCGGGCGCCGTGCTCCTGCCACAGCCGAAGCGCCGCGTCGGGCTCGCGCGACGCGAGCCGCGCCGTCATCGCGGCCATCAGAAGGTACTCGCGCGCCTCGATGGCGAGGCCGGGCTCGCGGGCGAGGATGTCCTCGGCGATCGGCGCCATGCGCGCGGCATCGCGCGCGGCGACCGCGCGCAGCAGGCCGATCCATTCCCGCTGCAGTCCGTTGAGCGACGGATAGCAGGCGCCAGCCTGGACGCGAGCCCAGATGGCGCCGGCGTCGTCCGGCGAGAGATGCGGGTTGACGAGCGCGGCGACGCGCACGGCGCTGTGCAGCCAGACGTCGTAGTTGCGCGGGTCGCGGCACTCGAGCAGCCGCACGCGCAGCAGGTCGAGGTCTTTTTGCAGCGCGGTTGGCACCCGTTCGGGCGCAGGCTGGCGCGCGCCGATGAGGAAGTCGCGCGCGTACCAGGCGAGGCGGGCGTTCTCGATGCGGTCGAACGCATAGGCGCCCTGGAAGAGCGGGTTGATGGCGCGGCGGCTGCGCGAGGGATCCAGCATCTCGAGCACCGGCACGTCGAGATTCAGGAGGGCGACCAGGTCGGTCGCGCTGCGCTCCGTAAAGCGATGGCGCGCCGCGTTCAGGTCCAGGAGCGGCTCGTAGTCCGAGTTGGCCGGCACGCCGTAGCTTGCGAAGAGCGGCGCGAGGAGCTCGCGGCTTCCTATATAGCGAGCGTCGAGATCGCCCGCCGTGAGCACGTGCACCGTCCACAGCTCCTTCGCGAGCCCCGGCTGCTCGAACACGCGAGCCTGCGCCGGCAGCGGCAGCGGACGGTCGCCGGCGACTATCAGGATGTCGTGGTCGCTCGGCGCGAAGATCGCGTAGTGCGGAAACTCCTCGGCGAGCGCCGTCATGACGGAGGCGACGAGCGAGGCGTCGATCTCGTAGAGCTGGAACCACTGCACCAGCATTCCGCCGGGCTCGAGATGGCCGCGGATGCGGCGGTAGAACTCGCGGGTGAAGAGGCTCGCCACGCCGCTCACCCACGGGTTGGAGGGCTCCGAAATGATCAGGTCGTAGCGCGCCCCGCTAGCCGAGAAGTAGCTCTTCGCGTCATCGATCACGAGAGTGCCGCGGGGATCGGCATAGGTGCCGCTGTTTCGCGGCATGAAGCCGCGCGAGGCCTCGGCCATGGCCGCCTCGATCTCGACCGTGTCGACGTGCTCGATGCTGAGGCTTTGCAGGAGCGTGTGCGTGGTAAGGCCGGTGCCGATTCCGATCACCGCGGCCCGCCGCGTGTCCGGGTTCAGCGCGAGCGGGATGCCGGCGGTGAGCACCATGGTGACCTCGTCGCTGCCGCGCGGCGCGTCGCGATCCATGACGATCGAGCCGTCGGACTTGCCGTTGGTGCGCAGGCTGGTTGCCTCGGAATACTGCACGAGGTGCACCGTTGCGGTCTTGCCATCCTTCGCGAACAGGATCTTCGCGTCGCGCGAAGCGGCGAGCTCGCCGTGGCGGAAGACGCCGGCGGTCATCTTGTGCGGGTCGAGCTGCACGCCGACGCCGATGGCGAGCAGGGCGAAGCCGCCCGCGGCGGCCGCTGCTTTCCAGGCGCGGTTCGAGCCGAAGAGCGCGAGCAACGCGATGCCGAGCGCCGCGTCCACCAGGCAGCCGGCGAGGAGCGTGAGCTTGAGCCCGAGCTGCGGCAGGCCGATGTGCACGGCGAGCACCACGCCAACGATCGAGCCGAGCGTGTTCGCGGCATAGACGCGTCCGATCGCCGACTCGCCGGCGCCGCGGCGCAAGGCGGCGCCGGTAATGAGGGGCAAGGTCATGCCGGCGCAGAAGGTGGCCGGCAGCATCACCAAAAGCGCGATGCCGGCCCCGGAGAGATTGAAGAGCGCGTAGCCGGTGTCGTTCCGCGCGAGGCCGGTCATCAAGGCTTCCATCAGGCCGAAGGTGAAGTCGTAGACCGGCAGGGTCGCCGCGGCGGCGAGCGCCATCGCGACCTGCACCCAGCCGAGCAGCCGCTCGGGCGATGCGGCGCGATCCACGCTTCGCCGGATCGCGAGGCCGCCCAGGGCGAGCCCCAGGATGAAGGCGGCGAGCATCAGCTCGAAGGAGTGAGTCGAAGCGCCCAGGACCAGCGACAGCATGCGGATCCAGACGATCTCGTAGATGAAGGATGCAAGGCCGGTGAAGAAGGCGACCGCGAGGAGCAGTTTCGCGCCTTCTTCTTCCGTTGCGGTTCGCTCCAGCGGCGCGCAATAGAGCGACCTGGAAAGCAGCCAGACGGTAAGCGCGAGGAGGAGGTTGAGTACGCCCGCGATGTCGAGCGTGCCCGGCAACCCGATCCAGGCGATGAGCCAGAACCCGCTCGCCAGGACGCCGGCCGCCGCGCCGAGGCTGTTGGTGAAGTAGAGCATGGCCACTGACTCGCCGGCCGAGGCCGGGAATGCCCGCGCCAGCCCGGCGCTCATCAGGGGAAACGTCGCCCCGAGCAGGACCGATTGCGGCAGGATGAGCACGCACGACAGGGTGAGCTTCGCCGCGAGGGCCGCGCCGCCGCCGACCGCGGGCAGCATCGAAGCGTAGGCCCAGTCGGTCGCGGCGACGAACACCCAATGGAAGACGAGCGCGAGCAGCCCGATCGCCGCCTCGACCAGCGCATAGCCGAGCAGCGGCTGGGGCAGGCGCGACGAAAGCCTGCCGCAGAGCGCCGCGCCTCCGGCCATGCCGCCCATGAACACGACCAGCACCAGCGATTGCGCGTAAGCCGCGTGGCCGAGGAACAGCTTCAGGTAATGCGTCCAGATCGACTCGTAGATCAGCCCGGCGAACCCGGAGGCTGTGAACAAGACGTAGAACGCGGCGCGCGACATCGCGGGCGGATGCTAAGTTAATTGCGATGCCTTCGCCATTTCCTTCGATCGCGCGCCTCGCGCTCTTCTACTTCGCCTTCTTTCTCTACGTCGGCGCCTACGTGGCCTATTTCCCCGCTTACCTCGCCTGGCGCGGTCTCGGCGCGGCGCAGATCGCGTGGATCATCGCGCTGCCCGCCTTCGTCAGGGTGATCGCGCCGACCGCCTGGGGCTCGCTGGCCGACCGCACCGGATGGCAGCGCGGCATCGTCGTGTTCTCCTGCGCCGCCAACGTCGCGTGCTTTGCGCTGCTTCCTCACGTGCCGGGCTTCGGCGCCATCGCCTGGCTGATCGCGGTTACCAGCGCGCTCGCCGCCGCAGCGCTGCCGCTCGTCGAGGCGATCACCCTGGCGACGCTCGCCGAGCGGCCGGGGCGGTACGGGCCGGTGCGCCTGTGGGGCTCGATAGGGTTCATCGCGGCGGTGCTCGGCGGCGGCGCATGGCTGGACTTGCGCTCGGTTGAGTCGCTGCCCATCGCGCTGACCGTATGTTCGCTGGCGTGCCTTGGAGTCGCGCTGGCGCTTCCCTCCGGCACGAAGCATGCGGCGCACGCGGTGACGCGGCTGGTCGTCGGCCGCCCGGCGCGGGCGCTGCTCGCCTCGGGCTTTTGCATGTGCGCGGCCCATGGCGCGCTGTACGCGTTCTTCACCTTGCACTTGCAGCGGTTGGGTTACAGCGGGTCGGCCATCGGCCTGTTCTGGACGCTCGGCGTGGTGGCCGAAATCGTCGTATTCCTCGCTCTCCCCGTACTGTTCCGGCGGTTCCATCTTTCCACCATCCTGCTGGCCAGTTTTGCCTGCGCGGTGGTGCGCTTTCTCGCCATCGGCTGGGCTGCTGCGCTGCCCGGCATCCTCCTTTCGGCGCAAGTGCTCCACGCCGCCACCTTCGGCTCGTTCCACGCGGCATCGGTCGCCGCTGTGCGCCGCGTCTTCCCCGCCGAAGCGCAAGGCCGCGGGCAAACGCTGTTTTCCAGTCTGTGCTACGGGGCGGGCGGCGCCGGCGGAGCGCTGCTGGCCGGCTGGGCCTGGGAGACAGCCGGGCCGGGGCTCGCGTTCAGCCTTTCGTCGGCGTTGGCGCTCGCGGGACTCCTTCTTGCCTATCCCCTGAAACGGGCGGGGATTTGAGTTGTCAACAACGTGGGTTGCCACGCGTTTGGAGAACACATGAACCGCAAACTGATCATTGCCATTTCAATCGCCGCGGGTTTTTCCGCCGGCTGCCAGACCGTCGACACGACCCAGGCGGGCGTTGTCGGCGTGGACCGACACCAGCACATGCTCGTCTCGGCCGAGGAAATGAACGCCGGCGCCGAGAAGGCCTACAACGACCTGCTTGCCCAGGCCAAGGCGAAGAACGCACTCGACACGGACCCCGCGCAGGTGCAACGCGTCCAGGCCATCGTGAAGCGCCTGATCCCGCAGACCGCGGTCTTCCGCAAGGACGCGACGGGCTGGAAGTGGGAAGCGCATGTCATCAGCACGAAGGACGTCAACGCCTTCTGCATGCCGGGCGGGAAGATGGCGGTTTTCACCGGATTGATCCAGAGCCTCAACGCGACCGACGATGAGCTGGCGGCCGTGATGGGTCACGAAATCGCGCACGCGCTGCGCGAGCACAGCCGCGAGCAGGCGTCGCAGCAGATGGCTCAGCAGCTCGGCATCTCGGTGGTCGGCGCGCTCGCCGGCCTCGGCAGCACGGCAATGAACCTTTCGCAGATGGCGATGGATGTGACCTTCAACCTGCCGCACTCGCGCCAGGACGAGCAGGAGGCCGACCGGATCGGCGTCGAGCTCGCCGCGCGCGCCGGCTACGACCCTCGCGCCGCCATTGCGCTGTGGGAGAAGATGAACAAGCTCGGCGGCGGCCAGCCGCCGCAGATTCTGTCCACCCACCCGTCGAACGAGAGCCGCATCGCCGACCTGAAGGAGTATTCGGCGAAAGTCCTGCCGCTGTACCAGCAGGCGACCGCAAAGCGCTGATTTCTTATGAGAGAATCCTGGGTTTCCGCAGTGCGGGAACATGGGACAGACTCTCTACGACAAGCTCTGGGACAGCCACGTCGTCCACACCGAGGACGACGGCACGGCTCTCCTGTACATCGACCGCCACCTCGTTCACGAAGTCACCAGCCCGCAGGCCTATGAGGGGCTGAAGCTCGCCGGGCGCAAGCCCTGGCGCATCGGTTCGGTGGTGGCGACCGCCGACCACAACACGCCGACGCGAGGCTGGGAGAACGGCGTCGAAGGCATTCGCGACCCGATGGCGAAGCTGCAGATCACCACGCTCGACGCGAACATGAAGGAGTACGGGGCGAAGGTCTATTTCCCGTTCCTCGACAAGCGCCAGGGCATCGTGCATGTCATCGGGCCGGAGCAGGGCGCGACCCTTCCCGGGATGACGGTCGTCTGCGGGGATTCGCACACCAGCACGCACGGCGCCTTCGGCTGCCTGGCGCACGGGATCGGGACCTCCGAGGTCGAGCACGTGCTTGCCACGCAGTGCCTGGTCACGAAGAAGATGAAGAACATGCGGGTCAGCGTCGACGGGCCGCTCGGCCGCGGCGTGACCGCCAAGGACATCGTGCTCGCCATCATCGGCCGCATCGGCACGGCGGGCGGCACGGGCTGCGCCATCGAGTTCGCCGGCAGCACGATCCGCTCGCTCTCCATGGAAGGGCGCATGACCGTGTGCAACATGGCGATCGAGGCGGGAGCGCGCGCCGGCATGGTGGCGGTGGACGAAGTCACGATCAATTACGTGAAGGGGCGTCCCTTCGCGCCCAGCGGCCCGACCTGGGACGCGGCGGTTGCCTATTGGCGCACGCTGAAGAGCGATCCCGACGCGAAGTTCGATCGCGAAGTGAAGATCGACGCGCGCGAGATCAAGCCGCAAGTCACCTGGGGCACCTCGCCCGAAATGGTGGTGACGGTCGACGACACGGTGCCTGATCCCGAGCGGGAGAAGGACAGCACCAAGCGCGAAGGCATGGAGCGGGCCCTGGTCTACATGGGACTCAAGCCGCGCACGCGCATCACCGACATCAAGCTCGACAAGATCTTCATCGGCTCGTGCACCAACTCGCGCATCGAGGACCTGCGCCTCGCCGCCGCGGTGGTGAAGGGCCGCCGCCTCGCCGCGAACATCCGCCAGGCGCTGGTGGTGCCGGGCTCGGGCGTGGTCAAGATCCAGGCCGAGAAGGAAGGCCTCGACAAGGTGTTTCGCGACGCCGGCTTCGAGTGGCGCGAACCCGGCTGCTCGATGTGTCTCGGCATGAACGACGATCGCCTGGGCGCCGGCGAGCGCTGCGCCTCGACCTCGAACCGCAATTTCGAAGGCCGGCAGGGCGAGGGCGGCCGCACGCACCTCGTCAGCCCGGCGATGGCCGCGGCGGCCGCGATCGCCGGCCATTTCGTCGACGTGCGGGAGTGGCGTTGATGGAAAAGTTCACCGTCCTGAACGGCCTGGTTGCGCCGCTCGATCGCGCCAACGTCGATACCGACCAGATCATCCCGAAGGAGTACCTGAAGTCGATCAAGCGCACGGGCTACGCCGAAGGGCTGTTCGCCGCCTGGCGCCACGATCCGCAATTCGTGCTGAACCGGCCGCAGTACAAGGGCGCGAGCATCCTGCTCGCGCGCAAGAACTTCGGCTGCGGCTCCTCGCGCGAGCACGCGCCCTGGGCGCTGATGGACTCGGGCTTCCGCTGCGTGATCGCGCCGTCGTTCGCCGACATTTTCTTCAACAACAGCTTCAAGAACGGCTTTCTGCCGGTAGTGCTGCGCGAGGACGAGGTCGACAAGCTGTTCTACGAAGCGGCGTCGTTCCCGGGATTCCGGCTGGTCGTCGATCTGGAAAGCCAGACCGTCGCGACCGTCGACGGCTCGCAGTCGATGCGCTTCGACGTCGACCCGTTCCGCAAGTACTGCCTGGTGAACGGTCTCGACGAGATCGGCCTCACGCTGCGCCACGCGGACAAGATCCGCGCCTTCGAGTCCCGGCGCCAGACGCAGTTCCCCTGGTATTTCTAGGATGAAAGTCGCCGTTCTGCCCGGTGACGGCATCGGGCCCGAGATCATTTCTCAGGCGCTGCGCGTGCTGAAGAAGCTCGAGCTCGGCATCGAGTTCCAGGAGGCGCCGGTCGGCGGCGCCGCTTACGCGTCGCAGGGCGACCCGCTTCCCGCCAGGACGCTGTCGCTCGCGAAGCAGGCCGACGCGGTGCTTTTCGGCGCGGTCGGCGACCCGAAGTACGACACCCTGCCGCGCGCCAAGCGGCCGGAGCAGGCGATCCTCGGCCTGCGCAAGGAGCTGGGCTTATTCGCCAACCTGCGGCCGGCGCAGGTTTTCCCGGAGCTCGCCGCGGCCTCGTCGCTCAAGGCCGAGGTGGTGGCGGGCCTGGACATCCTCATCGTGCGCGAGCTCACCGGCGATATCTATTTCGGCCAGCCCAAGGGCATCCGCCAGAAGGGCGGCGAGCGCGAGGGCTTCGACACGATGCTCTACAGCGAGAGCGAGGTGCGCCGCATCGCGCGCGTCGGCTTCGACGCCGCGCGCAAGCGCGCGAAGAAGCTGTGCTCGGTCGACAAGGCGAACGTCCTCGAGACTTCGCAGCTCTGGCGCGACGTCGTCACGCAGGAAGCGAAAAATTACGGCGACGTCGAGCTGACCCACATGTACGTCGACAACTGCGCGATGCAGCTGGTGCGCAATCCGAAGCAGTTCGATGTCATCGTCACCGGCAACATGTTCGGCGACATCCTCTCCGACGAAGCCTCGATGCTTACCGGCTCGATCGGCATGCTGCCCTCGGCTGCGCTCGATGCGAGCGGCAAGGGACTCTACGAGCCGATCCACGGCACGGCGCCGGACATCGCCGGCAAGGGCGTCGCCAATCCGCTCGCGACCATCCTCTCCGCGGCGATGATGTTGCGCTACTCGCTCCGCCAGGAGCGTGCCGCCGATCGCATCGAGTCGGCTGTGCGCAAGGTTTTGCGCGATGGCTGCAGGACGGCAGACATCCACACGGAGGGCACGCGGAAAGTCGGTACCGCCGAAATGGGCGACGCAGTGCTCGCGGCGCTATAAACTACTGTTTATGTTGAGAGTCGGCATCGTCGGTTGGCGCGGTATGGTGGGTTCGGTCCTGGTGCAGCGGATGCGCGAGGAGCGCGACTTCGACCATCTCGAGCCCGTGTTCTTCTCGACGTCGCAGGCGGGCGGGAAAGGGCCATCGATCGGCAAGGAAACGGAGCCGGTGAAGGACGCGAAGGACCTGGCCGCGCTGAAGGCGCTACCCGTGATCGTTTCGTGCCAGGGCGGCGATTACACCAACGAGATCTACCCCCAGTTGCGCAAGCAAGGCTGGAAGGGCTACTGGATCGACGCCGCCAGCGCCCTGCGCATGCAGGACGGCGCGGCGATCATTCTCGACCCGGTGAACCTGCCGCTGATCAAGGACTCGATCTCGAAGGGCGTCAAGGATTACATCGGCGGCAACTGCACGGTCAGCCTGATGCTGATGGGGCTCGCGGGCCTGTTCCAGCGCGACGAGATCGAGTGGATGACGAGCATGACCTATCAGGCGGCTTCCGGAGCCGGCGCCGCCAACATGCGCGAGCTCGTCGCGCAGATGGCGCAGGTCGGCGACAGCGCGAAGGCGCTGCTCGAGGATCCGGCGTCCGCGATCCTCGATCTGGATCGCACGGTGACCGAGTCGGTCCGCTCCCGCTCGCTGCCGAAGGAGAATTTCGGTTATCCCCTGGCGGCAAGCCTGCTGCCCTGGATCGACAAGGACCTCGGCAACGGCCAGAGCCGGGAGGAATGGAAGGGCCAGGCCGAGACCAACAAGATCCTGGGCCGCAACGGCAACACGATTCCGGTGGACGGCGTCTGCGTGCGCGTGGGCGCGATGCGCTGCCACAGCCAGGCGCTGACCATCAAGCTGCGGCGCGCCGTCCCGCTGGATGAGATCGAGGGCATGCTTGCCGAGGCCCATGACTGGGTAAAAGTCGTGCCCAACCGGCGCGAAGAATCCCTGGCGGAGTTGACCCCTGCTGCCGTGACCGGGAAACTGTCCGTCCCGGTGGGGCGCCTGCGCAAGCTCCCGATGGGAGACGACTACCTGACCGCTTTTACCGTTGGCGATCAGCTGCTGTGGGGGGCCGCCGAACCGCTGCGTCGGATGGTCAGAATCCTTCTGGAGTCCGGGCGGATGGCGTAGAAAAGCGAGAAAAATACTCAACTTGCAGCAGTAAGACCATGATGTTAAGGTAATTGGCTCCGGCAGCCTAAGAAGACAGGGGTGGGGAAAAACGTGGTGAGATCGATCGCCTTCGCGATGTTCGCGGCCGCGCTGTCGCTTGCGGTGCCGTCCGTGCACGCCGCCGGCCTCGGTCGGATCAACGTCCTGTCCGCGCTCGGCCAGCCGCTTCTCGCCGAGATCGAGATCGTCCAGCTACAGGCCGGCGAGGAAGAGGGCCTGACTGCCCGCATGCCGTCGGTCGATGCATTCGTGGCGGCGGGTATCGAACCGACGCCGGTGCTTAGCAGCATCCGTTTCGCCATCCAGCGCCGCAACAATCGCCCGGTTGTGCGAGTCACCAGTCAGCAGCCCGTCAACGAGCCATTCCTGGAGCTGCTCGTCGAGCTGCAGTGGAGCACCGGCCGCCTGGTGCGCGAATACACCTTCCTGCTGGATCCCGTCGAGTACAAGAGCCAGCAGCAGGCGAGCGCTGCCGCCGCAGCGGCTGCCGGTGCAGCAGCCGCCAAGGCGAAGCCGGAGCCCGCGCCCGCCGCGGCGGAGCCGAAGGCTGCCGAAGCGAAGCCGGAAGCCCCCGCGCCGGCCGTGGAGGCACCCAAGCCCGAGCCGAAGCCGGAAGCCGCGGCCGCCGCAGCCGAAGCCAAGCCTGAAGCGGCGCAACCGGAAGCGAAGCCGGAAGCCGGAAAGACCGAACCGAAGATCGAGGCGCAGCCTCTGCCGGCTGCACCGCCGGCTACCGCGGCCGCGCCTTCCGCGCCTTCTTCGCCGGTTCCGCAGACTATGTATGAGGTCAAGAAGGGCGACACTTTGGGCGCCATCGCACGCCAGAACCTGCCGCCGGGTGCGACGCTCAACCAGATGCTGATCGCGATCTACCGCACGAATCCGGACGCGTTCATCCGCGAGAACGTGAACCTGGTGCGCGCCGGCCATATCCTGAACATTCCGGACGCAGACTCGGTTAATTCCGTCGAGCGCGCGGACGCGAATCGCCTGGTCTCGGCGCACATCGCCGACTTCAATGAGTACCGCAGCCGCCTCGCCGGCACGCCCGCCGCGGCCGAAAGCGCGGCGGGGCAGCGCGAGTCTTCCGGCCGCATTGAGCCGAAGCCCGCGGCTGCGCCTCCCGCCGGCGGGCAGGACCAGCTCAAGCTCTCCAAGGCCGACCCGCAGAAGCCCGCCGCTGCCGGCTCGCGCGCCGCGCAGGGCGACGACGCGGTCGCGCGCGAGCGTGCGCTGAAGGAAG
>Ga0068871_100001695_pt1 | contig 14784 bp, 7 predicted proteins | sample KBSMisM72_FD_72750 | JGI IMG/M metagenome (GOLD analysis project Ga0068871, IMG submission 72750) | Miscanthus rhizosphere microbial communities from Kellogg Biological Station, Michigan, USA - KBS Miscanthus M7-2 | ecosystem: Host-associated > Plants > Roots > Rhizosphere > Soil ... | reverse complement strand
ATGGTAATTGTACAAATAGATCAGGTTGGAATCATCAAAGACAAATAGCTCATAGTCTGAAAGAGGTAATTTTTTTACATAATCAATTTCCGGATTTCCGGCAAAGAAAGCTTCTTTGTCATTTGAGAAACGAATGCCGACAGCATACCGGATCGTTCCTAATATCAATGTTATACTCACTACAATACCTAAAATGAATTGGGCTGTTTTGTCCTGCAAAAAAGAAGCCGGTGCTTCGGTAAATACGACAAACAGGATAATAGGAATGCTGGCAGCCAAAGGAAGAAGATAATAAATAAAACCTGGCCCGGATCCCAACCGACCTGACAGGAATTCACCGGCAAACGAAAGAATTAATGTCAGCAATGAAGCATACAGCAGGGCGGGCCGTTTATTTTTTAATATCAGCGAGGCCAGGCCCAGGATCAGCGAAGTATAAAAGGCCATTTCAAATTCCGCTTCGTGGAGACTGTGTTTGATCGTTTTTAATTCATCTAATAATCCCGGTCGGGAACCCGGCGCGTGAAAATTGAATAAAAACGCATCGCGCCAAAGCCATGAAAGGGACTGGTGATAAGCGAAATAATAAATAATCGGAGCCGAAATGATGATGAATCCGGAAATCATCGCAATTACTCTTTTTCCTGTTTCATTCCGGGCTGTTTTTTCTGTTATGAAGATGGAATAAAATAAAAAAGGAGAGAGTGTTAATAATGCATCCTGCTGCATCCAGCCTGTGACCGCAACAAGCATACCGAGGATGAAATATTTATATCGCGCCTTACCCTGCATGACACAAAAAAAGATAAGCAGGAACACCGCGGTATATTCCCTTGTCATGCCATTCCCGAAAGAAACCAGGCTGTACCTGATCAGCAGATTAAAAAGAACTGGCAGGGTCCAGGGTCTGGCCAGTTTTTTCTCTCTGCATAGCCAGTAGAAAAGGAGAGTCGCGAAAAGAACTAGTCCGGTATCAAGCATCCATGGAACCCAGGCGTTAAACCACCAGTTAAAGGCATTTAGAAAGTAAATGAGCGGTGGCTTATGATCAAATACATCCCTGTAAGGCACACCGCCCTTATAAATTACAAGGCCTGCATATTTAAAAATTTCCTTGTCATCAAAAAAGAATTCAGCGGCAGGAGAATTCAGAAAGTTCAGCGCAAGAGAACCCAGGATAATGAACAAAATGCTATAATGTTGTTTTTTTATCATGCTCTTTATTTGAAAAATCGCAAAGGGAAGGGGAGGTTGTTCATTACCAGATGCTGATATGATATTTTTTGCGGACCAAACAAAGCATCAAAAAAGGAAATGCCCGGAATATCGGATCCTTCAAAACGAAATATTTTATTTGTACCTGCATGGTCATGGATTATGGCATCCGTTAAAAGGTAAAAGGCACCCACTTTTTTCCCTGCAAAATTGCTGCCTCCGATCAGGGAGTAAACGAATTGCTCATCCTTAAGGATCATATAATACGCGAGGGTCTCTCCTGAACCGGTGGTTGCCAGATAAGTAGCAGCAAGGTTTTTTTCTATGGCAATGGAAGTGCAGCGCACCAGCCTGTCATAAACCGAATCTGTAATTGAGCGATGCTGTTTTTTATAATCCCGTGCGTAAAGTTTTACGATGACCGCAGGGTCTTCCCCCTTCACAATACGGAGATGGTTATCGATGGCTTTTCTTTTCATGCGATTTGCCAGTCGCTTATACTGAAGTCTTAACTGTTCATAATCCTCCTGCAGTGATAAAACATAATTCGTTCTTGTATATTGGGTTAATTTATTTTTCTTATTTGCTATAGAAACAAAATTATTTTCATTCAGGTCTATATCCCAGTATTTGAATTTTTTCGGTATGGCATTTAAAAAAGAAGTTATCTCAAAAGACTGACTGTTGTTTCCAAAAACACCCAGGGATTTGGTGAAATAGGGCTGGTACAAATAGCTTAAACCAAATTTTTTATTCCAGGTGAGGGGCATGAGGAATTCATAATCCCCTGCAATCAGCGCCGACCAGTTTTCAGCCATGCAATCCAGATAAAATGATCTTGCATAAATCAGCCCGTTGGCGGAACTGGCAATAGCATGATCCCATTTGGCAATGTCTATTTCATGCCTCTCCAAATACCTGATATCGGAAAATGTTTCTATCATGCACCTGCAGCTCTTCGAATTAGCTTTTTATAGTTAATATTCTGGATATCGATACTAAACGTAATTTTCCTGCCGAAATTAATATTTCCCAGTGCGTCATTGAAATCGCTGCTATAAAACAGGGGAGCGTAAATATTCAGGAGATTCTTAAATAAGCTTAACTGTATACCACCTGTATAAAGGAAATGACTGGTAGGGGGATTATTTTCCCAGGCTTCTGCATAGGTTCCAAAGTCAAAAAATATCCTGATTGGCAGGGGGAATGGAAATAATTTTTGAGGAAGTGTGGTGTTGAAATTTAGTGAACTGACCCAGTTGGCGGATTTTCCCTGTACATAGTCAAATGCATCGATCCGCAACTTTAAACCTCCGTCGCGGTTCATGATTTGCTGGGCAGGCACACCGGCATTGGGGATGGACGTGTTTTCTAAAGCATAAGAAGCCGACCGGCCGATAAAATAGTCTTCATATAGGTAGTCTTCGTCGCCGTCGACACCCAGTAATTTCGGTTCATATCTGGAAACCGATGAATTATTATTTTGGTTCCATACTCCGAACTTGGCAGCAAAAAAACGAACCTGTAAGCCGCCCCCATCCGGATAGTTGAAAAAATAATCGGCGTGCAGATTGATCCGGTAAAACAATTCACTTTGCTGGAATTCTGCCCGCAGATTATAAGGATATAAGGCGCGGCCATCCTGCATGTTAATGCTCAACTGGTTAACATAGCGGAAACTCGTACTCACGCCATTGGGATGGATAAGCGAATCTTTTGATGAAACTTCAAATTGCGTATAGTTATTTTCCGAAATCAGGTAGGTTTTAAAATCTATCCATTTCCTGATACTGCTTCTCGGACTGGAAGGTTTGAAATCTACCCGGATATAAGGAACCAGCTTAGAAAAACTCTCGTATAATTTCCCGCCGGTACTATCAGTCGCTTTATTGGTGGCGAAACGTCCGCCATTAATACCGATGGTTACCCGGCTGAAGTGACTGTCGGGATGCCAGGAATAACTCAACCTGCCGAGACCCTCCAGCCTGCCGGATTCAAATGAATACATGGGTGTGAATAGAAATTCAAATTTATTTTCAGGCAGGTTAATATTGTGGATCAACGCACCCAGCATAAATCCATCATACCGGTTATAACCGGGAACTGGCGCCATTCCGATGTAATTGTATCGTTCACTGTTCCTGGCGGAAAAAATGAATGCAGGTTTGATGGTTCGCCTCGCCTGGTTAACGTAAAGCGACTCATTATCTTTTAGTTTATCAAATTCCGTTTGAAGATTTTTTCCTGTGCCGGCTTCCATGGCGGATTTAAAATCTGCCGGATAGGGATGCTTAAATTGCCATTCGGAAATATAGTTCATCATATTGTCATCGAATCGTCTGCTTCCTAAAGAATCATGTAGTTGTTTCAACCATAGGCCGGCTTTATCAGCCGGAATAAGAGAGTCATTCGTTACGCTGAATTCTGGCGCCCGTGTTTCGATGGGCTGTGTGGTCTTTTCATTTTCTGCCACTCTTAACCAGAGATAATTATTTGACGATGGCAGCTGACCTTTTTGGGAGGGTTGAAAGTAATTGGTCAGGCGTTCATTATAAAAGCTCATAAACCCTTTTGAAAACCACGGCCGATTTCTTTGGTCCGTCATCAGAATCGTCTGGAACCATTGACTCAGAATGCCCTTGCGAAGGGAATTTTGCCAATCATTTTTCGAGGGATTTGCACCGATAGAAACCAGTCCGGAAAAATTCTGGTCCTCCATGGGTGCGGCGGCCACGATACTGAGAAAATGATGGGGATATGGGCCGAGCCATTTGGAAAGCAGCCTCATTTCTGTTTTAGCAATTTCCATTATCGTACGGGAATCAACAGAATTTGTTTTCGTGAAAAAATATTGTATTCGGATAGGTGGCGCCAAATCGAATGCCAGCGTGTCCGTTTTAATCAGATACCGGTTATCAGCGATCCAGGCAAAAGAGTTTGCATTCTTTAGAGAGAAGCGGACAATATTGGTAGAATCGTTGTGCGACAGTGTGTCCGCGACCGCGCCGGCTGCGATTTGATAGTGTGTGGGGGCTTCAATTTCCACCAGATAATCCGCTGGTTCGTGGTAGGCGCCACCCTGAATAAGGAACGGCATGGGGTGCCAGCCTTTCAGATCGTATACCGCTGGCTCCGGATACCAGTTTCTCATTTCAACATGATGGGGGCTATACCCGTTACCATTGAAATTAAAAGGAAGCCGGAGATGGAAGGAAGCCGAGATGGAAATACCGGCGCCGGGTAACAACGGTTCTGGTAGTATCAATTTCACCACGTCTATATATTCCGGGTGATCCTGAACGCTGGCAAGAATTCCATTCACCCGAAAATCCAGCCGGTTGAGATACCCTTTTTGTTCTTTGGAAGAAAAATAGAAACGGGTATCCCCGTTTTCAATTAACTGATCACTGTAAAGGGTCCTGTCGTTTCGATATGCGTTGGGCCATACATGAAACCATATGAAGGAAATGGTGTCGGGTGAATGATTGACATATTCCAATTTCATGAGTGCTTCGACAGATTTATCTCCGGGCTGGAATTTTACATGTAAATCGTAACGGAGGGATTGTTTCCAGTCAGACTGTGCGCTGGCCTGAATGATTGTAAATAGAATAGGGAATATGAAAATTTTTTTCAATAAGCGTTGGTTTGGGAACTTACCTGCCCTTGCCTTTAATGATTGTTAGTAAAGTATGCATCATGATTTTAAAGTCCAGGGCCAGGGAAATATTTTCGATATAAATAAGATCGTATTTCATTCTTTCTACCATTTCTTCAACGTTTTCAGCGTATCCAAATTGCACCATACCCCAGGAAGTGACACCGGGTTTAACTTTCAGGAGGTATTTAAAATAAGGGGTTACCTGGAGGATGCGATCGATGTAAAATTGTCGTTCGGGGCGGGGGCCGACCAGACTCATTTCCCCCCTGATAACATTCCGCAACTGGGGCAGCTCATCAATTCGCCACTTACGCATGGTTTTTCCCCAGCGGGTGACCCGGTCATCTTTTTCAGATGATAAACAGGGTCCTTCCGTTTCTGCATCCTTTATCATGGAACGGAATTTATGAATCATGAATTTTTTCCCCTTGAAACCCGTCCTTTCCTGAGAGTAAAAAACCGGTCCCGGTGAACTGAGTTTTACGCGTATTGCGGTATACAAAAGGAGTGGGGACAACAATATGAGGGCCAGTAAAGAGAATAATACATCCACCAGTCGTTTGATATGCATTTGCCATTCCGGCATCAGGCCCGTGTGGATATCTGTCAGCAGCGCTCCGAAGAGATTACTGGTTTTTACGGATCCAGACAGGATATCCAGAATATCCGGGATGATTTTTATCTCTACGTCTTTTTCACTAAGCCGTTGTACCAGTTTCTCCGCCAGATCCTGGTCGGATCTGTCCAGTGCAACAACGACGAGTTGAATATTTTCACGGTCAACCAGTTCTTCAAGCCGGGAAACATTCCCCAGGCAGACCAGGGGAACATGCATATTATCAATTGTTGAATTCGGTTGCACATAACCGGTATACACGTAACCAATCGCCCGGAGGCCGGTAACTGTATCTTCATAGGTCTTTGTCCCGATCGTGCCGGAACCAAGCAGGAGACTGTTGAAAACTATTCTCCCTTTACGGATCTGCATTTTGGTTAAGGAAAGCAGGATCCATCTGCCGATCCAGGTAATAATGAAATGCATGAAAAGAAAAGTGAAATAGGCCTTATAGTAATACCGGTAGTCTGTTTGGGGATCATTGATTACGATGGCAAAAAATAAAACAGTGCATCCGATAAGGCTGTAGACGGCAGTGCTTGAAAATTCAGACAATCTGGACTTTTTATACAGCGAGTGGTAGGTCCCTGTCAACGCATAAAAAACAATCCAGCCGGCGGGGATGAGCAGAAGTCCCAGCCAGAAGCGATTGTTGAGAAACAGGTCTCCATCAATAAAAATCGGTTCGGCTAATAAATCCCGCCGGGTAAAATAAAGAATCATCCAGGACAGTACCGCTGAAGTAAAGTCGCTCAGCACGTACCAGGTGATATGGATTTTTCTTCCCTCGTGCGGCATGTATCAGCTGTTGATAGAGTTGTATTTTATTTTCTGAAGGATCTGGTGGGCGATATCCATGGCCCGGTAGCCGTCCAGTTCCGAGACAAGAGTAGGTTTATTTTGCAGAACGGACTCCGTAAATTTTTCCAGCTCCATCAGGATGGCATTTACTTCCGGGACTTCCGGATTTCTGACTAAAATCGATTTGGTTCCATTCATGGTTTCTATGTCGAAAGAAAATCCGTCTCCGGGGTGGTCTGAATGATCGAGGCTGATAATTTCTGCTTTCTTGTTTAAAAAATCCACCCCGATATAAGCATCCTTCTGGAATATCCTCATCTTTCGCATTTTCTTCATGGAAATGCGGCTGGAGGTCAGGTTGGCAACGCATCCGTTGTTAAATTCAATCCGTACGTTGGCAATATCAGGTGTATCCGTCATCACGGCCACGCCACTGGAATAAATATTTTTCACTTCACTATTTACGATATGCAGGATGATATCTATATCATGAATCATAAGGTCCAGAATTACGCTCACCTCAGTTCCCCTTGGATTGAATTCTGCGAGACGATGAACCTCAATAAACATGGGCTGCAGGGGTATGCCCTCCAGAGAGAGGAAGGCGGGATTAAATCTTTCCACATGTCCTACCTGCAATTTCACATTGGATTCCTTTACCAGCTTCAGCAGGGTTCTTGCTTCTTCCATATCATTGGCAAGGGGCTTCTCAACAAATACATGCTTCCCTTTACGGATAGCCATTTCGCACAAATTGAAATGCTCCGGCGTAGGGGCGATGATATCAGCGGCGTCACAATTGTCCAGCAGGTCGCCGGGATTCTTATATCTTCTGATCTGGTATTTTTCAGCCACTTCCTTCGCCGTCTGGTCGCTGGGATCGTAAAATCCAACTACCTCGGCGTCCCGGATCAGCTTCCAGTTATTCAAATGAAATTTTCCAAGGTGTCCGGTACCAAATACGCCGACTTTAAGCATGCGAATTGTTTAAGGATTCAAATATAAATAATGTGCAAGGATGTGTGGGAGAATGATATGCGGAAACCATTGCAAATGTGGATATGTGGGAAAGCTTATTCCTGTACCAGCGTAATAGTTGGTGTCTGAGTTTCCGAAAATAAGAAGAAAGCTGAGATCAAATCTGCCCTTGTTCGGTAATAGCACGATCACCCCAGAGGCGCAGGCGGAGATACTTGTAGATATTAGAAAAGGTGACCGGGATATTTTGTTGTGGAAAAACTTTTTTCTTGATCAGTTTGACAATGGTATAGGAAAATACCAGGAGAAAAAGGAAAAGGACTATGTTGAAACAAATATTAAACTTTCGGAGAAACAAGGTCCTGACAGAAACTGTGTCTGCTTCTTTCTTTCCTAAACTAAGATCCAAGACTTTCTTTATCGCTGGCAGTATCACGGGAATTTTTTCCCAATTGGTATAACGCACATCTTCATACTGATTGGTCATGTCATAGTCCTGCGGTACCTGTTTCTTATAATAACTCCAGTTATTTCGCACATCTTCAAAACTGGCCAGCTCGGCCGTCGGTTTCACAAAACTGGCGTCAAAAAGAGGATCCAGAACTACCCATCCGTGCCGTGTCCTGGCTTCTACGATATTATGTGCAGCGAAAGTTCCCTTGGACTTCATCTGCGCGATCCTGACATCATATTGGTAACCTTGTAGTACACGGGCAAGAACCATGGAAAAACTTCCGCAGGCACCCCTGGCCGTCATCAGGTCGAAGGAAGTAGGTTCAAGCAATTCTGATTTGAGTCCGCCGAATGGTTTATCTCCGAATACAGAGCCCCGGTTAACCATAAGGCCGTGTATGGCATGCATGGCTTTGAGAACTACTGAATCCTGAGAATCGCTGGGTTTAATCTTGGAGTTTATATCAGTATGGATGGCCTGGAAGAGCTCTTTTTCATAGTTCACTTCTATCTTAAAGTAAAATAGTGAAGCCAGCAAAAAGCCGTTGAGAAAGGTTAGAAAATATAAATTCCCGAAAACACGCTTGATCATTATCATACAGGTGTTAAACTCACTTTTTAAACGCTGCAGGCAAGGTTTATTTTAATTCAATTCAACGGGGGGGTATTTCATGGGATTGGAAAAATCAAAAACAGGAATCTAAGGTGGCTTAATCTGTACATATCAGATCTCTTGATTTCCTGTTAAGACATAGGGTGTGATACAATATTTATACCACTAATATAAGTAAAAACTCTTAGGCCGAATTCCTGGCCGCATTAATTATTCCAAACGAACAGCGGATGATCAGTTTTTCATAGATCTTCTTCATTCCGGAGGAAGAATGTTCTGCTTCCCGGAATTTTACAATAGCGTATTGCTGGATTGTGCTGAGGGGAAGAACAATTCTTTCCCGCATCTGTATGGATAATTGCTCAATTGGATAATCAGACATAAGTTCCTGTTTACCAGAGAGTTTGAACAGGTATTTTTTCGTCAGCTCGAATTCATTATAAATCATCATCCATATTTTCCCGAATTTCGGATGTTTCGAGAAGGACTCGGTAAGAGGGAAAAAACATTTCTTCATAGCCATTTCACTATTGTCCAGCAGGGTTTTAAAGTAGGGCGAATTCATGTACAGGCTTTTAACCTGTTTCCATTTTCCTTTCCGCTCCATTTCCTGTAATGCAGCACCAACGCCATAATAGCCCGAGACGTTTTGCTTTAGCTGGCTGAATGCGCCGACAAAAGGGATGGCCCGCAAATCTTTCAATTCAAGTTTCCCTGAATTTTTTCTTTTACTGGGCCGGCTGCCGATATTGGTTTCCCCGTAAAATTGCAGTGGGCTTACTTCACTGAGATACTCTGTAAAATGATCGTGATCCCGCAGACTTGCATAAGACTCGTAACTAATATCCGCCATTTCAGTAAGAAGAACTTCCTCTTCCTCTGTAAGGGTCACTTTTCGCGCTGAGAATAAATCATTCGCAATACCGGCATGAACGAGTTGTTCTATATTAAACTGCGCTGCATCCACCGTTCCGAAATTAGAACTTACCGTTTGTCCCTGAACGGTCAGCTGAATTTCCCGGTTGGCTATATTTTTCCCCAGTGAGGAGTAAAAACGATGCGTTTTTCCACCACCTCTGGCCGGCGGTCCGCCACGACCATCAAAAAAAACAACCCTTATACCCTGTTCCGTAGAGATGCGGGTAAGTTCCTCCTTTGCCTTGTATATACTCCAGTTGGCCATCAGGTAACCTCCGTCCTTTGTTCCGTCAGAAAATCCAACCATGATAGTCTGGGTTTCATTTCTTCTTTTCAGGTGCGCCCGGTAATCGGGATTGGCATACAGAGTATTCATGATGGCAGCCGCCTGATGCAGGTCATCCACCGTTTCAAAAAGAGGGACGATATCAAGGTTTAGCTGGTCTTTTTTCCAACCTCCCAGAAGAAACAGTGCGTATACCTCCATCACGTTTCTCGCACTGTTGCATTGACTGATGATATACCGGTTGCATCCGTCTTCTCCATTTTTTTCCTGTATCGTTTTCACAGCGCGAACACTGGCCAGGGTATCTTCTGTTAGTTCATCTGAAAAAAGCGTTTTTGAAATCGCCTTCTGATGTGCAAGGACTTTTATCTTCTCTTTTTCTCCCATGGACTCATAATTGTCCGGAAATATTTCCTCCCGGTCATTGATGATCTCCAAAACTTTTTCATGCACGGAACTTTCCTGCCGCAGATCCAGTGTTGCGAAATGCAATCCGAATATGCGCATTTTGCTGATAAAATTATCAACCATGTTCAGGAATAATCCGTTGTTCTGGTAAATAAGAACTTCCCGGATCTTGAGCATTGCCTTGAGCATATCGGCAAAATGGAACGGTTTAGCCGGGTCAGGCGTGAATAATTCATGGTACAATTTATCTTCCCATTCCGCGATGATCAGGTCCACTTCCTTAAAAGTCAGCCTGCGTTTCAACCGACGGACATCAAAATAATAGCAGCGCAATAAAGCCGCACGGAGTGACTCGGCCACTCTTACGGTAGTTTCCGATTTTACAAAAGGATTTCCATCCCGGTCTCCGCCCGGCCAGAAACCCATCTGGATAACGGGATTCTGATCACTGACGGCATCCGGGAACTGCAGTTTCAGGGAGGAAAGAATTTTTCCGGCGGCATGATAAAAAATATTTTCCAGGTACCAGATAAGGCTGACAGCCTCATCGTATGGTGTTGGTTTTTGTTTTTTCAGAAAGGGGGTCTTCCCAAGTTGCTGCATGAATGTATTGATCTCAGCGGCATTGTTATGAATCACCGCCCGGGAAAGATCATTGATAATTCCCAGTACCGGTCCGGGATAAAACTGGGTGGGGTGGGCAGTTAACACAAGCCTTACTGCATAATCTTCCAGTTTGGTCTTCAGTTCTTTTTGCTTTTCGTATTGGATGATTTCAGATGAAAGGTGTTTGAGTGTACCGGTGCCGCCCATATCATTTACACTGGTGAATGCAGCATCTTCCAGGGCATCGAAAAGCACGACCTGACGTTCCACATACTGCACAAACCGGAATAAAATATCAGATTTTTCACGATCTGTGCCTTCAGGATTGTGCTTCTTGAAAAATTCTTCTATAATTTGAACCGGGCTCTGTTTTTTATGATAACCTTCTTCACAATAGGTTAGTAACAGGGATAAAAAAATACCCGTTTTTTCAATCCGGTGAAATGGGAGAGAGGTAAAAAGACTGTTATATAACTGGAACTTTATGCCAACAAGATTTTTAAACTCCTGCAACCCGGTCGCTTGATTACTCATAAGCGAATTTAAAATTCATTCAACAAATCAAGCAATATATAAGCTGAAAATCAAAACAATTGGGGAAATTGATAGGATATAGTATAATTTATCATGATTTGTTTCATTTTCATTAATATAATTCCTTAGCTTTGTTTCTCTTTTATCAGTGAACCATCCGGTCTACCATATCAACAATATTCCCGTTATTTTCCGCACAACCGGTGCCTCCATTGCTATTATTACAACGACCCTTTAGGGGTTATACAATTACATATCATCTCCGGGCTTCGGCTGTTTGTAAGAACAGCTTTCTTTTTCAAATTCTTTTTTTCAAATTTATTTTATGCAGGTTCTAAAGTTTGGAGGCTCTTCAGTAGCGAACGCCAAAAATATCAGTAAATGCCTAACCATCATCCGGAAGGCAATGGAAAAAGATAAAACCATTGTAGTGGTGTCGGCATTGGGTGGTGTTACCGACAGCCTCTTACATTGTGCTACCGCGGCTGCTGACGGTGATGAAAGTTATACGGATTCTCTTAAAGCAATTGAACAAAGGCATCTCGAAACAGTTCGGGAACTGATTCCCGTAATCAACCAGAGCAGTATTCTGAGCATGGTAAAAAAAACATGCAATGAGCTGGAGGATATTTTCAAAGGGATTTTTCTGCTCAGTGAACTTTCCGCCAGAACAAAAGATTGTGTGCTGAGTTTCGGGGAATTATTATCGTCCAGGATTTTGTCTGCCGGTCTCGCCGCCCAGGATATTCCCAATAACTGGAAGGATTCCCGTGACCTGATAGTTACAGACTCCCGGTTTAATCATGCATTGGTGGATTTCGCGGCGACACGAAAAAAGATGGGCGTGTATTTCCAGCAGGCCCCTGCTGCGCTGTACGTCGTTCCCGGCTTTATAGCTTCTGACGCCAATGGAATCACCACGACACTGGGCAGGGGAGGATCTGATTATACGGCTGCGATTTATGGTAATGCGATGGACTGTAAAGGAATTGAAATATGGACGGATGTGTCCGGTATGATGACGGCCGATCCACGACTGGTCAGTAATGCCCGGGTTATTCCCGACATTTCCTATCAGGAAGCCATGGAACTTTCACATTTTGGTGCGAAAGTAATTTATCCACCCACGCTCCAGCCTGTAATGAACAAAGGCATTCCGGTATGGATTAAAAATACATTTGCTCCCACTGACGCCGGTACCCTTATTGAAAAAGTATCCACTACTCCGGGAAACAGTATTCGTGGTATTTCCAGTATTCACCGGATTGCTTTGCTGAGCCTGGAGGGCAGTGGAATGATCGGAATACCTGGTTTTTCAAAACGACTGTTCGAAGCTTTATCCAGGCAGCAGATTAATGTGATCCTGATTACACAGGCTTCTTCGGAGCATTCCATATGTGTCGGGGTAGACAGCTCCCAGGCAGCTCTCGCAAAAGTTTCGATTGATGAAACTTTTTCTACTGAAATCCAGGCGGGAACCGTCCTGCCGCTAATCGTGGAAGAAGAGCTGGCAATTGTTGCGCTGGTAGGAGACAATATGAAAAGTCATCCGGGCATCAGCGGGAAATTATTCGGTGTGCTCGGCAGGAACGGGATCAACGTACGGGCTATCGCCCAGGGTTCTTCGGAAAGAAATATCTCGGCGGTGATTTCCACCAAAGACGTGAAAAAAGCAGTAAATGTATTGCACGAGGAATTTTTCGAAGCGACGTATAAACAATTAAACCTGTTCATCACGGGAACAGGCAATGTTGGCAAGCGGCTGATCCAGCAGCTATCCCAGCAAAAGCGTTTCCTGTTTGAGCAACTCCGGTTACAGGTCCGCGTTATTGGCCTGGCAAACAGCCGCCGTATGCTGGTCCAGGAAGAAGGGATAGATTTGGATAACTGGCAGGCCGATCTGGATAAGGCAGAACCGATGCAACTCCGCGAATTCATTAAAATCATTCATTCTAAAAATCTGCGTAACTCCGTATTTGTAGACGTCACAGCCAATAAGGAGGTTGCGCTGGGATACGAACATCTCCTGTTGAAAAGTATTTCTGTAGTCGCCTGTAATAAGATAGCCAGCTCCTCACCCTATAATTATTACCGGCGCCTGAAGGACCTCGCGAAGGAATTTAATGCAGCCTATTTTTTTGAAACCAATGTAGGAGCAGGGCTTCCGGTAATTGGGACGCTCAACGATCTGCTGCACAGCGGTGATAAGATCCGGAAAATCGAGGCTGTACTGAGCGGCACACTCAATTTTGTTTTTAATCACTATGATGGGAAATCAAAATTCGCAGCTGTAGTCAAACAGGCGCAGGATGAAGGATACACGGAGCCCGATCCCCGGCTTGACCTTAGTGGGACCGATGTAATGCGAAAGATTATGATCCTGGCCCGTGAAGCCGGCAATGCCATTGAAATGGAAGACATCACGAATAATATTTTTCTGCCAGCCTCCTGCATGGAGGGGTCAGTAGCCGACTTTTATCTTGCGATGGAGAAGGAAGAAAACCATTTTAAAAAGTTGTTTGATGCAGCTGCAGCAGATGGGAAAAAACTGAAGTTTGTCGCATCTTATGATAATGGAAAAGCGGCGGTCGGATTGCAGCATATCGATCCTGCACACGATTTTTTCCACCTGTACGGTAAGGATAATATCGTGCTTTTTTACACGGATCGCTATCCTGAACAACCGCTTGTAATCAAGGGAGCCGGAGCAGGTGCAGAAGTAACCGCATCCGGAGTTTTTGCCGATATCATCCGGGCAGCGAACACTTAACTTGCAATCATGAAAGAGATCACCGTTCATGCACCGGCTACCGTTGCTAACCTGGTTTGTGGTTTTGATGTACTCGGACTTTGCCTGGCCGAACCATATGATATTATGCATGTCCGCCTGCTGGATAAACGGCAGGTGATTATACAAACTACAGACGGATTTCCTCTGCCATCGGATCCGGCGCTGAATACTGCCGGAGCGCCACTGCTCGAAATGCTGGCCGTTTTAAAACAGGACATAGGCTTTGAGGTCAATATTACCAAACAGATCAAACCAGGCAGCGGAATCGGCTCCAGCGCGGCCAGCGCGGCAGGTGCGGTGGTTGCCGCCAATGAATTACTGGGGAAAGTTTTTACTAATGAGGAACTGGTGCGGTTTGCCATGTTCGGAGAAAAAGTAGCCTCCGGCGTCAAGCATGCCGACAATATCGCTCCCTGTATCTATGGAGGCGTTACCCTGATCCGGTCAATATTTCCTCTCGATATCATTCCCATCCCGGCCCCGTCGCTGTTTGTTTCCGTGCTCCACCCCCAAATTGAAGTCAGAACTTCTGATGCAAGGGAAATATTGAGAAAGGAAGTATTATTGAAAGACGCGATCAGGCAGTGGGGGAATATCGCCGGACTGGTAGCTGGATTAATGAAGAACGATTATGCACTCATTGGACGTTCCATGGAAGACGTAATTATAGAACCGGTGCGTTCCATCCTTATTCCCGGTTTTGATATAATCAAAACTGAATGCAGGGAAGCAGGTGCCATCGGTGGCGGCATCTCCGGCTCCGGACCCTCCATATTTATGCTAAGCAAAGATGAAGTGACTGCAAAATCTGTGGCGGCCGTTATGAAATCAATTTACGACAGGATTGGAGTGAATTATCATATTTATGTTACAACGGTAAATCAGGAGGGCGTTAAATGCCTTT
>Ga0068871_100001688_pt1 | contig 14806 bp, 12 predicted proteins | sample KBSMisM72_FD_72750 | JGI IMG/M metagenome (GOLD analysis project Ga0068871, IMG submission 72750) | Miscanthus rhizosphere microbial communities from Kellogg Biological Station, Michigan, USA - KBS Miscanthus M7-2 | ecosystem: Host-associated > Plants > Roots > Rhizosphere > Soil ... | reverse complement strand
GATCTCGCGGGTCCGCTCGGTGACCGAGATCGACATGATCGCCATCACCCCGATCCCGCCGACCATCAGCGCGATCGAGGAGATCACGATCAGCGCGAAGAAGGTGCCCTGGCTGATCTGATCCCACAGCTTGAGGAACGCGTCCTGGGTGAGCACGTCGAAGTCGTTCGGCTGATCGAGCTTCAGGCCGTGGCGGATGCGCATCACCCGCTCGACGTCGGCGATGGCGTCGGCCTGTTTCACCCCTTCGCGCGGCACCAGCGCGATCTGGATCGGCAGGAAGGTCGCGCTCTTGTTGATCCGGATCGGGTTCAGGCCGAAGATCCGCTGGTACGCGGTATAGGGGATGACGACGAAATCATCCTGGCCGAGGTTGAACCCGCCGGCCGCCGGCCGTTTGTCGAACGTGCCGACCACTTCGAACCGCTCGCTGCCGACCCGCACCGTCTTGCCGATCGGGTCGGTCCCGCTCGGCTCGAACAGCAGCTTGTACGGCGTGTTGCCGAGCACCACCACGTTCTTGCGGTACTGGACCTCGGTGCCGTTGAAGAAGCGGCCCGAGAGGAACGGGATCTTGGTCCCTTCCGCGAAGTACTCGGTGGTGCCGAACACGACGAGCGCCTTGGTCTTCTGGGTGCCGTAGAACACCCGGCGCTGGGTCGGCGGCCCGCCGGCGCCGAGCTCGATGTCGACGAACTGGATCGTGCCGGCCTGTTCCTCGAGCGCGCGCGCGTCCGAGATCGACAGGTTCGGCCGCTTGATCAGCTCCTTGAATTCAGCGCCGCCGGCGAAGCTGGTGATGCCGAAGCGCTGGATGAAGATCGTGTTGGGGCCGATCGCGCTGATCATCTCGCGCAGCGACTGATCGAAGCCGCGAATCATCGCCGTCATCCCGACGATCGAGGTGATCCCGATGACCACGCCGAGCACGGTCAGCGCCGAGCGCATCTTGTTGCCGCGCACGGTGTCGAACGCCATCGCGACGACTTCCTTGATCAGTCCGACCCGGATGGCCATGTCAGGCGTTCATTCCTTTCGCAGCGCCTCGATCGGGTCGAGGGCGGCGGCGCGCATTGCCGGATACAGGCCGAAGACCAGGCCGACCAGGGCGGTGATCCCGATGCCGAGCGCGACCGACCATACTTCGATGGCGGCGGGAATCGGCGTGAACGACGAGATGGTGACGGCGATCGCCGCGCCGAGCATGGTGCCGAGGACGCCGCCGAAGATCGACAACACCACCGACTCGGTCAGCATCTGCGCCATGATGTCCGACCGGCGCGCGCCGAGCGCCTTGCGCAGCCCGATCTCCCGCGTCCGCTCGGTGACCACCATCAGCATGATGTTCATGATCACGATGCCGCCGACCACCAGCGACAGCGCCACCACGCCGACCAGGACGGCGAAGATGCCGTTGGTCGCCGAGTGGTAGATGTCGAGGATGGTGTCGGCGGTGAACACGCCGAAGTTGTCCGGCTGCTTCGGCTTGAGCCGCCGCGCCGCGCGCAGCGCGACCGTCGCTTCGTCGATCGCCGGTGTGATCTGCGCCAGGTCCCTTGGACGCACGCTCAGCGACAGCGACCGGCGCGATCCGAAGATCATCCGGAACTGGCTGAGCGGCATGATCGCGAACTCGTCCTGGGTCTGGCCGAGCAGCGACCCGCGCTTGGCGCTGACCCCGACGACGCGGAAATGGACCCCTTCGATCTGGATGATCTTGTCGATCGGGTCGACGTCGCTCCCGAACAGGCGGTCGGCGGTCTGCCAGCCGATCACGGTCACCGGCCGGCTGCTTTCCACTTCGGTCGGACTCATCAGCCGGCCGCGCTCGGCGTCGAAGCTGGAGAAATTGACGTACTCCGGCGACACGCCCTGGACCTGCATGTTGTCGATCGACTTGTCGCGGTAGGTGACGCGGCCGCGGCCGTTGGAATCGGCCATCACCCCGGCGATGAGATCCGAGTTGTAGCGCCGGATCGCGCGCATGTCGTCCATCGAGATGCGCGGGTTGCCGCGCACTTTCTCGAACTCCTCGTCGCTCCGCGTCACCGGAAACTGCTGGATGTTGAACGAGTCGGCGCCCGCCTGGTTCAGGATCGCCGACTTGACCGACGCGTTCAGCCCCTGAATCAGCGACACCACGGCGATGATCGACGTCACCGCGACGATGTTGCCGAGCACGGTCATGAACGACCGCAGCTTGGCGGACCAAATCGCGTCGAGCGCGATCAACGCTGACTCGAAGATCTTGTTCATAACAGGTCCGGTGGGGCGGGTGGGGCTGGTGGGTCCGGTGGGTTGTGTTTTTCCTGCGCCGACCTACCAGTCCTACCTGACCTACTTGGCCTTCTTTCCGTTATCCACCTTGATCAGATCGCCGTCCGCCATGCCGCGCACCGAGTTGTACGGGCCGGTGATCACCTGATCGCCCGACTTGAGCCCCGAGAGCACCTCGAAGTACTTGTCGCCGGCGATCCCCATCTTAATCGGGACGAACTCCGCCTTGCCGTCCCGCACGGCGAACACGCCTTCGGTCTCCTTGCGCGTCTGGCCGGGTTTCAGCTCGGTGGCGGCCGCGGCCGCCGCGGCATCGGCCGCGCGCCGCTTCTTGTCGACCTTGGGCTCCTTCACGACCTGGCCGCCCGCGTCGTAGATCAGCTCGCGCACGGCCACCGCGGGAATCGGCACCGAGACCACATCCTTGCGCGTCGCGGTGGTGATGTCGGCGGTGGCGGTGAAGCCGGGTCGCACATCCGGGACGACCTCGTCGAGGATGACCACCACCTTGAAGTTGGTCGCCTGGGTCGCGGTCGAGCCGGCCGCCGCCTGGATCGGGCTGTTGCCGATCTCGCTGACGTGCCCCTTGAACGACTTGTCGGGGATCGCGTCGATCGTGATCTTCGCCCGCTGCCCGAGCTGCACGTTCGGGATGTTGGTCTCGTCGACCTCGACCTCGGCCTGGATGATCGACATGTCGGCCAGGGTGAGCAGCACGGTGCCGGCGTTGTTCATCGTGCCGATCACCGCGGTTTCACCTTCCTGGATGTTCCGGCGGGTAACGATGCCGTCGATCGGCGATTCGATCCGGACCTTGCTGAGATCGTAGCGCGCGCTTTCGAGCGTCGCCCGCTCCTGCGCGATGCGGCTCTCCTGCGGTTTGATCGTCTTCTCGCGCTCCTGCAGCGACGACTGGGCGACCTTGACGTCGTTGTCGGCCTTGTCGAGCGCCTCGCGCGTGGTCAGCTGCTGCTTCCAGAGATCCTGCTGGCGCGCCAGCGTCTGCTGCGCCTGCACCAGCTGGGCGCGGGCGGTCTCGATCGACTGGCGCATCGAGTCGAGGGTCTGAATGTTCGCCTGCAGCGACGCGGATCCGCTGTCGACGCGGGTGCTCAGCGACTTGGGGTCGATCTGCAGCAGGAACTGGCCCTTGTGGATGCGGTCGCCTTCGTTGACGGCGAGGTTGACGACGCGGCCCGGCGTGTCGGCGCTGATGTTGACCAGCCGCTTCGGCTGGATCTTCCCCGACGCCGAGACGATCGCCTCGAGATCCCGCGACTTGATGACGTCGGTGGTGACGGCGAGCCCTTTGTCCTTCTTGTAATACACGTTGGCCGCGACGACCGCCGCGCCGATGAGGACCACTACAATCGTGATGAAGACGTTCTTGCGCGACATCTAGACTCCAGTCGAGGCCGTTTTGATCGCCGCGATGATGATGCCGATCACCACGTAGACGGCGAACATGGTGATCGCGATCGGCCCGGTGCGCCGGCGGTAGAGGACTCCCAGGCCGATCGCGAGGCTGAGGATCCACCAGATGAAAATCAGATCGATCGATCCGAGCAGCCGCGCCAGGAACGAGCTCTCGTCGAGGAACGGCAGAAAGATGCCGAGGTTGGTCGCGCTCGACAAGGTCTCGCGCGCGTAGGCCAGCGGCGTCGTGAACAACGACAGCGCGGCGAGCACCACCGCCGAATGGCAGACGACGGCGAAGACCTGCTTGAACGTCGCGTCGCCGCCGAGCACCGCGTTGAACACCGCGAACGCCAGGCCGCTGACCACCAGTCCGCCGACGACCAGGAACAGCAGCTGAAAGACCGGCGCCACGTACACGGAGTACGGCGCGAACTTCTCGATCTGGTCGATCTGCACCTGGGTGAGGTGGCGTCCGTACGCTTCGGACTGCGTGATCTGCTGGTCGACCACGGCGTTGCGTCCGATCTCGGTGGACAGCAGCGCGACGGTCGCCGATCCCATGATCAGGTACACGGTGAGGAAGATGCCGAGCCACCGCGGGTGCGCCGCGACGCCGGCGTAGGTCGCTCGCGGCGCGAACAGGATGCCGGCGAAGCGCGCGGGCAGGCTGTTCGCCGGGGCGGTCGCCGATTCGGCCGTCGGGGTCTGCGTCACATGTGCCTCGTTTGCTATCTAGGATACATACGACTACCGCTTCGCCGGTGTTCTGTGACTCTTTCGTGACATCGACGCCGGCGCCGCCGCAAACACCTTGCGCAGCACGCCGAGGCCGCCGACCAGCCGCCGCCGGGCGGGCAGATCGAGCGGCGCCAGGACGTCGGCGAGGTGGGCTTCGGCCGCCTTGCTGACCCGTTCGAGCGCCGCGCGGCCGGTCGGCGTGACGTCAATCATCACCACCCGGCGGTCGCCGTCCGGCGCTTCGCGCCGCACCCAGCCGCGCTCGACCATCGCGCTGATCGAGTTCGACATCGTCGGCAGGCTGACGCCCTGCAGCGAGGCGAGGTCGCTCAGCATCCGCGGCCGCACGCTGAGAATCGAGAGCAGGCCGAAATGCGCCGGCGCCGGCATCTCGCCGGCGGCGCGGAGTTCGGCGGCGACGGTCCGCATCACCAAGGGAATGATCTCGAGAATCTCGCGCGCGGTGTCGCGCGCCTGGCCGCGGGTCATGGCTGGCGTTCTGGATTAGGTGAACTAATGGTTATGGGTGCTAAGTTATCACGCGGCGCGGGCACGGTCAAATCCCGCCGCGATGGGGCGGCGCGATCGGCTGCGTTTCCTTGACAGTGGGGAATCGGCTGTTTACCATGCAGGTTCCCGAGCGACATAAGGAGCGTGAAGTGGTCGGATTCGTCCCCAAGGAGATGTTTTTCACGAAGGGTGTCGGCAAGCACCGCGAAAAGCTGACCTCGTTCGAGCTGGCGCTCCGGTCGGCAGGCATCGCCGCCTGCAACCTGGTGCGCGTGTCGAGCATCTTCCCGCCGAACTGCCGCATCCTGTCGCGCGCCCAGGGCGCCAAGCGTCTCGAGCCCGGCCAGGTCACCTTCGTCGTCATGTCGGAGGCGGCCACCCGCGAGCCGCACCGGCTGATCGCCGCCACCGTCGGCGTCGCGATCCCGCGCGATCGCGAGCTGTACGGGTATCTCTCCGAGCACCACAGCTTCGGCGAGAGCGAGGACATCGCCGGCGACTACGCCGAGGAGCTCGCCGCGGAAATGCTGGCCACGACCCTGGGCCTCGAATTCGATCCGGACAAGAGCTGGGACGAAAAGAAGGAAGTCTACCGGCTGTCGAACGAGATCGTGCACGTCCAGAACGTGACCCAGAGCGCGGTCGGCGACAAGAAAGGCCTCTGGACCACCGTCGTCGCGGCCGCGGTCCTCGTCGGTTAGCCGCCCGCAGCGTTTTTCGCCCGCCTCACCAACACAAACGACGCGAACGACACTAAGGTAAGAGGGTATGTTCAAACCCTTTGTGTCCTTGGTGTCCTTCGTGCTGCTGGCAGCGCCGGCCGCGGCCCAGCCTCCCGACGCGATTGGCGTCCGCGCGCAGGGCATGGGCGGGGCGTTCACCGCCGTCGCCGACGATGCCACCGCCTCGTGGTGGAACCCGGCAGGTATGGCCGGCGGCGCCTATTTCAACGCCTTGATCGAGGCCGGGACCCAGCGCGATCCGCCCAGCGACCGGACCGACTTCGGAGCCCTCCAGAACGCCGCGCGCGCCGATACGCGCAGTTTTGCCGTCGCTTTTCCCGCCCTCGGACTGAGCTATTACCACCTGCAAGTCAGTGGAATACAGCCTGGAACCTCTACAGACCCGACCTCCGGCGGCCGACAAGAAGGTGGAGCGGCGGAGGTCCGTTTGCGCACGCTGGTCTTGAACCAGTTCGGCGCCAGCGTCGGCCAGTCGCTCGGGTCGCATCTGGTGATTGCATCGACCGTCAAGCTGTTGAACGCCGGGGCCGTATCTGCGGTTCAGGGCGCCGGAACAGCCTCGCTGGATGCGGCGAAAGACCTGGAACCCTCAGGAGAAACCAAAGCCGGCCTTGACGTCGGGGCGATGGCCGTGCTCGGCCGCGTAAGGATTGGTGTGATGGTCCGGAACCTCAATGAGCTCGAGTTCGGCAGCGGGGTTGACGCGTTCAGGTTGACCCGCCAGGCGCGCGCCGGTGTGGCGATGAGCTCCGGCACGCGGGGTGTCATCGGCACGGCGACGCTTGCCGTGGATGCCGACCTCACCACGACGTCCACGGTGCTCGGCAACGAGCGCCGGGTGGCGGCCGGCGGAGAGGCGTGGACGACGGGGCGGACGATCGGCGGGCGGTTCGGCGTCGGCGTGAACACGATCGGCTCCCGGCGCACGTCGATTAACGGCGGCGTGAGCGTGGCGGTCAAGAAAGGGATCTATGCCGATGCCGAGCTGTCGGGCGGCACCGATGACGGGCGTCGCGGTTGGGGCGCTGGGATACGAGTGACGTTTTAGGTCAATTTTGACATTATTTGTCACTTAATATACTCTAGAGTCCTATGGCCGTCCGAATAGGTGAACTTCTCCTCAAGGAGAAACTGATTAGCGCCGAGCAGCTCCAGCAGGCGCTGTCGCAGCAGAAGTCCAACGGGGGGAAGCTCGGTTACAACCTTGTCAAGATGGGGTTCGTCAAGGACGAACAGATCACCGCGCTCCTCAGCAAGCAGTACGGCGTCCCGGCGATCAACCTCGCGCAGTTCAAGATCGATCTCACGATCGTCAAGCTGGTTCCCACCGAGACCGCGCGCAAGTACCAGATCATTCCGCTGAGCCGCTCCGGCAGCACGCTCACGATCGCGATGACGGATCCGACCAACGTCTTCGCGATGGACGACATCAAGTTCATGACCGGCTACACGGTGGAGCCGGTGGTCGCGTCGGAAGTCGCCATCACCGACGCGATCGAGAAGTACTACCCGAGCGGCAAGAGCGGCGGCGCCGCGGCGCCCGGCGCGAAGGGCGGAAAGCCGGGGGCCCCCGGCAACACCGGCAGCACGCTCGAAATGGCGAGCCGCGGCCTCGAGGAACTGCAGAATTCGCTCGGCGCGGGCGCCGACGACGTCGAGGTTCTCGAGGAGCTGCAGGAGATCAGCGCCGAGGCGCTCGCCCGCCAGGGCGAGGACGCGCCGGTCGTCCGGCTCGTGAACGTCGTGCTGATGTCGGCCATCCAGAAGGGCGCCAGCGACATTCACATCGAGCCGTACGAGAAGGAGCTGCGCGTCCGCTACCGCATCGACGGGATCCTCTACAACATCATGGCGCCGCCGATGAAGTACCGCGACGCCATCGTGTCGCGCGTGAAGATCATGTCGAAGCTCGACATCGCCGAGAAGCGGTTGCCGCAGGACGGCCGCATCAAGATCCGCTACAACGAGAGCGGCGAGCCCAAGGAGATCGACTTCCGCGTCTCGGTGCTGCCGACCCTCTTCGGCGAGAAGATCGTGCTTCGTCTCCTCGACAAAGACAAGTTGATGCTCGACATGACGCGCCTCGGCTTCGAGCCCGAGTCGCTCGAAAAGTTCGAGACCGCGATTCAGCGTCCGTGGGGCATGGTCCTCGTCACCGGCCCGACCGGCAGCGGCAAGACCAACACGCTCTACTCCTCGATCTCGAAGATCAACACGCCCGAGACCAACATCATGACCGCCGAGGACCCGGTCGAGTTCAACCTCGCCGGCGTCAACCAGGTCCAGGTGAAGGAGAACATCGGCCTCAACTTCGCCGCGGCGCTGCGCTCCTTCCTGCGTCAGGATCCCAACATCATCCTGGTCGGCGAAATCCGCGACTTCGAGACCGCGGAAATCGCGGTCAAGGCCGCGCTCACCGGCCACCTCGTGCTCTCCACGCTGCACACCAACGACGCGCCGAGCACCATCAACCGTCTGATGAACATGGGCATCGAGCCGTTCCTGATCGCCAGCTCGGTGCATCTCATCTGCGCCCAGCGGCTGGTCCGCCGCGTCTGCTCCAACTGCAAGGAGCCGAACCCGCAGTCGGCCGAGGCGCTGATGCTCGCCGGCTTCAGCGAGGAGGACGCCAACGAGGTCACCCCGATGAAAGGCGCCGGCTGCGACAAGTGCAACACCACCGGCTACAAGGGACGCGTCGGCCTCTACGAAGTGATGGCGATCGGGGAGGAGCTGAAAGAGCTCATTCTCGTCGGCGCCTCGGGGATGGAACTGCGCCGCAAGGCGATCGAGGAAGGGATGATCACGCTGCGCATGAGCGGGCTGCGCAAGGTCAAGGACGGCCTGACCTCGATTGAAGAAGTGGTGCGCGAGACGGTGAAGTAGGGGCTGGGGACTGGGGACTGGGGACTAGGCAAAAATGGCCACACTGCCGGAACTGCTCAAGACGATGGTCGAAATGGAGGGATCCGACCTCCACATCACCACGGCGTCGCCGCCGCAGGTGCGCGTGCACGGGCACCTCACCCGGCTGCAGATGCCGGAGCTCGCCCCATCGGACACCAAACAGCTGGTCTACAGCGTCCTCACCGACTCGCAGAAGAAGCGCTTCGAAGAGACGATGGAGCTCGACTTCTCGTTCGGCATCAAGGCGATCGGCGCCCGCTTCCGCTGCAACGTGTTCAACCAGCGCGGCGCGGTCAGCGCGGTCTACCGGCTGATTCCGGAAAAGATCCGCACCTTCGGCGAGCTCGGCCTGCCGTCGGTGCTGGCCAACCTCGCCGATCGGCCGCGCGGGCTGGTGCTGATCACCGGGCCGACCGGCAGCGGCAAGTCGACGACGCTGGCGGCGATGCTCGACAAGATCAACTCCGAGCGGCACGAGCACATCCTGACGATCGAGGACCCGATCGAGTACATCCACCAGCACAAGAACTGCCTGGTGAATCAGCGCGAGGTCCACAGCGACACCAACAGTTTCGGCGCCGCGCTGCGCGCCGCGCTGCGCGAGGATCCGGACATCGTCCTGATCGGCGAAATGCGCGACTTGGAGACGGTGGAATCGGCGCTCAAGATCGCCGAGACCGGCCACCTCACGTTCGGCACGCTCCACACCAACTCCGCGGCGCAGACGATCAACCGGATCATCGACGTCTTTCCGTCGGGGCAGCAGGCGCAGATTCGGACGCAGCTCTCGCTGGTCCTCGAGGGGATCGTGTGCCAGGCGCTGCTGCCCAGGGCCGACGGCAAGGGCCGCATCTGCTCGCTCGAGATCATGGTGCCGACGCCGGCGATCCGGAACCTGATTCGCGACGACAAGATTCACCAGATCTACGGTTCGATGCAGGCCGGGCAGGAAAAACTCGGCATGCAGACGGCGAACCAGTCGCTCGCCAGCCTCTACATGAAGCGGCAGATCACCATCGAGACGGCGATGACGGCTTCGTCGAACAAGGACGAGTTGCAGGACATGATCAACCGCGGCGTCGGCGTCATCGCCGGCGCGGGGTTGGGACGATCGACCGGGACCGCGGCGCCGCCGTCGCGGCCAGTGCGGAGTTAGCCCATGCCTACTTTTGCCTACACGGGACGTACGCGCGCGGGACAGACGGTGACCGGCGAACGCGTCGCCGACTCGATGGACGCGGCGACGGCCGCCCTGCGCCGCGAGCAGATCAACGTCACGCGGATCACGCCGGCCAAGGCCAAAGAAGAAGCCAAGAAGGACAACAAGGGCGGCAAGAGCGGCAAGAAGGTCGCCGCCAAGAACCTGGCGGTGTTCACCCGCCAGTTCTCGGTGATGATCGACGCCGGCCTGCCGCTGGTGCAGTGCCTGGACATTCTCGGCTCCCAGGAGGAAGACAAGAACTTCGCGTTCGTGATCCTGGCGACCCGGACGGCCGTCGAGTCGGGCGCCTCGCTGGCCGACGCGATGCGCCAGCACCCCAAGACCTTCGATCCGCTGTTCACCAACATGATCGCCGCCGGTGAGGCGGGCGGTATTCTCGACACGATTCTGAAGCGGCTCGCGACCTACATCGAGAAGGCCGTGAAGCTGGCCGGCCAGGTGAAGTCCGCGATGATCTACCCGATCGCGGTCGTGGTCATCGCCGGGCTCGTGGTCGGCGTGATTCTGTGGAAGGTGATCCCGACGTTTGCCGCCCTGTTCTCCGGTCTCGGCGCGGACCTGCCGCTGCCGACGAGGATCGTGATCGGGCTCAGCGACAACCTGGTCCGGTTCTTCCCGTTCCTGTTCGTCGGCGCCGGCGCCGCGGCGTACGGCTTCAAGACCTACTACGCGACCGAGAACGGCCGCCGCGTCATCGACCAGACCACGCTCAAGATGCCGATCCTCGGCAACATCATGAAGAAGATCGCGGTGGCGCGCTTCTGCCGCACCCTGTCGACGCTGATCGCCTCGGGCGTGCCGATTCTGGACGGCCTCGAGATCACCGCCAAGACGGCGGGCAACGCCATCGTCGAGGACGCGATCATGGTGACGCGGAAGAGCATCGAGCGCGGCGAAACGATCTCGGTGCCGCTGAAGGACACCAAGGTGTTCCCCTCGATGGTGACGCAGATGATCGGCGTCGGTGAGGCGACCGGCGCGCTCGACACCATGCTCGGCAAGATTGCCGACTTCTACGAAGAAGAAGTCGACACCGCGGTGGCCGGCCTGCTGACGCTGCTCGAACCGATCATGATTGCCCTGCTCGGCATCGTCGTCGGCGGCATCGTCATCGCGATGTACCTGCCGATCTTCGACCTGATCAGCAAGCTGACGTAGAGATGAACGAGATCGCGCTCCGGAAGAACGTTGCGTGGCTGATCGCCATTCGCGTCGTGATCAGCACGATTCTGCTCGGCTCCGCCACGTTCATGCGCGTGACCGAGACCGGCTCGTTCGCCGCCGATCCGTTCTTCTTCCTGATCGGCCTCACCTATGCGCTGACCATCGGCTACGCGCTGGCGCTGCGCCTGGTCGAGCGGCACCGCTGGCTGATCGATCTGCAGCTCGGGATCGACGCCCTGGTCGTCTCCGCGTTCATCTACTTCACCGGCGGGATCACCAGCTACTTCACGTCGTTGTACGTGCTGCCGGTCATCGCGGCGAGCACCATTCAGCTGCGCCGCGGCGGCCTCCTCGTCGCGACGCTGAGCACGGTGCTCTACGGCGGCCTCGTGCTCGCCCAGTACCTGGCGGCGTCGGGTCTGCGCGCCGATCCCTGGCTGGCGGCGTACTCCCAGTCGCTCCCGTCGGGATCGATCGCCCGCTACACCGTGGCCCTGAACGTATTCGGGTTCTTCGCGGTCGCGCTGCTCGGCGGGACCCTGGCCAACAGTCTGCGGTCGGCGGGCGCCCAGCTCGAACAGGCGTCGACCGAGATCGCCGATCTCCAGGCGCTGAACCAGCACGTCATCGACAGCCTTCAGAGCGGTCTGGCGACGACCGATCAGTCGCTGCGGATCCTGACGTTCAACCGCGGCGCCGAAACGATTACCGGGGTGCCGGCCACCGCGGCGGTGGGGCGCACCGTCGACGACGTGCTGCAGTTGTCGGAGTCGGAGATGGCGTCGATTCAAAGCGACCTGCGATCCAAGGGCGCGCGGCGCCGCCACGAGTTCCGCTACCGATCGGCCGACAGTCGCGGCGAGCTCGCGATCGGGCTCACCGCGACGCACCTGGAAACGCCTGGCGGCCGGGTCGGGCTCCTGTTCACCTTCCAGGACGTGACCGCGATCAAGAAGTTCGAACGCGACGCCGCCATCCAGCAGCGGCTGGCGGCGGTCGGCGAGATGGCCGCGGGCATCGCGCACGAGATTCGCAACCCGCTGGCCTCGATGTCGGGATCGATTCAGATCCTGCGTCAGGAGCTGCCCCTCAGCAGCGAGCAGGAGCAGCTGATGGACATCGTGTTGCGCGAGTCGGAGCGCCTGAACACCACGATCCGATCGTTTCTCGCCTACGCGCGGCCGCAGCGGTTCCAGATCGAACGGTTCGACGTGCGCCGGGCGCTCAACGACACCGCGCTGCTGCTGCGCAACAGCGCCGAGGTGCTGGAGGGGCACGACATCACCGTCGACCTGCCGTCGAGCGAGCTGTGGTACGACGCCGACGAAGGGCAGATCAAGCAGATCGTCTGGAACCTGGCCACCAACGGCCTGCGCGCCATGCCCAGCGGCGGCCGCCTGCACCTGGCCGGCACGTTCGAGCCGGCGTCGACCGGGGTCGTGCTGACCGTGAGCGACGAAGGGATCGGCATCCCGCCCGAGGAACTGGACGCGCTGTTCCAGCCGTTCCACGGCACCTTTGCGAAGGGCAGCGGGCTCGGCCTGGCCATCGTCCACCGCATCGTGAGCGACTACAGCGGCGAGATCCGGGTCAGCTCGCAGCAGGGCGCCGGCACGACGGTGTCGGTCCGCCTGCCGGCGCGAACGGCGGTGGCGTCGTGAACACGGCCGTGCAACCCGCGGCGCCCGCCACCGATCGCCGTCCGGCGCGGATTCTGGTCGTGGACGACGAGCGATCGATGCGGGAGATGCTGCAGATCGTGCTGCGCCGCGAAGGCTACGAAGTGCTGCTCGCGGAGAACGGCCGCGCCGCGATCGAGCTGCTCGAGCGCGAGCCGGTGGACATCCTGATCTCGGACATCAAGATGCCGGATCTCAGCGGCGTCGACGTGCTCCGGGCCGCGAAGAAGATCGATCAGGACATCCTCGGGATCATGATCACCGCCTTCGCGTCGACCGAAACCGCGGTCGAGGCGATGCGGCTCGGCGCCTGCGACTATCTGAGCAAGCCGTTCGACATCGATCTCCTCAAGATGAAAGTGCGGGAGAAGATCGAGAACCGGCACCTGCGGCAGGAGAACCTGATCCTCAAGCGGACGCTGGGGCTGACGCACCAGTTCTCGAACATCATCGGACGCAGCGAGTCGATGCTCGCGGTGTTCAAGATGATCGAGACGGTCGCGCGCACCAACAGCACCATCCTGCTGACGGGGGAGTCGGGAACCGGCAAGGGGCTGGTCGCCCAGGCGGTGCATTTCCATTCGCTGCGGCGCGACAAGCCGATGGTGTCGCTCAACTGCGGCGCGATGCCGGAGAACCTGCTCGAGTCGGAGTTGTTCGGCCACATGCGCGGCGCGTTTACCGGCGCCGACAGCAACAAGAAGGGGCTGCTCGAAGTCGCCGAGCGCGGGTCGGTCTTCCTCGACGAGATCGGCGAGATGAGCGCCGTGATGCAGGTCAAGCTGCTGCGGGTGCTCCAGGAGCGGCGGTTCCGGCGGGTCGGCGGCCTCGAGGAAATGCAGGCCGATATCCGCATCATCGCGGCGACCAACCAGGATCTGACGCGGCTCATCGCGGAGGGCCGCTTCCGCGAGGATCTGTTCTACCGGATCAACGTGATTCCGATTACGCTGCCGCCGCTGCGCGAGCGGCGTGAAGACATCAGCCTGATTGCCGAGCACTTCCTGCACAAATACAACGAGCAGATGGGCAAGGACATCGTCGGCATCTCGCATCAGGCGATGGATCTGCTCCAGCTCCACGAGTGGCCGGGCAACATCCGCGAACTGGAGAACGTGATGGAGCGGGCGGTGGCGCTCGAGCCGACGCCCTCGATTCTGCCCGACAGCCTGCCGCCCAGCATCCGGGGCGACGTGCCGCGGGTGCCGGTGACCGACGTGGACGGCCTGCCCGAGTCGGGGTTCGACCTCGAAGCCCACGTCAAGGAAATCGAGCGGGGCTACATCGCAGAAGCCTTGAAAAAAGCGGGCGGCGTGCAGGTCAAGGCCGCGGAGCTGTTGGGCATGAGCTTCAGGTCATTTCGCTACTACGTCAAGAAATACAATCTCCGCTGACACTGTTTCAACCGGTAGCCCGCTAAAAATTGTCATACTGTCACTTTGTGTCAGTTCTCATGAGCTGATCGATTCTCCTAAGCCTCATAGATACAGTTACTTAGTCAGATTGTCTGGGCTGGCACATCAGTTGCTCAAGTGTCTGCATAACTTAAAATCGAATGGACATGGACAGTCCATCGACGGAAACAAACACTTTTTCTCGAAGGACAGGCCAAAATGAAGAACGTTCGTAACGCCAAGGGTTTCACGCTCATCGAGTTGCTGATTGTCGTCGCCATCATCGGGATCATCGCGGCGATCGCCGTGCCGGGACTGCTCCGGGCGCGGATGTCGGGTAACGAGGCGTCGGCGATCGGGTCGCTGCGCGCCATCAACGGCGGCGAGCAGGCGTATGCCTCGAGCTGCGCGGGCGGCGGCTACGCCGTGACCCTCGTCGACCTGGCGAAGGCTCCGACGGGCAGCACCCAGGGCTTCATCAGCCCCGACCTGGCGACGAACGGCGTCACCAAGAGCGGCTATGTGATCACGCTGGGACCGGATGGCAACGGCGCGACGGCCGTCGGCACGGCGACCGCCTGCAACGGCACCACGATTCAGCCCGTGAGCTCGTATGCCGCGACCGCCAACCCGCTGACCCCGGGCAGCACCGGCACGCGCTACTTCGCGACCGACACGCGCGGCACGATCTTCTTCAGCAACACGGCGGCCGTGACGCTGACGATCGCCGCCACCGCGACGCCGCTCCAGTAA
>Ga0068871_100001683_pt1 | contig 14847 bp, 13 predicted proteins | sample KBSMisM72_FD_72750 | JGI IMG/M metagenome (GOLD analysis project Ga0068871, IMG submission 72750) | Miscanthus rhizosphere microbial communities from Kellogg Biological Station, Michigan, USA - KBS Miscanthus M7-2 | ecosystem: Host-associated > Plants > Roots > Rhizosphere > Soil ... | reverse complement strand
CGTACGACCGCGCGGTCGGCCGGCATCACGGAGTGGACGCTGTCCAACGGCGCCACCGTCGTGCTCAAGCCGACCACGCTGAAGGAAAACCAGATCCTGTTCCGCGCGACGGCGCCCGGGGGCACGTCTCTCGCGAGCGATGCCGAGTTCATGTCGGCCCGCGTCGCGGCCTCCCTCGTGGCCGCGGGGGGCGTCGGCGCCTACAACTCCGTCACGCTCGACAAGATTCTCGCGGGCAAGGCCGCCGCCGTGGCGCCGTTCATCGGCGAAATCGAACAGGGCATGAGAGGCGGGAGCACGCCGCAGGATCTGGAAACCATGTTCCAGCTCCTGTATCTCCGGTTCATGCAGCCGCGCGCCGATCCTGTCGTGTTCACGGCGATGGCGGCGCAGGCCAAGGCCCTGCTCGCGAACCAGGACGCCAGCCCCGACGTCGTGTTCGACGAGGTGATCGACAACACGCTCAGCCGCAACCACGCCCGCCGGCAGTCGGAAACACCGGCCACAGTGGACCAGTGGAATCTCGCCACGGCACTGGCGTTCTACAAGGCGCGGTTCGCGGACGCGGGCAATTTCACGTTCGTCTTCGTCGGCAGCTTCACGCCCGAGGCCATCAAGCCGCTCGTCGAAACCTACATCGCCAGCCTGCCGGCGACACGCGCCAAGGAAACCTGGCGGGACCTGGGCATCACACCGCCGACCGGCATGGTCCAGGAGACCATCAGAAAGGGCATCGCGCCGAAGAGCAGCGTGGCCATCGTGATGTCCGGTCCGTTCGAGTACGACGATGCGCACCGGCTGGCGCTTCGAACCGCCACGCTTCTGCTGCAGTCGCGGCTGTTCGACACGATCCGTCAGGAGCTCGGGGGGACGTACAGCATCACCGCTACGACGGACACCGCGAAGTTTCCCCGCCCGGAATTCCGCCTGCGGATCGACTGGACGTGCGACCCCGCGCGTGCCGCGATGCTCGGGGAGCGCGTGTTGCAGGAAATCGGGTTCGTCAGAACGACGCCGCTCTCGTCGAACCAGATGGCCCTGATTCGCGAGAACCTCCTGCGCGACTTCGAGCGGAACAGCCAGGACAACGGCTATTTCCTGAACCAGATTTCGCGCCGCTACGCGGACGGCGACGCGGCGAACGTGGCGGCAGTTGAAAAGGTGCCGGAGCAAATCGCCGCGCTGACGAGCGCCGCCGTTCAGCAGGCCGCGCAGACCTACCTGAATACGGATCGCTACGTGAAGGTCACGCTCGTCCCCGAGGGCAATCAGTAAGAGGAGCCGACATGCCTGTTTCGATCACCGTCAACGGCACGCGCCGAGAGGTCGACGCGCCCGCAGACACGCCTCTTCTCTACGTGCTGCGGAACGACCTGGAGATCGGCAGCCCCCAGTTCGGCTGCGGCCTGTCGCAGTGCGGCGCGTGTTCGGTGCTCGTCGACGGTAAGGAGGTGCGCGCCTGCGTTCTGCCGATCAGAAGCGTCGCCGACAAGCAGGTCACGACGATTGAAGGACTGTCCGCGCGGTGGGCCAGCCAGAAGGGCCTCTCCCCTGCCGTTGCCGCCAAGACGCTGCACCCGGTTCAACAGGCGTGGATCAACGAGCAGGTGCCCATGTGCGGGTTCTGCCAGCACGGCATGATGATCAAGGCCACCGAACTGCTCGAAGCGACGCCCTCCCCGACGGTGGATCAAATCAAGACGGCGTTCATGAGCGGACCCTCGCCGCACCTGTGCCGCTGCGGCACCTATCCGGCGATCGTCGAAGCCGTACAGCACGCGGCCACCCTCATGGCGAAGGGGAAGTAGTCCATGAGCCACCACACGAACGTGCTCGGAGCCACCCTGACGCGGCGGCGATTCGTCCAGGCGGGCGGCGCCCTTGTCGTGGGCTTCGGCTTCGCCGGACGAGAACTGTTCGAAGGCACGGCGAACGCCGCCACCTCGCCGGCGAAGAACTCGCTGAACGCGTCGCTCTCGACGTCGTGGTTCGAAATCCACGCGGACAACACGATCGTCATGCGCACGGGCAAGGTGGACTTCGGCCAGTCCACCGCGCACACGGCCTACAGGCAGCTCGTCGCCGAAGAGCTGAACGTGCCGTACGAGGCGATCACCTCTGTCGTCATGGGCGACACCGACCGCACGCCGGACGGCGGGTTTTCTGCCGGCTACCTCGAATACGGCGGACAGAACCTGCGCAAGGCGGCCGCCTACACCTATCAGGCGATTCTCGATCTGGCCGCGACGACGATGGGCGTCGACAAGAGCCAGTTGACCGTGAAAGACGGCGTCATCACGGGCGGCGGCCGGCGCATGACGTACGGCGAGCTCGTCCGCGGACAGGACCTGAAGCTCACGATTCCCGTCGAGGGCGATCTGACGTCGATGTTCGGCCTGACCGTGGCCGGCAACCCGCCGATGAAGCCGGCGAGCCAGTACACGATCGTCGGCAAGTCGTTCGCGAACGCGGTGACTCCCGGCAAGGTGATGGGCAAGGAGCAGTGGGTCACCAACGTCCGGCTCCCCAACATGCTGCACGGCCGGGTCGTGCACCCGAAGACGCTGGGATCCACGCTGATTGCCGCGGGGACGCTCGACAACGCGCAGTTCCCCACCGCGAAGGTGATCGTGAAGGGCAACCTCGTCGGCGTGGTGGCGTCGACGGAATGGGAAGCGATCAAGGCCGCGCAGAGTCTCGCCGCCTCGACCCAGTGGACCGAGTGGAAAGGCCTGCCCGGGCACACGCAGGTCCACAAGTGGATGCGTGACAAGGCGGACTGGAAAGCGACGCCCGTCGCGAAGGGCGACAAGAACAAGGGCGCCACCGCTCCGGCGCTCGGCTCGGCCGCCAGGACGCTGACCGCGAGCTACGAGCTGCCCTACATGAAGCACGCGCCGATCGGGCCGACGATTGCCGTGGGCGACGTGCGGACGGACGGCACCGTGTTCGTGCACACGCACAATCAGAACCCGCAGGCGCTGCGCGGGCAGATTGCGATGATGCTCGGCACGCCGGTCGACAACGTCGTGATCCGCATCTATGCGGGGCCGGGGCACTACGGCCGTTCGAACGGAGGCAACGCCGGCGCAGAAGACGAAGCCGTGCTGCTGTCACAGGCCGCGGGGCGGCCCGTACGGGTGCAGTGGATGCGGCCCGAAGATCTGCAGTGGTCCACGCAGTCGCCGGCCGCATTCTCGGACATCCGCATCGCGCTCGACGCGCAAGGCGCCATCACCGCGTACGACGCCAGCCACTACATGCCGGCCGGACAGGACGATCGGCTCGTCGGCGCGATCCTCGCGGGGCTGCCCACGCCGCCGGCGCCCAAAGTGAGCACCGACCCGATCGGCTCGACGTTCAACTCGATCCAGGATCCGTGGCTGTACGGCCGAATCGGGAACGTTTCCGAAGCCGGGCTCGGCACGTTCCAGGTCGGCCAGCTCGAATCTCCGCTCGGCGTGGGCCTTCGCGACCACAGCATGCGGACGCCTGGCCAGCTGCAGCAGAACTATCCGCGCGAGCTCGCGATGAGCGAAGCCGCGGCGCTCGCCGGCGTCGATCCCATCGAGTTCCGCCTGAAACATACGGACGACCCGCGGCTCATCGGCGCGCTGAAGGCGGTGCGCGAGGCATCGGGATGGCAGACGCGGCCGTCGCCGGCCGGCAAGGCGGCTGCGACGGGCTCGGCGCCGGTCAAGGGACAAGGGGTGTCCGTGATGTTGCGCTCGGGCACGTACTGGGCGTGCGTCTGCCAGGTCACCGTCGTGCCGGACACGGGAAAAGTCAGCGTCGACAAGTACACGATCACCGTGGATCCAGGAATCGTCGTCAATCCGCAGCAGTTGAAGCGGCAGATCGAAGGCGGCGCGCTGATGGGCCTGAGCCACGCGCTTTACGAGGAGATGACGTTCGACGAGAGCGCCGTGACGAGCCGCGACTGGCGGAGCTATCCCGTGCTGACGATGGCCGACATCCCGGAGGTCAAGGTGGTGATCCTCCCCCACCCGGAAGTCGGTTCGTACGGCGGTGGCTCCGAGGCCGCGAACGCGCTGGCGATTTCGGCGATCGCCGCCGCGTTCCACGATGCCACGGGGAAGGTTGCCCGCCGGCTGCCCCTGAAGCCGGCTTACGTGCAATCCGTGCTGAAAGCTTAGGGAAAGCACCGGGCGAGACCTTCCTGTTCAGTTGTCCTGCGCCTGAGGGCTTGCTAGGATTCGGGACTTCAGGAGGACGCGGTGGCGGCAAACATCTTCGCGAAGATCGGCGACATCAAGGGCGAGTCGCTCGACGACAAGCACAAGGACGAGGTCGAAGTGCTCTCGTGGTCCTGGGGTGTGTCGCAAAGCGGGTCCATCAGAACCGGCGGCGGCGGCGGAGGCGAGGGCAAAGCGACCTTCAACGACTTCAACTTTACCCATCACGTCGACAAGGCGTCGCCCCTTCTCTTGAAAGCCTGTGCGACGGGCGAACACATCAAGGACGGGACCATCACGGTGCGCAAGGCCGGCAAGGGCCAGCAGGAATTCCTCATCATCAAGATGAGCGACATCATCGTCACCGGCGTCCACCCGAGCGGGAGCGATGAGGCGAGCGTATTCGCCGAGAGCGTCGGGCTTCAATTCGCGAAGGTCGACCTGGAATACAAGCCGCAGAAATCCGACGGATCGCTCGACGCCGGGATCCATTTCAAATACGACATCAAGGGCAACAAGGAAGGGTAGCTACGACGACCGACCGCGCCGTCAGCCTGGACGAAGCGATCACGATCGCGATCCGGCTGCAGCAGAGCGACCAGTGGGTAGCGGCGGGCGAGATGTACCGCCAAATCCTCGAGGCCGTGCCTGACTACCCGGACGCGGTGCACTATTCGGGCGTGCTCGCGCACCAGGAGGGGCGCAGCGACGAGGCCGTCGCGCTGATCAGGCGCAGCCTCGAGCTGGAGCCCGATCGCGCCGACTGGCACAGCAATCTCGGGATCGTCCTGCGCGATCGGCTCGAACTGGACGAGGCGATCGCGGCGTGCCGGCGGGCGATTGCGCTGGACCCGAATCACGCCAACGCGCACAACAACCTCGGCGTCCTCCTGAGGGCGCAGGGCCACGCGGTCGAAGCGGAAGCGGCGTATCGTGCCGCGATTCGCGTGAGCCCGGAACACTCCGACGCCTGGACCAACCTCGGGATCCTGCTGACCGGCCAGAAGCGGACGCGCGAGGCGGCCGTCTGTTTCTTCAAGGTCATCACGCTCACGCCGAAACATCCTGAAGCCCGCCGGCTTCTCGCGCTGGCGCATTGTGCCCTCGGTGAAGTGGACGAAGCCGTCGCCATCTTCGAGGAATGGCTGAAGGAGGAACCCGACCATCCCATCGCGCGGCACATGATCGCGGCATGCTCCGGCCGCGAGGTTCCGGCGCGGGCATCCGACGCGTTCATCGAGATGACGTTCGACAGTTTCGCCGGCAGCTTCGATGCCAAGCTGGCCAAACTGTTGTACCGAGCCCCCGACCTGGTGGCGGCCATGCTGGCCGACTCGGTGACCGGGAGCTCGAAATGTCTCGACGTGCTCGACGCCGGGTGCGGCACTGGTTTGTGCGGACCTCTCGTCGCTCGGTATGCGCGCCGTCTGGTTGGGGTGGACCTGTCGGCGCGAATGCTGGATCGAGCCCGCAGCAGAAATGTCTACGACGAGCTCGTCAAACGGGAGCTCACCGCCTATCTGCGTGAGTCTCCAGCGACATTCGACGTGATCGTCTCGGCGGACACCCTCGTGTACTTCGGACCGCTCGAGGAGGTCGTCGCGGCTTCCGCGAACGCGCTGCGCCCGGGCGGGCGTCTCGTCTTCACCGTCGAGGAATTGAGTGGCGCCTCCGACGCGGGATACGCGATCAGCTCACACGGGCGCTACGGTCACACGCGCGACTACCTCGAGCGCGTCCTCTCCGGCGCGAACCTGCGGCCCGCCATCGTGCCGGCGGAACTGCGGCTCGAAGCCGGCGAGCCGGTCAAGGGGCTGGTCGTCCTGGCGGAGAAAGTACAATAGAGGTCTTCGACGTCTTCGCCAGGGAGACCGATCATGCGCACATCCATCGTCCGGCCGGCATTTGCCGCGATCGCCGTGGCCTCTGCCCTCACATGGTCCGCCACGGCCGGGGCCCAGTGGCTGAAATACCCCACCGCCGGCGTTCCGAAGACGGCTGACGGAAAGCCCAACCTGGCCGCTCGAACGCCGAGAGCCCCGGACGGCAAGCCGGACTTCTCGGGCATCTGGCTCACGGACAACACGCTCTGCTTCCAACCCCAGGATCCCGAGTCGTTGACCTGCGGCAGCGAGCTGCCGATGGGCAAAGAGGGGATCAACATGGGCGCCGGCCTGCCCGGCGGGTTGCCGTACCAGCCCTGGCTGGCCGACCTCGTGAAGAAACGGACTGCCGAAAACGCCAAGACCGATCCGCACGTCTTCTGCCTGCCGGACACGTTCCTGCGCGCCTACAGCCTGCCTCACCTGCTCAAGTTCGTGCAGGTCCCCGGCCTCCTGGTGATGCTGAACGAGATGAACGCGGGCTATCGCCAGGTCTTCACGGATGGCCGGCCGCTGCCAGCCGACATGGTCCCGTCGTGGCAGGGCTACTCCACCGCCAAGTGGGAAGGCGATACGCTCGTCGTGAACTCCGCGGGATTCCGCGACGACATCTGGATCGACTGGAACGGCAGCGTGATCGGTACGTCCGCCAAGGTGCAGGAGCGAATCCGGCGGCCCGACTACGGCCACCTCGAGATCGGCGTGACGGTCGACGACCCGAAGGCGTACACCAAGCCCTGGACCGTCACGCTGCGCCAGCGCCTCGCGCTCAACACCGAGCTGGTGGACGAGATCTGCCTCGAGAACGAGAAGTCGTCGCAGCGCATGAAGTGAGTGGCTGGAGAAAAAGCCTACCTCGACAAGGCAATCGCCCGGTATTCGCCTGAAGTCTCGGCGACGGCTCGGGCCGGCCTCAAGAAGCTTCGCGCGCTGTTTCCGGGGGCCCGGCAGCTCGTTTACGATCGCCGGCAGTCGCTGCCGATCGGCTTCGCCCCGGCCGGGCACGGTTCGCCGATCTTCTCGCTGGTCCTCTACCCGAGATGGGTGCGGTTCTTCTTCCTCGAAGGCGTGGCGATCGATGACCCCGAGGGGCGACTCGAAGGCGGCGGCAGCCAGGTCCGCTCGATCCGGCTCGACGATCGCGCGGCCATCCTCGACGATCCCTACATCCGCGGGCTCATCGCGCAGGCGTTGACGGTGGCCGGCGCGGACCTGAAGACAGGCCGCGGCCGCATCGTGCTCAAGACCGTTATCACTGCACGATAGCCGCGATCAGGGCGGACCAGCGGGGGTTCGGCGTGTTACGCAGAATCCGGCGGGCACGAATAAGCGTATCGGGTGTCCCGCGAGCCGCGTCCACCGAGCCCGTGGACTCGTAGGCGAGCAGTTGTTCGACGATCGTCGTGCGAAACGCGTCGGCATGCTGCAGCAGGACCTGCCGGAGCTCGATGACGCCGTTGGTCGGCGTGCCGTCCACGAACGCGCCCGACGCGTCGGCCGGACCAGCCTGATCGTGAGTTCGCCACTGCCCCATCGGATCGAAATTCTCCAGCGCATAGCCGAGCGGAAAGAAGTTCTGGTGGCAGGTCACGCAGGGGTTGACGGGCAGCGTCCGCGTCTGCGGCGTGATGGGCAGCTGGGGCTTCACCGGCTGCGCGCCGGGAAACGGCCTCGGCGGCAGCACTCCCAGGAAGTGCATGCGAACCCATTTCGCCCGCGTGGCAGGCGAGGTGTAAGCAGCGTCCACGCCATGCTCGTGTCTCGAGGTCGCCATCAGGACGCTCCCCTGGCCGAGCAGACCGGCTCGTTCCGGTGCAGGCAATGAAACGCGCCGGAACTCCGGTCCGGTCACGCCCTGGATGCCGTAGTGCCTGGCGACCTGCTCGTTGAGGAACGTGTAGTCGGCGCTCCAGAGCTCGATCGGGTCGCGGTCGTCACGCAGCTGGCTGAGCAGGAACAGCTCGGTCTCTCTGGCGAGGGCGTCACGCAGCGAGACGTCGTAGTACGGGAAGAACTTCTTGTCCGGATCGGCCTTGCCGAGTTTGTCGAGCTCCAGCCACGGGAAAAAGAAGCGCGAGACGAAGGCCTGGGCGCGATCGTCGCCGAGCATTCGCCGGATTTCGCGCTCGAGAACGGCGGGGTCGCGGCGCTGCGCCGCTTGAAGCAGCGCGGCATCCGGCGCGGCATTCCACAAGAGGGTTGCGAGGCGCGTGGGGATCTGGCCGGCGTCGGCCGGTTCGGACGGCTTCACGTTCGTGACCCAGGCGTGCTCGATGGACGCCATGGCTGCGTCGTACGTCGGTCGGTCGGGCCGGGGCGCCCCGACCGGCGGCATCGTGCCTGCCTGGAGTTGCCGGTAGGCCCGCGTCCACACGTCCGGGTTCTCCGGGATCCGCGCGGCGTCGAACTGGTCGAGCAACACGCCAGACGGCGATCGCATGCGGCCGTTGTGACAACCGGAGCAGTACGTGTCGATGACGGTCGACGCGCCTGATCCGGCCTGCGCGGACGCACGGCCGCCGCCGGCGAGGACGATGGCAAGGATCACGAAGGATCGGCGCATGGCTGCGTCTCCCAAGCTGGTCACAGTATCGCTCAACACATGTGGTCGTGCTGCGGCATGATGGGCCCATGCCACCGAAACCCAGACACAACCGGACCCGGAACGCGAACAGGACGGTCGTGCGGCTGCTGGCCGCGACGGGCCTCCTCGCCCTGTGCGTAATCCTTTGGATGCCCGGCCTCGAGGCCGGCGATCCGGAGTCGACCATCGAACGGGCGATCGCTTTTCTCGCGGCGAATCAGGTCACTCGGCCGGTTGACGTCATCGTCAACGGCGCGCGGGTCGTGGACTTTCCGGGAAACTGGCCGCAACACTTCACATTGCGGGGGAACGAGGCGTTTCGCGTACGCGACGTGAGCCCGTTCACCGTGGCTTTCATCCACCACGCCCTGACGGGCGTCGTCGAAGCCAATCGCCGCGCGCTTCGCCTGAGCCCGGGCGATCTCTGGGTGGCGCGCTCGATGCGCCGCCGTGCGGTGAATTTTCTCGAGGGCTTTGCGTCGGCACCAGGGGCACCCGATGCAGGCACCTTCGCGTTCTGGCCTTACGACGTGGATCCGGCCACACCCGGTCCGCTGCTGACGCTTTGGCTCACGGCCCGGTTCCAGGGTCCGTTCCTGGGCGGGCAGCGCGTGCCCATCAACCTGCCCATCTACCCGGGCACGATGGCGATTCCCAGCGACGCCGACGTCACTGCGACCACGTACGCATCGCTCCTCGACGCGGCGATCTTCGATGCCCGCCCCTGGCGCGACGTGGGCTTCCAGCGCTTTTTTGTCGACTGGCGCGATGTGGGCGTCGTCCCGAGGCGACTGAATCCCGACTGGCTGCCACAGGCGAGCGGCGCGTTTCTCACGTGGCTCACGTACCGGGATCAGCCGTTCCCGCTGTTCCCCAACGACGTGGATCTCGTCGTCAACGGCAACGTCCTCTATTCGCTGGCGCGCCACCATCGGCTCAATGTGCCCGGCGTGGCAGAGAGCGTGGCCTTGATCAACCTCGCCGCCGCAGCCGGACTCCATCGTGACCACCTGGAGGAGATCTCCGACTACTATCCCGATAACCTGGCGTTTCAGTACGTCGTGTCGCGTGCGTTCCACGAAGGGCCGGTACCGGCGCTTGGCCCAGCCGTCCGGATCCTGGCGGACGACCTCGAGGCGTCGGTCCTCTTTCGCGCCGACGGCACGGCCTACTGGGACAAGGGCGACCCCCATCTGAACACGGCTTTCGCCGTGCTCACGCTTCTGAACGCGGGCCGCGACACCCCGATCATCGGCCACGCCGTCGACTACCTGATCGCCGAGCAGAATGCGCAGGGCGGCTACGACGAAGCGATGTTCTTCATCGCGCGTACCAACGGCGGCGTGGTGTTCGAGTTCTCGTCTGCATCCTTCACCACGGCGATGGCGCTCGAAGCGCTGGTGCGCGACGCGGTGACCCGCTGCGTTCGCGGCAAAGACCGTCCCGAGCCCGCCTGGCTGGCCCGCTGCGGCTGAAGCACCTGACCGCCGCCCGAGGGATGAACATCGCGAGCACCAGCAAGACGATCACCGCGACCGTCCTCATCCAGTTGCTCGAGGATCGCGGCGTGTCGGGGACAGCTCAATCTCGCCGTGGCTCCCGGCGAGCTGGGTCAAAGGCCCCGGCATCAACCAGCTCACGTTCCGCGATTTGCTCACCCACCAGAGCGGGCTGAACCACAACAACGGCGGAGACTACGACCTCGACAGCCTGCGCTCGTACATCCAGCTGGGCGTCGTCGCGGCGGAGAAGGCGACGTACCAGTATCAGAACGGTAACTTCGCGCTGTTCCGCGTGGCGATTCCCTATCTGCGCTACGGCGCGGCGGGCGTCGACCTGATGGCGGCGATCTGGGGGGTGTTCGGGAGCTTCGAGGAGGTCATCGCCGGCCTCTACATCGGCACCGTGAACGACTACGCGCTGAACCCGACCGGAGTCATCCAGGCGAAGTGCAAGCCGAACGACGCGAAGCAGACGCTCCTCTATCGCTTCCCCGACGATGGGAGCGAGGGATTTCAGAATGGCGACTGGACGCTGCTCTGTGCCAGCGGCGGCTGGTACATGTCGTCGGTGGAGCTCGCGGGGTTCATGGCGTTCCGGCGGTTCAGCAACGTCCTGATGACGCCGACCGCGCGGAACACGATGGACAACGGATTTCTCGGGTGGATGAGCGGCGGCAACTACGACTGGCCGAACGGCGAGCGCGGCCTCGACGCCTGCATCATCGAGTTCCCGAACGGTGTGCAGACGGCGATCTTGATCAACTCAAACGGGGGCAACTACTCGTACCAGTGCGCCGAACTGGCGACGGCGTTCGACAACGCCTGGATCACCCCGTAGAGCCTGTGGGCGCCGCCAGGCTGCGGATACGGGCAACGCTAACGGGAGCCCGTTCCCACCCTGGCGGCCATCATGCGGTCGTACGCCCTCTCGAGCAGGTCATCGGCTGCCCTGCTGGAGCCGCCAATCACAGACGCTGCCGCCGGTTCCTTGCGAACGAACGTGACCTCGGACACGTCGAGGCGCGTCCTCATCGACACGATGTCCGCCAGAGGACGCAGCACCCGCTGCCACCCGGCATTGTGGGAGAGGCCGAACGCCACGAAACGTCGAAATCCGTGCGCGGCTCCTGCATCGATCAGTTTGCGGGCGAGCACCGTGCCGATGCCCTGGCGCTGCCAGGCATCCGCGACGACCAGGCCCAACTCCGCGTAGTCGTCGGCGATGACCGCCAGATGGCCGAGGGCGAGGACGCCACCACCGTGAACCTTATCCAGTTCCGCGACCACGGCGAGACGCCGCGGATCGCTCACGTCGGCCAGCAGACGCACGAGGGAGTCCGGCACCACGGGCATACGCTGGAAGAATCGGAGATATCGTGCCCGGGGGCTCAGCCGCGTGCAGAACTCACGCACGGTGCCCTCCTCGCCTCGACGCAACGGCCGGATGCTGACGGAGCAGCCGTTGCGCAGGTCGATCCGTTCGTCATCGAGAATGTCGGCATTCATGGTCGGAGACTCTCTTTCATGAGACGTGTCGAAGCCTGGTCACCTCGTCTGGCGACAGCCCGAAAGCACGGCGTTCCGGAGAAACGAGAGCGGCCACCGGTTGAAGGGCCCGCATCAAGCCGGCCGATGAATGGACGCGCGAGCGCAGGACGAAGTGGCCGATCTCGTGCGCCAGCGCACGCCCCAGCACCCGCCCGAGAATGCGGTCGCGAAAGGCCGCGGGAGAAAAGAGGTCGTCCGTGCCGAATCGCGTCGTGGAGACGAGCGCGGCGATCGCGTCCGGATACATGACGATCTCCGAATCCGGCACGCCGTCGCGGAAGTGGATCAACCCGAGGGTCCCGGCTCCCCTTTGTCCGTCGAGCCCGGCGGCGATGGTGACCGTCAGCATGACGGCGCCGTCGCGGCTGCGGCTGCCCGCCTTCAGCACGGCGACGTCCACTCCGTACGTCGCCCAGATGCGGGTGACCTCTTTCATCGCCGTCGCTTCGATCCTGGAAGGCAGGCGGGCTTCCCTGAACACGATGTCGACGCGATCGACGGCGTCGACACCGTCAGCCGCGCGAAGGATCGATGGAGACAGAAGCCACACACAGAGGCAGCAGCGAATCGCGAGCGTCACAATCACTCCCTGTCGTCATGCCCCGGCCTGCGCCGGGGTTTACACACTCAGACAGGACGAAATCCACCGATACACTTCAGCCGCAAATCAACAGGCGACGAGCGGGATCCTGAATAGGACGACAGGCTGGAAAAGCTTTCACGCGGTCAGTCGCGCGGTTGGTAATGATGTTGCAGCACCCTGCACGGCGCGCGCGGGCGCGGATGACCAGCGCCTTCGGTTTCCTGCAGCATTTCTTGGGCGGAGCGATTCACAAAGAGAGAACAGCGCACGTGCTCACACAGAATGCCTTTCGAGAAGAACCATCATTTACGAAATTCGCATTCAACCGGCTGCTCGAGTGGCTGGACGACGGAGGGGACTCTCGCGGCGAAACCTACCTCGAGATGCACCGGCGGCTCGTAAATTACTTCGATCGGCGGGGACGTCGGTCGCCTGACGATCTGGCGGACGAGACGCTCAACCGTATCGGCAAGACCCTGGAGCGGGATGGCGTCATCGAAACCACGCCGCCCGCCCGCTACTGCTATGTGGTCGCGCGCTTCGTGCTGCTCGAAGATGTCCGGCGCGAGCGGCGGCACGTGCCCCTCGAGTTCGAACCCCGCGCCACCACCCCGGGGGTGCCTGCAGACGCGCGCCCTGAGCCGGGCGAGGTCTTCGCCGCCCGGGAGCAGCACCTCGATTGTCTCGACTGCTGCCTGCAGAAGCTGCCTCCCGATCAGCGGGATTTGATCGTCGAGTACTACCGCGACGGCCACGGCCAGCGGATCGAGCAGCGCCGGGCGATGGCGAAGCGGCTGGGCATCACCATGAATGCGCTCGGCATTCGCGCCTGCCGCATCCGCAGCATCCTCGAAGCCTGCGTGGCGGCCTGCAGGAAGGAGCGATGAAGGTCGTGGCGTCACACGAGTTAGTTCACGACGGCCAGCTCGTTCGCTACCTGCTGGGACTCCTGTCCGACGACGAGGCGGAGCGTGTTGACCGGCTGAGCGTCTCGAGCGACGACGTCGCGTGGCGATTGCGGATCGCCGAAGACGACCTCGTCGACGCTTACGTGCGCGGCACGCTCGACGGAGAGGCGATCGAGCGATTCGAATCGTTCTATCTTTCAACTGAGCGCCGCCGCCAGAAGGTGACGTTCGCCCGTACCTTCGTCGCCGCCATCGATCGAAAAGGCGGCTCCCCGAAGAGCCCTTCGTTGCGCCGTGCGACCGTTCCGCGCTCGTGGAAGGCCTGGCAGCTGGCGGCGGCCGCCGCGATGTTGCTGGTTGCCGGTCTCGCGCTGCGCGAGTATTTACGCCTGCGTACCGATCTGACCGTCGCGCAGAGCGTGAGCACCGGATTATCCAATCGGGCGCGAGAGCTCGAACGGCAGCTCAACGACGCACGCCAGGCCGACGCGGCGACCACCAGGGAGCTGGAAAGCATCCGTGCCAGCGGTTCCGCGCCGGTCTCATCACCGTCGCTCCCGGCCATCGCGCTTGTGCTTCTGCCCCAGACCCGCTCCGTGGGTCCAATCTCGACGATCGCCGTGCTGGACGCGGCGAGTGTCGTCGAGCTGGAGCTGCAGCTCGAGTCAAACGACTTCGCACGGTATCAAGCCGTCTTGAAAGATCCCGGCACCAATCGCATCGTCTGGCGCCGCGACAAGATCATGGCCCCGGCCGGCGGCCGCACGCCGACCGTCGCTCTCAGCATTCCCGCCGGCGTGTTGAGATCTCAACATTACTCGCTCGAGCTCAATGGAATGAGCGCGAGCGGTGAAGGGGAAGTGGCCGCCAGTTACGTCTTTCAGGTGGTGCGGCGATAGCGCGATCACGCTTCCTGGTCGTCGCACTCGGTGCGATCGTGGTCCTCGGAGGCCGCACCGGGCGGCTCACAGGATTTGCCCCGCCATCACTCCAGGTCGCCGGGCCTGGATGGCGGCACATGACCGTGCTCGAGCCGGAGACAACGGTCGAGCAGGAACTGGGCCGTCGCGAAGAGCATTTCTACCAGCTCGAGCTCGCGAAGGACGAATGCGTGAGCGTGATCGTCGAGCAGCGCGGCATCGACGTCATCGCGCAGGCGCGCCGTCCGGACGGGAGCGTGATCGCCGACTTTCAGTCAGCGATCACACGCGACGGCACGGAACGGATCGATATCGTCGCCGACGAGAGCGGATCGTACGTCCTTGCGATCAGGCCCGGGCCAGGCCTTGCGTCCGGCACGTACGCCATCCGGATCACGGGCCGCGGCGCGGCGACCGACGCCGACCGCTCCATGCAGGAGGCTCGATCGCTGCTCACGGCCGGGATCGGACTGAAGTCGGCGGCCAGGCAGGGCGAGGCGCGGCCCCTGCTCGAACGTGCCTTGACCATCGTCGAAGCGGTCCGTGGACCTGAGGATCCACTGTTCGGACTGGTGGTCTTCGAGCTGGCGGGCAACGCCCTGGAGGCTCGGGACGACGCCAGGGCTGAGTCGCTCTACCGGCTCGCGGTTGTGAGTCTCGAGAAGGTGTGGGGGCCCGAACATCCCTACCCTGCGATGGCGCGATCTCGATTGGCCCTGTTGC